>Ga0187893_10000496_pt1 | contig 102632 bp, 77 predicted proteins | sample MA1701074metaG_FD_139574 | JGI IMG/M metagenome (GOLD analysis project Ga0187893, IMG submission 139574) | White microbial mat communities from a basaltic lava cave in the Kipuka Kanohina Cave System on the Island of Hawaii, USA - MA170107-4 metaG ...
ACAAGTGATACTGCTGGCGAATTCCGCTGCTGTGCCAATAATGCGCTGTAAGTGTTAGCAATCCACCGGCTTCGTCTCTGTAAGTCCTGCAAAAATGATTTCGCCAGCAGTATCACAAGTCACTGCACTCCAAAGAAGGTCGACAGTCTTTCGATCTATCTTAATGACATAGGCGTTTAACGCGCCAAATAAAAGGGCTGGCTGCAAGAGTGCAGCCAGCCTTTTTCTCAATCAGGTCAGTGTATCGCGCTTCACGGCGCGCCGTTACAGTTGTTGTTAGCCATGTTGCGGTCAGTGATGGTGCATCTCGTCGTGCCGAGCGGTTGCTGGAGCGACGCGGTGCCGGACTTGGTGGTGGTGTTGAAGTTCGCGCGAACCCTTACCCCTCCGCCAGTGTGATCCAGCGTGTAGACGCAGCCCGCCCGCGTGATGGTTCCTGTCCCGGTGAAAATAGCACCGCCGCAGGTGAACTGATATTTCCCGGTCGCTGTGTCTATCAACAGCTTCACGTTCGGGTTGCTGTCATCCTGCAAACAGATGTTGTAGACCTGAACGTTGAAACTGCACGTAGCCGTGTTCCCGCCTCCATCGGTCGCCGTGCAGGTGACTGTAGTCGTACCCACAGGGAATGCCGAGCCGCTGGGCGGCGTACAAACTACCGGCGCGGCTCCGCAGTTGTCGCTCGATGTCGGGGCGGTATAGGTGACTATGGCGTTCACGCCCACCGGACATGAAACGGCAGCGACCCCGAATGTCGAAGCCGGACAGGTGATCGAAGGAGGCGTCGAGTCAGTGACCGTCACCGTGGCCGTGCATTGACTGGTCGCGCCCTTGTCATCTGTTACCGTCAGCAGCACACTCGTCATGCCGACCGGATAAGGACCGGCGGGCGTTTGAGTGATCGTGAGCATTCCGCCATCGGGATCGAACGAGCCGTTATTGACAGAAGCATTCGCCATGCATCCCGGCCCTGCCGGAACGGTCACGTTCTGGCACTGCGCAACAGGCACCTGATTTGCCACCGGACACACGACGCACACGCCTGATATCTGTAAGGTGTAGGAGCAACCGACCGCGCTGTTAGCGCCGAGGTTTACGTCCGATACCACAACGACGAAGTTTGTAGAAGCCGGAATCGTCGTCGAGAAGCTTATCGGTCCGGCGACTGTATTACTTGCGCCTGCGTCCGCGCGGTAGTTCGTCCCGATGTTGGCCGGATCGAAACTGTTCAGATAAACCACATCGAAGAGTTGCCTGTTGCCCGTGCAGGAATTAGTCAGAGTCACAGTTATGCAATGAGATGTGCCGCTCGGACAAGGCGTGAATGTATAAGCATCGAACTGGCGCACGGTGGAGTCATTCAATCCCGGAAACGTTTTGTTGACGCCACACGTGCTGGGTACGCCGTTGCGAATGACTCGGCCAGTCTGCATACCTGTCGTCGCAGTGAATCCCGCTCCTGATACAGGAGGCGTCGTGTCTAGCGTCGAAGTGATACCGATTGGCGGCTGGCCTGTCGTCACCTGGAAGGTGAGCATCTTAGGACTCGTTCCTCCCGTGTAAGTGACGGTGAGCGTGAAGTCTATTATCAACGGGCAATCGGCGTTGCTTGCCAGCGTGAATGTAAACGGCGTGATGTTGTTGCCCATCCCGCCCAACGCAGGCAGGTCAGGATATGCTGATGTGTTGGGCTGAGTGATGGTCACGCCGGGGGTCGAGGTTGTAAGCGTCGAGTTGATGACCGTAGCATCGACGACACCGCTGTTCTTTAACTGGACGGTGAGCTTTGCGCCTTCGCCCGCTTCAATGTTTCCATTCGCGTCGCCGGGATTCTCCATAGCCGTGACTGTGCCAAGCTCAAGATTGGTCTGACCCGCCACTCCGAGGAAGTTCAGCGCCTCAAACGCCATGATTATCCCCGCTCCTGAATCACGGTCTGTTCCCGGAGCCTCGATATCGATGGCTGTCGAGAGCAGCGCATTCTTTATCTGCGCGTTGGTGAATGGCCCGCTTGATTTGATGAGCGCGGCTATCGCTGCCGCGTGAGGAGCCGCCGCCGAAGTTCCGAAGAAAGGATTTGGAAATCCGCCGACGCCGGTTACCGACGTTCCGTCTGCCGCTGTGATGTCGGGCTTTTGTAAAACCATACCGCCCGTCGAAGAAAAGTCGCCCGGTGTGAAGGGCGTGCCGTTGGCCTGATAGAAGATGCGGCGTGGGCCGTCGGAACTGAATAACTCGACCGTGTTTGTCGAGTTGAATGGACTCGGAAACGGCCCGACGGGGTTGGGCGGCGCTCCAAAAGGCGTGTTAGCAGGAGTCGCCGCACATCCGAAAGCTCCGGTCGCTCCGGCGTGGCCGTGGGTCTGCCCGTCTGTGTTGATCGAAAGCCGTCCGCGATTGGAATTCACGTGCAGGAATCGCGTGGCAGCGCCCGTCTTCTTGAGTACGACTATGCGAAGATTGACGCCCGTGCCTGTCTGCTCGTATGGGTCCTGCGTGCCGTTTTGAATATTGGTCGAGCTTGCAAGCACCGCCGTGCCTGTCGAGTTGAGTATGAACAGATCATAGTCATTCGATGATGCGCCGAGCGGGTCTGACCAGTGGAGGTTGATCAGGCTGCCATTGGCCAGGATCACGTTGAAGTTCTGCCCGCCGAAGTTATGCACATTTCCCGTAAGCGGGAGCGGGGCGGCTGACGCTCCGCCGTCGAGGAAATCGCCTTCCCACACGCCTGACCTGTTGTCATTCTTGTTGCCTGAGTTTCCGGCAGACGAGAAATACATCGCGCCGTCGGCGACAACATCATTGACCGCCTGAATGACTACGCCGCCGTTTGTGTTCGTAGGCCCCGGCGCTCCGTCCTGAAAGGCGGATTCGACGAAGTAGAAAACGTCATCGACGATGATGTCGCATCCTGCCGTTCGAAGGTCGCGGATGTTCTGGGCGAACGAAGTGATGTTTGTAAAAGCGGTGGCGAAGAAAAGCTGTGCGCCGGGGACGAGGTCGTGGATGATTTCGAGCATCGCCGTGCCTTCGTCGCCCGTCCCGGCCTGACCCGGAAGGACGGTGACAGGGCCGAGGTCGCCCAGCGCCTGACTCGCCGCCAGATTCGTAACGCCGTCAGAGAGGACGCCTATCTTGATTCCCGAACCGTTGACACCGAACGTGCCGCGGGCGGTCGTCACTCTATGCGTCACATCGCCCTGTGAAGCCTGACTCCCGACGGCCTGCGGCGAGATGTCGCCGCGAGAGCGTTTTGAAGCGAGAGCATCGGCAACAAACTCGCGCACTCTATCCGCGCGTTCCCTAAAACTCGTCGGAAGATCACTCTGAACCTGAGAGGATTGTCGATCCTGCGGCTTGCTCGAATTGGTCGTCGCCTCCTGTTTGGGCTGAATGAATACGACTTCGCGAAACGCAGCGATCCTTTCGATTCGGTCAAGCCGGATCAAGGCGCGAATGCTTTCGTACCTCGCATCGGAGTGGAGAATAACGGCTCCCTGCGCTCTGAGCCTTCTCAACAAAGCATTCGTGACTCTGGCGCGGATATCGACGACGGTTCGCCCGTCGTCGTCATAAGCGACATCGGTTTCAAGCGACGGTAAGCCCTGAGCGATGGTTTCGCCCCGACGCATCTTTATGGTGTAGAGAAGTTGAGAATCTATCTTCTGTTGCGCGGGGGTGCGTTGCTCTTTTTCATCAAGGAGCGATTGTATCTGCCGTGCGGCGCTTTCGCTCATCTGTGAGTCATTTCCCCTCTGACCGGGCAATGCCTGCTGTTGTTGCAAAGCGGCGTTGGCTCTCGACACTTTGTCCGAAAGCAAAGTCAGTCCGAGGCCGATAGCCGCTGCGATTGTCAGAACGATGATGGAGAATAGCGAGGGGGCTAATCTCCCGGCTTTCGCCCGCCGAAGGCGAGCTAACGCGGAATGGTTTTTTGCTGGTCTCCTCATGATCCTTCGCCTTTCTGATGTGTGAAATGTGTTGGCGCTCGACTCGCCCACCCGTTTGCTGACCGCGTGATCATCTCTTTTTGATAGGCCGCGACTTTACGAACCCATCCCCGGTTAGCGCAACTTCGCCGCAGATCAGTCACGAACCCGGACGCATGAGCACGCCTTATCTGCTTGAACCAGTCCGGGCCGTCTCGTTTCTGTCTTCTACTGAGTGAGATTAAGTCGAGAGCGCAGTTAATCTACTTCAGGCGGTTATTTCTGGCAAGACGTTCGCGGCTGATTTGGTGGGCGAAGTTCCAAAGCGGTCATTTCGGAGCCTGATAGGTCGCGCGGCTCGCGCGCACTATCGCTCCGCTGCGACTCGATTCGACGCGAAGTTGATGCGCGCGTCCGTCTCTTCGGCTCTGTTCGGGCGGATAGTAAGCGAGCGTATAACTTGCGCGGATTTCTTCGGCGATGGATTTGAAGACGGGCGTGAAATCTTTCGTGTCTGCCGAAAAATCCTTGCCTCCCGTCATCGGCACTATTCGCGAAACATCGAGCAAGGTCATCGACCGCTGATTGGCAATCGGCCCCGGAAGATATGAAGGCAGCGTGATCGAATAAACAGTCACCTCCGTTTCATTGGCGCGGCGAATCAACTCTGTCTGATCGGTCGCGTCTATGTTGTCGAACCCGTCGCTGAGGACGACGACCACGCGGCGCAATCGTCTTCCGCTCTTGTATCGCGGCGCGCGACGCAGCATCGAGACCGAGCGATCTATCGAACCGAAAATCCTCGACGAGCCGCCGACATCCTTGATCTTATCGAAAGCCGCTCGGATTCTTTTCGCGTCGCTGGTGAAATCCTGAAGGACTCGGATTTCGTTGTTGAATGCGACTATTGCAAAAACCGATTCGGGCCGAATCAGTTTCATGAAATGCTCGGTCGCCTCGCGCTGCTTGATGACTTCTTCGGAGGTAATGCTGCCTGAAATGTCGAACGCGAAGACTACAGCGAGCGGGCGCGTCATCGAGGCTTCTTCATTCATCTCGAAGAAATCTATTCTCTGCGGCTGGTCGTCTTCGTAGAGGGTGAAATCTTCCTCCTTGAGGTTGCGGATGAAATTGCCGTCCTTGTCGGTGACGGTTACATCGATGACGACGAGATCGGTGTTGAGCTTGATGACCTGCTCTTTTTGGGCAAGCGCCGAAGAGATCAGAAAAACTGCCGCGAGCGTTGCGGCGACCGCAGCCTTCGAGCGGGAAGAGAAATTTATATTTTCTTCGGGCTTCATTGGGAGTGTTGAAAGGTTATCACGCGACCCGGCAGGCTTTCAACGGCTGCGAAAATTGACCGCTTCGGCAGCGGGGTGCTAGACTCTTCGGCTTCGAGAAGGGGGTTTTTCATGTAGCGCAATCTGTCAGATTGCGCACACACGGAAAGTACGAAATTTGAAGCCGCGCAAGTTCGTCTTGCGCCAAGATTTCAGAGGAGGTGCCTCGTGCCGGTAAGCGAACGACTGCTCGAAATTCTTGCCTGTCCGGCGTGCAAGGTGAAGGTCGAAATCAAGCCGGACAAAAGCGCGCTGAAATGTCCTGAGTGCAAACGGGTTTACCCTATCAAAGACGACATTCCGGTTATGCTCATCGACGAGGCCGTGATCGAAGAGTGATGATACGGAAAATCACTCTGCCGGACTGGTCTCGCGCCCGTAGCGCGCTGCTCATCCGTCTCAGATCGATAGGCGACACCGTTTTGATGACTCCCTGCCTTTCAGCCATCAAGCAGTGGCGCGCGGACATGAAAATCGCAGTCGTGAGCGAGCCGCTCTCCGCCCCCCTGCTCGAAGATCATCCTCTGGTAGATGAATTGATCCGCGTGGAATCCACTCTCGCCTCTCGCGCCGGGATCATTCGCGCACTGCGACCTGAGCGATTCGATATCGCATTCAATCTGCACGGCGGAACTACGGCTACTGTGATGGCCCGACTCGCGGGCGCGCGTCAGCAGGTCGCTTTTCGGGGACATCGATTGACAGAGTTGCTTTCGCATCGCGCCCCGTCGCCCGATGTCATACTCGGTCGCTCACAGATTCACAGCGTCGAGCAGCAACTCGCGCTCTTGCACTGGTCGGGCGTGCCGTGGCCCGACCAACCGCGACTCAGTCTCTTCGTTTCTGCTGAAGCAGAAGCAAACGCGCGCGCGCGAATTTCGCAAATCTGTGATGAACCTTTCGCCATCATCGCGCCTTCTGCGGCGATGGAATCGAAGCGATGGACTACCTCGGGGTTTTCCTCCATCGCCGATCATCTCGATGAGCATTGGAATCTGTCGAGCATAATAATCGCCGGGCCGGGACAGGAAGCTTTTGCAGGGGAGGTTTCTGGAAAGGCGCGAAGCCGTCCGCCTGTCATCGCGCGGCTCGGCCTGAAAGAGTTGATGGCGATAATTAAGATGAGCGCGCTGTTTGTCGGCAACGACAGCGGCCCTGCGCACATAGCCGCCGCATTCAATCGCCCGATGGTCGTCGTGTTCGGATCATCGAACCCGGCGGTCTGGCATCCGTGGACTGACGCTCCCAATCGCGTCGTGCATGCTGAAAACGCAATCGAGATGATAAATTCTTCAAGCGTCTCGGCTGCTGTCGATGAAGTTCTGGCCGACAGGCAGGCAAAGAAGGTTGAAACATGAGTCACGATCTGGCGCGAGAGCGCGCAAAAACATTGATCGATGGATTCGTCGGAAAACGCATCCTTGTCATAGGCGACCTTATGCTCGATGAATTCATATGGGGGCGCGTGCGGAGGATTTCTCCCGAAGCGCCTGTGCCTGTAGTCGAAGTCGAGCGACAGACGCTTGCCATCGGAGGCGCGGGCAACGTGGTTTCGAATCTCGCGGCCCTCGGCGCAACCCCCGTGATGCTGGGCGTCGTAGGCGACGATGATGACGCCCAACGTCTCACGTCGAAACTTCGCGCGATAGGCGTCGAGTCGGACACCCTCGTTCGAGACTCTTCGCGACCCACGACTCTGAAGACTCGCATCATCGCTCACAATCAACAGGTCGTGCGCGCAGACCGCGAAAGCCGCAAGCCGGTTTCCGCAGAAATCGAGAATCAGATCATCAATCTGTTTCACCGCGAGATGGAAAACGCGGACGCCCTCGTGGTGTCGGATTACAACAAAGGGCTTCTCACTGAAAGCCTGCTCGCCCGCGCGCTCGCTTCGGCGCGCAATCGAGGGTTGACGGTTTGCGTCGATCCGAAAGCGCGAAACTTCTCGCGCTATCAACCGCTGACGATCATCACTCCCAACACTCAGGAAGCGGCTGAGGCGGCAGGGATAGCGATAGAAGATGAAGCGAGGCTGATCGAAGCGGGTCGGAGGATACTCACCGCGATTGATTGTCGTGCCGCGCTCATCACACGCGGCGAAGAAGGCATGTCGCTTTTCACCGCCGAGGGCGAGGCGACGCATATACCTACGGTCGCCCGCGAAGTCTACGATGTGACTGGCGCAGGCGATACCGTGATAGCGACGCTCGCCGCGGCTCTTGCAGCGGGCGCGTCGTTTGTCGAAGCGGCTGTGCTTGCCAATCATGCAGCGGGCGTGGTCGTAGGCAAACTCGGAACGGCTGCCGTCGCGCGAGACGAGTTGATGGCCACACTTTAATGCGGAGTGCGGAATGAAGAGCCGTTCCGTCATTCCGCATTTCTGTTGACTCGCCTTCGGGCGACGTAGTTTCATGAATCGCGTGTCGCCCCTTCCCGCTGTTACGCACAAGGATTGAGGAAATAAAAATGAGCGCAGAATTATTGAGCAAAATCATAGAGCGTCGTGCCGTCGTCGGAATACTGGGACTCGGTTATGTGGGACTGCCGCTTGCGGTCGAATTCGGTCGCGGCGGGTTCGATGTTTTGGGGTTCGATCTCGACGCCGGGCGAACCGCGACGATCAACTCAGGCGTCTCCTACATACCCGACGTTCCGACCGAATCGCTCCGCGCGCTTGTCGAAAGAGGAAAGCTCAGGGCGACTGTTGATTTTTCGCGCCTCAAAGAAGCGGATGCGGCCATCATCTGCGTGCCGACCCCGCTTCGCAAAACCAAAGAGCCTGATATCTCTTACATACTCGCCGCAAGCCAGCAGGTGCGAGCCAATCTGCGCTCGCCTCAACTCGTCATTCTCGAATCGACCACTTATCCCGGCACCACGGATGAAGTGCTGCTTCCTATGCTCGAAGAAACGGGGCTTGTGTTGGACAAGGATTTTTTTCTGGCCTTCTCGCCCGAAAGAGTCGATCCGGGCAATCGTCAGTTTCAAACTCATAACATCCCTAAAGTAGTCGGCGGCGCGTCAGCCCTCTCGACCGAGATTGCGGCGGCTCTTTATCAAACCATAGTCGAGCGCGTGCATAAGGTTTCGAGCGCGAGAGTGGCCGAGACGGCGAAGCTTCTGGAAAATACTTTTCGCTCCGTCAATATCGCGCTGGTCAACGAAATGGCCCAGCTTTGCCATCATCTTGGAATCGATTCGTGGGAAGTGATTCATGCGGCGGCGACAAAGCCTTTCGGATTCATGGCCTTTTATCCCGGCCCCGGAATAGGCGGGCATTGTCTGGTTGGACAAGAAACCATAATCGTTCGGTCTGTTAAAGAAAAGTTAGAGCGCATTACGTCGCTCGCCGCGATTTTTTCCGAGCATGATTCGAAGCCGGATGCGCGCCGATTCACCGTTGACGGCGCAGAGGTTATTTACACGCCTGATCTTGAAGCCTTATCGCTCGACGTCGAAACGCAGCAGCCCAAGTGGAAACCTGTCACATACCTTTTCCGTCGTAAGTATGAAAGAGAAATCGTCACCGTCACGACAAGCGACAACCGGCGTTTGAAGGTGACCGATAAACACCCGATGCTTGTGAGCGATGAGCAGGGACGATTGCGCCAGATGTTTGCCAGAGATTTGACATCGGGTGATCGAATCCCCATCCACTATTTGCCTCCGCCTGTGATGGGAGGATTAACGGACGATGCGACAAATCCATACCTCGATCTATTTTCGCTTATACCTTCCGAGTTGGCGGCAAAGGCGCGAGTTCGAATAAGTGGCAGAGCATGGCGTGATCATCGGGAATCACTTCACAACAGGCTATCAGCCAGTTCTATTTATGAATTCGTGCGTCAGGACTATATTCCCTTTAATGATTTTCTTGCACTGGAAAGATCGGGAGATTTGAGTCTTCCTCATGAATCGCTGCGCCTGCATACAGGGCGAGGGCCAAGCATGACTTCTTTTCCTGTAGAGATAAAACTGACTCCGGGCTTGGCGAGACTGATTGGATATTACCTTGCAGAAGGTTGCATCAGTCGCGAGCGCGGGCGCTATCGAGTTCGTTTTACATTCAACAGTGCAGAGACGGAATTCATCAACGATGTTCGCTCCCTTCTGCAAAATGAATTGGGAGTGAAAAGCAGTGTGATCCCTTCGAAAATTGACAAGGCTACTCATATTCGCGCTAGTTCTCCCTTTCTCGGATGGCTGTTTGCAGAGGTACTCGGTTGCGGCGTGCGCTCCACAGAAATGCGAGTGCCTGATGTTTTGATGAGTACATCTCCTGTGCATCGGCGCGAACTGCTCAAAGGTCTTTTGCGCGGAGATGGGGATGTTTATGTGATTACCGGAAATCGGCCTTACAGAAAAAACGGTCGGAGTTACATCAGCCGAAACGCTTCGGCAGAAGTGGGATTCTTCAGCAGCAGTCCTATATTGTTCCAACAAACCGTCTACCTGCTTCAAAGCCTCGGCTTCACTCCAACATTCAATCACGCGAAGCCGTATCTCAGAATCAAAGGCCGAGAGCAGTTGATGAGAATGCGCGGCTGGCTTGGAAACAAAGGCAAATCCTTAGAGCGATACTTTGAAGAAAGTCGTCGCGCTCCGGGAAGCAAAACATTCAAAGCAGCAGGATTGCTTATGACTGTTCCGCTTAAATCAATTGAGATCGCTCTTCCTGAATCTCCAGTCGATGTATACTCCGTCGAGGTAGAAGACACTCACACATTCGCGACATCATTCGGGGTTTATGTACATAACTGCATACCCCTTGATCCTCACTATCTTTCCTGGAAAGCGCGACTGCACGGATTCGAGGCGCGCTTCATAGGATTGGCCGAGGAAGTCAATTCGCACATGCCTCGCTATGTGGTCGGGCGAGTTCAGGATGCTTTGAACGATCACAGCAAACCGATCAGAGGGTCGCGCGTGCTGGTACTTGGAGTGGCCTACAAACGCGACATCGACGATGTGCGCGAATCGCCCGCTCTGGCCATAGTCGAAGAACTCACGGCGAAAGGCGCTTGCGTCAGCTATCACGATTCTTATATCCCGGAGATGAAGCTCGACAACGAGACGTTGCGAAGCGAGCCGCTGACGGATGAACTTATAAGCTCGTGCGACTGCGCGCTGATAGTGACGGATCACTCACAGGTCGACTACTCGCGCCTCGCGCGCCTCGCGCCGCTCATACTCGATACGCGAAACGTCACTCGCAAACTCGGTATGCCTGAGTGCGAATCGAAAATAATCAGGCTCTAGCCTTGATCGGAGAGTCCAACAAAACAGCGTGAAGAGGTGAAGAGGCGATAAGGTGATGGGGTGAAGAGGTGACAGGAAACAGAAAGCACCTTCCTAATTGTGACTTCTGACTCCTGTTATAAATTTCTTGCAGAAGGCCTTCGAAACAAGACAGACCGCCGCGCTTGTGATAAGCTTTTCGAGGTCGTCGGTCACAACTCGCGTGAATCATCAGATTTTGAACGGATCGAAACTGCTCGTCATTTTTTTGCTGCTCGCGCTTGTCTCTTGCGCGAAGGAAGGCTCTCCCCCACAGGAGGCTGCCCGTTGGGTCGCGGGTTCGAGCATAGGAAAGCTCGATCTTCTGGCCGTCGATCTAATCGACGATAAAACAGGTTGGGCCGCAGGCGATATAGACCCTGCGGGGAAAGGCGGCGCGATCTATGCCACATCCGACGGCGGCGCAAGCTGGCAGCCAATCGCTACGACTCCCGAAGTGCTGGCTTCGATCTGTTTTGTAAGCTCCGAGCGCGGATGGGTCGCAGGCTATGCCGGAAGAATCGAAAGAACTGATGACGGAGGGAGGACGTGGAAGACTCAAAGAGTCGAGCGTCAGGGCGAAGTCATCAACTCGATCTTTTTCATCGATGAGCGAAGAGGATGGGCCGCAGGCGGCGCGGCGAGCGCGGGAGGTCTGCTGCTTCGCACCCCGGACGGCGGCGATACGTGGGAACAGATAGAAACTGACCGCGTTGAAACTTTCTGGGCGATTCGCTTCTCGACGGCGGATCGCGGCTGGGCGGTCGGCGAAGACGGAATCATAATGGCGACGACCGACGGCGGCCAGACGTGGGCGAAACAAAACGGAGGAACACGGCGCGCGCTCTTCAGCCTCGCCCTTTCCTCTTCGGGAAAAATGGCGGCGGTGGGCGAAGCGGGAACCATACTTCACAGCGAAGACGGCGCAAACTGGAGCCGAGTCGAGTCGGGTACGACTGAAACGCTCAACGCCGCAGCGGCAGCGGGAGATGTTTTCTGGGCCGTCGGCGCTCACGGCGCGACGATAGGATCGCGCGATGGCGGGCAGCGGTGGGCTGCGGCAAATACGGTTTCATCGCGCGATCTGGCGGCGATTGATCTTGCCAGTCCCGCGCGAGGAGTCGCGGTCGGAAGGCGCGGAACTTCGCAGTTGCTTCAATGAATATCTCAGATTTGAAATTTGAGATTCACTCTCGTCATCTCAGATTTGAGATTTGAAATTTGAGATTGATTTTTGAGACTCGCTGAATATCTCGGATTTGAGATTTGAAATTTGAGATTGATTTTTGAGACTCGCTGAATATCTCGGATTTGAGATTTGAAATTTGAGATTGATTTTTGAGACTCGCTGAATATCTCGGATTTGAGATCTGAAAATTGAGATTGATTTTGATGATCTCAGATTTGAAATTTGAGAATCGCTAATTGCCTCAGACTTGAAATTTGGGATTCGCTCTAAGGAGTTTTTTATGCGTACAAGTCGAATCAAGGCGATGCTATCGATGGCGAGCATCGCGATCTACTGTCTGGCGTCACCTCCCGTGGGAGACGCTCATCATCTGGTGCGGAGAGTCAATCTAGCAGAGATGACCGTGATGGCTGACCGCGTTTTCATCGGTCACTGCCTTTCGGTTGAAGAGACTGAAGAAGAAATCGCCGGGGGCATATTGCCGGTCACACGCTATACTTTCGAGGTGGAGCGCGCCCTCAAAGGCCGCGTGCCGAAACAATTGACGATTAAATACCTCGGCCATGCGTCGCGTCCCGGCAAGGGCGGAAGGCTGACTATGCACGGACGCGCGGTCTCGCCGAAAACTTTTCTGCACGGAATGAACCCTTACAAAGAGGGCGACCGCGTTATGCTCTTCCTCAACGCGGACTCCGCGCGCGGCACTTCTCCCGTCGGTCTTTATCAGGGAGCGTTCTTCATCACGCGCATGCCTTCGGGTCAGGAGCTTGCGCAAAACTCTATCAACAACCTCGGATTATTCACCGCCCTCTACACGGGACTCGGAGTAAAAGCCGGTGACGCCCGCGTGATTTTTCCTGAAAATGATCAGCCCATAGCCGTCGAGAGATTTCATTCTCTCGCCACCCGTCGCGGCGCATTGCCGCTCGACTCGCTCCTCGGGCTTGTCGAAGAGATCATCAACGCCCACGGCGTGGAAAGAGGAACGATAACGGGCGGGCAGAAAGGAGGACTGCTGAAATGAAACACTCAAGCGCGAAAATTCTGCTGCCTTCCCTTCTCATCGTTCTGGCTGCCATCATAGCGCCCGCGGTCAAAGCCGGAGGGCCGCTTCTGCTTCTCGACGGCGAGCCTACGCTTTGGGCGAGGAGCGAAGTCAGAGGCGGGGCTTTGAATTCAGCGACCGTTGATGCGCAGGGCCGCGTACTCTATCGCGTCGATAAGGGGACGCTCGGCACGCTTTCTGAAGCGGATGCGACGGCGATTGTTGATCGAATTTTCGATCTCTACACCGACATTCCTACATCCAGCATAGAATTCGTCAACGCCGGACGCATAATAGACCCGACCACCGGACAGGAGGTCGATGTCAACGGCTCGAATGTCGGCAGATTCCTCACCACTCGCACTCCGACTTTTCAAAACCCGATCATATTCGACAGCGACGGCTCGATAACGGGCGACCCGCTCGTTTTGGGATTCTTCACTTTTTTGCAGATCGATGATCCGTCGAACACTCTGCGCGAAGGCGCGGTCGTTATCAACGGGCGTTCGCTCTCGCCTCCCGCCAACATTTCACCGGAATCGCTGCTCGGAGTCTTCACTCACGAGTTCGGCCACTTCGCCGGGCCGCTCGATCACTCGCAGATCAACGGCCATTTCGCGGATCGCTTCGCCCGCTCGTCCATACTCCCCCTGCCGCCCGGTTTCAATCAGGCGCAGGCATATGATCTTTTCGCGCCTTTCACCGAGACGGTCTACCCGTTCATATTCGATTCCCCCGCGGGGTCGCAACTCGCCACTCAAGGTTTCATCGATTCGGGATTCTTCATAGCCTCGCTCGACCTCGATACGACAAACGCGCTTTCGAATCTCTACCCGACGGCGGATTACGCGGCCAATACCGGAACGATAGAAGGGCGCGTGATAGTAGGCGCTTCAACGGGCGACATACTCGTGCCGGGAATCAATGTGGTCGCTCGCCGCATAGATCAGGGCGCGTATCCTCCCACTGTCGGGACACAGGCTTTCACCGCCCCGCCTGTGCTTGATGCTTTCGGCATCCCTGAAACGCCTCAGCCGCAAGCCTCGACCGACCCGCTGGTGACAGCCTCAAGCGCAGTGACGAGCGTCAACTTCGGCGAGGGGCGCTACAGGATTCAGGGATTGCCGCCGGGAAATTACCTCGTCGAGATTCAGCAGATACTTCCCGACTCTGTTGGAGGCTCTTCCATCGGCCAACTGAGCTTGCAATACATACTGCCGGTTCAGGAGTTCTACAGCGGCCCGCGCGAATCGGCTTCGGATGCGCCGACCGACTTCGAACCTATTGCGGTCACAGCAGGACAGGTGACTACAGGAATCGATATCATCCTCAACGGATTTTCGACCGCGCCGCTCGTGGCCTTCAACGAATCGGGAGGAAATCACAAGAAGGCTAAGGCCACCCGCATCGGCCTGCTGTCTGATGTGATGGGATCGGCTGCTTTTGGCGACTCATCGAAGTTGAAGATGGATTTCGGCGGAGGGCTTACGGATAAGATCGAAGACCTCTACCGCTTCACCGTCACAAACTCGACCAAAGTTTACATCTTCCTCGATCCTGTGTCGGGGACGGGCGACCTCGATCTTTATCTGTTTCTATCAGGCGTGAACAAAAAGAAAACGTCTTTCAATGATCCGAATTTTATAGACGCGAGTCTGGGGCTTACGGCGAAGGAGCAAATCTCGATGGCGTTTTCGCTCCCTCCGGGCGATTACATCATCGGAGTGAGCGCGTTTGAGGGAAACGCCAATTACCGATTGCGCGTCATCACGGTTCAGTAAAACAACAGCAGGGATAGAGCTAATCTACAGCCTGTCCCTGCCATATTTTTTTGGCTTCACCGCATCGCCACCAGAGCGTCCGTCAGTTTATTGACAGCGCGGATGAGCGATCTCGCTGACTCATCGAACTGGTTGCCCGCGGCCTGACCTTCAGCCGTCCTGCCGATGACGGCCACGCCCGAAAGATATGGGTAAAAGGCAGTCAGGGCCGGATTGAATCGAAATCCTCGTTCGAGATCATCGAGACCCGCGCGCACCTGTCTGACGCTCTCTTTGACTTTGGCTTTGGTCTGCTCGATCTGCTCGGGGGTAAGCTGAGAAGGCTCGCGATTGCGGTTCGATTGCTCGGCGGATTCGATGGTTTTCGATATGCCTCCGAGCAGGTAGAGAAACTGTGTGAGGGCTTTGATCTGAACGGCGATTCGCACGCGCCCAGCACGAATTTCGGCCTGTTGTTTCTCAGAGAAAGTCGGCTTGGGCGCAGGGCGTTTCGCCGTGCCGCGTCGTCGCGTTTGCGAAGCCGCCGTCGTTACTGAAAGAAAGATGCAGGCGATAACGAGAATAAAAAATTTTTTCAAAGCCGTCTCTCCTTTGCCACAAGCTAAAAACAACTTATACCCGTCGAAGCCGTGGCGTCAAAGAGCGGTCAGTCAGTGCGCTTTGTTTCGAGCGCGTCGGCATTGCGCCGCAGACGGCTTTTGAGATACAAAGTCTTTCTTTGCAAAGAGCGCACGAGACGCTGCACAATCTGTTTACATCGCTGGTTTGGGTCGATGGTCTTTGAAAGACTATAATGAGACGGCGCAGGAGGCTGATTGTCTTCGACTCCAAAACGGAGGTGATCGTAAGATGGATCGACTAAATGATTTTCGGCGGATAATATGCGATGTGCTATCAGAATATGTCCGCATTCAATATGCCAACGGAGATATTCAAAACGAGGCGGTCTTCGATTCCGCCAACGATCGTTACCTGATCGTGTCTGTCGGATGGCAGGATGCCAGACGGGTTCACGGCGTACTCATTCATATCGACATCACAGGCGATAAAATCTGGATTCAGCGCGACGGCACGGAGTATGGCATCGCCAATGAATTAGTCAAAGCTGGCATCCCGAAAGAGCATATCGTGCTGGGATTTCATGCTCCTGATGTCAGGCAGTACACAGATTTTGCTGTGGTATAGAAGAGGAAAACTTTTCTAAAGAATGCGAAACATAGTCGAATGCATACCTAACTTCAGCGAGGGCCGACGCCTTGAAGTCATCGACGAGATAGTCGCGGCCATTCGATCCACGTGGGGCGCAGTGCTTTTAGACCGTGAATCTGACTCGGATCATAACCGCTCAGTCCTGACCTTCGTCGCCCCGCCCGAACGAGTAGTCGATGCCGCAATCGCCGCTGCGCGCAAGGCTGCGGAGTTGATCGACCTCAATCATCACAAGGGCGAGCATCCGCGAATGGGCGCGACCGATGTAATACCGTTCGTTCCCATCGCGGGCGTGACGATGGCGGATTGCGCCCGACTTGCGCGAGAGTGCGGCGAACGGATGTGGAAAGAACTCGGTATCCCGGTTTACCTTTATGAAAGGGCGGCTGCGCGGCCCGAAAGAGAAAACCTCGCCTCGCTGCGCAAAGGCCAGTTCGAGGGCATCCGTGACGAGATAGCTTCGACGCCTTCGCGCCTGCCTGACTTCGGAGAGGCCCGCGTCCATCCGACCGCAGGCATCACAGCCGTCGGCGCGCGCCCGCCGCTCATCGCTTACAACGTCAACCTCGCTACATCCGATATCGAAATCGCCAATCGAATAGCTCGCGCAGTTCGCCATCAGACGGGCGGGCTTCGTTATGTGAAGGCCCTCGGATTCGAATTGAAAGATCGCGGTATAGTTCAGGTCTCGATGAACATGGTCAACTACGAAGGGACGCCACTGTTTCGCGCTTTCGACCTGATACGCCGCGAAGCCGAGCGCTACGGCGTGGCAGTGGTCGGATCGGAAATCGTCGGACTGATCCCTCAGCGCGCGCTCAATGCCGCGACAGACTTTTACCTCCGTCTTGAAAACTTCAGTGAAGATCAGATACTCGAACACCGACTTCAATCGGCTGTGGAAACTTCCAAACAAAGTCTTGCCGAAAGCACCGGAACGTTCAGCGAGATGATCGCGGCAAACACGCCTACTCCGGGAGGCGGGAGCGTCGCGGCCTACGCCGCCGCGCTTGCCGCCGCGCTCGGTCGAATGGTTTGCAATCTCACCCTGGGCAAAAAGAAGTACGCAGATGCGGAGCCTCGCGTGAAAGAAATCAGTGTGGAACTTGAGCGCACGCAGGCGCGTCTGCGCGCGCTCGTAGCTGAAGACGCGGCGAGCTTCGACGCGGTGATGGAAGCCTACCGGCTGCCGAAAGAGACGGAAGAGCAACAATCGGAGCGCGAACTCAGAATCGAAGCGGCAGCGCGACAGGCGGCAGGCGTGCCGATGGAGACAGCGCGATGCGCAGCGGAAGTGTTAAAGTATCTGGGCGAGCTTTCGAAGATCGCCAATCAGAACGCATTTTCGGACATAGCCACAGGTGGGCAGATGGCGCTTGCGGCGACAAAAGGCGCTTGCTACAACGTCGGAGTCAATCTCAGTATGCTTCCCGCAGAAGAAGCAAGCCGGATGCGAAGCGAGACAGGAAGACTGATGGAAGAAGCTTCTTCGATTGCGGGCGGGATCGAATCGGATATGATCGGGCGGATGTGAAGCGCCTCGAACCCCAGGAGGCAGTATCATGAAAAAAAGCTTTCTCATCTATCTTGCATCGATTTTCATCGCCTTGAGTTTCTCCGCCTATTCAATCGACCCTTCGCTTGCGCAGGATAAAAAGATGACCGTCGAGGAACTCCTCTCGCGTCATCTCGAATCCATAGGCAGCCCTCAATCTCGCGCCGAAGTCAAAACTCGAATGGTGAGCGGCCAGTTGAAGTTCGTCATACGCACGGGCAGCCCTTATCAGGAGGATACGGTCGCGAGAATAATTTCAGCGGGCGCGAAGTTCCGCTACACGATACTCTGGCCGAGAATCCTTCGCGACAGAAAAGAAGAAGAGATCATATTCGACGGAGAGCGCGTCGCCACAGGGTTACTTCAGTATCAAAGGGGACAGCCGTTGAGCGATTTTTTCTTCCGGTTTCAATTGCCGCTTCAGGAAGGATTGGTCGGCGGAGTGCTTTCGACGACCTGGCCGCTTATGCGAATGGAAGAGAAGCAGCCGCGACTCGAATACAGAGGATTGAAGAAGGTCGAAGATCGGCAGGCGCACGCTCTGGATTATCGCAAACGCAAAGGGCTGTCCGATTTGAAAATCACGCTCTACTTCGACGCCGAGACGTTCCGTCACCTTCGCACCGAGTACAAGTATGAAATCGATAACACCTTTGGCTCAGACGCTCCCGACTCGTCAAAGATGCAGACAACTCGTCAACAACTCACGGAAGAGTTCGATGACTTTCGCGCAGTCGATGGGCTTATGCTCCCGCACCGCTACAGGCTGCAACTCTCGCGCGAATCAGGATTCCGCGCAGACCTCCGCGACTGGGAGCTTTTGGTGCAGAAGGTTTCTCATAAGGAGCCTCTCGACGACAGCCTGTTCAAGGCGAAATGAAAAAGGCGGCCTGGGATGCGCGAATTCCCGATTCGCCCATCCCAGGCTCAGGATGACAAACGTCTGACGGCTGTGCATCATGCGAACTATGGCTGGCCCTTACAAAGACATTCAATTCGCTGTGACTGACCGCGTGGCGCGCATCGCTTTGGCGCGAGCGCCGCTCAACGTCTTAAATATCGCGATGATGAAAGAGATCGCCTCAGCGGTCAATCGCGTCGCTTCGATGCCGGACGTGTGCGCGATAGTGTTTGCCGCCGCCGCGGGTACGCGCGCTTTTTCGGCGGGAGTATCGATTGAAGAACACAGGCCGGAGACGGTTTTTCAGATGCTCGACACGTTTCATTCCATTTTTCGCGCGCTCAACATCGTCTCAAAACCCGTCATCGCGCTCGTCCACGGGGCGGCCCTCGGCGGCGGATGCGAGCTTGCCGCCTTTGCCGATATCGTCGTTGCCGGACAATCCGCTCGCTTCGGCCAGCCTGAAATCAAGATAGGCGCGTTCCCGCCCGTCGCCGCCGTCGTTTTGCCCCGAGTCATTGGCGAAAAAAAAGCGCGCGAATTGATACTGACGGGCGAGTTGATGTCGGCGGCGACGGCCTATCGCTTGGGGCTTGTCAATCACGTCGTCGAAGACGACAAGATAGAAACGAAGGGCGAAGAAATTCTAAACGCCTTGAGACAGTTGAGCGCGACCGCGCTTGAGATGGCCCGCCGCGCGATGGTCGAAACCGCGGGGATGAATTTCGATCAGGCGTTGAAGAAATCAGAAGACATCTATCTCAACAAACTGATGTCGCACAAAGACCCTGTGGAGGGCATAGAGGCATTCATCGCCAAGCGCCCGCCCAAGTGGCAGCACAAGTAGGGGACAGGTTACAGGGGACAGGGAACAGTATGAAGAAAACGAAATCTGTAGATAATCGCTCAGGTGAAATCGAGCTTGTTTTTGGCGGCCATTTTTTTGATCGCGTTTCCCTGTTCCCTGTTCCCTGTTCCCTGTAACCTGAATATGCCGATACCGACAGAGATAAAAAAAACCGCGCCGCAGGAATTGACCGTGCGGTGGGACGATGGCCATGTGAGCGTATTTCATACTCGATATCTCAGGGGCGAGTGCAGATGCGCGCGATGCGTCAACGAAATCACTGGCCTTCGCATACTTGATCCGCGCACGCTTCAGGATGACCTGACCATAACGGCAGCCGAACATGTCGGGCGCTACGGGGTGAAGTTCCGATTCAGCGACCAGCACGACGACGGCATTTATACGTGGGAGAGATTGCGCGAGTTGTGCCAGTGCGAAGCGTGCAGAAGCGATCAGCAAAGCGACGAAGTGTAATCGCTCATGCTGGTTCAGCTTTTTCAGTCCGGCTCGATCCAAAATCATTTCTCGGAGATCAATTATGAAATTGCGCCTGCTAGTCGCCTTCGTCGTATTCGCTTCGATCAACTCCTCGCTCACTGCATCGGCAGCCGACCCTAAGAAAAAAGAAGAGGCCGTAGCTGCAATCGAAAAGCGCAAAGCCGATCTCATCAGCCTGAGCGATCAGATATGGGCGTTTGCTGAAACCGCTCTGCGCGAAACTCGCTCTTCGCGTCTGCTCGCCGATTATGCCGAGCGTCACGGCTTGAAGGTTCAGCGCGGAGTTGCCGGAATGCCCACGGCCTTCACCGCGAGCTACGGCGAAGGGCGACCCATCATCGGCATAATGGGGGAGTTCGACGCGCTGCCGGGAATTTCTCAGAAGGCCAAACCCGTGAAAGAGGCTCTGGAAGCCGGTGCTGCGGGTCACGGCTGCGGGCATAATCTCTTCGGCGCAGCAAGCCTCGGCGCGGCTTTGGCTATCAAGGAACTGATCGCGGCGGGAAAACTCCGCGGCACCGTTCGATTCTACGGCACACCCGCTGAAGAATCCGTAGGCGGCAAAGTCTACATGGCGCGCGAAGGCTTGTTCAACGATCTCGATGTTTGCCTCGCGTGGCACCCGGCGGACAAGACTCGCGCCGACACGGACAGCACGCAGGCGTTGGTCGATTTCATAGTCGAGTTCAAAGGCAAGACAGCGCACGCGGCATTCGATCCCTGGAACGGTCGAAGCGCAGTCGATGCGCTCGAACTCCTCGTGCATGGAATCAATCTGCTGCGTGAGCATGTGCGTCCTTCGGTTCGAATGCACTACACGATTATGAAAGGCGGCGACGTGCCGAACGTCGTGCCTGAGTACGCACGGCTGTGGTGTTGGGTGAGAGATTCGAAGCGCGCCGGAGTCGAGGAAGTTTTAGGTCGCGTGCGCGAGATGGTTCAGGGCGCGGCTCGGATGGCGGGAGTCGAAGGGCGGCTGACGATTCAGGCGGGCGATTATGAAATGCTCGTGAATATGGCAGGCGCAAGGCTCCTTCACTCGAATCTCATGTGGTTAGGGCCGATCACCTACACCGAACAGGAGCAGGAATTCGCCCGCGCCATTCAACGCGCCACAGGCATTGAGGCAAAGGGGATGAACGGTCAGGTTCAGCCTCTCACAGACCCAAAGCCCGACCCGCCGGGAGGATCGACTGATGTGGCTGATGTAAGCTGGGTCGTGCCGACTCTGCATTTGTCAGTTGCGACCGCGCCTGAAGACGCGCCGTGGCATGCGTGGCCAGTAGTTGCGTGCGGAGGCATGTCTATCGGGCATAAGGGAATGATGCAGGCGGCGAAAGCATTGGCTGCGACGATGGTCGATCTGTTTGAAGACGCGAAGACGCGCGAGGCGATTCAATCGGAATTCAAAGAGAAAACGAAAGGGCATGTTTACAAGCCTTATATCCCTGACGGCCCGCCGCCCGTTCCGAAGGAGTAGATGCTGGGAGCGCGGGCATCCCTGCCCGCATGAGTTGAACATTCGAGACTTTGAAGAATGTGCGATTCCGGCATTACATAAAACCGGGGGCGCGCAAAGGCTGAACTCAGGCAGGCAAGGATGCCTACGCTCCCGGCCCCATTTTGACAGAATCCCGGCGGGCAGGATATATTTCCGTTTCAGAATGAACGCTCGCGTTTTAGTATTAAACGCTTCATTCGAGCCGATAAATGTTTGCTCGGCTCGACGCGCCATTATTTTGATACTCAAAGGCGTAGCCTACCCGGAAGAACATTCTACTCACTGGATTCACTCAGCGCGATTTTCCATGCCGATGCCTTCGGTCATCCGTCTCATCGAATACATTCACATTCCGTTCGAGAGAAAGAGCCTCTCGCGCAAAAACATACTGCTTCGCGATCACAACACTTGTCAGTATTGCCTGAGAGTTTTCGCGCCGCAGGATTTGACTCTCGATCACATCGTCCCGCGCTCGCAGGGGGGAGATTCAAGCTGGGATAATCTGGTCGCCTGCTGCCGCGCCTGCAACAATCGCAAGGGCGACCACTCTCCTGAAGCCGTGGGAATGAAACTCCACAAGCGACCGCAGTCTTACAACTATCACGTCAACCGTCAGATCATCCGCTATCTTGGCCGCGCTGATGAAACCTGGCGAAAATATCTCTTTTATTGAACCGACCACCGACCACCGACCACTGACCACTGCTCGCATCATCCGCCCACATGCACAGATGGGCGGCGCTCCGGGTCGGGTTCGGCCTTACGCAGCACCTCGCGCGTGACGGGCGCGGTGTCGCCTTCGCCGAATGCGATGTAACGCAGCAGATAAGATATCGGGTTCCCCTCAGACCAGCCGAAATAGACATGAGGTATCCTGCCCGTTTCGTCGCGCAGATACATCAGAAACGCGGCTATCGCGTTCGGCACGGCGGGGCTGTCGGCGCGAAGCACTCTATAGCCGCCGATATAGTAGCCCTTCACTTCAAGCTCGTCCGAAAACTCCGAGGCGTCGCTGATCCTCACTTCGAGGAAGATGATAGAATCGCGCGCAGGGATATGATTGTCCTCGCGCTTTTCTTTCTCTTTAATCTTATACTCACGCGCGTCTCCGCGATCCCGGCGATTGGCGATGATGCGAATCTCTCCGCTGCTCGCTTCTTCGATTATCGCGCGAGCCTTCTTGTCAAGCATGACCCTTTCGACTCTTAGCTCGGTCGTGCGCACCACTCTCGACACGAGTGAAGCTGCAACTATCGAGCCGATAAAAAACGATGCGATGGTTATGCCTTCAGGCCGCTCGAATATATTCACAATCGTCGTGTATACGAATACCGCCGAGATAGTAGCAAATATCCACCTCTTCCATCCTTTTCGCCATTGCGACATCGTCACCGCTATCGCGCCCGAACTCATCAGCACGAGAACCCCCGTAGCATAAGCTCCTCCCTGCGCATCAACGTCGGCTTTGAAAATAATGGTCACGGCGAACGCGATGGCGACAAACACGAACACGAGCGGACGAGTAGCTCTCGCCCATTCCGGGGCCATGCCGTAGCGCGGCAGATAGCGCGGGACTATATTCAACAGCCCAGCCAGGGCGGATGCTCCGGCGAACCACAAAATCAAAATGGTGCTGATGTCATAAGCCGTGCCGAAAACTTCGCCGAGATAATGATGGGCTAAAAAGGCCAGCGCGCGCCCGTTCGCTTCGCCCGCCTTCTGAAATTCGGTCGCGGGCTGAAAAGCCGATGCCGGAATCAGAGTCGTCGTGACAAAGCTGCTTGCAAGGAGCATGACACTCATGATGAGCGCGGCTGTCAGCAGCAGCTTTCGTGTGTTGCGCACACGGCCTGCCGGGTCATCATAGGTGTCCGTTTCCTCTCCGCGGACCAAAGGCATCACAGCCACTCCTGTCTCGAAACCTGAAAGTCCGAGCGCGAGTTTGGGAAATAAAATCAGCGCCACGCCTATCATCGCCAGCGGATTCGTGTGCTTTTGAAACAGGAGGTCTTTCCATTCGGGCAGCTTTTGCGGATGCGTGATCAGTTCGTATATGCCTGTGGCGACGACGACGACGTTCAACAACAGATAGAGCGCGACGAGAAAAACCGCTATCCCTATGGCTTCGCGAAATCCTTTCAGGAATATCGCGCCAAGCACGGTGATGAGAAATATCGTCACCCAGACGCGATTGTGAAGGACTTCGGGCGTGAAAGGATTTTCGATTATGTGAGCCGTCGCGTCGGCAGCCGAAAGAGTTATGGTGATGATGAAATCCGTCGCTACGAATCCGAGCAGGCACAACACGAAGAATTTGCCTTTCCATCGGGGGAGCAAATCTTCAAGCATCGAAATCGATCCTTCGCCGTGCGGGCTATGCTCGGCGACGCGCGAATAAATCGGCAGCGCGCCGAACAGCGTCAGCAGTATGAGTATGAGCGTGGCTATGGGCGAGAGCGCACCCGCAGCGAGGAAGGCGATGCCCGGTTGATAACCGAGAGTCGAGAAATAATCGACTCCGGTCAAACACATCACTTTCCACCAGGGATGCGAGTGATGCTGCCCGTCAGGCTCGTGCGGCCCTGCGACTTCTTTGATGCGGCCTTTGAGCAGCCATCTTTTGAAGCGGCTGCGAAACCATCTTTTGACTATGTTGCGCGATTTTTTCTGCGCGGTTGATTCTTCCATTCAAGACCCCGACCGGCGATTGATAAAGACGGACGTTTGAGACGAGTCAATGGAGAAAATCTGACCCGCATCAATCAAGGCGCATATTTTATTTGTCGGAGTTCGAATAGCCAAGCTCATTGAGAGCCGTTAGCTTGTCAGGCGCAAGCACGGTGCTGAGTCGGCGAATCTTTCCCTCGGAGTCTATTTCGAAATGCATAGTGAAAAGAGGCGCGATTCCATCAGGCGCGGCAGGGTGTTCCACCACGAGCGCGGGCAATCCGTTGAGATTGCGGAAAGCGATTCTTAGGTGCAGTTTCAGCTTTTCGTTCAATCCCGCGATGAGTCGCGCAACTTTTGAACGACCATAGATCGGATTGAGCGCGGCGTAAACTTTTCCGCCGCCGTCGGATAAACTCACAGCGTCTTCGGTCAGAAGTTTTTCGAGGCATTCGACATCGCCCCTGTTGAGACAGGAAAGAAAACGCTCGATAGCTTCCTGCGTCGCGGCGGCGCGTAGTGAGTCAGGCTTGAATCTTTCTTTGTCATATGTATCGAGACGGCGGCGAGCGCGATGCAGATGAACTTTCACATTCGCTTCCGAGAGATGAAGCGCGGCGGCGGTTTCTTCAGTCGAATAATCCAGCACGTCGCGCAGCAGCAACACAGCGCGCTGCATGGGTGTGAGAGCTTCGAGCGCAAGCAGAAAAGCGAACGAGACGCTTTCGCGCAGATCGTAACGCGCCGCAGGGGAATCGCTCACAGGAGCCGTTATAGCCGTCTCCATTTCATCGGTGGGAAGCGGCGAGGGAAGCCACGGGCCTCGGTAGTCTCTTCTCTTTCGTCGGCGCAGGTGATCGAGGCTGAGATTCGTGGCCACGCGCATGAGCCACGGGCGCAAACTTTCATTCGTGCGGCGGGGCGGACGTTGGATCGCGCGAACGAAAGTTTCCTGCACGATATCATCGGCATCGGCTGCGCTTCCGGTCATCCGATAGCACAATCCCCAGAGCGCGCGGCGGTCTGCTTCGTAGACTTCAGCAGCGATTGACATATCGATAGGTTTAACCGCTTGTGAGCGATTGCGCAATGAGACGCGGGCTTTGACCTCGCCTGAGGGCTGTAGTAAAGTCCACGACGATTATGGCTACAGCAACAGAAAAACTCACGACTGTGATCGAAGAAAACAGCGAGCGCCTTTTGACCTGCGTTCACTGCGGATTGTGTCTTCCGGCCTGCCCGACTTATCGCGTGCTGGGCAATGAAAACGATTCGCCGCGGGGGCGGGTTTATCTGATGCGCGCGGTCTCCGAAGGCCGACTCGACCGGGGAGATTCGTTTATCCGTCACATCGATTTATGCCTCGGCTGCCGCGCGTGCGAGACGGCCTGCCCGTCGGGCGTGCCTTACGGCCACCTGCTCGAAGCCGCTCGCGCCCAAGTGTCAGATGTGAAAACCCGACGCCGAGCCGCGGCAGAATTATTGCTTCGCTTCGTTCTCCGAAATGTTTTTGCACGACCCCTCATTTTGCGCGCCGCGATGGCCTTCGCTAGATGGATCAGAGATTCATCGCTTGCTCGTCTCGCGCTTGATGCGAATATCGTCAGCAAACGATTGCACTTCGCGCTCGCGTTGCTTGCGGCCAGCCGCTCTCCGATGTCAGATGCGCGAGCGAGAGATATCGATTTGCCGAAAGCTGAAAAGCGCACCCGCGTCGCGCTGCTTCGCGGGTGCGTGATGGAAGGGCTGTTTGCGGAAGCGAATCGCGCCACTCGGAGAGCGCTTGAGATAAATGGCTGCGAAGTCGTCGAGGTTCGCGATCAAGCGTGCTGCGGCGCGCTTCACTCTCACGCGGGCCAGACGGAGATGGCGCGCGAGCTTGCACGAAAAAATATTCAGGCGTTCGATGAAAGTCCTTGCGAACTGATCATCACGAATGCTGCCGGTTGCGGCGCGGCTATGAAAGAGTATGGCGATCTTCTCTCGCATGACTCTCGGTGGGCCGAACGCGCCCGCGCGTTGAGCAGTCGCGTCAGAGACGTTTCCGAATTCCTGATCGAGGCGGGTCTCACACCTCCCGAAGGACGGATCAATCGCCGCGTGGCTTATGATGCGCCCTGTCATCTCATCCACGCGCAGCGAATCAGTGAAGCGCCGCTAATGATTTTGAAATCGATTCCCGGTATCGAGCTTGTCGCGCTTGGCGGTAGTGAAAGCTGCTGCGGCGGGGCGGGGATTTATAATCTTCAGCATGCGGACTTGAGCAGCGAGATTCTTTCTGAAAAAATTGAAAATATAAAAGCAAGCCGCGCCGAAGTGATCGCAACAGGCAATCCGGGCTGCATAATGCAGATAGGCGCGGGCGTGATGATAAGCGGTCTTGATGTTGAAGTGATTCACCCCATTGAGTTGCTCGATGCGGCTTATGCGAAAAAGACGATTCAGGTTTGACGGGATGCGCGCACGGATTTTGATTTCGGTCTGTCTGGTCATCATCTGGCGGCCTTCTCACATCGCCGAAGCTGCGGTTCAATCCGACCTCGGCCCCAATGTGAAATCCTTTCTGGATTTTCTCGAGCAGGAACAGAGCGAGTTGGAATTTCAGATCGAACACGACGAGATTTCGCGCCGCGACTACACGCGAGCGAAGAATCGTTTCGCTATAATGCGCGAAACCGTCCTCGAAATGGTGAAGAAGAGCGGTCAGGATATCGTGCCTGAACTGCACATCGTCACTGCGTCGGAAATCGATCAGGTGACTGAAAAGGGGATGCGCGCCTTGAGAGGCATCCGCGTCGGCGCGATCATCGAAGACACCTGGCGATACGTGGGCCGGGCCACTCGCGGAGAAGTCTTTTATATTTTCGAACGCCTTCCGAAAAAATGATTTCCACCCTGAGCGGCGAGGACTCAAGTGTTGACAAGGCGAAATTCAAAGGTAATATCGGAATGTAGTCGTTAGGTCTGCCCCTTTACGTCCGTCAGATGGTTTATTCCGCTTTGACAAGTCCGCCCCTGCTTTTCAATTCCAATCCATCCCATCGGCCCTCGCGCCGTTTCCGAGGTTAGCGCGCAATGTCGACTTTCAATTTTTCGCAGGCTGTTCAACAGATGCTTTCGGTTTCGGACAAGGTTTCAGACCTTATTTTTTCTCCCGGTCGCCCTCCGCAGGTCGAACTCATAGGCAAACTCACTCCCGTAAAGCTTCCCGGTCTCGAATTGCTCACCCCCGCTCATACCGCTGCAATAGCAAAGGCATTGATAGGCAATCATAAAGCTGCTGAAGACTCGCTCGACACGAACGGCTCGGCTGACCTTTCGTTTTCGCTCACGGGGCTGTCGCGTTTTCGCGTAAACATCTTCAAACAGCGCGGCACCTTCGCCATCGTCATGCGAGTCGTTCCCAATCGAATACCTACCTTCGAAGATCTGGGGCTTCCGGCGGTGCTGGCGGAGATGGCCGAGCTTAAAAACGGAATCGTTTTAGTCACTGGCCCTACGGGGTCGGGCAAATCATCGTCTCTTGCGGCAGTCATCGACCTGATCAATCAGACCAAGTATTACCACATCGTCACCATCGAAGACCCTATCGAGTTCATGCATCAGCACAAGAACTCGACCGTGCATCAGCGCGAACTGCATTCGGACACGGCCTCTTTCGCCTACGCGCTTCGCGCCGCTTTGCGACAAGCTCCCAAGGTGATACTCGTCGGCGAGATTCGCGACCTTGAAACGATGGAAGTGGCTCTGGAAGCCTCTGAGACGGGACACCTCGTGCTTTCGACTCTGCACACGACCGACGCCGTAAAGACTGTCGAGCGGCTCATAGGCATATTTCCCAAGAGTCAGGAACACATCGTCCGCATCCGGCTGGCGGCGGCTTTCAGGTTCATCGTTTCGCAGCGACTCATGCCGCGCGCAGACGGGACAGGACGAGTGGCCGCTTTTGAAATTCTCAAATCGACTGCGCGCACGCGCGACTATGTTGAAAAGGGCGAGCGCGAAGGCAAGTCTCTTTATGACGCGATGAGAGACGGGAGCCTCGACGGTATGCAGATATTCGACGGCGAGATAGAACGAATGATTCGCAACGGCATGATCTCTCTGGCCGACGGGCTGGCTTACGCCACGAATCGCCAGAACCTCATGCTTCAGCTTTCGGACTTCGGCACTGGCGCATTAACCGATGAAGTGAGGGCGACGAACCCCAAGACCGGATTCATCAGCTAAGGTGTGTGATATACTCTGGCTGCATTATGCGCGCAACCAGAGTCGCCATTTCAGGCTTTTCCTCCAACACAGGGAAGACCTCTCTCGTTTGCGACCTGCTCAATCTCAATCGGGGATGGGAAGCCATAAAAGTCTCGCGCGGGCATTATCGCTCCTGCGGCAAATCTCGTGAAGCCTGCTGCGTCAGCCCGCTGCTCGGAGAAAAACCTCTCATACTGAGCGATCCTAAAGACACTCTCGTCGCCGGGAAAGACACGGGCCGCTACTGGCAGTCGGGCGCAAGCCGTGTGCAATGGCTCATCTGCACGAGCGATCAACTTGAAGCAGGCATCCATCTCGCTTTGGATAATGTCCGGCGCGAGGGAGTATTCATCGAAGGCACGAGCTTTTTGAAGTATGCGGCGGTCGATTTTTCGATAATGGTCGCAAGCCCAGCGGGCGAGATCAAATCCGCAGCGGCAAGCGTGATCGAAAAAGTCGATGCGATCTTTCTACCCGGCCCGCAGCCGGATTTCGATATCGAGTCGTCCCTCAGAGAAAGATTGCGAAAAAGGGGAGTGGATTTGAAAGACGCGCCCGTTTTTTTCAGCGCCGCAAGGCTTTCAGAAGAGATTCATCGAGTGCATCAGGCCCGCCTCGCAAACGAAGCGAATCGTTAGATTGACAACATTTTGAAAACCGGTCGCCTTCGCTAAAGCAGCGAAAGCAAGTCCTGTTGGATTTCCTCATCCGAATAATTCTGCTCCGTATAAAAGGTGAAGCGTTGGGTGGCAAGAAGGCGCAGGAAGAGTCCCTGAGTCACGTGATCCGAGCGAGTGGAACCGGCTTTCTCGGTCAGATCAGAAAGGGAACGCCAGATTTCATCAGCGTTCTGGTCAGCAAAAACTGCACGCCAGCTTCGATCAGATTTCAGTGAGGATACCTGATCCAGGCTCGCGCGCCGGACAACAAAGGTGAGGGCTTTGGTTGCCATGGCGCAACTCCTATTTTTTTTGGGGCATTCCGCCGCGAAATGATTTGGGTTTCGCGGACAGCAGGCAGAATACCGTAAATTTATTCAAGCATCAAGGAAGATTTGAGCGATTGATAATTTTTCTCACCTGAAGCGGGAAGAAGCGCCAACGACGCGCTTGACCACGCAGAATACAAAGGCGCTTTGCTGCGCCGGGGCTTTTATGAAGAAACATCGCGCCGCCGAGGCAGGCAGGGTGATCCAGATGCCACGAACAGCCGAACGCAGAAGCTCTCGAAGATTCGATGTAAACTGGGATGCTGCGGTCAAAGGCGCAACAGATGCGTGTGCGACCTTTGATGAGCAGGGATCGCTCTCCAATATCAGTTCGACGGGAGCCTACCTTTCGCTGACAAAGCCGCCCTCGGTGGGAGCGCAGATGGAATTGTGGATCAGGCTGCCTATGGCAAAAGACAACTGGATGAAGTACCCGGCGGAGGTCGTGCGCATCGAGGGAGAGCCTCCGCGAGTCGGAGTCGCAGTGAGATTTCACGCCGCCAGACCGTCTTTCTTCAAACCCTGACTCAAGCCGAGTTCGTCGCGCGAGTTCGCTTCTCAAGCAGTTTCTCTTTCAACCTCACAAGCAAAGCCTCTCTTTCAACCTGCGAAGAGCATCTGCGATATTCTTCCACCAGAGTTTCTATTTCAGCGGCCTGATGATCGAAACCTGTTTCTTTGTATTTCACGCGAGCCACATTTTTTTCGTTGAAGAGTCGGGCAAGTTCATCCCAGAGCCGTTCAAGCTGGATAGGTTTTTCCAGAAAGCAATCCGCTCCGGCTGACTGCGCGCGATCCCTCGTTATCCGGTCGCATCCGCTGATGACGATTATGGGCGTCGCATGAATAGCTTCGTCGGCTCGCACTTTTCGGATGAAGTGCAGCCCGCTCCTGCCCGGTAAAACTATGTCGGTCAGTATGAGGTCAGGCTGATGAGCGCGGGCCGCTCGAAGCGCCGATTCAGCGTCGGAAGCCGTTAAGACGAGGTAGCCTTTGATCGCGAGGAGTTCGGCGAGCGGATACCTTGTATCGAAGTCGTCCTCAACAACCAGAATGGTTCTTTCCATAATCGTATCCCTCTGATTGACATGTGAGGGTGATCGATTGGTGAGGGTTGTTGAGGGTAGGGCAAAATCACAACCGGCATCGATGATACAGCCTGACCTGATTTACTGCAATCGAGAGTGGCGTGAAAAGACAGCAGGACACGAAGACGCCGCTTGTGTATCTTCGTGTCCTGGCAGATGTGTCCTGTTGTCGGTTTGTTACTGGCGTCTTAACAAAGTCCGGATATCAGGAGCGGTGATCGTTATGCGGTCATCGGCGAAATCGGCTGTCGAGGATACGAAATTGCGCACCCATTCGGTGAAGAGATAATTCTCTTCGATGAACGGGAAATGCCCGCTATGTTCCATGACGACGAGCTTCGATTGCGGTAATCCTTCGGCCATCTCGCGCACGTCGCTCAGTGGCGTCACCAGATCGTGACGGCCTCCGAAGACCAGCACAGGCGCTTTGATTCGGTCGAGCGCGCTTCTGACATCGAACCCGCCCGCGCGGCTCGCCAGCACGAGCTTTTTGGCAAGCGAGTCGAAATAGACCGAGTAGACTCCGAAATCGAGCAACTCGGAGTTAGGCACCAGATGGAAATAGTGGGGATAGAGCGCGCGATATCGCCTCCGCACGCGGTCGCAGGGCGAGCCTCCGGCGTCGGTCGAGTTATAGGTCGACAGTTCATCGGAAGAAAGCGTTTTCACCAGCCGCTTTTCAGCCTCAGCAGGATTTTCTATCGTGGCAGCGGTACTCGTCAGGATCAGCCGCTTGACGTGATCAGGATAGCGAAGAGCGTAGGTGAGCGCGATGGCTCCGCCGAAGCTGTGCGCAAGCAGCGAGACGCGATTCATACCCAGCGTCTTGCGAAGCTCGTCTATCTCTTCGGCCATCTCGGCAAGCGACATCACATCGGTCGAAGAATTACGGCTGAGTATGTCGGCCCGCCGGTCGAAGTAGACGAGCCTCATATATTTTCCGAGGTTCGATAGAAGCGGATGAAAATACTCGTGCGGAAGTCCCGGCCCGCCGTGAACGACTATGACCGTCTCGCGTCCGACTCCCTCCGTATCATATATCATATCGAATCCATGAGCGCGGAACTGGCCGATCTTCATATCAGGCACCCACACGTGATGATAGGATGCAGAAAGCTCTCTAGGGCCGCGTTCGGATTTGCCGCCTGCGATGCTCATCAGCAGGCATTCATACTCGGCTCTTGTGAATCCTTCCTGCGCGCGGGCGGGAAGCAGGCCGAGCGCAAAGAAAATAATCAGGCAGAAAAGGAAAAGTTTCTTCATCATTACCCCCTCTTGTCGGTATCGGGTTTTTGCAGGGCGTTTGAAAATTACAATCTATCGATTGTACGTTTGATTTTCGTAGGGGCATTGAAGCAGGCTTCGTAGGTTTTTACCGCGCGCGCTCGAAGTCTCGCACATCAGGACGATTTCTGTTTCCGCCTGCTCCGAGGAATTCGCATCCGTATGATACGACCTCACCAATCAGGGCGCAATAGTTTGTTGGGCGTAATTACTCAGCCGTCGCCGTGAAGCGTGGAGGTAGCGATGTTGAATGCAAGTTTATGTGTCTGTTTAGCTCCAGCGGAGCGACCTGTCTATAGAGAGGCGATGCCCTGCGATTTTGTAGCTCCGTAGGAGCGACCCTTGCTTGGCGCAATAACACAGGTCGCTCCTACGGAGCTACGAACAGATTTCTATCAACCATATCTATAAACAGGTCGCCCCTACGGGGCTGAGTAGTTGCTGTTGGGCAATACTTTTTGCGCGCGAGCTTTGACCTTTTCTGATTTTGTAATAGTATGCGTGGGAATTATTTTTTCGCCCGAAGGCTTTGACTTTTCGACGGTTTGTATTAAAGTAAGCCGGAATTCGCAAGCAGCCTGGAGGCTTCCTTCTACCTCCGCAGCGCAGGGCGGCGCGGGTTCAGGGCTTCAAAATCACTTCATTAAAAGGAGACACACGTATGAGCAGCCAACCTCCGTATGGCACACCGCAGGGAGGATATCCTCCAGGAGGTGGATATCCTCCGGGAGGTGGATATCAGGGTGGAGGATATCCTCCGCCGCCCAGCTATCAACAACAGGGCAGTTCCTTCGGAGACTTTCTCGCGTTTCGCAAAATGATCACGCCTATAATCATCCAGATAATCTTCTGGATACTTGTTGCCGCAGTCGTACTCATCGGATTTTTTGGGATCATTGGCGGCGTGTCTATGCCCTTCGGGGGGGGAGAGGCGATTTTGGGAGGCTTCATTCTTATCGTCTTAGGCCCGGTACTGGTCAGGGTCTACTGCGAGATAGCGATAGTCTTCTTCCGCATGAACGAAACTCTGATCGAAATCAAGAACGCTCTTGAGCGCAGGTGAAGCCCTGTAATCAGATCATCAGGTCTCGCAGCCAGCGACCTTCATAAACGACTTCTGCCCAGCCGGTCAGCGCAACCGAGTTGTCTTCTCGCCAGTCGACTCTGAGTGCGCCTCCGGCTGTCAGAACTCGCACGCTTCGACGGGTGAATCCATTTAAGGCCGATGCGACCGCAGCCGCGCACGATCCCGTCCCTGACGACATCGTGCGCCCGACGCCTCTTTCCCAGAAGAGGACTTCTATCTCGTCGCGCGCCGCCACTCGCACGAATTCGACGTTGGTACGATTGGGAAAGGCGGGGTGATCCTCGATCAGCGGGCCAATCTCTTCCATATTGATCGCGTCGAGGTCAGGCAAAAAGAGAGTGCAGTGAGGATTGCCCATCGAGAGGCAGGTGACTTCGATCATCTCTCCACCCAAGTTGAGCGGATAACTCACCACCGAGTCAATCGGCTCATCAATCGCCATCGGCAAACTGAGACTGGAAAGCTGAGGCTCGCCCATGTCGAATTCGAAATCGAACTTCAACCCGTCACGCGCAACCAGGCGGCCTCGCTTCATTCCTGCCTCTGTCGCTATGCGAACTTCAGCCCCGGCCCAGAGCTTCGAGTAACAGAGATATGCTGCCACGCAGCGCGTGCCGTTGCCCGATATTTCAGCCTCGCTGCCGTCTGCGTTGAATATACGCGAGACGAAATCCGCATCATCTCGCGGGGAACGGGCGACGAAAATCACCCCGTCAGCCCCCGCGCCATAGTTGCGATGGCACATACTGCGCGCCGCTTCGTCAGGAGCGCGGAGCGCGTGAGTGTCCTCGACCGGAAGGATCAGAAAATCGTTGCCGACAGCCTGTAATTTGGTGAATTGCATCTCGACGGACAGCCCCCTGCGATTTGGAAAATTACTTCTTGACTCGCCGCTTTTCGTGTGCTACCTTCCAGCCTTCCAATGACATTTCAGCATTCGCCATCGAAAGGAGCGTAAACAGTGGCAAGCCTTCAGGCACGCACCCCTTTACGCAACACACATCCGCTTTTGATCATAAATAAATTCCTGTCTTTTACCATCTTCTTCGCCATTCTCGTGGCTGGATGGCTGGGCCTCTCTTATCTCAGAACGGAGATTAGCAGTCCCCGCACGTCTGACCGCACGCTGGCCGCCCCACCCGTCGAAAACAGAGATAAAGCAGTTCGAGCGGCCAAGTCGCCTGAAGTCCGAAGGCTTTCTGTCCCCGTCAAACTCGTCTATTCGTGCGGCAAAGACCGCAAGCACTATCACACCTCGAATCATCTTCCTCAACCCTGCGAGCGCGTGGCTTTGAGCGAAGAAGCCGCGCTCAAACGCAGCCTCAAACCCTGCCCCGTCTGTATGGCTCAATAACTACGACGATCTAAAACGGCGGCATTTCAGCTTCTTCGAAGTGCGACATCGCGCGAAGCTCGCGGAAGCGCGCATTGATCTCTTCGTAAGTCAATCGACGCATACGCTCGCAGCCGAACTCTTCGACATTGAATGAAGCCATCACCGATCCGTAGATGATAGCCCGACGCACCGCCGCTTCATCCGTAGAATTGGTCGCCGCGAGATAGCCCATAAACCCGCCTGCGAAGCTGTCGCCCGCGCCCGTAGGATCGAACACCTCTTCGAGCGGATAGGCAGGCGTGGCGAAATAAGATTCTTGCGTGAAAGTCGCCGCGCCGTACTCGCCTCGCTTGACTACCAATCGCTTTGGCCCCATCGCGAGAACCGCCCGCGCGGCGCGCACAAGATTATGCTCACCGGCCAGCGCGCGCGCTTCGGAATCATTGATGACGAGGACGTCGACTCCTGTGAGCATCCGGCGAAGCTCACGGGGAGTGCTGTCGATCCAGTAATTCATCGTGTCGGCAGCGACCAGTCGCGCGCTGACCTGCTCGCGCACTTCCATCTGCAAATCGGGCTGTATGTTTCCCAGAAAGAGAAATGACGACTCTCGCGCCGACTTGGAAAGCTTGGGCTTGAATCGCGCGAAGACATTGAGTTGAGTATCGAGCGTGTGAGCCACATTGAGGTCATAGCCATACTCGCCCTTCCAGTAAAAACTCTTCTCGCCCGCGACGCGTTCCAGATCGGATATGTCGACTTCGCGCTCGTGAAAGACGGCTTCTTCATCAGCGCCGAAATCTTCCCCGACGACGGCGACCACCCGCACGTCCGTAAAAAAAGAAGCGGCGACGCTGAAGTAGGTCGCCGATCCTCCGAGTATTTTTTCTCTCTCTCCGAAAGGCGTCTTGAGCGAATCAAACGCCACCGAGCCTACGACCAAAATTGACATTTACAGTTTTTCCCTCTATCGAATGAATAGCAGAGCAGTAGGAAAAGAGTGGGAGAATGAGGGAATGGGAGAGAAGAGAATTATTCTCCCACTCTCCCATTCATTCCACTCATCCGCTCATCCCTGCTTTAGTTTATCAACCTGCTCGCGCGCTTTTTTGGCGAACTCGCTTTCGGGATAAATTTCCAGCAGCTTGTTGTAATAATTCACAGCCGCTTCTCTTTTGCCGAGCTTCACCTGTGTTTCGGCCATCAGGTAGTAGACCTCATCCATTCGCGAAAACTCAGGATAGGTTTCTATGATCTCCTGAAGCCGGTCGCGCGCGCCCGCGTAAGCCTTGCGGCGCGTCAGGTAGTATCGCGCAACCTGAAGATTATGTTTGGCCTCGATCTCTTTGATTTCATCGCGCGGCGGCTCGATGCGCCCGCGAGCCGGGCCCTGCGCCTGCGACACGGCTGAGAGAATCAAAACGAAAAGGATGACAAGAATTTTTCCGCCGTACATCTTTACTGCTCCACTTCCCAAAATGATGGCACGGGATCGCCCTGAATCAATCAACATATTTGCCGATGATCGCTCTGAGTCTCTCTCTCGTTTCAGCCGTGATGCGATCCGGCGAGGTGATGATAGCATGGCGAAGCGCGTGGCCGCATTTGCACCTTCTTTCTTCAACGGCTAGACGCGCGACTGCTCCGGCTATGATCTTTTGCGCGTTCGACACATTGCGATTGAGGTAATCGATGACCATCTCGATAGTGACCGAATCATGTTCCGGGTGCCAGCAATCGTAATCGGTGACTAAGGCCATCGTCGCATAACAAATCTCGGCTTCGCGCGCCAGCTTCGCTTCCTGAAGATTGGTCATGCCGATGACCGACATTCCGAGCGAGCGATAAACTTCCGATTCGGCTTTCGTCGAAAACGCCGGGCCTTCCATGCAGAGATAAGTCCCGCCGCGATGAATGTCAATATCTTCGATCTCGCGGCGAGCGGTTGCTTCCATAGCGTCGCACAGTTGATGGCAAACCGGATCGGCGAACGAGACGTGAGCGACTATGCCGCTGTTGAAGAATGTGGAAACTCTCTGACGGGTGCGATCAAAGAACTGATCGGGAAAAACTATATCCATCGGCTTGAGTTCTTCGCGCAAAGACCCGACCGCGCTCGCCGAAATTATCCGCTCGACTCCAATCAGTTTCATCGCATAGATGTTGGCGCGAAATGGAATCTCCGTCGGCGAAAGCCGGTGGCCGCGCCCGTGTCGCGGAAGAAAAGCGACTCGCTCCCCTCCCAGACTCCCGATGATGAAAGCATCCGAAGGTTTGCCGAACGGCGTGTCTATGACGACTTCTTCCTCATCGGCGAGGGCTTCCATCTGGTAAAGCCCGCTCCCTCCGATCACTCCTATCTTTGCCTGTGACAAATTCTTTCTCCTCGAAAAACAGAAGTCAGAAGTCAGAAGTCAGAAGTCAGAAGTCAGAATGTGTGCGTATTCCGCTTTTGGCTTGTGTCTCCTGGTTTCACTCTTTCAACCCATCATCACGGAAATATGAATGACTCTTTGAAAATGTCAGAAGTGAAGAAAGAATCTTCTGACTTCTGACTTCTGACTCCTGACTTCTGACTCCTGACTCCTGACTTCTGACTCCTTCATTATTGATTCGGATTGCCGGAAACCGCAGGCGGAGGCGTTGCGCTCACGTTGAAATCGTCGGCCACTTCGAGTTTCGCTTTGCTCACGATTTCATCTATTTTCTTTTCGAAAGCTCCCTGCTCAAGCTTGCCCTTGATCTTCTCTTTGGTCTTTTCATCCAAAGGAGATGTGCGCCTCTCTTCGACCCTGATGATGTGAAATCCGAACTGGGATTCTACAAGCTCGCTCATCTGGCCTGCGCTCATCGAGAAGGCCGCCTGATCGAACTCAGGAACCATCTCTCCTTTTGAGAAGAAAGGCATCTCTCCGCCCTGAGCTTTCGATCCCGGATCGTCGGAGTTCTCGACGGCAAGTTTTGCGAAGTCCTCCCCGCGACGAATGCGGTCGAGCAGCGATTGAGCTTTCTTTCGCGCCTCTTCTTTGGTCAGAGCTTTTTTGGGAGCAGGCTTTTTCTCATCCTTGTCCGTTTTTTCGTGAGGGTCTTCCATCTCTTCAGGCGCGCTGGTGCCTACGAGTATATGGCGGGCGCGCACTTCTTCGAATTCGTCCTTATGCTCGTTGTAGTACTGCTCGACTTCCTGATCCGAAACAAGATTGTCGGAGTCTTTCTGAAGCTCCCGGATATAGGCTTCCGCCAGCACCTGACTGCGCTGAAGGAGTATCGTCAGTTTGGTGAGTTCTTCCTTATCGAGTCCTTCGCGGCGGGCGCGCTCTGCCATGACTTTGATTTGCAGGAACTGTTTTTTGATTTCCTCGGCCTGTTGTTTGAATCGGGGATTGGCTTCGATAAAGTCGTTCCACTCGTTGGGATGAGCCTGAGAATAACCGTTCGCTTCTTCTTCGCTCACAGCGCCATCAGGGTTCTTTTTCTTGTAAGCCTGAGAGAGCGCCATGTCGATTTGAAAATCGGCCTGACTTTTCGTTTCAGGTCGCTGGGCGATGTTTTCCTGCTCCGCCATCTGGCTGAGAGCGAGTATGGTTTTGATGGATTTGAGGAAATTCTTCTTCGCTTCCGGGTCTGTCGCCATTCGCGCCCGCTGTTGAGGCGGCATCAGTTCATTGGCTATCAGTTCCAAATCCTGCGAGGTAAGTTTGATCTTTGTAGGCGATGACGACGAGTTCTGCGAAAACAGCGCCAGACCCGCGAGCATCGCTACGACCCCTATGGCGGCTATCGCCTTCCCTGGTAATTTCATGTGTTCTCCTTCTCGTGTTTTGGCTTCTCGCTGAGTTCGACGAGGACGCCGTTTGCGCTCGCCGGATGAAGGAAAGCGACAAGCTTTCCTTCTGCGCCTCGTCGCGGATAGCCGTCAAGCACTCGCGCGCCGCGCGAGCGAAGTTCTTCGAGTTTTGCTGCCAGGTCTTCGACCTCGTAGCAGATGTGATGCAGCCCTTCGCCGCGCTTTGCAAGAAAACGGCCCACCACGCTTTCCTCTGAAACAGGCTCCAGAAGCTCAACTCGAGACTCGCCTACTTCAAGAAGCGCGACCCGCGCTCCCTGATCCGCGACCGTCTCTATAGAGCCAAGCTCAAGCCCAAGCCCGTCACGATAAAACGCAATCGATCCTTCTATCGAGCGAACCGCTATACCGAGATGATCTATTTTCATAAGCAGATTTCAGATTTCAAATTTGAGATTTCAGAGGGCTTGCCAGCCTCTTACATCTTTCAGATTTCAAATTTGAGATTTCAGATTTCAGAGGGCTTGCCAGCCCTGACATCGAACATCTATCCAATCCCCAATCGTGAAATAATTTCTTCGACGACCGAGTACGGATCGCGGCGGCGGGCAGCCACGTCTTCAGCCATCGAGCGAAGCTCCTCGTCGCTCACGCCTCGCTTCAAAGCCGCTTTTAGCAATCGTTCGCGCAGCATTTCGATTATGCGATGATGAGCCACGCTCACGCGACGACCTGCGCTCTCTTTGTGCGAAGCTGTGTATTCGGCGTAAGACCTCACCGCTTCGGCAAGCTCTTCGACTCCGCTGTCTTCGGTCGCTATGGTTTTAACTATAGGCGGATGCCAGAGGTCGCGTCGCTCCGAGATCGAAAGCAGCATCTCAAGCTCGCGCTCGGTTCTCAACACTCCCTCGCGGTCGGCTTTGTTGATGGCGAACACATCGCCGATTTCCATTATCCCCGCCTTGATCGCCTGAATGTCATCGCCCATGCCGGGAACGAGGACGACCACCGTCACATCAGCGGCTTTTACTATCTCGACTTCATCCTGTCCCACGCCGACCGTTTCGACGATGACCTTATCATAACGGGCAGCGTCGAGTATAGCCACCGCGTCTACGGTCGCCCGTGCCAATCCTCCCATATGCCCGCGCGAAGCCATGCTGCGAATGAATATGCCGGGATCGGTCGCCATGCTCTGCATTCTTATGCGGTCGCCGAGTATCGCGCCTCCCGTAAACGGGCTTGAAGGATCGACGGCTATGATGCCTACGCGCTCACCCTTCCGGCGATAATGAGCCGCGAGGCGATCAACGAGTGTGCTTTTGCCCGCACCCGGCGCGCCCGTTATGCCGATGACGGTCGCGTGTCCGGTGTGCGGAAAAAGTTCTTTGAGCAGTTCTGTGGATTCCGCCCGCCCGTCTTCGACCACGCTTATGGCTCGCCCTATCGCTCGCTTGTCGCCCGTGAGAATCTTCTCTGACAATGAAACCATTATGACCTGAGAATCTGCCTCGCTATGACCACTCGTTGAACCTCGCTCGTTCCCTCGCCTATGGTGCAGAGCTTCGAGTCGCGCCAGAATTTTTCCGCCGGATAATCCTTTATGTAGCCATAGCCGCCGTGTATCTGCACGCATTCTTCGGAGACGCGCACGGCCACTTCGCTGGCGTAGAGCTTGGCCATGGAAGATTCTCTGGTGGTGTTTTTGCCAAGATTTTTGAGCGCGGCGGCGCGAAGCGTGAGCAATCGCGCGGCATCGACGAGAGTAGCCATATCGGCCAGCTTGAATTGAATGGCCTGAAATTCGGCTATCGGGCGTCCGAACTGATGACGCTCTTTGGCGTATCTGAGCGCGGCTTCATAAGCGCCCTGCGCCGTGCCGACTGCAAGCGCGGCTATCGAGATGCGCCCTCCATCTAGAACCTTCATCGCCTGAATGAATCCCTGTCCGCTTTCGCCTATGAGGTTCGCATCCGGTACGAAGCAGTCATCGAACGCAAGCGAGGCGGTATCGCTTGCGCGCATTCCGAGTTTGTTTTCCTTTTTGGAAATCGAAAACCCTTGCGTGCCGCGTTCGATGATGAAGGCCGATATTCCGTGCGTGCCTGCGGTGCGGTCTGTGATGGCAAGCGCGACCGTCGTGCCTGCGAATGAAGCGTTGGTGATGAAATTCTTCGAGCCGTTGATGATCCATCCGCCGTCGCTTCGCGCGCCCACCGTGCGCATAGAGCTTGCGTCCGAGCCTGAACTTGGCTCCGTGAGCCCCCACGCTCCGAGATGCTCGCCGCGAGCGAGCGGGACGAGATATTTCTGTTTTTGCTCTTCGCTCCCTCCGACGAATATATGACCGGCGCAGAGCGAATTATGCGCCGCTATCGAAAGCGCGACCGACGGATCGACGCGGGCGAGTTCTTCGATTATCGTCGAGTATTCGATATAGCCGAGTCCCGCGCCGCCGTACTGTTCGGGAAACAGCACGCCCATAACGCCAAGCTCGGCGAACTTAGGCAGAAGTTCTATGGGGAAGTGCTGCGACTCGTCCCACTCCGTAACGTGCGGTTTGATTTCAGCTTCGGCGAATTCGCGGATGGTGCGTTTGATCTGCTGTTGATCTTCGTTGAGTTCGAAATCCATTATCTAATACCTCTGAGGCCCGATGCCTACAGACGCGAGGCGGCGGGCGATAAGAACTTGTCATTTTACACATTGAAATCGAAAAAAGCATGTGAGAACGCAATGTATAAACACACCACTACCGAACAGCCGCTTTCAACCCGACGGCGCATCAGTCAGACCTTATTCGAGAAAGATTCCGACGACTCGCTTTCGCCAGCCTTCGCGTCAGTCGCCGCTCGCCTGAGCAGACTCGGATTTGGTCATCAATCCGCCTGCGAGGAAGAGAACACCTAGCGCTACATGAATGATGTGATCCATCGTGCCCAGTTCAAGCGGGCCAGGAAGGCTGAGCATTTTCCCATCGCCTTCGCCCGCTACGAAACCGACTGCGCCGAGCGCGGCATAAACCAGTCCAAACACGATGCAAAACATGCGCGCGGCTGAGAGGCTTCCTTTCGTGCCGATATACAGAGATACTACGCCTGAAACAAGGTGAACGACATTATGCACAGTGCCCAAATGTGCGCCGAGCAGGTCGTGAGCAAAGAATCCCACGGCCCCGACCAGTATGAACACTAAGCCTAAGAGGGTTGCAATGGTCTTCGCCATAAACTCTCCTGTCTGAGCGGCAAGACGAGCCGCCCCGTGCATTATCCAAGCTGCCTACCTGCCGTGATGCTTATAAGACCACTGCTGCTTTTCGGGATTGATTTATGATTCGCTACAAAACTATATGCGATGAGTTCGCGAGTCAAGCCGCACGAGCGCCGCGTCGCGCTGATTGGTAACTTTTCAAAGCCTCGCATTTCCGTTAGCATGCTCATCCGATTTTTTCATCTCAATTTCACAGGTGGATTCTGAATGAAGCCAAAACATATCGTGCTGCTCGCGCTTCTCATCACAGGCAGTTTCGCAACCGCAATCGCGCAGGAAAAATTCGATTTCTACTCTCGCGGCCCTTATCGCCCCGCTGTCCCCCGACCCGCGGCCCTCAACGGTTATGAGCCGGGCGAATTCCAGACGCCTTACGGTCAGATCGTGCGCGTAGTCGAACGAATCGCCGCCACTTCGGATCGCGTGCGACTGGTGGAAAACGGCGAGACGTGGGAACATCGCAAACTTTATCTCGCCATCATATCCGCGCCTGAAAATCTCGCGCGCCTTGACGAAATCAAAACCAATACCGCGCGCCTGGCCGATCCGAGAAAAATCGCGAGCGAATCGGAAGCCGATCAACTGGCGCGCACAACCCCCGCAGTCGTCTGGCTCAACTACGGCATTCACGGAAATGAATCGGCCAGCTATGAAGCCGTGCAACAGACCATCTTTCAACTCGCTGCTTCCGACGAACCGCGCACGCTCGACATTCTCAAAAACACATTGATCGTCGTAAATCTGTTTCATAACCCCGACGGACACGAGCGTTTCGCCGTGTGGGAAAACTCGGTCGCAATAGGCAATCCTGAACCTTTCAGCATCGAGCATCGCGAGCCGTATCAAATCTATGGTCGCGTGAATCATTATCGCTTCGATCTCAATCGCGATCTTCTTGCCATGTCGCAACCCGAAAGCCTCGCGCTCATTCGCGGCGTGAGGGAGTGGCGACCGCAGATCTTCGTCGATCATCACGGGCAGGTGTCGAACTATTTCTTTCCGCCTGCCGCCGAGCCGATAAACAAAAATCTTCCGCTGGAGAAGTCGAAATTCTGGTACGACAAATTCGGGCGCGGCAACGCTTCGGCCTTCGATAAATATGGATGGAATTATTATGTCCGCCACGTCTTCGATGTTTACTATGCCGGATACATGGATTCGTGGTCGTCGCTCAACGGCGCGACCGGAATGACTTATGAAACAGACGGGGGCGGCCCGCTTTCACTCAACAGCAAACTCGACGATGAAACCATACTGACTTTCCGTCAGGGCATAGCCAAGCATTTCACAGCTACGATGGCCACGCTCGAAACTGCGGCATCGAATCGCGAAGCGAGGCTCAAGGATTTTTATCTTTTCTTCAAGACCGGAATGGATGAAGGCCGAACCGAAAAGATGAAGCGCGTAGTTTTGCTTCCCGGCAAAGACGCCGCTCGCACAGCCGCGCTCGTCCGCAATCTCCTGCGCGAAGGCATCGAAGTGACTATCGCCCGCGAAGCGTTCAAATCATCAACAGCGCATGATTATCTAGGCTCGAAGCCCGCGGCGAAAGATTTTCCCGCCGGAGCTTACATCATAGATTTCAATCAGCCTCAGAAGCGATTGGCCAAAGCTCACCTCGAACCCAACTCGGAACTCGATCAGGAATTCATACGCCGAGAGCTTGCTCGAAGAGATAGAAACGAACAGCGCGGCAAAAATGTCGATAAGGAAGGCTATGAGTTTTACGATATAACTTCATGGTCGCTGCCGCTCGCATCGGGAGTCGAGGCTTACTGGACTGAAGACTCGCCCGCGGTGCGAGGCGCTCAGGTCACGCTCAAAGAAGAATCCGCACCGCTCAAGAAATGGAACGCGCTCGATGTCTCGGCGCTCACAGCGGCAGATTCACAACCTCTCCCCGGACTCGGCGGAGGCGTCGAAGGCGGACGCGCTCAGACTGCCTACATCATTCCCTACGGCACTGACGCCGCATCGCGCCTCGCCATCGCGCTTCTCGGCGAAGAGTTCAAACTCGCCGTTGCAACGCGGCAGATGAACGCGGGCGGCAGGAACTGGCCCGCAGGCACTCTCGTCGCGCGAACATCTCGCAACAGGGAATCGCTCCATGATCGCGTCAATGCGATGGCTCGCGAAACGGGCGCGCAGGTCTACGCCGCCAACTCCGCATTCCCCGAAGAAGGCGACACCGGCATAGGATCGGAAAGCGTCGTGAGCCTCAAAGCGCCGCGCGTCGCAGTCGTGTGGGACGAAGGAACAGGCCCGACCGCATTCGGCGCGATGTGGTATACCTTCGAACGAGCTTACGGATTGCAGTTCACGCCCGTCACTATCAACGCGCTCAAGGCCGTCGATCTGCAAAAATTCAACGTGATCATTTTCCCCGACGGCAGCGGCGGCGCGTATCAGGCTGCTCTGGGCAAGCCCGGTATAGATAAGCTCAAGGAGTGGGTCGGTCGCGGCGGCGTGCTCATCGGCATAGGCGGAGGGGCGACGATGATGGCGCGCAAAGATGTCGAGCTTTCATCTTCGCGCATAGTCGGCTCGGATGAAGACACTCCGCCGCCCGCTGAAAAACCTGCCGAAGAAGCGAAGCCTGCGGACGCGAAAGAAAAAACTGCCAAACCCGAAGACAAGACGGCGAAGAAAAAACCTACTCAACCCATAGGGCTTCCCGGCTCTTCGTTTCGCGCAAAGATCAATCGCGATCATTTCCTCTCTTATGGCTACACGTCGGATGCACTCGTCGTTTTGTTCGGGGGAGACTCTTTCTTCCGCCCGTCGAAGGATGGAGCGAATGTTGTGACATTCGCCGCCGAAGGCGGACTGACAGTCGCCGGATTCGTATGGCCCGACAACACCGAAGAGCTTCTTCGCGGCACGGCTTATCTGATCGATGAGCCTGTGGGCGGAGGCCACGTGATCCTTTTCGCAGATGATCCGAATTTCCGATATCTGTGGCGAACCTCGACGCAGTTGTTTTTGAATTCCATATTGCTCGCGCCGTCGTTGAGGTGACAGATGACCGAGCCTCTCAGAAAAAGAGCCAGCCGTTTTTTCGCCTCGCTTCAGGATGAAATATGCGCGGCGATTGAAAGACTCGACGGGCAGGCCCGCTTTCGCGAAGACTTGTGGCAACGCGAAGGCGGCGGAGGCGGTCGCACGCGAGTAATCGAGCGGGGCGCGGTGTTCGAGAAAGCAGGCGTCAACTTTTCGGAAGTCGAAGGCGTGCTTGAAGAAACCTTCGCCGCAAGAATGAAAGTCGGCGACGGAGTGGAGTTTTATGCAACAGGTATCTCTCTAGTGTTGCATCCCGAAAGCCCTATGGTTCCCACCATTCATGCAAACTTCCGATACCTTGAAAGAGGCTCCGGCGGCTGGTTTGGCGGCGGGACTGATCTCACTCCTTACTACCCTCGCCTCGAAGATGTGATTCATTTTCATCGAACTTTGAAAGAAGCCTGCGACCGTTTCGACCCGGCCTACTATCCACGATTCAAAAAGTGGTGCGATGAATATTTTTTCATCCCTCACCGGGGCGAGACTCGCGGCGTGGGAGGAGTGTTCTTCGATCATTTGACTGCCGAGAGCGAAGGGCGCGACATGGAATCTTTGTTCGAGTTCGTCGAGGGAGTCGGGCGAGCTTTTCTGCCCGCGTACCTGCCGATAGTCGAGCGCAGAAAGAGCGACCACTACACCGAGCGCGAGCGCGAATTTCAACTCGTACGGCGGGGCCGTTACGCGGAATTCAATCTGGTTTATGATCGAGGCACGCAGTTCGGGCTTGAAACGAAAGGAAGAACTGAATCGATTCTGATGTCGCTTCCGCCGCTCGCTCGCTGGGCGTATGACTATCGCCCTGAGGAGGGGACGCGCGAAGCTGAAGCGTGGGATTTCTTTCGCCCGCGAGACTGGCTTGGGGAAGGCGGGCAGTAAACAAATTCACCGACCACTGACCACTGACTACCGACGGCTGCTACGGGCCACGCGCTCGACTTGGGTCATCACTCGCAAGAGATTTTCGCCGAGTATTTTTTTGATATCGGCGTCCGTGTATCCGCGCTTCATCAACTCAAGGGTGAGGTTCACCATCTTCGAAACGTCTTCCATGCCTTCGGGAGCGCCGTCGAGCGGGATGCCGTCGAAGTCCGCGCCTATCCCGACGTGATCGATGCCAGCGACTTTGATTATGTGATCGAAGTGATCGACGAGCATCGAGAGCGGCGTCTTTCCGGGATTGTTGGCCTCGCGCCATCGGCGCAACTCTTCCTGAACGCGCTGCGCGTCGCCGCTGTATTTTTGATTCAACTCATCCTGAAGGCTTCGCTCGCGCAGGGCGTTTTCGGCTTTTCGCGGATCGACGAAGCCGTTATAGAAATTGACCGTCACCACGCCGCCGTTCTTTGTGACCGCGCGCAACATATCGTCCGTCATGTTGCGCGTGTGAGGAGCCAGAGCGCGAGCCGACGAATGCGACGCGATTACGGGCGCGCGAGTCACAGAGATCACGTCATAAAAAGTTTTGTCCGCGACGTGCGAGATATCGATCATCATCCCCAGGCGATTCATCTCGCGGACGACCTCGCGCCCGAAATCCGTCAGCCCGTTGTGATGTTTGACCGAAGGATTCTTTACATCGCCTTCGGAGTCGGCCCAGTCGTTGGTGTTCGTGTGAGTGAGCGTCATATAGCGCACGCCCAGTTGATAAAACATTCTGAGCGCGTGAAGGCTGTTTTCGATTGCATGTCCGCCTTCGATGCCCATTAGTGAAGCGATCTTGCCTCTTGCCGTTATGCGGCGGATGTCGGCTGCGGTGCGGGCCATCTCAAGCTCCGGGTGGCGTCGAATTTGATCGTAAACGACCGAGATCATATCTAGCGCGCGACGGGCCGCGCCGCCTCCCTCGGCGGGAGAGCGGTTGACGAATTCCTTGCCCACATAGATTGCGAAAAACACCGCGTCGAAACCGCCTGCTTTCAATCGTCGCAGGTCAGTGTGAGTTTTTATCTTCGCCGCAGGGCCGTCTCCGTCCATGCCGAGATCGAACCCCTGATCGAGCATAGGCGAAGTGACATCGTTATGAGTATCGATGACGATGCTCGCTCGATGGAGACGCGCGGCGCGGGCGCGCAATGCGGCGTCCTGCGCGGTCGCGTTCGGATTTTGAGCGAACATAAACGAGGGGAGAATGATTGTCGTGACGAAAGAAAAGAGCGCGACCGAGCGCGCAAATCGTGCGGATTTATTCATGCTTTCCTCTGCTTGGGATCATTTTCGCCGTGTGAATTTTCGGTCAGGATTCTATCACAGCTTTCTACTTCGATGTGTAGTAACCGCGTCGGGCGCGCACCTGAAGTTGAAGATCCGCGCGCTTGACTTTGACCTGAATCGAACGAAACGTGCCGGGTCGCGCGTCGTTGAGAGAATAATAAGTCAGCACATATTGCGCGTGTACTTCGGCTGCAAGTCGCTTGTAGATATCGTCGAGATCGCGCGATTCCTTTTTCTGATCTTCATAGACGGGAGGGAAGAAAGCCCGTCCGCCCGTATCTTCGCACATGGCCTTGAGCGCGGACTCGCCCGCAAGATCATGAACATTGGCTGACGGGGCCACACCCGTAGAATGCACTCCGTAGATGACTGCGTCGGATTTCTGCACTTCAGCGAGGGCCTGCGCATAATTCGAGAGCGATGTGGTATCCGTGCCGTCTGAAAGCACGACCATGACGTGGCGGCCTTCGGAAGGGCGCAGGTAGCGAGCCGCTATGATCAATGCGTCATAAAGCGAAGTCGCTCCTTTGGGTTTTAGTTGCGCCAGAGTATCGACCAGGCGATCAACATTGGAGGTGAACTGCATTTCTATTTTCGGGTCATCGGTGACGCTCATAACAGCGGCCTGATCGTTTGGGCGCATCACCTGACGGAAGAAGCGAGACGCCGCGCGTTGTTCGAAATCGAACCGATGCTTGATCGAAGTCGATGTGTCGAACAAAAAGACCAGACGGAGCGGAAGCTGATCCTCGCGGTAACATCCGGCAAGCTCCTGAAGAGAGTCGTTTTCGTAGACCTCGAAATCCTTCTGCGAGAGGTTGTTCACCTGATTGCCCGCCGCGTCAGTGATCGAGGTGATCACGGTGACGAGATCGGCGCTCAATTTGATAGGCTTTTCATCCTGCGCCTGCGGCTCTGCGCGGCGTGGGCGCGTTTGTTGCTGATCAGGCTGACGACCCGATTGCGCGAGGAAGGGAAAAGGCAAAAGGAAAAAAGAAAAAAGAATCAAAATCTTCATCCCTGTATGAAACGCAAAACGTGTGCGCGCCGTTTGCTCAAACTTTTGCCTTTTGCCTTTTTCTTTCTGCCTTTTCATCCGAGGTATCTCTCGCGCCAGTCTTCAAAATCTCTGAGCGCCCGCTCGACCTGAAGGCGGCGACGGTCGCTCTTTTTTCTCAACCGCCTGCGGTCTTCGTCGTCGAGTGGAGGCAGAAGAGCGAAGGTTATGTTCATGGGCTGAAAATTCTTCGCGTCGGCGTTGGCGATATAATTTGCAAGGCTCCCCATTGCCGTCCGTCGCGGGGCCGGGAGGGGCGCGCGACCGCGGGCTATTTCAGAGGCATTGACACCGGCCATAAATCCTGTCGCCATCGCTTCGATATACCCTTCCACGCCCGAAATCTGGCCCGCGAAGAGAATGCGCGGCTTGGTGCGCATTTGCAAAGTCTCTCGAAGAAGCGCGGGCGCGCAGATGAACGTGTTGCGGTGAACCTGACCGAATCGCAAAAACTCGGCCTCTTCGAGTCCCGGAATCAGCCGCAGCACACGCTTCTGCTCACCGAAGCGGAGATGATTCTGAAAGCCCACGAGATTGTAGCTGTCAGCCAGCAGGCTTTCCTGTCTGAGTTGCACGACGGCGAAAGGCATCTTTTGAGTGCGCGGATCGAGGAGACCGACTGGCTTCATAGGGCCGTAGCGCAGAGTGTCGCGTCCGCGTCGGGCGATCTCTTCAATGGGCAAACAGGCTTCGAAGTAGGCCGTCTTTTCAAACTCGTGAAGAGGCACGGATTCGGCACTTGTGAGCGCAAGGTAAAAACGGTCGTACTGCTCTTCGTTCATCGGGCAGTTGATGTAATCCGGGCCGCCTTTGTCGTAGCGGGCGGCGCGAAATGCTATTTTGTGATTGATCGTCTCGGCGTCTACGATGGGCGAGATAGCGTCATAAAAATAAAGCTGCGAAGAGCCTGTCAGTCGCACTATCTCGCTTGAAAGCGCGGGCGAGGTAAGCGGGCCTGTGGCAATTACTACCACGCCTTCCGTGGGGAGCGAAGTTATTTCTTCGCGCACGACTTCGATGTTCGGATGCGAGAGAAGGGCGCGCGTGACTTCCGAGGAGAATTTCTCGCGGTCTACGGCGAGGGCTGCGCCCGCAGGCACGGAAACCTGATGAGCTATGCGGATTAAAAGCGAGCCGCCGCGTCGCAATTCTTCCTTGAGCAGGAAGGGAGCGGTTCCCGGCTCATCGCTTTTGAGCGAGTTGGAGCAGACTATTTCGCCGAGGTTCGAAGTCGCGTGAGCAGGCGTCGGGCGCGCGGGTCGCATTTCCGAGAGACGAACCTTCACGCCGCGCTCGGCGGCCTGCCATGCGGCTTCCGATCCGGCGAGTCCCCCGCCGATAACAGTGATGCACACTTGATCTCTCATATTGCAAAGTGTCAGGCGGGATGATTCTAGCATTCGGGCAAAGGGGCTACAAAGCGGGGGCCGCATTGCACTTGAATTCCTCGCGCTCTGAGTATATGTTGCCGGACACGTGGACGATGAAACCAAAAGAGCAGTTGAAGAAGCGAACGCCGCTTTTTATCGCGCGCTCGAATCCTCAAGGATCGAGCGGATGGACGAAGTATGGTCGCACGAAGAGCCTGTCCGTTGTGTGCATCCGGGATGGGAGTTGATCACGGGCTGGCCAAGAGTGAGAGAAAGCTGGGTGAGGATATTCGAAGGGGGCCAGAAAATGAGGGTGCATCCGACCGAAGTTTGTACGCAGGTAAGCGGCGAATTTGCCTGGGTCACTTGTATTGAAAATATCACTTTGTTCAACGACGAGAGCTTCGATACGGCTCAGGCAGTGGCCACAAATCTGTTCCTGTTGAGAGACGGACGCTGGCTTATGGCCCATCATCACACTTCGCTCATTCCTATGATCGTCAGTGAGGCGGACGCCGAAACAATCCAGTGAATTCAAAAATCTGGAAATAATATCCAAATTCTCATATTCGGCAGAGATTTTCGATCTAATAACGTTCCCTTTATTTGCAACTAAACCTTGTTATGCCTGACTTTAACCCCCGCTGCATGATGTGCCACCGAATGGAATAAAGTTTGCTCGAAATCACTCCGCTTTAACTTTCAACACAATCAGGGTTAAAACTCAGAGGTTGCAGGTCATTTTGAGAAAACCACTTGATCCAATTGAGGTTTCTTTTCCATTGCAATCCAGATATGAAAAGCAGCAGAAAAGTTTTTCAAACGCGCATTGTCCTCATTCAGACGGGGGCAACAGTTTCAGTTAACTTTTGAGCTATGCACAACCTTAAAAGGAGGTTCCCGATGAAATATCAAGTGAAAAGGGCCGTTGTGTCAATCATCACTGCGATAGCCCTCTTGGCGTCTGCGCCTCTTTACGCTTTGGGCCAGACATCCAACACGGGTTCTATCACCGGCGTGGTGAAGGATCAGTCCGGCGCAGTAGTATCTGGCGCAACAGTCAAGGCGATCAATCTCGCGACCGGGGTTGCACGCACTACGACGAGCAGCGATTCAGGCGCGTATGAGCTTACGGCACTCGTTCCTGCAAATTACCGGATAGAGGTCGAGGCGCAGGGTTTTGCCAAGTACACTCAGGAGAGTGTCACGGTCAACGTCCTCTCTCGCGTCACCATCGACCCTGAACTCAAACCCGGAGGCGCCAGCGAACAGGTCACCGTTACCGGCCAATCTACCCCTCTGGTAGAAACGACCAAAACGGAAGTGAGCGGAGTCATTGATCAGCGTCAGATGGAGAATCTGCCCGTCAACGGGCGATCCTTCGCGTCTTTGGCGACGCTCATACCGGGAGCTACGCTTCAAGGATCATTCGACCCGACCAAAGCCCGCGTGGGTACCTTCTCGGTCGGCGGCTCGACTGGCCGCAACCTCAACATCTCAATTGACGGCGCTGACAACAAAGACAACGCCGTGGGCGGCATCCTCCAGAACTTCACTATGGAGGGCATTCAGGAGTTCGCGCTCTCGACTCAGCGATTCTCTGCTGCCAACGGTCGATCAGGCGGCGCGCTGCTGTCGGTTGTGAGCAAGAGCGGATCGAACGATATTCACGGCTCGGCCTTCGGATTCTTTCGCGATGAGTCGTTGAATGCCAATGCTCCCAAGTTGCTGGCCGAAGAAACGCCGGAACTGTTTCCGAACGCGGCAGACGCAGTCAAACCGCCGTTTGGACGTCAACAATTCGGAGGCTCGATAGGCGGCCCGTTCATCAAGGACAAGGCATTCTGGTTCGGCGCTTATGAGCGCACGCGAGAGCGCGGAAACTCGATAGTCCGCTCAGACGCCTTCGAGCAGATCCAATTCCTCGAACCGCTCGGCTATCAGGCTGTTCAATTCCTCCCGCAGCCGTTCAATGATCATCAGTATACGATCAAGACCGACTTCAATATCACGGACTCGCACTCGCTTTCAGTCCGTTTCGCCGGTCAGAACAACAACGCCTTGAACGATCAGGCAGGGTTTCTGGTCGTCGCCACAGACCTTTCGGGCGGAAACGAATCGCTCAATGATATATACAATCTGGCGGGAACCTGGACGTGGACAGTCTCGCCGAGGATTCTCAACCAGTTCCTCTATGCGTTTTCGGACTTCGACAACCGAATCAACGCCACAACCGATCTGGATCTGCTCGCCTTCCCGCTCGGAGTCCTGGTCGGGCGCAATGGCAACGTGCCACAGCAAACCATTCAGAGAAAGAATCAGTTCCGCGACGATTTGACCTGGACGAAGGGCCGTCACGGGTTGAAGTTCGGCATAGATTACACCTGGGTGCCGACTCTGGGCGGTCTGTTCGCCTTCAACTCGGCTCCAGAATATGACTTCTTTTTCGATCCCGCCGACATCGCGCAAAATCTGAACCAGTTCCCGCAGGGGTTCAACACCTCTCAGGTGCGACCCGGCCCGATCACCTGCAGCCTCATCGGCGTACCGGGTTGCTCGCAGGCCGACCTTGCCGGAATTGGCGTCGTTGCCGCGGTCGTTCTTTCGGGCGGCGATCCGAGGTTCGATCTGAGGAATGGCGCGGACCAGATATCCTGGTATGTGCAGGATGACTGGAAGGTCACTCCGCGTTTCACTCTCAATATCGGTCTGCGCTACGACGTCGATCTGGGCTTTGTCGATTCCGACTTCGCGGATCGCAACCGCGCATTTCGGTTCTTCCAAATCATAGGCCACCCCTACGGACAGAGGACTGTCAAAGATGATACCAACAACTTCGGGCCGCGCATCGGTCTGGCCTGGGACATCAATGGCAGTGGCCGCTCGGTGCTTCGCGCCGGTTACGGCATCTACTACGATCAGTCGTTCCTCAACGTGCCGCTGTTCGCTGTTCAGCAGTCGAACGACGAGATTTATGCCACATTCTTCAACGACGGCCCGAATCTGAGCCTCGCATCGCCGCCGCCGAGCATACCTCGTCCGCTTTCCAATCCTCTGGCCGGTTCACGCGGACGAATGCTGGACCCGGACTTCGAAGCGCCTTACACGCAACAATTCAACGTGGGATTCGCTCAGGAACTTTGGCGTAATGCTTCGATTGAGTTCGACTTCGTCCACATCCTCGGCTTGCACGAGTTCACTCAACTCGATGCAAACCCGCGCATCGGCCCGCGGCTCGGATCGCAGCGCGAAGATGCCAACCCGCCTCGACTGCTGGCCGCGGCAATCGCAGCCAATGCAGCGGCATTGCAGGCGGAATTTGGCACATCGAATCCGTTCGCGCAGATTCGCGTGGCTCAGTCCGACGGTCGCTCGCGCTATGATGCCTTCACGGTCGCCTTCAAGAAGCGATATTCGAACAAGTATCAGTTGAACGCCCACTACACGCTGTCGCGCGCCGAGGGCTGGTTCGGAATCATCTCCGACTTCGGCCTACAGCCGCAAAATCCGTTCAACAAGTTCGACAGAGACGCGGACTTCGGCTATTCGGGCGAAGACGAACGTCACCGCTTTGTAGTGTCGGGCGTATTCGACCTGCCATGGGACTTTCAGGTCTCGCCGATCCTTCAACTCTCTTCAGCGCGTCCCTACAGCCTATTCCCTGAAGGCGGCGCCGTTGACATCAACAGGGACGGAGTCGTCAACGATCGCGAGACCCGCGACGGCAACGACCAGAACAAGTTGCCGCCCGGCACGGAGCGCGGCGATAACTTCGCGCAGGTCAACCTCAGAGTTTCGAAGTTCTTCAACTTCACCGAAAGCATGAAGTTGGGACTCTTCTTCGAGGCTTTCAACGTGTTCAACACCGGCAACTTCGGCAACCAGTTCGATGGCACGGTCGGAAACCCGACCTTCCGCAAAGCCGTCAACTTCTTCGGCGCGACGGGTTTCTCGGAGCCGATAGGCATCCCATTCCAGGCCCAGTTCGGCGCTCGCTTCACCTTCTAAACCTGAAGGTCGAAGTTTCATTTATGGTCGGGGTCTCGATAAAACCCCGACCATATTTCTTTCCTCATCCGGCTCAATAAAGAGTTTGATAAATCCTCTTTGAAGTCTTCTGTCATTGAGTCATCGCGGGACTCAGTGCTATGCTCTCGCAGATGATTCGGTCGCCAATGGAGTAGCCATCATGACGAGAGGCTCTATCGTGCGCTTCGCCGCATCTTTATTGGCAGTCTTTATACTGTTGTCTGATCAGTCGCTCGCATACACACAGGGATCACATACGCTCCAGGGCAAGGTTACTTTGCCAAATAATATCGTACCGCAGAATCCCATAAAGGTGACTCTCTCGTTCAATGGTATAAGAGTGTACGAGACCTTCACCGACCTGAGCGGTCGTTTTTCGTTCGGCGGGCTGCGGCGGGGAGTATATGAACTCAAGGCGGAAGGCGATGGAGAGATGTTCGAAACTACTACTGCCAGAGCCGAAGTGTCAGCTTTCGGAAGCGCACCGCAGACCTTCACTCAAAACATTCAGTTGCGCCTCAAGCCGGGCAAATCTCTGCCTGCCGCCGCAGTCGTCTCGGCTGACGAAGCCGAGGCGCAGATACCCGGGCGCGCGAAAAAGGAATACGAGAAGGGACTCAAACGCGCGGGCGATAACAAACCGGATCAGGCGATAAAATTTTTTCAGGCCGCCATACTCATCTATCCGCAATACTACTCTGCCTATACTGCGATGGCCGAGCAATATGCCAAACTGCCCAACCTTGACGAATCGATAGCGATCTATCAAAAAGCCATTGAGATGAAACCCAACCGGGCCGATGCGCACACAGGGATCGGCGTGCTTATGGTCAAGCAGAAGCGTTACGGGGAAGCGATGACTCCGCTCCGCCGCAGCATCGAATTGGACAAACAGTCTTCGACGGCTTATCTTTTCCTCGGACTGGCCGAGATGTTCACAGGCGATTATGTGGCGGCTGAAGCAAACCTCCTTCGAGCTTACGATATAGGCAAACAGACTCTCGTGCGCCTCTATCTGGCTAATCTCTACGACCTGCGCGGCGAACCGGCAAAGGCAATCGACCATCTTCAATTGTTTCTGAGAGATACGCCTAACCTCCCCGAAGAGCGCAAGATCGAGATGCGCGAAGTGATCGAAAAACTCCGCAAGCAGATCAAAGAGAAGAAGTGATTCCGGTCGTTACGGAGCCGCCTGTCGTTTAGTCGTATTTATCAATGAATTTCAAAAATCTGGAAAGAATATCCAAAATTTCATATTCAACGCCTGTTTTAGGCTGAATAACGCTTCGCATGTTTGAAGTTAAGTACAACCATATCAGGCTTTAACATTCGCTGACGATTGTTCCGACCAGTGGAATAGGTTTTGCTCAAAACCAGATGCTTCAGCCATCAACAATCAGGCAGGTTTTACGAAACTCAGGGTCTGCACATCATTTTGAGAGAGCTATTTGATCCACTTCGATAACAATCCAGATATAAGCAGGCAGATGATAATTCAATACTGGATTATCTCCGCACATGCGGGGATGAACCGCGTTTTCAAACCATAAACAACCTGAAAAGGAGGTTCCCGATGATAAATAAATTCAAGAGGTGGCTTGTGGGAACAATCTCACTGGCTATGATCGTGATGAGCCTCGCGCCTCTCAGTCTGGCTGCGCAGCAGCCGACAGGCGGCATCGAAGGTTCGGTCACTGACCCGCAGGGGGCAGTTGTATCGAAAGCAAAAGTCACTGCGCGCAATACGGCAACCGAACTTTCGCGCACGGTCGATGCGGGCGAAAATGGCCGTTACAGCATTCCTCAGCTTCCGCCGGGACTTTACGAAGTGAAAGTTTCGGGCGAGGGTTTCAAGACCACTGTTGTGTCGAACGTCAAGGTCGAAGTCGGAGCCAACGTCCCGCTCGACATCAAGATGGAAGTCGGCGGCGCTTCTGAAACCGTCACCGTTACCGGAGGCGGCGAGGCCCAGATCGACCGAACCGACAACACCGTAGCAGGCGTCGTCGGCGCGAAGCAGATCGACAGCCTTCCGCTCAACGGACGGAATTTCCTCGATCTGGCCCAGCTTCAGCCCGGCACGGAGAAAGTCGATGGAGCTTCATTCGACCCGACGAAAGCCAACTACACGGGTATTTCCATTGCCGGTCAGGCGGGTCGCTCGACTCAAATTACCGTTGACGGCGCGTCGGTCGTCGACAACGTGGTAGGCACGACCGTGCAGAATTTCTCGCAGGAAATCGTGCAGGAATTCCAGATCGGCATTTCAAATTTCGATCTTTCGACAGGCGCTTCGGCCACCGGGTCGGTCAACGTCATTTCGAAGACGGGAAACAACAGCTTCCATGGCAATGGCTATCTTTACTGGAGAGATTCGAGCTTTGCAGCTTTCCCGGCTCTCAATCGACTCGACAGCGTTCACGCCGTTCCGGTCGAGGCCAGAGCATCCGAGATTCCTTTTGACCGCGAGCAGTTCGGCGGCACCTTCAGCGGCCCGATCAAGAAGGACAAGGCGTTCTTCTTCTTCAACGCTGAATATAACAATCAGGACGGCGTCGCTATTCACTCTCTGCCTGCGTCGCTGCCCGGATTCAGCGGATTCACCGGAAGCCCGTTCAACGAGCTTCTCGTCACTGCCCGCGCCGACTGGAACATAAACGACAAAATGAATTTCTTCGCTCGCTACTCGCACGATGATAATGATCAGCAGCAGCCCTTCGCCGCTGCAACCGGCATCGTGCCTAAGGACTCGGCGTCGAACATCTTCACCTCCAACGATCAGGTCAACATGAACCGCGCGGATGGATTCGTTCTGGGCCTGACACGGAATTTCGGATCGAGCATAGTCAACGATCTTCGTTACAGCTTCAACGACTTCCACAACCGCATCGATCCGGCCACTCCCGACACTCCTGAGATTCGCGTCATCAACCCCGATCAGAACTGGAGATCGGGAACCAACGCAATCACCCCGCAGGTGACGAATCAGAGCCGCCATCAAGTTCGCGACGATCTGGTGTGGAGCAAAGGCAAGCACGCCTTCCGATTCGGCGGAGACTGGGAGCGCACTTCGATCACCGGCCTGTTCGATTTCGCCAAGCCGTCGCGCATTCGCCTTCACGGCCCTGCTCTGACTGGCGGCCCGCCGCTCGTTACGGAAGCGGATTTTCTCAACTCTCCCGTATTCGACATCTCGCTCGGAGTAGGCAGCGGTGTCCTGCCGTTCAATACTCCCGAAGGCGCAACGGTCAATCACCGATTCCAGTTCTATGTCACAGACTCCTGGAAGATCAAGAGCAACTTCATCCTCAATCTGGGGATTGCCTATCGCGTTGACACGAACCTCTGGAACCACGACCAGTCGCGACCTCTCGTCGTCTCTCCGCTTTTCGGCAAGGGGACTGATCCCAGCCCGCGCGACAATAACAACGTCGCTCCGCGCATAGGCTTTGCGTGGGATGTCAAGGGCGACGGACAAACAGTCATTCGCGGCGGCTTCGGAATGTACTATGACACGACGATTGACAACCTCCGCCTCTTCGAGCGCGCCGACCTCGGCCCTGCGGGAGCGGAATTGTTCCTCGTCGGCAACGGCATTCAGAGCAGCCTGCTGCCCGGCGGCAACGGCAGATTCGACGCGACTCCGGGGACTGCGAGCGGGTTCATACGACTGAGGGATATGCTCTCGCTTATATCGAGGGTTCGCACTGATGTCGAATCGCGCGCATTCAATTGCACACTGCGCACCTCGATTGATTGCTTCAATGCGGTTTCCGGTCCGCTCTTCTCGACCGAGTTCCAGATTCCTTACTCCTTGCAGTATTCAATCGGAATCCAGAAGGAACTGCCCTGGAAGATGATCTTCCAGGCTGATTACAACTACCGCAAGGGTCTTCATGAAGTGATCGTCTACGACGCCAACTTCAACGATTCGGTCGACAGGAACGGCAATCCTATACCTCGATTCAACATAGGCTTCAACGTGCCGTATGCCGACTCGTCGGCTTACTCGACCTACAACGCGCTTCTGGCCAGACTTGACCGCCGCTTCGATCACGGCTTCCAGGTCACGGGGAGCTACACGTTTTCGAGGTTCAAAGCCTTCGGCGGCGATGCGCTCGGACTCGGTGTGATCGTCTCCGACCGGAACAACTTCGATCAGGAGTTCGGCCCCGGAGGACTGGATCGCACTCATAGGTTCGTGGTGAGCAGCATCTGGGAGCTTCCGTACTTCAAAGACAGTTCCGGGTTCAAAAAGCACGCGCTGGGCAACTGGACTGTCGCGCTCATCTCGACGGCCTTCAGTGGCCTTCCCTTCAGCGCCATTCTTCCTGACAGCCTCGACCTGACCGGATCGGGTTCGTTCTTCTCCCGCCTGCCCGGCACCGGCCCCGGAGAGATCGGGCGCAGCATCAGTTCGGTCGAGGAACTCAACGCGATCATCACCGCCTACAACGGGAATCTCAGAACGTTCGCCGCTCGAATCGAAGGCGGCGTCCCTGTCGATCCGTTTGGGACGGAACTTCGACCGCTCGCTCTGCTTCCTGCCGACACTCGGATCGGAGGAGATTCGATCATCTCTCAGGATGTACGACTGACCAAGTCGTTCCGCTTTGGCGAGTCGCGCAGGCTCGACTTTATCGCTGAAGTCTTCAACCTGTTCAATGTTGCGAACCTCACCAACGTAGTCGATAACGTCATTCCGGCCAGAGACGATGCGGCGCAGCCTGGGTTTGAATTCACAACTTACCGCCCGACCCAGCGCACCAACAGCATATTCGGCACGGGCGGCCCTCGCGCTTACCAGTTCGCTCTGAAGTTCACCTTCTAAGCGAAAAAGGGTGAGGCCGAGATGTTCGATAGTGGTGGAGTCTTGCCGGACTCCACCACTTTTTCTTGCTCGCCAATTTCAGGAGGTTCGCTATGCTCAAGCGAATTATCACGCTCGCCCTTGCCTGCTCCACTTCTCTCTCGATTGCTGCGATGCTTCAAGGCCATACGATAAGAGGCAAAGTGCGCAACTCAGCCGGACAGAACGTAGCTAGAGTAGTTGTCGATCTTCAGACCGGCAACGGAGCGACGGTCAACCAGACTGTCACCAATAACGAAGGCGACTTTCAATTCAGCGGGCTTTCCGACAACAGTTACTACGTAGTCATATCCGCCGCTGATTACAATCCTGTCAGCGAGCGCATCGAGTTTGTAAAAACCGCGGACCCGGATTCGCCCGGTGAGACCCGCACCGTTGAAATCTCTCTGACTCCCAAAGGCAACGCGCCGGTCACTTCGTCGAGACCGGCTTTCGCTCAAAACGTCCCCCCGTCGGCGCGCACCTCGCTCGATCAGGGAACGAAGTTCTCAAAAGAAGGCAAATCGCCGGAAGCCATCTCCGCCTTGCAGGAAGCTATAAAACATTTCCCCGATTATTTCGACGCTCACTTCGCGCTGGCTAATGAATTTATAAAAACCAATCAACTCAATGAAGCCATCGCATCGCTTCAACGCGCCCGCGAGATCAACCCCAAAGATGATCGCGTCTACCAAAGCTTCGGGATCGTGCTGACTCGTCAAGGCAAATATCTCATTGCCGCAAGAATCTTCGGCGAAGCGGCCCGCCTCAATCCTGCCGATCCGCAGATAGTCGTCAAGCGATGCTCGGCGCTCATCGATTACGCGACGACGATTGATCCGTCAACATCCAAGGAAGCCGCCGCCGAACGCACTAGCGCATTCGATATGGCCGAAAAGGAATTACTGCGCGCATTTGAAGCGAGCGGCAAAAAACTTTCGAGCGTGCATCTCCAACTGGCCCGACTCTACGACAAGAAAGGGGATCGCACGCGGGCCGCTGATCACCTCGAACAATATCTGCGCCTCGCCCCCGATGACCCGAAAGCTGCGGCGCTTCGCGAAGCGATAAAGAAACTGCGCGGTCAGTCCAACTAACCGCACCTCTCGATAGCCCTTCCACGCCACAGTTTTCTGTCCCGCGCTGCGGCTTTTCTCCACATCTGTTTCAATTCTCCGTCGCTCGCTCTTCTTAAATGCTCATACAAAAAGGCTCCTTTCGAAATTCGCCGAAAACCGCTGAGGAATACACCTTGCAATGGTTCACAGTGTCGTTATGCCCTTGAGTCTACGGGGTTGGCCTGTAGATGGTCGAGGGTCGGATCGTAATTTTTTTTCGGGAGTCCAAGTCTCATGGCAAGCAAAAAAGATGTCTCCATACTCATAGTCGATGACGAAGCGCCGATTCGGCGGCTTCTGTCTCTGCACCTTTCGAATGATTACACCTGTCTGACAGCCTCAAGCGCGGATGAAGCCGCCGAGTTGTTATCAGGCAGCTTCTTCAATCTGGTCATCACTGACATAACTATGCCCGGCGCATCAGGGATAGAGTTGTGCCAGTTGGTTCAAAAAGTCAGCCCGGAAACCGTCGTGATGATGGCTTCGGGGATGACCGATATAAACTATGCCGTCGAGTCGATGCGACACGGAGCGTTCGATTACGTCACCAAGCCTTTCGATCTGGCGATGGTTTCAATAGCAGTAGATCGCGCTCTTCGACATCAGGGGCTGATCGCTGCGCGCCGTCACTACGAGGAATCTCTGGAACAGGCCGTGCGCGACCGCACGTCTGAACTTCGCTCGGTCAATCATGACCTCAACAGCATGCTCGAAATGCTTTACAACAACTATCGCGCGACCCTTCGCGCGCTGGCGGGCGCGCTCGAAGCCCGCGATGTCGAAACGCGCGGACACTCCGACAGAGTCGTGGCTTACTGCCTGCGCCTCGGACGCGAGATCGGGCTTGCGCACAACGATCTGATAGGACTTGAGCAGGGCGCGCTCCTCCACGACATCGGCAAGATAGGCGTCCCCGATAACATACTGCTCAAGACCGGATCGCTGTCTCAGGAAGAATGGGTCGAGATGCGCCGCCACATCGAACACGGGCTTCGCATAATCGGCGGGATAGATTTCCTGCGCGGCGCGCGCCCGATAGTCGGCCAGCATCACGAAAAATATGATGGCAGCGGTTATCCACTTGGGCTTGCCGCAGAACAGATTCACATCTACGCGCGCATATTCGCCGTCGCCGACGCTTTCGACGCGATAACGAGCGACCGGCCATATCGCGCGGCGCAAAATTACGCCGCTGCTCGCAACGAGATCATCCGACATTCAGGCGCGCACTTCGATCCGAAGGTGGTGCGCGCATTCCTCAACGTGCCTGAAGAGGAATGGCAGGAAATCCGTGGCACCGCCGCATCTCAGGATTACGTCGAACAGGTCATCGACAAACGCGAGATTCGATCCTTCATCGTCTCGCTCAAGCGACACACGGGAGCCACAGGCGCGCTCAATCTCGCCTTTGCAAATCAGTTTAAGAATCAGTCCAGATTGAACGGCGAAGCCGCCGCCAGTTGATGGGTAATGGGGTGAAGAGGTGATGTGAAGTTTGTTCATCTCTTCACCTCTTCACTCTACCTCCCCGGATGATAAGACCTCTCCAAATTTGCGCGGATGTCCGATTCCGAAAACAGAACCTTCTTGAATTTTTCGTCAGCAAACAACGCGGCCTGATCCCGACTGTGCTTCGACCGCGGGTCGCGCGTCTCGCCGTAAGCGAGTACCGAGTAAGCGCGCACGGGATCGGAAAACTCAACGACGAAAATCCATCCGTCGCCGCCGCCCTGAAGCGACTTGCCGCGCTCCACTTCGCCGACGATCATCTTGCCATCCGAAGCCGTAGTAAATGTCATAACGCGAAACACGCCATAGATGCCGCTCTCGCCGCTCACGGGCAAATCCACATTGCCGAGTCGCAAGCGATGAACCTCGCCCCACGAGACTGATTCCGAACCATAGGTTTTCCGCGTCCATCGAACCGCTTCTTCAAAGACGCGCACTGCCGCCTGAGCGTCGCCGAGACCGGCAGGCGTTCGCGCAGGGTTTTGTCTGTCCCAATCAAGTGCGAATACTTTTTTGCTCTCGCGGCTGTAGGTGTCCCAGAATCGCTTGAACAAAACCGCGCCTCTGCTCTCTCGCGCAACGCGATTGTCCCACGCTTCGATCACTGCAAGCCCGCGCTTCAAATCTTCCGAAGGGTTCGCAGTCGAGCGAAGGGCTTTTATCAAATCAGGCTTGATGCGGTCGGCGATGAGCATCCGTGTTTCGTACTTGAGTCGCATCACGTCTTCGATGGAAAACTTCTCGCGGCCTTCGATCATTTCCAAAGACATCTGTGTCCGCAGTCCAAGCTGCCGCCCCGGCTCGAAGTAAGAAGGATACTTTTTTGCATCGACGGGGTTGCGAAGCGATGTCCACCACGGCGCGTCGTTGCAGTTCTGAACGTATCCGCCCGCGGGATTGATGAGTTGCGGAAGCTCATCGAGCGTGTGCAACCGTGTCCAGACATATTTGCCGGTCGCGGGAACTTCTTCATTGTAGTTCGTGCCATCATCGACGCGCTTAGGCACAGTGCCGTTCCACCAGTAAGCGATGTTGCCGTCGGCATCGGCGTAGGCGATGTTGAACATCGGGATGGTGTTTTTCTTCAAAGCCGTGACGAACTGCTCAAGGTTTCGGGCTTTGCTCATCTCGTACCACTGCTCGTAGTAGCGGAACTCTTCCAGTATCGCCGAGCGCAGAGCGAAGGCTTTGTCTTTCGAGCGATGAACTATGGGGCCGACGTGCGAGTATTCGTAGACGCGCTTTTCAACTTTCGTAGACCCGTCCGATTGTTTAACTTCGACGGAGATTTCTTTTTTCGTGATGGGCGCGGGCTTGCCGTCGAATAGGTACTGATCGCGATTATTCGGATCAATCATAAGCGTGAAGATATCTGCGAGGTCGGGATAATTGACCGTGTGACTCCAGCCCAGTCTTTCGTTGAACCCGGTAGTCAACACCGGACGGCCAACGAATGTCGAGCCATAGAAGTTGATCTTTCCCGGCACTGTGATGTGAGCTTCCCAGTAAAGCGCGGCCCACGGTTGATGCGGATTGCCGAGAAGTATCGGCTTGCCCGACGCGGTGCGCGAACCGGCTATCGCCCACATATTCGAGCCGGAATCGGTCGTATCCTGTGATTCATCTTCATCGCCGAGTTGCGCGCTGACCTGTTGCGCTGCCTCCGGATATTTCACCTGCACATTGCGGATCGCTCCTTCGCTGAAAGCGAAGCGCATCACCTCGGCGCGACCCTGAGCCAGCACATCGACTCCGTCGAAGCGAGGCATCCACGCGGGCAGATGCGCGCGATTTTTTTCCACGTAGAGATTGAACCCTTCGGCGTAGGCGTTGAGCATGCTTTGAAAGAGAGGGGTGAGTTCACGGAATCGCTTCTTCGCCACTTCATGATTTCCGTATCGCTTCATACGAAAATCGCTCTCCGCGCCTGTGCCGAAAAACCGGGCCTGCTCACCGCGAGCGGTTATGAATCGACGGGCTATTTCTTCGGCGTGGTCTTCAGCCTGAGCATAGCCCATGCCGAAAGAGGCGGCCTCTTCAGTCTCGGCGAGTATGTGCGGAACTCCGAAAGTATCTCTTCGGATCGTCACCTGTTCTGCGAGAGAGCGTTTGACGCTGCTTGCCGTCGGATGGCTGAAAAGCAGGAGCAGCAACGCCGACAACATCAGGCAGGAAATGTTCGCGAGATTCCTTCTCATGATTTTTCTCCTGTTATCGCCTCACGCCGGAAAGCGAGCGGGATTATTTGAAGAGTTTACTGCCCTCTATTGATGCTGCGGCAGTCGCCATAATTGTTTCAGCGATACGACTCGACGTCATCTGCTTAGGCATCAATCTTGAGCAGCCGATCTACGAAAGCTTAAACACACGGACACCCTTCCTCGCATGCTCTTTTGACAAGTGTGTTTTTATCCCAACTAAAGTTCCGGACGCGGCTTCAATCGTGTCTTGATCATCGATTTGTAGCGAATCGACTTTCTGCTCTTCAAATTCAATCGGCAAATCAAAGGCTATATGATGTCCCTGCTTCAACGAACCGGATTGGATTCGAATCCCAACCGCACCTGGCCTTTCCCAGAAATGCTCTATGACGCCTGTGAATTCATAATGAACCGGGACAGGATCGATACGACCGCTCTGATAAAATAGCGGACGCACATGATCGTGTTTCCATCCATTCTTCAGAAAGCTTCGCGTCAGGCGAAACAAGTCCCAGGTCGTTATTAAAGCGAATCCTTGTTCCTCAGCATTCGCTATGATTTCTTCACGAAATGTAGATTTGTTTTCGCGCTCAAGAGGTGGAATATGCCTCTGGTGATTGATTACTGAGAGACCGCGAATATCTGTTGCGTTCAGTTCTCTCATTCGGGGGACGATATATTTCCAGACCTGCAATGCTTCGGAATCTTTTGGTAAATTGGAAATTCCCTTGATCTCTACAAGTAATATTGGAGAAATATCAAGTACCTGCAAATCCTCACGCTTGGCCCGTGAGTCACCAGATTTAGCCATCTCTTCGTCAACATCAACTACGGAACTGAAGCCAAGAACTTCGAGAGTTTTTTTGACCGAAGCTACAAGCGGCTCTCCTGTTTCTCGAAGCAAGTCATGCAGGTAGGCCATAGACGTTCGCTCATCTTCTATGGCTTTCTCAAGTTCAACAACCTGCCTCCTTGTTTCTTCTTGCAGATGGTGAATTCTTTGTCTGATTTCCAAAACCTTCGGCATTTCGTACTCTGACCGATATACCCATTTGGCCCCTTCCAGATGAGGAAACAAACGCGGCGAAAGATCGGGCAAAACGTCTCTCAGGAGTTTAGATAGGAACGACGCCTTGTCTTTGATTTGAGGGAAGATCAATATCCATCCTTTTCCCTTTTCTTCTGGAACGATCACGCCAGCGACAGGCGCTCCATATTTGTTCTTTGCAAGCGTAATCCATCTGTCTTTCAACTCCTTGGCTAGATGTAAAGTGCATAGAAAATACGCCTCTTCAACCCGTTCAGCTAATAGACGAAATAAAGGATGATCTTCATCTTCAACTGAAATTTCTTCTCCGGAATCGTAAGGCGCATACAAACTATACCCGTTCAAAACTTGCAGAAATGACCAATTGTCTGGGATATAGTCTAAAGGATTGGAAACCCTTTGAAGATAACCCTCGCTCATATACGCCTTCACGAGTTTCTGCTTATCTCGGGAATCAGCAAATATGACGAAGGCTCCTCCATGCTCTCGGATTCTTTCAAAATCTGATCTCGCCATTTCCATGGTTCTTGGTCTTGGGTCGACCAATCCCAAGCCGCAGCCAGCCCACCAGTCTATTTCTCCATCTGGAACAAGTTTCTCTCCAGATGGGCCATCAAGGGTTTTGGCAGGAACAAGGTCTATGACGATTATTTCTTGCTCTGTGAAATTAGGAAGGTTGAAGTTCGGTATTACTGGAACATAACCATCTCCTTTCTCAACCTTGTAAAGCACTCCGAAACTACCCGATGTAATGTTATAGCCTTCTTTCTTTAACACTGCTTCGGATTGATCCTTCATATCAATCAGCATGATTTTCAGACGGGGATACCTGGGAGTCACGGCGGCTTTAGCTGATTTTGATTCTTTTAAACCAGAGGTTTCTGTCAGCGAATTGGTTCCTGAGCGTTCCTGATCGTCACCTTTTTTCTTTCTAAACATCTACGACTTCCTATAAGCATTAGCTGTCATCTGTACGGGAATAGGTTTCGACAAATCAAGACATAAGAAGGTATACAACCCGTACACTGCGACTCACATAGACAAATCATTGATCGCAGCCGCAGTGGTTAGACAATACAGAAGCCTGATCGGCAATGTCAATTTTCCTACACGGCTATATACTCTCGCGCTTAAGCTTACGCTCCAACCTGAAGCCGATGAGCGGCTACCACAGGAGATAGGATTGTCGTTCTTTGTCGATTTCCCACCAGGCAATATTGGTAGATGATAATCTCAACACTTTTCCGCAGCGTTTGGCTTTTGTTTTGAACTCAGAATGTCGCAGCACTCTACGTATCAAAGAAGCCGTATCCAATACTGAGCCTGTTACAACGACAAGGCAATAATTCGGATGACATAGGCGATACTTGAAGAACCCAAGATCGCGAGTGAAGAAGGTTGGCTGTTTGACTTTGTGCAAGTATCGAAGTATCTCCTGCTGATCATCCCATTCGGGGCGCCCAACCTCATATCCGATTTGTCGAAAGTGAATACGCCAGTGCCGCAGATGCTCTGCATCTTGCTGAGGGATGTTGTGATCAAGCAGAATCACGCGGCCTCCTAAGCTCTGGCTGTCACCTCTTTGACTATGCCGCGACGAATGAGCGACAGCGCCTCGCGCACTGCCGCCGGCGCGATGATGCCGCGATACTGTTCTGAGACAGCTTCAGGCGAATGTCCTGATTGAGCGAGTTCAACTGCGTCGGAAACCAGTATACGAGTGCCTTTAAAGATCAGCCTGCCGCCGCACACGCGCGTATCTGCCGCAAGGTGTTTGCCAATTTCGATTCGTGCCATAACATTTTCCTCTTGCCCTCAAGTCTACTCTCTTAGCTAACGACTGCTCAACAGACAACCGGCCGCGGGAAGCCGTCATCTATAGCCGCGTTCTGCGCAATAGATCAGACGACCTTTCCTCGCTTCTCTCCATAGATTACCCATTGTGCGCATATCCGGCGTGGTATAAAATCCGGCCTGCGTCGGAGGAGGTTCTATGCCCGAAGACAACAAGGACAAGCTCGACGAACTGACTGAACGAGTCGAGTTTCTTGAACGCGCCCTGCGCGAACAACTCACACGATTTTACGCGCTCGAACGAAGATTGGGCCTCACTTATCAACCGCCTTCTCCGCCTGTCGAACCTCAGCGCGAACGCAAACCTCCAGTCGAGCCGCCGCGAATGGAAAACGTCATCGAACCGCCGCCTCGCATCGAACCGAGGATCGCGACCCAAGCAACACCTCCCTTGATTCCCGCTCCGACGACTCCCGCTCCCATCCATCAGCCGCGCCCGCCGGTCGCACCCACGTTTCAACCCCCTTTGACAACAGGACGCTTTGCGCAGCCCGCGGCTTTGAAAAGCGAAGATGCGGGAGCGTGGCGCGATCTGGAATCGCGCATAGGCGGACGCTGGCTTTTGTGGATAGGCATCATCGCCATCAGCTTCGGCATGGCTTTCTTCCTGCGCCTTGCCTTCAACGAGTGGATTGGTCAGCGTGGGCGAGTGGCCGTCGGAGTGATCATCGGGCTTGGTTTCTTGGCGGGAGCCGAGCGATTGCGCTCGCGCTACCCGGTTTACGCTTACGGGCTGTCAGGCGGCGGGATTCTGATTTTGTATCTTGCGGGCTTTGCCGCGTTCTCGATGTACCAACTCGTAGCGCAGCCGGTCGCCTTCGTTTACATGGTCGCGGTAACAGCCACGGCTTCGCTGCTTGCGGCCCGTTACAGCGCGCTGCCCATCGCCCTTCTCGGTCTGATCGGAGGATTCCTCACGCCGATTCTGCTTTCGACAGGCGTCGATAATCAGGTGGGATTGTTCGGCTACATCGCGCTTTTGGATCTCGGCGTTCTCACTCTCGCATATTCGAAGCAGTGGCGAGTTTTGAATTATCTCGCGTTCATCTGCACAGTATTGATGTCCATCGGATGGGGATTCGAGTTCTATGCGCCGGAAAAACTCTGGACGACGATTTTTTTCCTCACTCTGTTTTTTGTGATATTCGCCCTGCTTGCGATTCTCTACAACGTCATCAACCGCCAGCCTACTCGATGGCTCGATTTGATTCTCGTCTTCATCAACGCGGCGATCTATTTCGGAGTGAGCTACAGCCTGCTCGACGACGACTATCGCTCATATCTCGGTCTGTTCGCCGTCCTTGTGTCAGCGTTTTATCTCGCGCTCGGTCAGTTCACATATCGCCGCGATCCTGAAGACCGCCTCCTGCTTTACACCTTTCTGGGCCTTGCGTTTTTGTTTCTGGTACTGGCCGTCCCGATTCAGTTCGATCAGCACTGGGTTACGATGGGCTGGGCTATAGAAGGCGCGGTGATGACGTGGATCGGCTTGAAGGCGGATGATCGCACGTCGCGCTATGCTGCGATGGGACTTTTCGCCGTCGCGCTTTCGCATTGGTTGTGGATAGACGTGAGCGAATTCGCTTATCGCGCGGGCGACGTGTTCGCGCCGCTAATCAATCGCCGCGCGCTCTCGTGCAGTGTGATGATCCTCGCGCTCGCCATCGCCGCGCGGCTTTATAAAAAAGCCGAGGCTGAAATCAAAGACGAAGAGTGTTCGATGTTCCGCGAGTGTTCGATGTTTCGTTCCGTCTACACGCTCGGAGCCAACGCCTTGGCCATTGCCTTGCTATCTCTCGACGCCAACAGTTACTTCGAGCAGAAGAAAGCCGCGGGGCAAAACCTCGATGCGCTCGACAACTCCAAGCATCTGACATTTTCTGCATTGTGGGCCGTATACGGCGCGATGGCTTTGATAGTCGGAATCACGCGCAGGATGAAAGTTCTCCGCTGGGCTTCGCTCGGTTTACTCGCCGCCGCGACGATCAAAGTTCTGCTCATCGATTTGCAGTTCTACAAAGCCGCGTGGCACGTCACGCTTTTCAATCAGACATTCGCGGCGTTCGCCTTGCTCATCGCGTCACTCGCCGCCGCCGCATGGTTTTACGCGCGATCCGACGTCGAGCAGGAGGAAAAATCTCTCGCGTTTTCGGCTCTCGTGACGGCGGCCAATGTGCTTGCAGTAGTAGCCTTGAGCGCGGAGGCCATAGGCCATTTCGAGCGCGCGAAATCGCCTCTCATCGATTTCACTGACATCAAAAAAATCGAAAACACCAAACAGCTTGCGCTCTCTGCGGTGTGGACGCTGTACGGCGCAGCGGCCCTCGCATTCGGCGTTTTTCGCCGCTCGAAACCTATGCGGATGGGCGCGCTCGGACTCACGGCGATAGCAGCAGGCAAAGTTTTGACCATTGATCTTCGCTTTGTGAGTGAACTCTGGCACAAGCCGGTTTTCAATCAAACTTTCGCATCGTTTGCGCTCATTGTGGCCGCGCTCGCTTTCGGCGCGTGGCTCTACAGCAAAACGAAGAGCATCGCTGACGGCGAGCGTGTCATCGTTGTGTCTACTCTTGTTTGCGCAGCGAATCTGTTTGCATTGATATCGCTCAGCACGGAAGTTTTTTATTACTTCGAGCGAATGAAGTCGGCTCTCGATTTGCAGACGGAATCAATTACACGCGCCGTCGAGCTTGAGAACGCGAAGCACTTTTATCTTTCCCTTTTGTGGTCGGTGTATGCGGCGGCGGCGCTCGTCGCAGGAATGCTGCGCAGGTTGCAGGCGCTCAGAGCGGGCGCAATCGCTCTCATCGCGATTGCCACGATCAAAGTTCTGCTCATCGATCTGAGGTTTTCAACCGAGCCGTGGCACACGCCGGTTTTCAATCAGACGTTCGGCGCGTTCGCGGCTCTCATCGCGGCGATGATCTGCGCCGTCTGGTTTTATTCGCGCGAAGAGCGAATCGACGAGCGGGAACGAATGGCTGTCATCAAGGGGATGACTGTCATCGGAAATATCATTGCGATCATCGCGTTGAGTGCCGAAGCAAACGGCTACTTCGAAGCGCGGATGCGCGCGCTCATCGATTCGCGCGGAGATTTCAGCGATCTTCAACTTGCGCGTCAGTTGTCGCTATCGGTCGTCTGGGCGATCTATGGCGGGGTGATGCTGACCGTAGGAATCGTGCGCCGCAATCGTTTGTTGAGAGTGATGTCGCTCGTGCTAATCGGCATCACCATCGCCAAAGTTTTCGTTCTCGATCTCGCCGCGCTCGAAAGAATCTACCGGGTGATCGCCTTCATCGTGCTGGGAGTGATTCTTCTGGCCGGATCATTTCTTTATCAACGGCTGCGTCGGCTCACTATGGACGAAGAGAAACTGGCTGAATCGGCGGCGTCAACAAACCCGGATGAGTCTGCCCTATGAACTCTCTTCGAATCGAAACCGCGAGGCTCGCGCTGCGTCCGTTTGTGCTTTCGGACACGGATGACCTGCATCGATTGTGGATCGACCCGCAGGTGAGAAAGTATCTGTGGGACGACGAAGTGATCTCGCGCGAAGTGGCTGAAGAAGTCGTTCAAAGCAGCCTCGCGAGCTTCGCTTCGCACGGCTTCGGCCTGTGGTCAGTGTTCTTCAAAGGCGAAGATGTATTGATAGGCTTTTGCGGCTTTCGGCATTTCGACGATCCGCCGGAAGTTGAAATACTCTACGGCGTCACGCCCCGGCACTGGGGCGCGGGGCTTGCCACAGAAGCTGCTCGCGCGATGCTTCGATTCGGCTTCGAAGAAAATCATTTCCAGCGCGTCTACGCCGGAGCCGACCCGCCCAACGCAACTTCGTTTCGCGTGATGGAACGTTGCGGAATGAAGTTTGAAAAAAGGCAGACGATCAACGATAAGGAAGCCATCTACTACTCGCTCGCGCGTGAGGATTTCCTCGCGCTCGACGCGCCCTATAGCGTCGAGCGCGACCTGCTTGGCTGATCGCTTCAATCCCGCTATCATGAAATTCCGACGCAGCGTGCAGCACGACAGGGCGTCGGATGATGATTTGAAAAGAGCAAAGGCTGAGTCGAGAGTCGCAATTCGGACTCCAGACTTCAGACTCCAGACCCCAGACTTTTCACAGGAGATTCTATGAACGCGAACCCGCTTGTCAAACTCAACGCCCTCGGCCAGTCCGTCTGGTTCGACAATATCGAGCGAAGCCTCATCCTGCGAGGCGAACTCAAACGCATGATCGAAGAGGACGCCCTCGGCGGAGTCACTTCGAACCCGGCCATCTTCGAAAAAGCCATCAGCGGCTCGGACGATTACACCGATCAACTCCGCGAGCTTGCCGAGCAGAATAAAACGGCGATAGAAATCTATGAATCGCTCGCCGTCCGCGACATTCAGATGGCGGCAGACACGCTCGCTTCGGTCTATGAAAAAACCGAAGGCGCAGACGGATTCGTGAGCCTCGAATGCTCGCCGCTTCTGGCCCGCGACACCCAAGCCACGATTGAGGAAGCGCGAAGGCTGTGGCAATGGCTCGACCGCCCGAATGTGATGATCAAAATCCCCGGCACTGAGGAAGGCATGCCCGCCATAGAGCAGTGCATCTGTGAAGGCATCAACATCAACATCACTCTTCTGTTTTCGCTGGCCAGCTATGACGCGACAATCGAAGCTTACATTCGCGGACTTGAGCGCCGAGCCTCGGAAGGAAAAGCGGTAGACCGCATAGCATCGGTTGCAAGCTTCTTCGTCAGCCGGATAGATACGGCCCTAGATAAAAAGCTCGAAGAGATGATAGCGCAATCGAATGACGAAGCGGAGCGCGCGCGCCTCGGTTCGCTGATGGGTCGCATCGCGATTGCCAACGCGCGAATGGCTTATCAGCGATTCAAGGAAGTTTTTCACGGCTCTCGATTCCTCGCGCTTCAGGAGCGGGGGGCGCGCGTGCAGCGTCCGCTCTGGGCATCGACCTCGACCAAGAATCCCGTTTACAGAGATGTCTACTATGTCGAATCGCTCATCGCGCCTCAGACAGTCGACACGATTCCGCCGCAAACTCTCGCGGCGTTTCGCGATCACGGCGAGGCGCGAATCTCGATTGAGGACGATCTGGATGAAGATCGCGCCCTTCTCAAGCGGCTCGAAGACGTGGGCATCTCTCTGGATGAAGTCACCCAAAAGGTGCTTGATGACGGGGTGCGGTTGTTCGTCGAGCCTTTCGAAAAACTGCTGGGAGCTATCGAGGCGCGTCGCTCGGATGTGCTCGCTCGTCCGACTTCGACAGGCGCGGCAACGGATTGATAGCAAATCTTTTGCACACTTTTAAGGTGCAAAAGGCGTTAATAAGTAGTATCATCCGAGAGTTATTTGAGTTGCGCGTGCGCTGGAAGTTTGAATCAGCCAATCGCTTTGGATGGATGATTCAGTAGAAACAAAATCAAGACTCAGGAGGTAACTGAATGCGAAAACTTTTGTTGTTGGTTGCAGTGCTGTTCATATCGGCCCTACCGGCCAGCGCTCAGGATTATCCGAGCGCGGAGATATTCGGCGGCTATGCTTATGTAAGCGCTGATGTCGTTCTTGATCGAGAGAACCTGCACGGATTCGGGTTGGGTTTCGCCGGAAATCTCGGCCCGCGCTTCGGGCTGGTGGCGGAATTCGGCGGTTACTATGGTCAGTTAGCTGATGTTGTAGACCTCTCGGCTTACACTTACCTCTTCGGCCCGCGCGTCTATGCACGCGGCGAAGCAGCCACAGGGTTTGCGCATATTCTGCTTGGCGGCGCGACTGTCAAAGTGGAAGATATTAGCGATACCGACTTCGCCCTCGCCGTTGGCGGTGGTGTAGATGTCAACGCAGGCAAGAGCATAGCTGTAAGGTTCCAGGCCGACTATATTCCCGTCTTTGCCACAGGAGAGACTCTTCACAACTTCCGGTTCATGACGGGCATCGTCTTCAAGATAGGCAACAATTAAACTCGCGACTGCTGAGATTCCCTCTGGCGGAATCCCGGTCGATGTTACCCATTCCTTACTTCGGGAGAGGTTGTTTATACTCTCCCTTTTCATTTTTCCCGAAACAAAAATTACGCTGACGCGCGGCCTCGTAGAGAAGCACCGCCCCGGCTGCCGCGACGTTGAGCGATTCCACTTCATTTGCCATAGGAATGTGAATCAACCCTTCCGTCTGAAGCATCGCTTCGCTCGACACTCCGCTCGCTTCGCGTCCGAGTATGAAAGCCACAGGCGCGGTCATATCGACTTCGGTGTAAATCCTTATGGTTTCGGCGCGCGAGGCGTCTTCTATCACTCCGCTTGTGCGAGCGGGTCGCGTGCGAGTGGCAAAGGAGATCACCTGATGCTCGCGGCATAGGCGGGCGATCTCATTGCAAGGGATGTGAGTGGCGAGAGGGAGCCTCAGCGCCGCTCCCATCGATGCTCGCAGAGCCTTGTGATTGAAAGGATCGACCGTATCAGGCGTGGTGATGAGACCTGTCGCGCCCGCTGCTTCAGCCGTGCGAATGATGGCTCCGAGATTGCCGGGATCCTGCAAGCGGTCGGCGATGACGAGGAGTTGAGGAGCGCGGGCGAACACGTCTTCCGACTCGTAACGAGGGCGGGAAGCGATGGCTGCGACTCCCTGATGAGCCTCGGTGTCGGAGAAGATATCCATGATCTGGCGGGTCACCTGCGCGCCGCGGCAGCGAACCTTTCGGAGGGCGTCGAGGAGAGCGAGTCCGCGGTCAGTCGTTTCGATTTCCGAAGTAAATGCGACGCTTTCGAAATGCGCGCCCGCTCGAATCGCTTCTTCGACGAGTCGCACGCCTTCGAGCAAAATCATGCGCCGCTCGCCGCCCGCGCGCACGCGACGAAATCTCTTGACCAGCGGGTTTTGTCGACTGGTGATCTTTTCGACTAACATAAGGAATCGTTTTTCGCGAGTGAGGATACATCACCTCGTCGGGTTTGCCTAGAGAGCGAAAAGGCGCGAGCGGGCGTTGACAACACTGAGCGCGGGGGTATCCTTAGAATTTGCGGAAACAGCCCAATGATTCCCGCGTCCAGCGCAAATCGGCCAGGCAGGAACACGGATCAGGATCGACATGGAAATTTCCAAACCCAACACTCGCGTGAAAGTCGTCGTCGCGACTTCCGTAATGCTTTCCTTCATCTCGTTCTGGCGGGCGGCGGCAATCGTGCTCAACGACCTCGGATCGTCGGCGTTTTATGTAGGCGGGATCGCCGAAAAAGCCGTGGGCCGCGCCGCGCCCTGGTTCATACTCGCTGTGATGCTTCTGAGCGCGGCTGTAAGCGCGCTCTACATCGAATCCTCTTCGATGTTCACTCGCGGCGGCGTCTACCGCGTGGTCAAAGAAGCGATGGGCGGGGTGATGGCCAAACTGTCAGTTTCGGCCCTGCTGTTCGATTTCATCCTCACAGGCCCGATTTCAGGCGTCTCCGCAGGGCTTTACCTTGCAGGGCTGGGCAACGAAGTGCTTGCGCTCGTGGGCATATCGTGGCGTATGGACATGAATATCACGGCGATGTTTTTCGCCATAGCCGTGACCGTTTATTTCTGGTGGCGAAACATCCGCGGCATTCATGAATCCTCGGACGACGCGCTGCGCATAATGTATGTCACGACCATTATGGTCGTCATAATGATCCTGTGGAGCGTGCTGACTCTCATCGACCGCGGCAGCAGCCTTCCTCCTTTGCCTTTTCCTGAGAATCTGAGTTTTTCCGAAGACGCGCTCGGATGGCTCAGTCCGGCAAGCTGGTTCGTCGAGGAAGAGGGGCGTTACCGTATAGCTGAAAATGTTTCCGTGCTGATAGGCGCTGTCGGCCTCTTCATCGCCTTCGGCCATTCAGTCCTCGCGATGAGCGGACAGGAAACCCTAGCTCAGGTCAACCGCGAACTGGAAGCGCCGAAACTGAAAAACCTCAAGCGCGCGGCGCTGGTCATATTCATTTACTCGATAGTTTTCACCTCGCTGGTTTCATTCTTCGCCGTCGCCATAATACCGGACGAAACCCGTCCGCAGTATCTGGATAATCTGATCGCGGGACTCGCTATGAATTTCACAGGCCCGCTTTATCTCAGGCTGCTGTTTCAGGCTTTCGTCGTCGTTGTAGGATTTCTGATGCTGTCGGGCGCGGTCAACACTGCGATCATCGGATCGAACGGCGTGCTGAATCGCGTATCGGAAGACGGCGTGCTGACGGACTGGTTCCGCGCGCCGCACAGAAAATACGGAACGAGTTATCGCATAATCGGATTGATAGTCATTCTTCAGATAGCGACTATCATCGGCTCGCGCGGAAACATATTCCTGCTGGGCGAAGCTTATGCCTTCGGCGTGATATGGAGTTTTACGTTCAACGCCGTTGCGACCATGGTTTTGCGATTCAAACGTCGCGAGGGTCGCGAATGGAAAGTGCCTGCCAATATCAGATTGGGAAAGATTGAAATTCCTCTCGGTCTCGTTCTGATCGCCGGAGTTTTAGCTTCGATTGCGCTGATAAATCTGCTGACCAAACAGGTCGCCACCGCTTCGGGCATAATATTGACGGCGATATTCTTCACGTTGTTTACATTCTCGGAGCGAGCGAACCGGCGCAAGATGGATCAGACGCTTGCCCGCCTCGATCAGTTTCAGTTGCAGCACAGCGAGACGGTAGGCCACGAGGAGATCGGCGCGCGTCCCGGCAATGTGCTGGTCGGAGTGAGAGATTACAACATGCTTTCGCACCTTGAGCATGTGCTTGCGCGAACGAACACCGACGAGCAGGACGTGGTGGTGATGACGACGCGGCTCGTCACAGGACCGGATGCGGGAATGAGCGATCTTTACGATGAGAATCTCTTCACTCGTTATGAGCAGCAGTTGTTCACTCGCGTAGTCGCGCTGGCTGAAAAGCACGGCAAGCCGGTCGATTTGCTGGTCACGCCTGCGTTAAATATTTTCGACGCTGTGGCGCAGACTGCGTTGCGTCTTGATTCAGCGGAGATAGTAGCGGGGCAATCGTCAAAGATGACCGCGCAGGAGCAGGCGCGCGGTCTTGGCCGCGCGTGGGAGCGACTCGTCGAGATGCCGCGCCGCGAAGTGCGATTCAAAGTCGTCAGCAACGATGGAAGCGAACACGTTGTATATCTGGGAGCGCACGCGCCTCATCTGACCGAAGAAGATATCAGCCTGATACACAAAATATGGCTTCAGGTGAGCAGCGTTCCCTCGCGTCGAAGAGTGCATCATCGCGACGTGGTGAGGGTGGCGCTCAATCGACTGGAGCGCGACTTGAAAGGTCACAGTGATGTTATGCTCGACTTTTACAAGCTCGAACATGAAAATGAGCCGACGAGAAAGGGCAACGGTGCGCGCCGCAAGTGAAAGAAAAACTTTCGATGAAGAATGGTTGAAATGAGCAAGACGAATTCAAAAAAAGCGGGAGCATCGCAAGCGCGAGCCATCTTTGTGTGGAACGGATTTATCGCCTTGATATAATGAAGCCCATGAGTTTCACAATCATCACAGACCCCGTGCCGCTCAGAGTCGATGCTGCGGGCGTCGTGCGCGTGGGAAGTACGCGAGTTTCCCTCGATACAGTCATACACGCTTACAATGAAGGGGCTATCCCGGAAGAAATCGCCGAACAATACCCGGTTTTGCAACTCCCCGATATCTACGCGGTGATTACCTACTATCTCAAGCATCGAGATGAGGTTGACTCTTATCTCGATGAGCGAAGACAACAGCGCGAACAGGTGAGGCGCGAAAACGAGAAGCGAGCGAATCCTTCAGGACTGCGCGAACGGCTTTTGTCACGAATGAAATCACAGGCGACTGAGTGATTTACAATGCTGCGCTTTGCCGTCGATGAAGATTTCAACAATCGCATTCTGCGCGGAGTGCTGCGTCGGTTGCCTGATGTCGACATTGTTCGAGTGCAGGATGTCGGATTGCGGAGCAGAGAAGACCCCGTAGTGCTGGAGTGGGCAGCAAACGATGGCCGTGTGCTTATTACTCACGATGCCTCAACTATATCGGCATTCGCTTACGAAAGAGTCAAGCTCGGTCTGGCGATGTCCGGCGTATTCGAAGTAAGCCAGGATATGCCGATTGGTCAGGCGATAGAAGAGATCATCCTGATTGCCGGAGCGAGTTTCGACGGAGAATATGAAGGAGAGGTTCGATACCTTCCACTGAAATAATCGAATCCCTCCTTCACCCCATCAAGCCCGACCTTCGAGCGCGCGCCTTAGCTGATCGAGATGTATGTCGTCGTGCGCGGCTATGATCGCAATCCAGTCGCCGAAGGTCAGCCGCCCGTGCTTGGTGATGCTGCCGCGCTTCCATTGCTCAGGCCCGATCCTTTCAAGAAAAGCGAGCGTTTCCCTGCGACGCTTTGCGAATGCGGCCAGAGCCAACCCGCCATCATTACGCAGATATTGTCTCTCTTCGGCCCATCGGTCGGGGTCGAGCGGGAAACCGTCTCCCTCCCTGATCCCCCATTCGGCGGGATCGTCGGGCATGTCGCCCAGCAACAAAAGCTTGGGATCATCCATCGCAAGCATGGTTTGAAACCTGATGATGCATTGCTCCTCTTCATCGCGCAGATGACACACCACTTCTTTTGCCGACCACTTTTTTTCAGCCGGACGACGAGACAGCGCCTCGTCATCCAGACCGCGAATAGCTTCGGCGATTTCATCAGGCGTGCGCGCCAGTCGCTCAAGGCGACTTTCGACCGAGTGCTTGAAATATTTCAAATACTGTTCTTTGGCTGCCATCAAATCCTCCTATCATTAGTTCACATCGACAGATCGCTGCTCGCTACACGCAGGCTAGCGAGCAGCGAGCGGGTTGAAGTCGCTATCATCTCTCGGCACAAACTCAGATTGTATTTCGCGCTCTCGAAATTTCCTTTCGATTGACGAATCGCCGTTTCGAAGTGACGCTCGGCGGCGTTGAGATCGCCAAGCATCGCTTCGATGACGCCGAGATTGTTATGACAACCGGGCATACGGTCGCCTGATTCTCTGATAGCTTTTTTATAGCTGACAGCCGCAGCCTCAAGGTCGCCTTCGCGTTGAAGCGCAAGGCCGAGTCTGAAGAGCGACGGCGCGTGCTTCTCGCGCGAAAGCTCGACGGCGCGAGTGAAAGCCTCACGGCTTTGCGCCGTCTCGCTGAGATCATCGAGCGCGACGCCGAGAGCGTGGAAGGCTGCGACATAATTCGCTTTGAATCGAATCGCCTCGCGATACCAGCCGATAGATTCGCTCTTGCGACCAAGTTCGTAGTTGCACACTCCGATGTTGTAAAGCGATTGGGCATAGTAAGGCCCGAACTGTGAGAGGCTCTCGCGGAATTCGGCTATCGCGCGATCATATTGTCCCTGAGCGTATAGCTGAAGCCCGCGCTCGAATGACTGCGGGCGGTCAGATTGTTGAGCGATGATGGAAGGCACGATTGCCAGTAAGAAGACAAAAGGTTTCAACAGGCTTTTGATACTCATATCTTTCCCTTTCAATGAGAGTAGCGCTCCTCGTGAAATTCTAGTTGGAGAAGCTTCGCGGGTCTTTTCGATTCTTGCTACGGGTTTCGAAATCCTGCCGAAATCACGCGCGGCGGGCGATGTCGCGATAGGCGCGGGGCGTCATCGCGGTCAGTCGTCGAAAGATGGTCGTGAAGTGGCTTTGATTCTTGAAGCCTGCGGCGAATCCGATCTCAACGAGAGGCAGATCGGTCGTGGCGAGCAGTTTTTTCGCCTGCTCGATTCTTTGGTTGGTGAGATACTGATGCGGAGTCAGCCCCAGAGTTTGTTTGAAAACGCGGGCGAAATGAAAGGGACTCAAATCGGCGACCTCGGCGATTTCCGTCAGTCCCAGGTCGCGGCTGAGGTTTTCGCGGATGAACTCGCGCACGCGGCGCAGGCGATGACCGGCAAGCCCGCCCGATTTCATCTCTGCTGGTCGGCGGCTGGAATAATGCCTGAGCAGATGAACTGTAAGGACATTGCCGAGCGATTCGGCGTAGAGGCGACCCGCGGGCTGAAGGGATTCGCTTTCTCTCATCAGCGCCAGCCCGATCTGTTGAATTATCGGATCACGCGCGCCGCAGTTTTCCACGAGTTCGACCTCGCCGCCGAGATCAGCTTCCTCGGCGACGCGCGCAAAAAGAGCGGGCGAGAGGAATAGCGAGAGGTATTCGATCTCGCGTTCAGCGCGGGCCGAGGTGACCTGACCGGCGGGAAGAATGGACGTGTGGCCGACGGTGGCGAACCTCACGTGGCGAATGCCGGTCGCGCTGTAGAGCCATGCGGTGAAAGCGCCTTCGAGCGGCATGGATATTTCATGCTTGGTCAATGCGTGTTCAGGCACTTCGCCTCCAAGGGCGCGAATATGCCTGAGAGAGATGCCGTTCCATGATGATCGTCGGTCGAAGATGATTTTCGGGCTCAGAGTATTGAGGTTCCAATCACTGACATGCTCTCGACTGGCTGCCATTCGTATCTCCTCGGTTGATGGTTGTTTGATCGTGAATCGCGTGCAAGGCCGCGTCGGTCTTGCTGACCCTCCAACCTTACGTATAACGATCCGCAGAGGTTCGCGCAAATCCAGTAGGGGCAACCCTCTTTGACCATCTGCATCAGGTGTTCAATCTCGCCGAATCGCTCTAACTCTCGCGCTTCTTCCTCGGTCAACTTGCCCGCACGGTTGCGTTCGCGACGGGCGAAAGGCCAGTATCTCAGCCGAACTCGTGCCGCGAGCGAACAGATCAACGATTTCATCGTAGGCTTTATGAGCAGGATTCATATCAACCTCTCTTTCAGATTACGCGAGATCGAATCGAACGGACAATGTCTACTTGCTCGCGGCCCGTGCATGATACTCCTGAAGAGAATGCGCGCTTGCATCTTCTTCTCTCATTGCGCGCAATGCTTCTACGGTCGCCGTCGCTCCGGTCATCGTCGTGATACAGGGAACTGAATACTGCATCGCCGCGCGACGTATCTCCCGCTCATCATAAAAAGACACTCGACCGAGCGGCGTGTTGATGATCAAATCAACCTGACGACTTTTCACCAAATCGGCTATGTTCGGACGGCCTTCGTTCACTTTGTAAACAAACCCGCAGGGTATGCCCGCCGTTGCAAGCAATCGCTCCGTGCCTCGCGTCGCTACGAGGCTGAATCCCAGTTCGTGAAGCTGTCGCGCCAGCGCGATGACATTGCGCTTGTCCTGATCGTTGACGCTCAAAAATACCGCTCCCCCCCGCGGCAGCTTCATCCCTGCGCCCGTCTGCGCCTTCAGAAACGCTCCGCCGAAATCTTCGCCTATCCCCATCACTTCGCCCGTCGATCTCATCTCAGGGCCGAGGATGGGGTCAACGCCCTGAAATTTCACGAACGGGAATACCGGAGTCTTGATGTAAAACCGATCAACCACAAGCTCATCGGGCAGATTGAATTCCGTGAGCCGTCGCCCCACCATCAAACACGACGCGATCTTCGCAAGCGGCACTCCCGTAGCCTTCGACACGAACGGCACTGTGCGCGACGCTCGCGGGTTCACCTCCAAAACGTAAACCTTATCATCGGAAATCGCGAACTGAATGTTCATCAACCCCACGACGTTCAACGCTTGCGCAAGCTCGCGCGTGTAACGGCGCATCGCGTCGAGATGCTCGCGCTTTATCCCGTAAGGCGGAAGCACACAGCTTGAATCTCCCGAATGAATGCCCGCCTCTTCGATGTGCTGCTGAATTCCAGCGATCACAACTCGCTCTCCGTCGGCGAGCGCATCGACATCGATCTCGGTCGCCGATTCGAGAAACGAATCGATCAACACGGGATGTTCGGGCGATGCTTCGACGGCGTAAGTCATGTAATTGTCGAGGCTCGCTTCGTCGTAAACTATCTGCATAGCGCGCCCGCCCAGCACATAACTCGGACGCACAAGCACCGGATAGCCTATGCGCGAGGCTTCTTCGCGCGCTTCTTCGTTCGACGTGGCGAATCCGTTGGGCGGCTGCGGTATCTGAAGCTCTTCGAGCAGGCGACCGAATCGCTTGCGATCTTCCGCAAGGTCGATAGCTTCAGGCGATGTTCCGATGACAGGCACGCCCGCTTTGAAAAGTCTCATCGCGAGATTGAGGGGCGTATGCCCGCCGAATTGAACTATCACGCCCGTCGGGCGTTCGCGCTCGACTATCTCCATCACGTCTTCAAACGTGATCGGCTCGAAATACAATCGATCCGACGTGTCGTAATCGGTCGAGACAGTCTCAGGATTGCAGTTGACCATTATCGTCTCATAGCCTTCTTCTCTGAGCGCGAACGAGGCGTGACAACAGCAGTAATCGAACTCGATCCCCTGACCGATTCGATTCGGCCCTGAGCCGAGTATGATCACTTTCTTTCGATCCGTCGTGTCCGCCTCGTCTTCGTCTTCGTAGGTCGAATAAAGATAAGGCGTGAAGGATTCGAACTCCGCGCCGCAGGTATCTACGCGCTTGAAGACGGGCGACACTGCGGCTTCCTTCCTTCGGCGGCGCACGTCGTCTTCTTTGCAGTCCATCAACTCCGAGAGTCGCTGATCAGAAAACCCCTCGCGCTTGGCTTCGCGCAACTCGCGGGGCGAGATCGTCTCGATACTTTCTTCGCTGATCGCGCGTTCGCGCTCGTGAATCTGAATGAGATTATCGAGAAACCAGCGGTCGATCTTCGTCAAGGCGTGAAGCTCTTCGATTGAGTACCCGCGCGAGATCGCGTGCATAACAAAATAAACTCTCTCGGCTGAAGGCACTATCAAACGGCGACGAAGTTCCGTATCGTCCGTGTCGGAAGGGACGCGGAAGCTGCGGCGCGTTTCGAGCGAGCGCAATCCTTTTTGAAAAGCTTCTCGGAAGGTGCGGCCTATCGCCATCGCTTCGCCGACGCTTTTCATCTGCGTGCCGAGCGTGGGGTCGGAAGCGGGGAATTTCTCGAAAGCCCACTTGGGAATTTTCACGACGCAATAATCAATCGTCGGCTCGAAGCTGGCGGGAGTCTTTCGCGTGATGTCGTTCGGGATTTCATCGAGCGTGTAACCGATGGCCAGCTTCGCGGCGATCTTCGCTATTGGAAACCCTGTGGCCTTAGACGCAAGGGCTGACGAGCGCGACACTCGCGGGTTCATCTCGATTATCATCAACTCGCCGTTTGCAGGATTGAGCGCAAATTGAATATTCGATCCGCCCGTCTCGACTCCGACCTTGCGAATGACTCTTATCGCCGCGTCGCGCATCGTCTGATATTCGCGGTCGGTGAGCGTCTGCGCGGGCGCGACCGTGATCGAATCTCCCGTGTGAATGCCCATCGGGTCGAAGTTTTCTATCGAGCAGATGATCACCACGTTATCCGCCAGATCGCGCATCACCTCAAGTTCGTACTCTTTCCATCCTATGATCGATTGCTCGATGAGGGTCGTATGATTGGGTGAAGCCGCGAGCGCGCGATTGACGATCTCTTCATACTCTTCGGAGTTGTAAGCGATGCCGCCGCCCGTCCCGCCGAGCGTGAACGACGGACGGATGATCGCGGGAAACCCGACTTCTTTTACCAACTCGCGCGCTTCTTCCATCGATTTGACATAGCCTGAGCGCGGCATTGCGATAGATATAGCTTCCATCGCCTGTTTGAAGAGCAGTCGGTCTTCGGCGACTTTGATGGCGTCGAGTTTCGCGCCGATGAGTTCCACGCCGAACTCCGCGAGCGTGCCGTCTTCGGCAAGGGCGACTGCTATATTGAGCGCGGTCTGACCTCCGACGGTCGGAAGCAAGGCGTCGGGCCGTTCGCGCTCGATGATGGCGCGGACGCTTTCAGGTGTGAGCGGTTCGATGTAAGTGCGGTCGGCAATCTCAGGATCAGTCATGATGGTCGCGGGATTGGAATTGACCAGCACGATTTCAAAACCTTCGCTTCGAAGCGCCTTGCATGCTTGCGTGCCGGAATAATCGAATTCGCACGCCTGACCTATGACTATAGGCCCGGAGCCGACTATCAGTATTTTGTGAATATCAGTTCGTCTCGGCATTTTCTGTTATTGACTCTCTTTTTTCTCCACGCTGTAGGGATGGTCTTCGAGGTGTCTCGTCGTCTGTTCGGTGACGCTCGCGGGGTTGTTGATGGGATCGGTTGAGTATCTGGGAGTCGGCATTTCATCTATCTGGGCAAGCTGTTCGCGCGAAGTGTTCAACAAGCCCTGCGAGCGAAATTCATTGAGGGCTTTCATTTCGCTTCCCGCAGCGATGTATTTGCCCAGCCCGTCGGCCAGCGCCGGTATGCCCCAGAAGAACATCCAGCAGATGATGAAGAACGAAGCTATGGGACTAAGCCCCGCGAGTATGAGGATCGTCATGATGACAACGCCCGCAGGAATGAGGACTGCTCCCGTCACCGCGTCGCGGCGGCCCTTGTTATAGTCCTTGAGCAGCTTGATCATACGCTCATCGATTTGCGACGACTCGCCGAGCTTGCCTGTGAGCGCGTCGGAAACGACGCCGAGGTTGGTTCCGCAGCGAGTGCAGAATTTCACCCCCTGTTGATTGTTCCAGCCGCAGTTAGGACAGTACATTCTATCCTCATTGAAGAGATGAAGAGGTGATATGGAGATTGATTCTCCTCACCTCTTCACCTCTTCATTTTCAGCCGTCTGATCTTCCAGCCTGCGCGTAGTGTTTTCAGTCACGCTCGCAGGCGCGCTGATCGGGTCAGTCGAATAATTTTTCGCCAGGGTAATAGCCTGCTCTGCGGGCGCATCGCTTATCTCGATCCTGTCTGCTTTCTGAATCGTGTGAGGCATAGCGATTTCCAATGCCTTCATTTCGCTGCTCGAATCCATCCAGTGGCTTATGCCCCACACCAGACAAATGGCTCCGTAGATGAGCCAGCCCACCACGAGCAAAGCCAGCAGGGGAAGCTCATCTATCCTTCTGCTCGTCATCAACGGAGCGAGTAGTGCCAGACCCACAAGCAGAAACACTGCGCCAAGTATGCTGGCGCGGCGACCGCTGAAGTAGTCCTTCAGGAGCGCGACCCTTCGCTCATCGATTGCAGAACCGCTCACCAGCTTTCCGCTCATCGCTTCAGAAACAATAGAGAGATTCGCCCCGCAGTGCGTGCAGTAGCGTATCTCATCCTGATTCTTCGAGCCGCATTTAGGGCAGTACATAATTCTCCGAAGTGTGGGAGACGTTTCCTGCTGGCTCTCCCACACCCCTACGCTTCCATTCATTTCTATTCATAGCTCAATGCTTTAACCGGGTCCTGATTGGCTGCGCGCAGCGCAGGATAAAGCGCGCCCAGCGCTCCCGAAGCCAGTCCGAGCGCAAGCGCGTAGACGAACCAGGCCGGATCGAGTTCGACCTGAATGGGCGTGAGCTTCTGAATGAGAAGTTTTCCGCCCACCGAGATGGCAAAGCCCATCAGCACACCGAGCAGGCTTATCGTCAGGGCTTCTTTTTCTATCTCGCCAGCGATCCAGCCGCGCGAAGCGCCGAGGCTTTTGAGTATGCCTATCTGACGGGTGCGCTCGATGACGGTCGTGTACATCGCAAGCAGTATCACTAGAGAACTGACGACGACCGCAAGCACGATGACCACTTTGATGAAAGTCTGAATCGCGGGAACTCCGCGAGCATACTGAATGGGAAGATCGCGCGTGAGCCTCACATCGTTATGAGGAAACTGCTCTTTGATTCGCGCAGCGATTTCTTCCGTGCGAGCAGGGTCATTCACCTTGACGAGGATCATCGAGCAAAGGCGTCGGTTGAGAAAATGTTGCAAGGTGGCGATGGGAATCTTGATTCGCCCCATCGATTCAGGCGCGTAGATGCCGACTATGCGGAACTGTCGGTCGAGAATCTTCATCTCGTCGCCGACTTTCAGATTTCGGTTTCTGGCCTGATAGATATCGATTATGGCTTCGTCGCCTTCCGAGAATGGGCGGCCTTCGACGACTCTTATGTCCGAGACGCGGGTGAATGAATCATAATCGACGCCGTCGACTATTCGCGCATCGCGGAGCAGATTGGTTACGGGAACGGCCTCGGCGACGCCCGCGATTTTGCCGATCTCGTCGGCAAGCTCCATCTTTATCTGAGGCGTGTTCGAGATTCCCAGACTGAATCCGCCCGGTGGGTGAAACATGATCTCGGCTGTCACTGCCGAGTTGCGCCGCCCCTGCTCGTGGAGAAAGCCGTTTACGATGCCTACAGTCAAAACTACGAGGATGACTCCGAGGGCCACGCCCGCAATAGAGACCAGCGTTCGAGTTTTGCGAAACAGGATGTTTGATAAAACCAGATTGTCCATGTCAAACAGGCATTTTAGATTCGCGGGATTGATTCTGACAATGCGAAACGCTGAACGGCGCGATCTCAGGCGGAATATTTCTCTTGAATCGTTGAATTGATGAAAACCGACCACCGACCACCGATCACTGACCCCTGCTTTTTGATGAGTAGGTCAGCGATAACACAAACTGTCACCTTTGGTATTACGGATTTTGTTAGACCGCGTTTCGTGTCGTGAGGCGATTGCCCATATACAGAATTTACGCTTACCCGTACAGGTAGGAATCGGTGGAACGCACTTTGCTGAAGCTACTTCGGCTCAAAGTATCTATCTGTACAAGTAACAATCTTGCGCTACAGGTCTGTTTTTTCGGGACTGCGCGCAACCGAGAGAAGTTCAGGCCCCAGACAGGGAACGGCTCAAACAGGGTCTGCTTGTTTCCGCTGCCGCGCATATTCGGACTTCTCCGTTCGATGAGCGTCTGTAGCATTGAGAACATGAAGAGAGAGTCGCCCTCTTTCTTCCGCTCCATCAGGTTAAAGGCGAGCAGCGAGATGACAAGCCTCGTGAAAAATCTGCCGCCGGTCGGCGAGCCTGTCCGACGGGGGGACTATCATAGCCAGGTGTCACAATGAAACCAATGAAACTGACTCAAAGCGAAGCTACGCTTTTGCAAGACGGAATTGCAGCGGCGAAAGAGGGAGATAAGGCTTCAGCCCGGACGCTGCTTCTAAAATCCGCAGAGATCGATCCTCACAACGAAATTCCCTGGCTGTGGCTGGCCTACATAGCCGATGATGCCCAACAGGCCATCTTCTACCTAAAGCATGTTCTAGAAATCGATCCGGTTCAGGAACAGGCTCGCGCAGGATTGAGAAAGGCTCTGCTTTATGAGGGGATCAGTCTGGCGAAGGTGGGCGATAAAACTGCTGCGCGCGAATCGCTCCTTGAAGCCACAGAACTCGACCCCAATAACGAAATCGCATGGCTGTGGCTGGCTTCCGTAGCTGATTCTAAGGAAAACGCGATCATCTTTCTCGAACGCGCGATAGAAATAAACCCCGAAAACGAACGCTCCCGCCGTTGGCTCGGCAAGCTGCGCCGACAGACTCAAGCGCCCGCCCTCTCTTGGGCCTGTCCGATGTGCGATGCGGCTTCAGTTGAAAAAATGGATAAGTGCAAGGAGTGCGGAGCCGTCCTTACACTCGCCGACCTCGATGCCTTTGCCACCAATCGCGATGCCGACATAGGAGCGATACTCGGCGCGATAGAACGCTATCGCTCGATGGCCGACGACGGCGATTTCTCGGCGCATTACAATCTCGGCCTCGCTCATCTCAACCTCAACAAGGTGAGCGAAGCTCTGGGCTATTTGCAGGAGGCCGTCCGACTTCGCCCCGAAGACGAAACATTGAAAACGCAGGTTGAAGAGATACTTCACCTTCAAAGCGACACGCCCCCAAAGCCTGAGCCTGCCGCTCCGGTCAAAAAAGAACAACCTGAAACCTTCACGCCGCGGACTGTGCTTCTGGTAGATGACTCTCCGACGGTTCGCAAAATAGTTGCGGTCACTCTTGAACGGCGCGGACACAGAGTTCTGGTCGCGGGCGGAGCGATGGAAGCTTTGTCGAAACTCAACGAGGCGACCCTCGACCTGATGCTGCTCGACATAGGCATGCCGCACATGGACGGTTATCAACTCTGCAAGCTGGTCAAGAGCAATGAAACTACGTCGGACATTCCCATAGTGATGTTGAGCGGGAAAGACGGATTCTTCGACAAGGTGCGCGGAAAGATGGCTGGCGCTGTCGGATATATCACCAAACCTTTCGAGCCGACAGCCCTCATCGATGCAGTTGAGACCTATTCGAGAGAAAGCGGTCGGAACTGAGAATGGCAATAGAAGGAGATTTGAAGGACATAAGTTTGATAGGCGTCATGCAGCTTGCCTGTCTCGAACGGAGAAAGGCGGGGCTGTTCGTATCGCGTCGCGGCGAAGAAGGCGCGATCTTTTTCGACACCGGAGAGATAGTCCACGCGCATGTGGGACATCTTTCGGGAGAGGAGGCCATCTATCAGTTGCTCACCTGGACTGACGGACGTTTTCGCATGAGCGAGCAGGTGGCCATACCTCAAAAGAGCATCATCAAGAACTGGAATCATCTTTTGATCGAAGGCATGAAACGCATCGATGAGCAGGCGCGCGAACGGACCGCAATGCGGCAACAGGCGGCTGCTCTGTCCCAGGTCGATGCCAAACAGGACTACGATCTTGAGAGTGACCTGATACTGCTGCTCTCGAATCTGGAGCAGACCATAACGCGCGCGCTCGAAAAGAAAACTCCGCGCCCGCGCGCACTGATCGTGCAGACGCTGGCCGAGATGGTCAATCAGACGGTGGCGACGATGGAAAGAGCGCGAAGAACCAATGATGCGGTGCCGTACCTTGCGAAAGTGCTGGCAGACGCGGGCGAAGTTTATCCTCCCGTGCGCGCGATGCATGTGCAGGGCAATCACCTGCTGACGGATCGATTTTCGACCAACGGCAATTCAGGAATGCTCGCCGACGGCAACACGGTGCGACAGGTATGTCAGGGACTCATTCTGGTTCTGGAATACTACTTCGCGTTTTTTGAAAACTTCTTCCGCTCGATGGAGGTGCGCGATCAGTGGAAAGAAACCTACAGCGTCTTCATCGTCGAGTCGAAGAGGATGGTTGCGAAACTTGAATTCTGAGTAGATGTCAGATGTTAGTCATTAAGCTGATGATCGAACATCTTTTCAGAGGAGTGATTGATGTCGTCACGAAAGACACTTTGAAAAAATGAAAAGCCGGGGCAGCAGTCGGCGGTCAATCCATTCTGACTTCTGACTTCTGACTCCTGTTTGCCGAGGAGTTAGTGATGTCGAGAACGATACTAATAGTTGAAGACAGCCCGACTGAAATGCAGATAGTAAAAAATGCGCTTCAAAGCCGCGGCTATAACGTCATAACCGCCGCCAACGGAGAAGAGGGCATTGAAAAAGCTCACCGCGAGCGACCGCAGCTTGTCGTGTTGGACATAATCCTTCCGGGCAAGAACGGCTATCAGGTCTGCCGCGATCTGAAGTCGTCGCCCGACACGAAAGATGTTCCGGTCATAATGCTCACAAGCAAGAGCCAGGAGAGCGACCGCTTCTGGGGTCTCAAACAGGGAGCCGATGCTTACCTGACGAAGCCCTGGCGCGAGGATGAACTTCTGGCCACAGTCGCCCGACACCTGTAAGGCGACGTAAGAATTCAAGCACGGGGGGTGCTGAATATGGCCGACGAAAAAGAAACTTTGACGGCTCCGCCTGAACCCGACACCCGTAGGGATTCGGACTGGCTCTTTACCGGCGCGGAAATCCGCGCGCTGCACCAGACTGGCAGCACACTGGCGAGCGGCGCTGCAAGCCAGTACTCCGCGAATGCCCCCGACAATCAAGCTGCCAACGAGCCTGCGGATCAACTTGAAGCTCTTTTTGAAACAGAAGAGCCTACGGATCAACTCGAATCTCTCTTCAATAGCGATATGCCCTTCGACCTGACCGAACCGGACGCGCCTCACGCGGTCGAAGACGAAGAGTACGACGAGACGCGAATCGAGAGAGTCACTCGCGCGCTTCGCCCGATTGAAATCGAAGAAGCGGTTTCAACGGAAGGCGTAGAGCTTGAAAAGCAGATCGTCTTTTCGCTCGCTTCAGCGCGCTATGCCGTATCGATGGCCAACATCCTTGAGATTGCCGAACTCAATTACCTGACCATGGTGCCGAATCTTCCCGAATGGATAGTCGGCGTGACCAACCTTCGCGGCGACATTTTGTCGGTGCTCGACTTTCGCGCTTTCCTCGGACTGCAGCAGGAAGAGTTGACCGACTCTCAACGCATGCTCGTCACTCAGACCGCGGACGGAGAAATCACTACCGGCATAATCGTCGATAGCGTCATCGGCATGGAAGCAATCGATATGGCGCAGGTCGAAGAGATAAACACTACGGAAGCGAACCGGCTGACGCCTTTTCTGAAAGGCGTGCGCGACGAAGCAGACAGCAGTGTGCAGGTAATCGATCTCGAATCGCTGCTGCGGTCGCTGGAAAACATGAGATGACACTGCTGAGTTATGGTCTCGCTCACGGCGTCAGTTATGGGAGGAAAAAATGAGTGAGCATATCGTCTCATTAACACCCTGCTTTAGCTGGGTGAATCGAACCCGGACGGATGCCTTCAACCGTTTCAACGGTTTTGTCTCTCGAAAACGGTTGAAACCGTTAGGAAGGTCATCGCGCCGTTACCCACCTCGATGAATCGAGGTGTTAATAAGATATGCTCTATCCTTCCAGGACCGAAGGATTATCAAAGTCTGCCCCTTAGTACTGATTCGAGCATGACAGCATTTTATGAAGGATAGATGTCTTGTCGAAATGCGCCTGCCAGTCGGGCCGTTTCGGAGGAGGGTTAAGCGATGGCGATCCATAACACGGAGATGAAATCCTCGCAGGGAGGTATATTCGGGCGATTGAGGACGAGCATATCGACCAAGCTGGTCGTGGCGATGGCCCTGCTTGCGGTCGTTCCACTTGCGGTCGCATGGTTTCTGCTCAACCGTTCGGCTTCGAGCGAACTGCTGGCGCAGACCGGAAGATCGAATCAGGAAGTCGCCCTGAGAACCGCCGATCTGGCGACGCAGACTCTCGTCGAAAACGTCCGCATTCTCGAAACGCTCACTGTCGCCGACGCCCTTCGCGCTCGTCTCGAACAGGCCAATAATTCCTACACCGGCTCTGAAAAAGATATCTCAGAAAAGATCACTCTCTACGACCGTGCGTGGGTCGGAACGCCTGCAAACATGGCGATGCAAAATCCAGTCATCACCAATGTTATCTCAGACGGTTTATCGACCGGGTTGCTGAAAAATTTCAAGCAGTGGTTTCCGCGTCACGTCGAAATTTCCATCACCGACAAGCGCGGCGCGAACGTGGCCGCAACTGCTTTGACTCAGGATTATTATCAGGGCGATGAAACTTGGTGGCAGGAGGCTTACAAAAACGGCGACGGCTCTACTTTCATAAGCCGCCCATCTTATGACAAAAAAACCGGAGCGATGACTCTCGTCATAGCCGTGCCAGTCAAAGGGCAATCGAACGAAGTCATCGGAGTTTTAAGTTCCGTATTCGACGTTCGCGCGATAACCGAAGCGTTGGGAGCTATCAAACTCGGTCGGTCGGGTCGATTGGTGATTGCCGATTCGGACGGCACGATTCTTTTCGATCCGGTCAAACAGGCTGACCTCGATCAGAGGTTGCCGGGTAAGACGCTCTCGGCAGGCATGGTCAGGAGCAACGCGCCGGGATGGACGCAAACGGTCGCGTTCGGAGGCGAAGATTCCATCGTCGGATACGCCAAGCCGCCGCGCACATTCGGCATACCCGCCATAGAAAACTTGCAGTGGACGACTATCGCAGCGATTCCTTCTTCGGAAGCCTATGCGCCTATCTCGTCAGCGACGCGCTACCAGCTAATCCTCGGCATAGTCGTGGCGGTGCTGGCCATCGTGCTGGCCTTGTTCCTTTCGGGCCGCCTGACGGGTCAGATTCGTCACATTCTCGATCTGTTCAAAGAAATCCGCGTCGGCAACTACAAGGCCCGCGCTCCCGTGACGACTGAAGACGAACTCGGAGAGATGACTAACGACTTGAACACGATGCTCGACGAAACGCTCGTGCTGATTCAATCGAAAGAAGAGCGAGAGGCGCTGCAAGGGTCGATTATGAAACTGCTCGATGAAGTGTCGGGACTGGCAGAAGGCGACCTCACGGTGGAAGCGGAAGTAAACCCCGATATCACGGGAGCGATGGCCGACGCTTTCAATTATATGACCGCAGAGTTGCGTCAGGTCATCAGCCGCGTTCAGGACGTGACCTTGCAGGTGAATACTTCGGCGTCCTCCACGCGCGAAACCACCGAGCAGATAGCGCAGGAGTCCGAATCTCAGGCGCGACAGATTCTCGAAGCGCGCGAATCAATCGAAGAGATGACCTCATCGATGCAGAAGGTTTCCGAGACGGCAGACCTTTCGGCCAACGTCGCGCAGCGTTCGCTCGAAGCAGCGCGGCGCGGATCGGATGCGGTGCAAAACACGGTCGTCGGCATGAACTCCATACGGGATCAGGTGCAGGAAACGGCCAAGCGCATCAAGCGACTGGGCGAGCATTCGCAGGAGATCGGCGAAATGGTTCGACTCATCGGCGACATCGCTTACCGAACGAGCGTGCTTGCCTTAAACACTTCGATTCAGGCGGCGAGAGCGGGCGAAGCGGGACGCGGATTCGCCGTCGTCGCCGAAGAAGTCGAGCGATTGGCCAAGCGCGCTACCGAATCGACGAAGCGAATCGCGGAGCTTGTCAAAACCATTCAGGCCGGAACATCGGAAGCCATCTCGGCTATGGAAGAAAGCACGCGCGAGGTGGTCGAAGGATCGCGCCTGGCGAATCAGGCGGGCGAGGCTTTGTCGCAGATCGAAAACGTATCGAGCCGACTGGCCGAGTTGATTCAATCTATTTCGGTTTCGGCGGCGACTCAGGCCAGGGGATCGGAAGAGGTGTCGAAGGCGATGATGGAGATTTCGCAGTTCACCCAACACACCGCCTTCAGCATCAAGGAGTCTGCGCTTTCGGTCAACAACCTTGCGTCGCTCGCAAACGAACTTCGCAGTTCGGTCGCGTCATTCAAGGTCTCTCAGAATTACGCTTCGAATTGATTACAGTCGTCGCGGACGACGTAGCGCAAGCAACAGCTTACGCGCCCTGAAAGTTGGAAATTTGAGACAGCGCAGGCTAACAGCCTGCGCCACGATTTCAACTGAAAACTGAAAACTGAAAACTGTTTTCAGAGGAGGCTCAACCATGTTATCGCAAAGCAAACCTCAGCGTATGAGCGTCAGCGCCAAGCTGGTCTTGCCCTTCATCGCTGTTTTCATTCTGGCGATAGTCGCGCTGGAAGTTGTGACTATTCAGAATCAGAAAGCCGCGCTTTCAGCCTCGATAGAAAAGCGAGCCGAATCCTTAGCTCGCAGCCTCAGCCTCGGACTCGGCGAATCGTTCTACGCGCGACAATACAACCGCGTGCAGGAAGCTCTGGAAGAAGCCAAACGCGCCGATGATGATGTGGCTTATCTGATCGTGGTCGCCAAAGACGGACTCGCGGTCGCAAGCACAGATTCTTCTTCTCGAAATCAAAACCTCACGAGAAATGATTTCGAACGCAACGCGCTCGAAGTTCTGGATGTCTCGCGCCGCGACAACGCGGCGCAGGGAGTCTATGAATACATCGCGCCCATAGCGACTAGAGACACGCGACTCGGCGTGCTGAGGGTGGGAGTTTCGGGCGCGAGCCTCACTTCGACCGGAACCGCCTCTACGATGCTCATAGCGATAGCCGGTCTTCTGGCTCTCGTTGTCGGTGTCGTGGCCTATCGATTGGTGATCACTCGCGGCGTGCTTCGTCAGGTCTATGAACTCAATAATCTGGCTGCAACCGTCGAGCAGGGCAAAACGGATCAGCGCGCGCGAGTGACGAGCGGCGACGAACTGGGCCGCGTCGCCGAGGCGTTCAACTCCACGCTTGACCGCGCTTCGGCGCTCGTGAAGGAGAAGGAAGAGAACGACCGCAGAAGCCGCGCGCTCGGACGTCTCCTCGACTCTATGAACGCAGTAGTCGAAGGCGACCTCACCAGAGAAGCCGAAGTCACCAGTGATCTGGTCGGTGCGGTCGCTGGCGCGTTCAACAAACTCGTCGCCGAGATGAGCGATCTGGTCAAGCAGGTTCAGGGAGTGGCTCTGGTCGTTAGCTCTGCGGCAAACGAGGGCCGCACGACGACAGACCATCTCGCGCAGGGCAGTCAGGAGCAGGCGTTGCAGATCAACACCACTTCATCGGCTCTCGATGAGATGTCGGCCTCGCTTCAGCACGTCAACGATACCGCCGTGCTGTCGACTACTGTCGCCGAGCAGTCGCTCAGTGATGCGAAGAAAGGCGCTGAAATGGTGCAGACGACCATGCGAGGCATGGCAAGGATTCAGGAACAGGTGCAGGAGACGGCAAAGCGAATCATGCAACTCGGCGAACGCTCGCAGGAGATCAGCGAGATCGTTCAGCTAATCGAAGAAATCGCCGACCGCACCAGCATTCTCGCGCTCAACGCTTCGATTCAGACCGCAGGCGGCGGAGCCGAACAGGGGTTCGCCGTAGTCGCTGAAGAAGTCGAACGTCTTGCGAGTCGCGCTTCCGAAGCCACGAAGCGAATCGCCAATCTGGTCAAATCGATTCAGACCGGAACTCAGGAAGCAATCGAAGCTATGGAAAAAACTACGCGCGAAGTCGTCGACGGAGCCAAACTCGTAGGTCAGGCTCGTCAGTCGCTCACGGAAATCGAAAGCGTTTCCGGTCGTTTGGCCGAGCTGGTCAATTCCATCACGAAGGCTTCGCGCGAGCAGGCGCGCGGATCGGAGAGCCTCTACAAATCCGTTTCGGAAATCGCAAGGATCACTCAGCAGACTGCAACCGGAGTGCGCCAGTCCGCCGATACGGTGCGTCACCTCGCGACGCTTGCCGATCAACTTCAGGCTTCAGTGGCCGCGTTCCGCTTGCCCGCAACGAACGGAAACGGCAGCGCGCATCGGGTATGAGAGAACAGGAAAGAAGCTCATGAGTAAAACCGTTGATAACGAACTGCTGCTCGGCTTTTTCGCGGAGGCGAAAAGCTATCTGCCCGAAATCATGCAGGGGATCGTGGATTTCCGCGCCAACCCCACGCAGGTCGAGAGGCTCGAAAATTCATATCGCTACGCCCACACCATCAAGGGCGCGTCTTCGATGATAGGACTCGAAACCTTGAGCCGCGTCGCCGCGCATCTCGAAGAAATATTCGAGGACATCGCCGAAGGACGGATGACGCTCAATGAATCGACCGCTGCCGCGATGGGCTACACCGTCGCGCTCATCAGCACTTATCTCGACGGCGCGGCTCAGGGCAATCTCAACGAGCGGCCTTTCCTCGCCGAGGCGCTCGACTCGCTTCGCCGCCTGCGCGATTTTTCAGAAGGGAAAGGACTCCCCTTCACTTCCGAATCGCTCAACGAAGTGCGAGCAAGCGAGCCGTCAGGCGAGGCTCCGCCCGAAAACCCCATGTTCGAGGATGAAGCCGAGCCGCCCGTATTCGAAGAAGCCGCTGGCGAGCAGAAGGAAAACACGGGCTATGAACTGGTCGAAGCGACTTCGGTCGAAGCGACTTCGGTCGAAGCGTCGGAGGAGCGCGGCTTTGACACTGCGCCGTTGGTCTCTGATCTGATAACCGACGCCGATCAGTTTCAAGGAGACGCGCCGCCTTGTGTCGAAAGCGAAGTAGAAACGACCGGCGCGCTGGTTTCGATGGAAGCAAGCGCCGTCGATTTCGAAGTGATCGGGAATGAATCCTCGACCTTCGAACTTGTGCAGAACGATGCTTCCGCGACCGAGAGCGAAGCCTTCGCATCCGGCAAACGAAGCGAGACTCCGCTGGTTGAAAACATCACACCATCGGTTGATCATCAAGCGCCTGTTTATGTCGAGCCTGAGAGCGAGCCGGTTGAAGTCGTCGCTTTGATGTGCGTCGAACAGCCCAGCGACAACTCGTCCGATATCGGCCCGCCTGTTTATGTCGAGCAGTCGCGCGTCGAAGCTGTTGTCGAAACGATGACTGAAGAGCGAAAGATCGATGTCGCATTTGAAAATCATGAAAGTCAGGATGAGACGGTTGAAACCCAGTCGCCTGCCTGCGTCGAACAGAATCCGTTTGAAGTTCTCATATTCGAAAATCCTGTCGCGGAAGAATCGACTGAAAGCGCGACAATGAGCCGCGCGAGCGAAGAAGCGATTTCTGAAACGCCTGTGATCGAAAACGCCAGCGAGCCTTTAGTCGAGAGCGCGATTGAAATCCCAATGTTCGGCGACAGCAGCGAACAACTCGACCTGCCCGCGGAACTTCACGAAGAAGAAATCGAGCCGAGAGTTGAACCTGTGATGGTCGAGCAGGCAATCGAAGCGATGAGCGAAGAGACGGCTACGGCTGATGTTGAAAGCTTGGCGGATGTTCCGGTCTGGCAGCCGCAGGAAGAAACCTCGGAATCGGTATTGATCGAAGAAGCAACGCGGTCTGCGCCTGCGGTCGAGGCCGAATTGCCTCCCGAAAGCTTCGTGTTTCGGGAGATGATCGAGGAACCTTCTTTCGACACGGGGCCGCTTCCGCCCATCGCAGCAGAGACTTTCACTTTCTCTCAAAGCGAGATCGAAACGCCGACTTTCGAAGAAACCGAAGCGATTGAAGAAACTCAGGCCGAAGCTCAAATCGAGTCGTTTGAACCTGTGATGGAATCTTTCGCCGTTCAGGTTGAAGATTCGGTTCAGGAGTTGGTCGAAGAGATCGAGTCGGGTGAATTTCAGGAAGCGGATTCGGAGTTTGCCGCAGAGTCGAGGACGGAGGCCGAAGTTGAAACGGCGGAAGTTCCTGAAGAAGTTCATGCATCGGTCGAGGATGCTGAAGAAACGCACGTTGAGCCGCAAACCGGCCAACACACAGTCGATCACCTGTCAGTCGATCAAACCGAAGAAGAGCCGGTTTATCAGGCAAACATTCCGTCGGAATTTCTCGAAGTCTTCATGCTCGAAGCTGAAGATCATCTGCGCACGCTGCATGAGGTGTTGCCTTTGCTTGTCGATCAGCCGTCGAATCGCGCGCTCATTCAGGAGATTCGACGCAGCGCGCACTCGCTGAAAGGTTCAGCCGCGATGGTCGGCTTCATTGAGATAACCCGCCTTGCGCATCGCATGGAAGACCTTCTTGACCTGCTCTATGACGGCGAGATGTCGCTCAATGCCGAAAAACTCAATCTGCTTTTTCTATCGACTGACGCGCTCGAAGACATGACCGCGGGCAAGGTCAACACGCACACTCTCGATTCGCTTTACTCGGATTATGATCAACTGCTCGGCTCTGAAGAAGCCGCCGCGACGGAAGAACAGACGGAAGAAGTCGAAGAAGAAATCGCCTACGAAGAAGCGCAGGCGGAAGCCGCCGACACGGAATCCATCGATGTTGAATCCGTTCAACTCGACGCCGTGGGAGTAGCGGGTCTTCAGAAGCAGGGGCAGTTGATGCGAGTGCCTATCAAGCGACTCGATGAAGTGGTCAAACTCGTCACCGAGCTTATAATCGCGCGGTCTTCGTTCGAGCAGCGGCTCACGGATTTTTCGCAGCAGTTGCGCGAACTGCAATCGTCGAGCAATCGTTTGCGGCGAGTGTCCTCGAAGATGGAGATTCAATACGAAGCAAGCACTTTGGGGAGCGGACTCACATCGCTTGCGCCCGCATCGTTTGTCGCCGCTTCGGCAGCCGGAGTGCCGATGACTCCGCTGATGAACATCAACACGCACGGATTCGACGATCTGGAATTCGACCGATACACCGAGTTTCATCTTGCATTGAGGGAGTTGAGCGAAACGGCTTCCGACGTTCAAACTTTGGATGCCGAACTCGTCGCGCTCCGCACTGACTTCGAAGCTTACCTGAGCCGTCAGAAGCACCTTCAGAGCGAAGTTCAGGACAAGCTGATGCGCATGCGAATGGTTCCGGTTTCGACTCTCGCGGCGAGACTGCAACGCGCCGTCAGAACCGTCGCCTCTCAGCGCGGCAAACGGGTTCGCCTCATAATCGAAGGCGAAGGCACGGAGTTGGACAAGACCGCGCTCGAAGAGCTTGCCGATCCGTTCCTGCACATGCTCAGAAACGCCGTCGATCACGGCATCGAGATACCCGGCGAGCGATACGCGCGAGGCAAGGAGGAAACAGGAACGATCAAACTGCGCGCGTATACGGAAGGCACGCAGGTAGTGATTGAGATAAGCGACGACGGGCGCGGGATAGACCCTGAAGCGCTTCGCTCGACAGCCGTTGCCAAAGGATATCTTTCCGTCCTCGATGCTGTTCGCATGTCGGACGAAGAGCTTTACTCGCTCATATTCTTGCCGGGATTCAGCACGGCTCAGGAGTTGAGCGAAATATCCGGACGAGGCGTGGGGCTGGATGTCGTCAGGGCGACGGTTCACGCACTCAAGGGCCATCTCACGGTCGATTCGCGCCCGGGCGAGGGCGTGACATTCACCTTGCGATTGCCGATGACGCTGGCCGTGATGCGCGGACTGCTTGCGAGAGCGGGCAATCAGACGTTCGCCATACCCGTGAGCGGCGTCAGTCAGGTGGCGCGAATCGCTCACGAAGACCTCGACATCATCGAGGGAGAAGAAGTCGCGCGCATAGGCGAAAAAGTTTACCCGCTGATGCATCTGGGAAGGCTGCTCAATTTGGCTTATCCGATTGATGAAAACGTGCGCCGCAGACCTGTCTTGATCATGACGATTGATGACAGGGAAGTAGCCGTCGCAGTCGATGACACTCTGGGCGCGCGTGAAATAGTTGTCAAAAATCTCGGCAATCATCTGCGACATGTGCATGGCGTGACCGGGGCGACGCTTATGGGCGATGGCAGCGTCGTGTTGATTTTGAACGTGCCTGAGCTTGTGCGCGGCGCGACTCGCGCTAAGGCGGACACGGGGCCGCTTCCGCCCGTGAAGCAGCCCGCTGCGCGGCGCGCTTTGACTGTGATGGTCATCGATGATTCGCCTTCGGTCAGACGTGTTGTGACGAGTCTGCTCGGAAACGCCGGGTGGAGGACTGTTCAAGCGAAAGACGGTCTGGACGCATTCGAGATTCTGCCTCAACTTCCCGCGCTGCCTGATGTAATACTGCTCGACATAGAGATGCCGCGCATGGACGGTTACGAATTCCTCAGCACTCTGCGCAAGCAGGAGGCATACAGTCACCTGCCGGTCGCTATTCTCACGTCGCGCGCAGGTCAGAAGCACCGCGAGAAGGCATTCGAGTTGGGCGCGGACGAATACATCGTCAAGCCCTACAGAGACGACGCGCTGATAGAATTGCTTTCGCGACTCGCGCGACAACCCCGACAGGTCATGCAGTAAAGTTTCATCTCGATCAGGTAAGTTTCAGACAGGCGCAGGCTCGCGGGTCTGCGCCTGTTTTATAAAGCGAATCAACCCCTCAAACATTCAACTCGCATTTTTGTAATCCCCCCCCCATTTTCCGATTGACACGAAAAATCGCCTGTAGTAATATCGCCCGCGTCATCGACAGTCGGGCGCACAAAAAGCGGTCGGCTTTCACAAGCGAGAGAACAGCCCGTGCAATTCTGCTTTTGTCGAAAGACATAAGCTACAACACATCAAGCGCCGTGTTTGCCGAAACTCTATGACCTGATGCCAATGATCGGATAATCATCTGCTGTCGGGTTTTATGCTCTTCAGCGCGGTCATCCGTTCACAAAATCGACAGCGATATCGGCCAGATCGTCTTCCAACGGGAGAAGTGTATCTATCGAGGTGAATCGTTATGTTTTATCGCTCTCTGATCTGCTGCCTGACGTTTACGTTGATGTTGATCTGTTCATCGACATTTGCGAATGCAATTCTCACAAACGAAGCGGCGGGAACCGGCGTCATTTCGGGAAGAGTCACAAAGCAGGACGGGACGACCGCGATTGCCGGAGCGAGCGTAAAAGTTTCTCAGGGTACGACCCTCTCCGCCACAGCCACAACCGACAGCGCAGGCGATTACACCATAAGCAATCTCGATCCGGGCAGCTATTCTGTAGAGGCTTCGTCGGCGGGTTATGAAACAAAGACTCAGACCGATGTTGCGGTGAGTAACGGCGCGACTACTACGGTCAATTTCACTCTCGCAGTTCCGATCAACTATGTTTACGACGAACTGGGCAGACTCGTCTCTGCGATAGATCAGAACGGCAACGCGGCGACTTATGCTTATGACGCAGTGGGGAATCTGCTGTCGATTTCGCGGCAGGATCAGACACAGGCAGCGATCATACAATTTTCACCCGCGAGCGGAAGCGTGGGCGCGACGGTGACGATATACGGCACTGGCTTCAGCGCAACAGCCGCTCAGAATACTGTCACGTTCAACGGCGCTGCGGCAAGCGTCGTGCAGTCTTCGACGACTCATATAGTGGCAACCGTTCCCATGGGAGCGACGACCGGGCCGATTGCAGTCACCTCTCCTGTGGGTTCGGCTACGAGCAGCGCATCTTTCGTCGTAGGCTCGTCCCCCGGCGCTCCAACCATAACTTCGTTTACGCCGAACATTGCCACGCCGGGAACGGCAGTGACGATCACGGGAACGAATTTCGAGACGACTCCGCTCAATAACAAAGCGGCGTTCAATCTGGGCAACTCGGCGATCAGTTCCGCAACATCGACGAGCATCTCGGCGGCGGTTCCTCCTGTGGGATCGGGAAGAATATCTGTGACGACGCCCAACGGAAAAGCGACCAGCGCGGATGATTTCTTCATACCTCCTTCCACATACACTGTGGCGGATGTGATGCTCACGGCGAGGATGACTATAGGAAGCTCTCACGCGGCTTCGGTCAGCACTGTGGGCAAGATAGGACTCATACTGTTCGACGGCTCGATGGGGCAGCGCGTCTATCTCAACATCACTAATGTCTCTTCCAACGGCGTTACTTTTGTGAGAATTTACAACCCGGACAGTACAGTTCTTGCGGCAAAAACGGTATCGTTTTCAAATCCCGGCTATATCGATACGACCACTCTGCCCGCCACAGGGACTTACACTATTCTCGTCGATCCGTCAGGAAGCGCGACTGCCTCAATGACGCTCTCGCTGATCAACGTAGCAGCGGACGTGACGGGAACGATAACTCCGAGCGGGGCGTCAGTGCCTGTTTCGATCACCACCGCAGGGCAAAACGCAAGGCTGATTTTCAGCGGCGGCGCAGACCAGAAGATAAGTTTGAGGATCACGGGCGTGACGATAGGCAGCACCACGCCGGTGACGATTTTCAAGCCCAACGGGACGACGCTCATTTCGTTCAACGCAAACATCGCCGCAGGAGGCTGGCTCGAAGCAACGACGCTGCCCGTGACGGGAACCTACACGATACTGATGGATCCGAATACCACTTTCACCGGTAACGCGACTCTGGCGCTTTAAGACGTGGTCGATATAAACGGCTCGATAACGCCGGGCGGCGCAGCAGTGACGGCTCAGATAACCACTCCCGCGCAAAATGCCAGCTACACATTCAACGGCACAACAGGACAGCGAATCAGCCTGAAACTGAGCAGCGTGACGATAGGAGGCAGCAAGGTCTACATCTACAAACCGGACGGCTCGACTCTGGCTTCAAACCTGAATGTCTTATTAGCCGGGGCATTCTTTGACACGATGACGCTGCCCGTGACTGGCGCATACACGATCTTCGTCGATCCGAGCAGCTATCTGACGGGCAATATGACGCTCACGCTTTATGACGTGGTGGATTTCACCGGCACGACTAACATCGGAGATCCGGCTCTCGCCGTGACGATCACCGTTCCGGGACAGAATGGACAGGTGACTTTCAGCGGTAGCGCCTCGCAACAGGTGACAGTCAGAATCACCGGCAACACGATGAGCACGATCACGGTCAAGCTGCTCAACCCCGACGGCACGACGCTCACATCGAGGACTTATAGCGCCAGCAACTTCGATCTGACCCCGGCGACTCTGCCTGTGACGGGAACCTACACGATCACTATTGATCCTCTGGGAGCCTCGACCGGCAGCGTGAACGTCCGGGTGACCAGCCCATAGGGGTAGATGGTAGATGTTAGAGGTTTCGCAAGTCGTCTGATTAGATCGCACTCAAATTGAAAACGGAGAGAGTATGAAGAAGAGATTGAGTTTGATAATCGTGTCCGTTCTGATGGCGGTTCTGGTTGCGAACCCGATGCTCTCGTCGGCATCAGCGGTTCGAGGGGATTCCTCGAATAAACCGGATAAGCCTGCTCCTGCTGACAGTCGCCGGAACGATAAAGCGGTCTCTTCGAAAGCCGTCACGCCTGTCAAAAACAAGGTGCGACAGACGGACGCTGCGGGGCAGACCGCGACTCTGCTCTCGGACGGAAGCCTGCTCTTCGTGGGCGGGCAGTCGGCAAGCGGGCCGATCTCGGAAGCGGCGATAAAGCTCGCATCAGGCGGCGAAGCCATCGCGGTGACGGGGTCGCTTCGTCACGCTCGCTCATAGCACAGCGCGACCGTGTTGCCAGACGGCACGGCTTTCATATTGGGCGGCATAGGGGCCGACGGCCAGTTGGTCAAAGAAGCCGAACTCTTCGATCCTCAAACTCAGAGCTTCGAAGCCGTTACCCTCAAACTGGCTCCACGAGCGCATCACACGGCTTCGCTGCTGACTGACGGGATGGTTCTGATCGCGGGCGGAGTGTCTTCCACAGGCGGCGCTGTTGATAAAGCGCAACTCTTCAATCCGAGAACCAGAGATGTCTTCACGCTCTCGGCGAGAATGAAGGCTGCCCGTCGCAATCACTCGGCTCGATTGCTGGCCGATGGTCGTGTGTTGTTGTGGGGCGGTAACGATGCGCAGGGCCGCCTGCTCGATAACGGCGAACTGTTCGATCCTCTCAATCAGTCCTTCGAGTTGGTCGACTCTCGGCCTCCGGTTGAAAACGAACGGCTGAGAGTCGAGGGCAGTGTGCCTGAAGACGGAGCCGTCAATGTGGCGATAGATAGCCTGCTCGCCGTTCGATTCACACGTCCTTTGAAGGTCGAGACCGTCAACACCACAACGCTGACCCTGGCGAGTCAGCAGGGAGCCGTCGATGTCAAAGTCATCGCCGCTGAATCCGGTATGCTTGCCTTCGTCACTCCCCAAGCTCCTTTGATTCCTTCCACGCTTTACACTCTTTCGGTTGCGGGAGCGGTGGATGCAGCAGGGGCGTTGATTGAGAGCGCGACAATCAGCTTCATCACTTCGAGTCAGGGAGCGCCCAAGCCTAAAGTGTGGATACCGAGTGCAGAGAACTACAACGGCGATTGGACAGCTAATCTGCCTCCATCGCCGTGGCAGGAGTTGCCTTCGTATCAAGCTCCTGAAGGAGTGACTGCGCTTTCAGGTCAGGTGTTGAGAGTAGACGGCTGGCCGCTTGCAGGGGTAGTGATGAAGATAGGCCAGCAAGTGACGACGACTGATCACACGGGCCGTTTCCTGATTCGAGACGTGGAAGCTGGTCGCAGGACGCTGATCGTAGACTGCCGACCTGCAAGCACCAAGAAAGCCGCATTCGGATTGTTCATGATCGCAGTTGATGTGTTGAAAGAAGGAAAGACGACCGCCCTGCCTTACACCATTTTCTCTCCCGTCCTTGACACCAGGAATGCAATCAGGCTTCACTCGCCGACGAAGAAGGAAGTCGTAGCCACTTCGCCTTACCTGCCTGGACTTGAAGTTCACATACCTCGCGGAGCGATCCTCAGAGACATCGAAGGCAATGCGATAAGGGAGATGACCATCACGCCCGTGCCTTCGGATCGAGGGCCGTTTCCAGGGCCGGTGGGTGTGAAGTTTCCCGTCTTTTTCACTCTGCAACTGGGAGGGACGATGCTTGAGAATGTAGACCCGTCGTCATCGTCATGGATGAGGCTAGTGTTTCCCAACTATGAGAGGGTGCCGAGGGGGACGAAGATAGACTTCTGGAGCTACGACGCAGGAGGAGTAGGATGGTTCACCTACGGGAAGGGTAGGATCAGCGCCGACGGCAAGCAGATAGTGCCTGATGAGGGAGTGGAGATAAGGCTCTTCACCTGCGCATCGATAGGAAGTCCGACCGAACCCGATGGCCCTGTAGATTGCGCCGAAGATGGCGACCCAGTAAACCTGGGTACAGGGCTTCTCATAGATCGCCAGACGGACTTGTATTTGCCTGACATAATTCCTATTTCGCTGACTCGCGTCTATCGTCCTAACGATCCCAAGTGGCGACCATTCGGGACGGGGACTCGTCATCCTTACGAGATGTTTCTTGTCGGCGATCAGACCTCTTATTCGTGGGCTGATCTCGTGCTGCCCGACAGCGGGAAGGTGCGATTCAACCGCTACTCGCCGGGGACAGGAGTGGTGGGAGCGATGATGGAAGCGACCTCGACTCCTACGGCATTCTACAAAGCGACGCTGATATTTTATGGAGCGTGGAATGACGGGAGATGGGATTTGAGGATGAAGGACGGGACGGTGTATCGGTTCTTGGTGGACGGGCGAGAGGTGTCGCCGTTGTCGGCGATCATAGATCGAAACGGTAATCAGTTGTCGGTTGTGCGACTTCCTGATCCGGGGACGGGGACGACGGGCGACCTACAGGGTCATCGGATCAAGAGGATAGTCTCGCCAAACGGGAGATGGGTGGAGTTCACCTACGATGCAAGCTTTCATATAACGCAGGCGAAAGACAATACGGGGCGAGTCGTGAGCTATCAATACGACGGGAGCGGGAGGTTATGGAAAGTGACCGACCCGATGGGAGGAGTGAGTGAGTACAGTTATGATGCAGCGAATCGGATGAAGACGATGAAGAATCCGAGAGGGATAGTTCATGTGACGATAGACTACGATGTGAATGGAAGAGTGATGAAAGAGACGCTGGCGGATGGAGGGATTTACGAGTTCGCCTACACGCTCGACGGAAATGGGAAGGTAACACAGACGGATGTGACTGACCCTCGCGGAAATGTCAGACGAGTGACATTCAATTCTGATGGCTTCTCCCTTACTGACACCCGGACGTGTTGCTCCGGCAATACCCTCACCATTGAGCGTCAGACAGGAACCAACATCATATTGAACGTAACAGATCAACTTGGACACAAGACTGCCTTCGTCAACGACTCAATGGGCAATGTCACAAGCGTCACGCGGCTCGCTGAGACAGCCGAGGCAGTGACAACCACCTATACCTACGAACCGACATTCAATCAACTGGCCAGTGTGACCGATCCTCTGGGCCACTCAGTCTCTTTCGTTTATGGCAGCAAGGGAGGGTGTACAGATTTTTGTGTAAACCGGCCCTCCAGCAATCTGATGAAAAAACCGTGTGTGTGTGTAAGTCTATTCCTAGCAGGCTTTGCGGACAGCCAGCCGCTCGATGGCCGAGTCGGG
>Ga0187893_10000498_pt1 | contig 102354 bp, 94 predicted proteins | sample MA1701074metaG_FD_139574 | JGI IMG/M metagenome (GOLD analysis project Ga0187893, IMG submission 139574) | White microbial mat communities from a basaltic lava cave in the Kipuka Kanohina Cave System on the Island of Hawaii, USA - MA170107-4 metaG ...
AGGCACTGATGACCGTCACTCGATTCCATTCCTTCTGGCTCAACGTGATCGCCCCCGGTTCGCTCATAGGGGTGACATTTTCACGTGGCCGTTAAGGGGTGACAAAATTATCCGGCTAAGACACAGTGGTCCGAGTACGCAAGAGGTGGAACTCTAAAGGTTGTAGAATGTTCTAATGCGTCTCAAACATGAGCAGCCCGCGAATTGGGAAGACTTTCAGGTCCTGGGCGCGGAGTTGCTGCGCCGCCTTTGGGATTGCCCGGCACTGCAGAGATATGGTCGTCAGGGTGAAGGTCAACAAGGAATAGACCTTATCGATACAAGCGGAGGCTGTCCACTAAGGGCTGGGCAATGCAAGCTCCTTGACGCCTCAAAGACCTTTTCTCCCAGGGACATAGAGGCAGAAGTCAAGAAGGCCCTATCGTTCCGTCCACCTCTGGACGTTTATGTGATCCTTACTACGGCAAGACCCTCCACAAGAGCGCAAAGGGCCGTTATTGAAATCAACCGCAGGCACAGTCAAGAGGGATTGTTCAGCGTCGAGGTAATCCACTGGGACAGAATCGAAGAACTTCTGGATAAGTTTCCAGAGCTCCTCGCAATGATTCGGGGTGGAAACGTTGACCTTGCCGTTCGCCCAATTTCCGACGCATTGCAGAGAATCGAATCGAAACTCGACGAGGCGATTGTGGGGTCGGGTGACCCCGTTGACGGGGAGATTGACGAAGCTAAGAGAGCAATTGAAACAAAGGACTTCATACTTGGTGAACTCCTTCTGAACAGGTTAAGAAGCCGCTTTTGGGACAAGTTGTCAGACCGCCAGAAATATAGAGTACTTGGGAATCTCGGTGCGGCGTTCCTGGGAAGAAGAGAATATGCAAGGGCCGCGCAATTCTACCTCGAAGCCAAGCGATGGCAACCTAGCGATGAGAAGGCGCGAGCGAACGAGGCGCTTGCCTACCAACTTCTCGGTGAGAAGGCAAAAGCCTTCGTGCTCGCGGCCAAGTTACGAGAGGAGTTTCCAAGCCAACCGAGACCTGCGGCGATTTGGGTAAATAATGCCCCCAGCGAAATTCGCGTCGAACAAATGGAGATCAACCTAGGTGCGGAAGTGTTGGAGGACTTCGAAGTCGCAATCGCCCTAGCGGGCAGGGCCTTTGATAATGATGATCTCGAGAGGGCCTTGAAATACTCCCGCAAGGCGACAAGCCTCTTGAGCGAACATCCGTATGGTTGGACTCTGCTGGGGCGTGCCCTGATCAGGGCAGACATGGCCGAAACGCTTTCCCTTTACGGGGCCGTTCCGCGGATACAAGACATGGAGAGGGCGCGTGAGGCAGAGAACTGCCTAAACAGGGCAATTGAGCTCTCCCAAGAGGCCGATTTCAAGGAGGCCCTCGTCGAGACCTTGCTCGAAAGGTCCCACCTTCACTACCTGTTTGGCCGGAACGACCTGGTGGAGAGGGACGTGGGCACAGCGTGCGGGCTGCTTCCCGACAATCCTGTTGTGCTCGGTGCTCGAGCGGAAATGCTCCGCCGTCACGGGGATTTGGATGCATCGATTAGCGTGTTGCGAAAGGCCGTCTCGATGGGGGAGACCGAAAATGTGCTGTCCCGTCTTGGCCTGACATTGCAACAAAGAAAGGGCCTCCAAGACCTGGAGGAGGCAGCTTCCATCTACACTAAGCTCGCGGAGAAAACAGAACATCCAATTGGATTGCGCAGCTTGTGGCTAATTTCAGCAGTGGAGTGCCTTACAACCTCAGGCCGCCTGAAAGATGCAAACGACCTTATCGATAGATTCGCGATGGTTGATCAGTTTCAATTCTTATGTGAGATCCTGCGGGCCATGGCCTTTTTGTCTTCGGGAGATAAGGACCTTGCAAACGAGGCAACCGACCGGGCGTTGTCGATGATGGCTCTCGGTGTCGACAAAGATAATGTTCGTCTTCTTGCGAAAACATGTTTCGATTTGGGACGCTTTAGAGACTCTCTTCCACTTTGGCGGAAGGTCGCGACAAAGAGGGCCTGGGGTTCCGATGTTGGCCATCTACTGGAGTGCCTCTCGCGCCTTGAAATGCACGAGGAAGCTCTTGGGGTTTGTGAAGAACTGAGAAAGAACAACGTTGCTCCAGCTCATGTGTTGGACTACGAGCTTGAGCTCCTTAAGGACTATGACGTAAGAGCCGCAATTAGAATCATGCAAGAACGCCTTTCTGAGCACCCCGAAGAACGGTTTGTGCGTTTGAGATTGTCCCTGCTCGGGCTGCGGCTTGAAATGCCCGAGCTTATTTCAGCCGAACCAACTTTGCTCCCATCCCGAGAACAAGTCACTCCGCGCGTTGCCCAAGGAGTCGTTCAGGTGCTGCGACTTGGCAATCGACCGGACGATGGACTTCGTTTTGGTTACGACATACTTCGGCGCCATTGGGGTGATCCCGACGCACACCGCACTTATCTTCGTGCGATGCATCCTTACGGCCCGAACCCAAACACGCGCAGCTTCGAGTCGGTCAGTGTGGGGGCAGCGGTGTGCTACCGAGAGGAGGGGGATGAAACACATCATTGGGTCATCATCGAGGACCTCGCAGGTGCCCGGCCAGAACTTGGAGAACTCTCCCCGGATCACGCGATCGCAAGGGCTTTGATTGGAAAGAGGGTCGGTGACTCGTTTGTTGTCGCTGAAGGATCCATGCAGGACAGGACCGGCCGAGTCCTTCAAATCCTGGATAAGTATGTGTACCGATATCAAGACTGCATGCATAACTGGCAGATTAGATTTCCTGAAGCACGTGATATTGAATCCGTCCGAGTCATCAAGGCAGACGCAACAGGCAAAGAGAAGTTCGATCCATCGGTCCTGCTGAAATCGATTGACGAACGGCACGAGTTTGGAACGCGGGTCTTAGAAGCATATCGGCTGAATCCAGTTCCGATTCAATTTGTCGGCGCACAATTCGGATTGACCGCATTTGAAACAACTATCGAAATGGCTCGGCAACCGAGCGCAGTTGTGGTCTGTTGCCGCGGTGGGGGACAAGAAAGGGAAGAAGCGATAGCTGATCTTTGTAATGCCGGCGGCGTTGTTTTGGAGTCGACAGCCATTGCGACTTTGGCGCTGTTGGGCGTGACCAACAGAATTGCTGACTGGCCTAGCAAGCTGATTGTTTCGCAGGGAACAGTTAACCAACTTCGTGGAGTGATTTCCAAACAGAGGTACTTTCATAGTGGCGGCGTTATGAGCAAAGTGAACGGTGGATATACGCTGACCGAGGAGACCCCCGAACAACGTGAGAGTCGTTTGAAACATCTTCGGGAGATCATAGATACAATAGAGTCCAGATGTATGGTTCTCTCGGGCAGGCCTGTCGCTTCTTTGGACCCGGACAAAAGGAAAGTAATCGTTGAAGCATGTGGCACTGATGGTGCGGAAGCAATTGTGATTTCGGCTCAGCCTGGGTACGTATTATGGACCGATGATCTGCGATTTGCTGGGCTTGCGAGAACGGAGTTTGGAGCGAAGACCGTTTGGACTCAAGTTGCCCTCCAATGGCGGGCAGATAACGGAACGATTTCGCCAGATTTGTTTTTTGAGGCGAGCGCAAAGCTCCTGGGTTACGGTTACTTCTTTACAAGTCCAAGCCTGCGCGTCCTCATTAGGGCAGCGGACCTAGCGGGATGGAACCCTGAAGGTTGGCCGCTAAAGCAGGGCCTGGAGCAGTTTGCGGACCAAAGTATTGACTTGAAAGATTCCGTTCAGCTTTGCGCCACGTTTTTGCCACAGATCTATAGACATTGTTCCACGCTTGAGGCAGCGGAACTTGTAGTCGGATGCCTTTTGAAGAGCCTAGATAGCCGTCCGAATGGAAGGGTCGGTATTTCAGCAATCTTGCAATTGATTGACCGTCTGTTTGGTTTTGATGTCATCGGAGCAAAACGGGCGAAAGAGTTTCTTCGGGCTTGGCTTCAGCAAACTGCCTCTCAAGTGCGGTGATTTTGGCGATTTGGCGTATCAGGATTGCTGGGTGAAAGGCCCTGTTTTCAATTGCGTTTGCGGCAGGCGGCGTTGGCGGCGCGAGCGAGTTCTTCGGGGGAGGCGTCGAAAGTGGCTTGCATGACCCTGCGGGCTTCGGGGGTTTGCATGCGGGCGAGCATGGCGTCCCACTGTTCGCGCAAGGTGTTGAGGCCGGGAGAGGGCTGGGAATTGAGACTGGCGTTCTCGGGGTTGAGGGGCGGGTCGGGTTGGTTGGGCGTGGGCATAAGCTCTCAGCGATCGGCGTTCAGCTACGGATCAAGCATACGCCTAAAGGCGCACAGGCTACAAGCCTGTGCTACGCGGTGGCGACGGCGGCTTCGCGGAGGAAGCGGGCGGCTTCTTCCGGCGGCGTGGGGCAGATGTAGAAGCCGGTGCCCCATTCGAAGCCGGCGACTTTGGTGAGCTTGGGCATCATTTCGATGTGCCAGTGGTAGTGCTCGTTGCTTTCTTCGCCGATGGGCGAGGTGTGGATCACGTAGTTGTAGGCGGGGCGGTCGAGCACGGCGTCCAGGCGCATGAGGCAGTCTTTCATCATGCGCGCCAGGCTGGAGTAGATGGGCGACTGGTTGTTCTCGAAGCTGGAGGCGTGGGTCTTGGGGAGCACCCAGGTCTCGAAGGGGAAGCGCGGGGCGTAGGGGGCGATGGAGACGAAGTGGTCGTTCTCGGCGATGACGCGCACCCCGGCCTGTTTCTCCTGGCGCACCATGTCGCAGAAGATGCAGCGCTCCTTCTCCTGGAAGTAGCGCTTGGCGGCGTCCACTTCTTCGCGGACGCGCTTGGGGACGATGGGCAGGGCGATGAGCTGCGAGTGGGTGTGCTCGAGGGAAGCGCCCGCGGCTTCGCCGTGGTTCTTGAAGATGAGGATGTAGCGGAAGCGGCGGTCGTTCTTGAGGTCGAGGACGCGGTCACGGTAGGCCCACAGCACGCCCTCGATACCCTTTTCGCTGATGGTGGCCAGGGTCTGCTGGTGGTCGGGCGTTTCCACGATGACTTCGTGCGCGCCCACGCCGTTCATGCGGTCGAAGAGGCCTTCGCCCTGGCGGTCCAGGTCGCCTTCGATGCCCAGCGCGGGGAACTTGTTGGGCACCACGCGGACGCTCCAGCCGGGGGAATTGGGACCGGCGCCGTTGCGGCCGTAGGCCAGCACCTCCGGCGGCGTCTTGCCCTCGTTGCCCATGCAGAAGGGACAATTCGGCGCGCCTTTGATCTGCACGCTCTCGCGGAGAAAGTCGGAGGGGCGCTTGCCCCGCTCCGTGGAAATAATCACCCAACGGCCGATGATGGGGTCCTTGCGTAATTCAGGCAACGGGCATTCCTCCTCTGCGGGGTTCTATTTTACACGGGGCGGAGCGAAGGGGCAAAAGGGAGGAAGGGAGGAAGGGAGGGAGATGAGGGAAGTGGAGGAGGTGAGGGATAGGAAGTAGAGGAGGTAGAGGAGGTAGAGGAAGTAGAGGAAGCAGAAGGACGAAACCAACATGTCGCGCGCGGGGCGAGATTTCCTAGGGATGGTTTTTCCTTTACTTCCTCTACCTCCTCTACTTCCTTTACTTCCCTCATTTCCCCGCTTCCCTCACCTCCCGCAGTTCCCTCACTTCCCCCACATCCTTCCCTTCGTGCTATTCCGCGGTGAAGGCGGCCTTGTGCAGTCGCACCACGGGGCGCGCGCCGGGGCGCGACTCGATAGCCAGCACGTCGAAGCGGCAGGGCGCGTCGCGGATGCGCCGCTCGGCGAGGAATTGCCGGGCCATGCGCGAGAGGTTGCGGCGCTTCTCGAAGGTGACGGCTTCCTCCGGCGCGGCTAGCGGCGGGTCGGCGGGGTTGACGGTGCGCGTCTTCACTTCGACGAAGGCCAGCACCGGGCCGTCGTAGCCCACCAGGTCAATCTCGCCCTTGACGCCCGGCGCGGTGTAGTTGCGCGCGACGAAGATGTAGCCGTGCCGGCGCAGGTACCAGTAAGCGTAGGTCTCGCCGCGCACGCCGGTCTCGAGCGCGCGCGCCTTCTTGTCCGCGGGCGCAGGGCCTGAGGCGGGGCCGCTCCCCGCCTCGTTGCTCGCAGCAACGGGCGGCGGCGCCGCCAGCCCCTTGCGGGCCGCCCATTGCACCATCGCGAATACCAACCGGGAGAGCATGGGCATGGAATGTCCGCCTCAGTTTACATAGAATCTCGCGGGGCAAAAGCAAGTGAAAGGGCGGGCGGGTCTGAAGACCCGCCCCTACGAGATATGAGCAAGTTCGCACCAGTGCCGGCGGCGCCGGGGATGAAGATCCTCGACGTGGGCTGCGGGCGCAACAAGTATCCGGGCGCGGTGGGGCTGGACTACAACACCAAGACCGACGCCGACGTGATCCACGACCTGGGCCAGACGCCCTATCCCTTCCCCGACAACGACTTCGACCTGGTGGTGAGCACGCACGTGGTCGAGCATGTCCCCGACGTGATGGCCTTTATCAGTGAGTTGCACCGGATCACGCGGCCCGGCGGGCGCATCCGGCTGATCACCCCGCACTACACCAACGGCGACTGGCAGGCCGACCTGACCCATCGCAACCACCTGAACAGCTACTCGTTCCAGTATTTCACTCCGGAGCGCCGCCTGTTCCCCTTCTACACCGACCTGGAGTTGAAGCCGCTGCGCATCTACGTGACCCTGGCCGGCCTGTGGAAAGCGCTGGGACTGCAATTCATCGTCAACCTCGACCAGCGCTGGCGCGCGCTGCGCTTCACCCGCAAGTTTTGGGAGCAGTACCTCTGCTACATCTTCCGCGGCAAGGACCTGTACTTCGAATTCGAAGTAGTGAAGAAGTAGAGGCGGCCTTGCGCCGCCCGCGCCGGGAAACGAGCACAAAAAGAAGCGGCGGACCCGTCAAACGCACGGCCCGCCGCCTCTTCCCCTAGCCGCTTGTTGAAAAACCCCGAAGCTTGTCATTCCGAGCCGCCGCAGGCGGCGAGGAATCTGCATTTCCCGGGATTTCCTGCAAGATGCCGATCCCTCGCTTCGCTCGGGATGAAAGTCAAGAGCGTTTTTCAACAAGCTGCTAGAAACCCGGATGAGAGCCCGCCGCCTCAGCCCCGGGCCACTTCGGCCAGCAACGCGTCGAGCGTGGCGATAGCGAAGTCGGCCTGCTCCTGGTCAATCAGCAGGGGCGGGCAGAGGCGGAAGCTGCTGTAACCGGCGCCGAGGATGAGCAGGCCCTTGCGGAAGGCCAGCTCCACCATCTTGTCGCGCAGGTCTTTGGCGGGCTCCTTGGTCTGCTGATCGCGCACGATTTCGACGCCGATCATCAGCCCCTTGCCGCGGACGTCGCCGACGATGCGGTGCTTGGCGGGCCACTGGCTGAGCTTGGCGAAGATGTGCTCGCCCAGGCGGCGCGAGTTTTCGATGTACTGCTTTTCGAGCAGGTCGAGCGTGGCCTGCGCCGCGGCCAGACACACCGGGTTGCCGCCGAAGGTGGAGGCGTGCGCGCCCGGGGTCCAGTTCATCACGCTGGCGCGGGTGATGATGGCGCCCAGCGGCATGCCCGAAGCGATGCCCTTGGCGCTGGTGATGATGTCCGGTTCGATCCCGGCGTGCTCGCAGGCCCACATCTTGCCGGTGCGGCCCATCCCGGACTGCACTTCATCGCACACCAGCAGGATGCCGTGCTTGCGGCAGATGCGCTGCAAGTCCTGCAGGTACTCCCGCGGAGCCATCACGTAGCCGCCTTCGCCCTGCACCGGCTCGATGAAAATGGCGGCCACTTCTTCGGGGTCCACCACGCGCTTGAAGAGGTCTTCGAGCGCGGGCGCCGCTTCCTGGCAGCACGCTTCGGGTTTGTGCCCGTAGGCGCAGCGGTAGCGGTTGGGGTAGTGGATGTGGAAGACGCCGCCGGGCATCGGCCCGAACCCTTTGCGCTGAATCGCCTTCGATGAAGTGAGCGAAAGCGCCCCCAGCGTGCGTCCGTGAAAGCAGCCGTAGTAGGCGATGATCTTGTCGCGCTTGGTGTGGTAGCGCGCCAGCTTCATGGCGCCTTCCACGGCTTCGGTGCCGGAGTTGGAGAAGAACACGCGCTTGGGTTCCCCGCCGGGCATGGTTCGCGCCAGCCGTCCGGCCACCTCGACCATCAGCGAGTAGTAAAAGTCCGTCCCGGACATATGGATGAACTCGGCGGCCTGCTTCTGGATGGCCGCTACCACCTCCGGGTGTGAATGGCCGGTGGAGGTAACGGCGATGCCGGCGTTGAAGTCCAGGAAGACGTTGCCGTCCGGGTCCTCGATCATGGCGCCGCGCGCGCGCTTCACCACCAGCGGGTAATCGCGCGTGTACGACGGCGAAAGCAGCTTGTGGTCCGCCTCGACGATCTTCTTTGCTTCCGGGCCCGGCAGCGCCGTGGCGATGCGCGGCAATTTCATTTCCGCCAGATTCAATTCCTTGGTTTCGGTCATGGGATCCTCCGTTTCGTAGCGCCGGCTTCCAGCGGGCGGTTGGGCGGGGAAAGAGGACGTGACCTGCTATCGCGCTTCAAGGACTGATCACGCCGGAAGAAAATCCGCCGGCAGGATGCCGGCGGTACGAAAGGGGACTTAGTCCACGCCGAAGAGGGAGGGACGGTCGTGCGCGGGCAGCAGGTGTACGGCGATGCGCGATGAGGTGCGGCGCTTCATTTGCGTTTCCAGCGGACACCATCTTTGGTGTCTTCGAGGATTATACCACGCTCCAGCAATTCCTGGCGGATGCGGTCGGAGGCGGCGAAGTCGCGGCGTTTGCGGGCCGCCTGGCGCTCGGCGATGAGGGTGTCCACCTCGGAGTCGCTGATTTGACCCGCGGCCGGGGCGAGGCCGAGGGCGGCCAGCTTCTGCGCGTCATCGTCATGCAGCACCGCGAAGATGCGGTCGAAGGATTCGAGCGCAGCGAGGGCGGCGCGGGCGTCAGCGGCACGGAGCTCGCCGCGGTCCGCCGCGATGTTGAGATCGCGCACCAGGTCGAACAGGGCGGCCAGCGCGTTGGCCGTGTTCAAGTCGTCTTCCAGGCCCGCGGCGAAACCCTTCCCGGCTTTGCGGATGCGCTCCGCCGTGCTCGGCTGGGAGCCCGCAGCGAACTTCTCCTTCCGCAGGCGTGCTGCGCAATTGCGCAGGCGCTCCACCGAACTGGCCGCCTGCACCAGCCCGTCGGCGGTGAAGTTGTACTGCCGGCGGTAGGGCACCGAGGCCAGCAGGAAGCGCAGTGCGGAAGGCTTGTGGCCCTGCGCGTAGAGATCCCGCAGCGTGCGGATGTTGCCCACCGACTTGGACATCTTCTCGCCGTCAATGATCAGGTGCTCGGCATGCAGCCAGTAGCGCGCGAAAGGCTTGCCCGTGGCCCCCTCGGACTGGGCGATTTCGTTTTCGTGGTGCGGGAAGGCCAGGTCCGCGCCGCCGGTGTGGATGTCCAGGGTCTCGCCCAGGTACTTCATGGCCATGGCCGAGCACTCGATGTGCCAGCCGGGGCGGCCCGGGCCGATGCGCGTCTCCCAGAAGTGTTCGCCGGGCTTGGGGGCCTTCCACAGGGCGAAGTCGCGGGCGTCGGTCTTCTCGTAGCGGTCGTCTTCGACGCGGCCGCTGGCCCCGGCCTGGATGCCGCCCAGGTCAATCTTGGAAAGCTTGCCGTATTCGGGGAACTTGGCGATGCGGAAGTAGATGGAGCCGTCGCTCGAATAGGTCAAGCCCCGCGCGGTCAGTTGCTCGGTCAGCGCCACCATCTCCCCGATGTGGTCGGTGGCCCGGATGATGTGCTCGGGCGGCTCGATGGAGAGGGAGCGGATCTCTTCGAGGAAGGCGCGGGCGTACTTTTCCGTGTACGCGCCGATGGTCACGCCAACGGCCGCGGCGTTCTGGATGATGCGGTCGTCCACGTCGGTCAGGTTCATCACGTGGAGCATGCGAAACCCGTGCGACTTCAGGAACCGCCGGAGCACGTCCTGAAACACGAAGGTGCGGTAGTTGCCGATGTGCGGGTAGTCGTACACCGTGGGCCCGCAGGTGTACATACGCACTTCGCCGGGATGCAGGGGGACAAAGGGCTCGGTACGCCCGGTCAGCGTGTTGTGGAAGCGAATCTCGCCCATGGTCTTTGCGGCAAGCCGAATATCCTAGCACGCGCACGCCATGGCGCGGGCCGCCCGCCGGGTCGCCGCAAACGGCACATGCGGCGCGAATCAGCTTGTAGGCGCATCGGCGCAAACCTATAATCGCGGTTCGCAGTCGGACTCACGCACCCAGACTACTCCGGAAGGAGGCGCGCCGCCCATGCCGGGCCCCAGTATGCAGACCTCGCGGCTGCTCCGGCAGTTCCTGGCCGTTTCAGGAATTGCCGCGGTGGCGGTGCTGGTGCTGGGCCTGGTCCTGATCAGCCAGCTCGAAGCGGACAACGACCCCGCCCACAAGCGCACCCTGGTGAGCCTGTTCACCGGCTTCATCATGATTATCGTGCTGCTGATGAGCTGGATTCACGCGCGCCTGGTGTGGCGGCGGCTGCAGCGCCTGCTGCGCGGCATGGAGCAGATCCGCGGCGGCGACTACCCCTACCTGGTGGTGGAAGGCAACGATGAAGTGGCCGACGTGGTGCGCGGCTTCAACCAGACCGTCGAAGAGCTGCGCCACCGCGACGAAAAACTGAAGAACTGGGCGGGCCAGCGGGAAACCGAGCTGGTCAAGCTCTCTCAATCACTCGAAGAAGAGCGCGAGAAGCTGGATACGGTGCTGGACGCCATCGGCGATGGGGTCATCGTGCTGGACAGCGAGAACAAAGTGCTCATGGCCAACCAGCGCGTCAGCGAAGTCTTCGGCGTCCCCCTCGAGAGCCTCAGCCGCGCCGACCTCAACAAACTGATCGACCAGGTGCGCCACCGGCTGGTGAACCCCGAGCTGGTGGAAGAGAAGCTCCGCCAGATGCAGGCCGACCCCAGCCGCATCGAAGAAATCACCCTGGAGCTCGACGAGCCCGGCGGCCAGGCCATCCGCCTCTACTGCGCGCCGGTGCGCGGCGCCGACGGCAAAGTGCTCGGGCGCATCGCCACCTCGCTCGACCTGGGCCGCGAGCGCGAGCTCGAACGGCTGAAGACCGAGTTCCTCTCCACCATTTCCCACGAGCTGCGCACCCCGCTCACCTCGGTGAAGGGCGCGCTGGGGCTGATCCGCGGCGGGGCCGTGGGCACGGTGCAATCGGAGATGCGCGAGCTGCTGGACATCGCGCTGACCAACACCGACCGGCTCATCCGCGTGATCAACGACATCCTGGACGTCTTCCAGCTCGAGCGCGGCCAGGCGCGCATGCGTCCGGTTTCCATGCCCGTGGCGCAGAGCGTGACCCGCGCGGTGCGGGCCATCGCCCACCAGGCCGCGGGGCGGCGGATCAAGGTGGAAACCAGCGTGCCCGACGCGCTGCCCAACGTGAAGGGCGACCCGCGGCGCATCGAGCAGGTGCTGGTGAACCTGATCACCAACGCCATCAAGTTCTCCCCGCCGGAAAGCTCGGTGCAGGTGAGCGCGCGGCTGGGCGGCGAAATGGTGGTCGTCTCCGTGCGCGACCACGGCCGGGGCCTCTCCGGCGATTTTCAGGAGCGCCTCTTCGGCAAGTTCGAGCACGCCCAGGGCGCCCTCACCCGCGAGAACCAGGGCGCCGGCCTGGGCCTGGCCATTTCCCGCCACATTGTCAGCGCCCACGGCGGGCGCATCTGGGTGGAGAGCGAAGGCGAGGGCCAGGGCTCGACCTTCTCGTTCTCGTTGCCCGCGGCCGAGCGCACCGGCGGGGCCTTGCTCCTGGGCGGCCGCCAGGACGAAGCCGTCCCCGCGGGCCCGCGCCTCATCCTGGTGATTGACGACGACGAAGACGTGGCCCGCGTCATCTCCTACGTCTTCGAGACCATGGGCCACCGCGTCATCTCCGCGCACAATGGCCGCGAAGCCATCGAGCTGGCCCGCCGCCACCGCCCGGACATGATGACCCTCGACCTGGTAATGCCCGACGTGAGCGGCTACGACGTCATCCGCGAATTGCGCCAGGTGGGCGACCGCCGCCGCATCCCCATCATCTGTATCTCCATGGAGTTTGATCCCGGCCGCGCCATCTCCATGGGCGCGGACTACTACCTGGAAAAGCCGGTGGACATTGAACGGCTGCGCGAAGTGGCCGAGCGCGCCCTGGCCACCCCGCGCGGAGGGAACCCCTCATGACCCTTTCCCGTGTGCTGATTGCCGAAGACGATGTGGACATCCAGAAGGTGATCCGCATGAGCCTGAAGATGCGCGGCGTGCAGGAGATTGTCGTCACCGAGAACGGCGAAGACTGCCTGGCGCAGCTCCGCAACTTCCAGCCCGACGTCATCCTGCTGGACGTGATGATGCCCAAACTGAACGGCTACGAAACCTGCAAGCGCCTGAAAGCCAACCCGGCCACCAGCGGCATCCCGGTGATTTTTCTCACCGCCAAGGCGCAGCACTTTGAAGTGAAGGAGGGCCTGGACGCCGGCGCCCTGGGCTACTTGATCAAGCCCTTCGACCCCATGACGCTGCACGACCAGATCGCCGCGCTCTTGCAGAAGAAGTAGGGGCGGGTTGATCCCGCCCCGGACCGCAGGACCCCGGGCCTGACCGGCGCCGGGCAATCGGGCGGCGTAAAGCCGCCCCTACGATGGTCACGCTCATCGAAATCTTCGACTCGCTGGCCAGCGGCGTCATCGCCGTGGACTTGGAGAACCGCGTGGCCTTCCTGAACCGGGCCATGTGCCGCCGGCTGGGCGTGAAGGCCGAGGACTGGGTGGGCCGCCACGCCGCGGAACTGCTGGGCCTGATCGCGCCGCGGCTGATCTCCGCGGAAGAGAAGTTCGTGATGCGGCTGGGCTGGCAGCAGGACCCCGAGGCCAAGCTCTCCCACCAGTTGGAATGGAAAACGGACGACGGCATCGTCCACCTGCGGGAAGACAGCGGGCCGCTGCGCAGCTCCGAAGGCAAGCTGATCGGCCGCGTCTTCGTCTATCACGACATCAGCCGCGAAAAAGACATTGACCGCATGAAGAGCGAGTTCATCTCCGTGGCCTCGCACGAGCTGCGCACCCCCATGACCTCCATCAAGGGCAGCGTGGACCTGATCCTCAGCGGCTTCGCCGGGGAGATCACCTCCGACGCGCAGGAGCTGCTGGAAATCGCCCAGAAGAGCTGCGACCGGCTCATCCGGCTGATCAACGACATCCTGGACCTGAGCAAGATCGAGGCCGGGCAGATCAAGCTGAACCTCGCGCGCATGGACCTGACCGACATCGTGCAGCGCTCCGTGCGCGGCGTCCGCCAGATCGCCGACCAGGCCGAAGTCAACCTGCGCGTCCACCGCCCCTCCGATTTGCCCCAGGTGGAGGTGGACAAGGACCGCATCGAGCAGGTGGTCACCAACCTGCTCTCCAACGCCATCAAGTTCTCCCCCGCCCAGGCCGAAGTGCGCGTGGACCTCACCGCCGCCGACGGCTGGGTGCAGTGCGCCGTAGTGGACGCCGGCTGCGGCATCTCCGAAAAAGACGTCCCCAAAGTGTTCGGCAAGTTCCAGCAGGTGGGCGAGAAGCGCAAGGGCGGCACCGGCCTGGGCCTGGCCATCACCCAGGCGCTGATCCAGGAGCATCACGGCAAGATCTGGATCGAGTCAAAGGTCAACGTGGGCACCAGCTTCATCTTCCGCCTGCCCGCCGCCACTGGCTAGGGCGGTTGGCCTGGCCCGTTGATGCGCCAGCACCGCGCGGCGCGCCAGCCAAGGCCCGCAATGACTCGCAACCGGGAATCCCCCCGTAGGCTTACTGTGCGGCCACGGCGCGGAGGTGCGCGTCCGAGCGGAGCTGCTCGGGGAAGGTGCGGACGTAGCGCTTCAAGTGGCGGAACCAGAAGCCGCGGAACTTGAACTCCTCCATTTCCGCGAGGGCCTGTTCGGGGCTCCAGCGCTCGAAGGCCATGCGGTAGGCCGCGGTCATTACCCCGGTGCGTTCCGCGCCGCGGCGGCAGTGGTAGAAGATGGTCTGGCCGCGGTTTTCGCTGACCAACTGGAGGAACTGGGCCACCTGGGCGTTGTCGGGGTCGTCGAAGCCCCGCCAGGGGATGTCCACGTAACGCATGCCCAGGGCTTCCACACGGGCCTTCTCCCGTTCGTTGTCCTGTTCGCTGCTTTCGCGGAAGTTGACCACGATCTGCACGCCCAGCTTCTTCAACTCCTCGAAGCCTTCCTTTTCGGGCTGGCCGCCGCGGTACAGCCGGTCATGCACCTTGCCCAGGTTGGGCAGGCCCCCCAGCTTGACCTTGGCCGCCGGCGTGGCCGCGGCGGGAGTTGACCCGCCCGGCGCAGCTTTGGCCTGCGCCGGGGCCTGCGCTTGCGACCAGCCGCACATCGCGCAGCAGGCCAGCGCCAAGCCCAATAGGAAGCGTCTGAGCATCATGTTCCATGGTAGGGAGGACGGTGTGCAGGGTCAATAGGGACGGCGTGGCCGGTAGTGGTGTCATTTGAGCCCCATGAAGCTCCGCAAAGAGGGCGGCGTGGACGGCAAAGGGGTGTCCCTGCACAACGTGGCCTGCTTCGGGGCCAAGTCGAATGAAGGCTTCCAGATGTACAATTCCCTGGCGCACACCGCCGATACGCGGGGCCACAAGTTCAGCTACGCGGGACGCAACCCGTTCCTGATCACCATCCTGTCCGAGGGCGGCGATGCTCCCGCACCGGGCTAGGGCCGGCCCCAAAAGGTTGTAGGCTCACCTCCCCACCAGAAGACCTGGAGGGCGCCCCCGCGCAGTCGGTGTGCTGCCGCGGGCGCGCCCGGCGGAAACGTGCGCACCACCCCTTGTCGAAACCTGACCACTACAGATAGACGTTTACGACAAACCCCTCACAATATTTTGTTGTTTCCCCCTTGACAAAAACTCCCGCAGCCGTATACTCCCACTCCAGTTTCGGGGGACGCAGGAAAGCGCCGCTGCCGCCCAGGCAGTCACGACAACCATGCATCCGCTCCCGAAGCCAAAGCCACATTCGAGGGGGAGGACCCTGGTCCTGCCGCGCCTTTCGCGCCACGGGCTTGGGGTACCGGCAGCGAAACTCTGAGGGGCCTTTCGGCTGCGCCGGGGGGCTTTTCGCCGCTCAGGGGCTTTCTTTCGTCGCAGGGCGCTTTTCCGGCGAGGAAGCGCGGGTCGGAGTAAAATAGCAGGGTTCCCCTCCCGCACCCCGGGAACACAGGGAACCTGCTCCACGCGGAGCGGAGCAGCGATGGCGCACACCAAGATGACCCTCAATCACAGCGCGACGGCAACCACCACCGAAAAGAGAACCGGGCTGGTATTCCGCCGCTACTTCACCGACGGCAAGACCCACCCCTTCGACAAGGTCGAATGGGAAAAGCGCACCGCGCTGATCGGCAACGAAAAGGGCCAGACCATCTTCAAGCAGGAAGATGTGGAAGTGCCCAAGTCCTGGTCGCAGACGGCCACCAACATCGTGGCCTCCAAGTACTTCCACGGGAAGCTGAACACCCCGGAGCGCGAAACTTCCGTCAAGCAACTCATCGGCCGCGTGGTGGACACCATCGTGGGCTACGGCGAGCAGGGCGGCTACTTCGCCGACAGCGCCTCGCGCGACGCTTTCCGCGACGAACTCACCCACCTGCTGGTCGAGCAGAAAATGGCCTTCAACTCCCCGGTCTGGTTCAACGTCGGCGTGCAGGCCAAGCCGCAGTGCTCCGCCTGCTTCATCAACTCGGTCCGCGACGACATGCAGTCCATCATGGACCTGGCCAAGACCGAAGGCATGCTCTTCAAGTGGGGTTCCGGCACCGGCACCAACTTCTCCACCCTGCGCGGCAGCCACGAATCGCTCTCCGGCGGCGGCACCGCCTCCGGACCGCTCAGCTTCATGCGCGGGTTCGACGCCTTCGCCGGCGTCATCAAGAGCGGCGGCAAGACGCGCCGCGCCGCCAAGATGGTCATCCTCAACGTGGAGCACCCGGACATCGTCGAGTTCATTGACTGCAAGATGACCGAGGAGAAAAAAGCCCACACGCTGATCGCCGCGGGCTACGACCCGGCCATTGACGGCGAGGCCTACACCTCCATCTTCTACCAGAACGCCAACCACTCCGTGCGCGTCACCGACGACTTCATGCGCGCCGTGGAAGAGGACCGCGACTTCTGGACCCTGAACATCACCGACAAGTCGCCGCACAAGAAATACTCCGCGCGCGACCTGCTCAAGCGCATGGCCGATTCCGCCTGGCAGTGCGGCGACCCCGGCATGCAGTACGACACCACCGTCAACCAGTGGCATACCTGCAAGACCACCGACCGCATCTACGCCTCGAACCACTGCAGCGAATATATGTTCCTGGACGACACGGCGTGCAATCTGGCCTCGCTCAACCTGATGAAGTTCCTGGGCCCCAACGGGGTGTGGGACGCCGACGCTTTCCGCCACGCCGTGGATATCACCATCACCGCGCAGGAAATGGTGGTGGACTATGCCAGCTACCCCACGCCGCGCATCACCGAGAACTCCCACCAGTTCCGTCCGCTGGGCATCGGTTACGCCAACCTGGGCGGGCTGCTGATGGCCCTGGGCATCCCCTATGATTCCGACCGCGGGCGCGACATGGCCGGCGCCATCACCGCGCTGCTGACCGGCGAATCCTACGCGCAATCGGCGCGCGTGGCCCAGCAACTGGGGCCGTTCCCCGGCTTTGCCGCCAACCGCGAGCCCATGCTCGACGTCATCCGCATGCACCGCGACGCGCTGCGGCCCATCAAGTCCGAGAACGTCCAGGCGCAGGTGCTGCGCGCGGCCCAGGCGGCGTGGGACAGCGCCCTCGAGCTCGGCGAGAAGCACGGCTACAAGAATTCCCAGGTCAGCGTGCTGGCCCCTACCGGCACCATCGGCTTCATGATGGATTGCGACACCACCGGCGTCGAGCCGGACCTGGCGCTCGTGAAGTACAAGCGGCTGGTGGGTGGCGGGCTGATCAAGATCGTCAACAACACCGTCAAGCAGGCCCTGCTGCGCCTGGGTTATGAGCCCGAAGTGGCCAGCCGCATCGTCGATTACGTGGAAAGCACCGGCACCATCGAAGGCGCGCCGGGCCTCAAGGAAGAGCACCTGCCGGTCTTCGACTGCTCCTTCAGGCCGGCCGCCGGCGAGCGCAGCATCCACTGGCGCGGCCACCTGCGCATGATGGCCGCCACCCAGCCCTTCCTCTCCGGGGCCATCTCCAAGACCATCAACATGCCCGAAGAGTCCACGGTGGACAACATCATGAACGCCTACCTCGAATCGTGGAAACTGGGCTTGAAAGCCGTGGCCATTTACCGCGACAATTCCAAGAAGTCGCAGCCGCTCTCCGCGGCCGCCGGCGACAAGAAAGACGAGAAGCCTTCACCTAAGGTGGTCGAGATGCCCGCGCCCGAACAACAGGAACTCTTCGCCCGCGCCCAGCGCGAAAAACTCCCCGCCGAGCGCCACTCCATCACCCACAAGTTCAACATTGGCGGCCACGAAGGCTACATCACCGTGGGCAAGTACGACGACGGGCGCCCCGGCGAGATTTTCATCAAAATGGCCAAGGAAGGCTCCACGCTCTCGGGCATCATGGACGGCTTCGCCCTCTCCGTCAGCGTAGCCCTGCAATACGGCGTCCCGCTCAAGGCCCTGGTGGACAAGTTCATCCACACCCGCTTCGAGCCCTCCGGCTACACCGGCAACAAAGAAATCCCCTACGCCAAGAGCGTGCTCGACTACATCGCGCGCTGGCTCGGCTCGCGCTTCATCTCCCCGGACTACGCCGTGGTCAATGGGGGGCCCAATGGCGAAACCCACGCCGTCACTTCGGGCCTGGGTGGCAGCGCGGCCCCGCTGGTGGTACCGCCGGCGATGGCCCCGGCCATCAAGGCCGTTGCCCCTGCGCCCACCGGCGCCGAGACCGGCCCGCGGCCCCACGCCGCCATTGACGACGCCCCCACCTGCTCCGAATGCGGCATGCTTATGACTCGCAACGGCGCCTGCTACAAGTGCGAGAACTGCGGCTCCACCTCCGGCTGTAGCTAGGATTTGCTCATGATCGTTGGCACACTTCACATGGTTCAAAACGTAGGCCGCTCGGCTCAATTCGCCGTGACGTTTGGGGAACGAGGAAAAGATGAGAGCGCAATGAAGCCACGGTATCTCAAGGATGAGATTGATTTGCTGCGCTTCTTAGCGAAGATTGAAGTGGATTTCACTTCCGAAGAAGTGAAGTCCGCGCTGACCAGGCTTCAAGAGAAAGGGGCAGGATCAATTTCGGATGTTCATCTGACAGATGAAATGCGTTCCGGCTCTTTGGGTCTACTGTAGGACTCTTCTAACACGCAGGCGGATGTCTTTCTGCCGATTGCAATAGAGCTGGCTAATGGCCTCCATCTATGATGACTCTTTCCTTCGCCAGCTGATTGAATGCGGAGAATTCTGCCTCAGGAAAAGCCCATCCCCTTTTGCCCAGTGGTCTCAAGCGATGGAATCGGAAATGGGGCCAAGCGTCCGCCCTTACCTCGAAACACTATGGAGTATCCTGCAGGAACCAAAGCGGGACTTTCTTGAAATCAGGTACCGACTGCAAGCGAAAAATCTAGATACAACCTCGCTGGGACCGTCGTCCCCCCGACCGACATCTCCTCCAGCACAGGAACCAGCGCAGCCCAGGGCAAGACCGGGATGGAAGGCCTCCAAAATAGACCACGCTCAGAAACCCACAAGTGAAGTTCCCGAAAGTTGGGCTACTATTCGTCAAGAGAACGCAAGCTATAAGGAAGCCCCCGAAGGATTGTTTTCGGTCGAGTATGCCAACGGGCCTGGCCCTGTATTGTATGCGCAGGGTGGCCTGAAATTCCGAGCAAACGAGGCAGCTCTGAGGTACTACTTCGCACCAATACTGCGTCATGTTTCGTTCAAGGACTTGGTTGGGGAAGCGGTTTTTTGGGTTTTGTTGCCATCAACAGCAGCGATCTGGGTTTTCCCATTCGTCTTGCGAGTTGGCCTATGGTTCGGCCTTTGGACCACGGTGCTTCTTCACGTCGCTTGCCAGTTCGTGGTGTGGAAGACTTATATTAAGCCGCTGAATTATCTGGTCTTCTTTTTGGGGAACCGGCCTCTGCAGTTCTTGGGCTATGTGATCTTTTTCTTTGTCTACTATGTCGATGGCAGGCTTGCCGAGGCCTGGGCACTGGTTGGATGGTTCTTGTTTGTAGCGTTCGGGCTCGATCATCTACTTGGGCTTCCCCTAATCCCGGTCTTCGCCTCGCTTTTCCCGCTTCCCATGTCCGACCAAGCCCTAAGAAACGTAGGTTGGTATTACGGTCGAAAGCATGGTTTGGACGTGGCCTCCTGGACGATGAAATAGTCATTTGCGCACTTTGATGAGAAACAGTATGATGTCCACATGGGCGCAGCTTTGAATCGCGTGGCCAGGCGAATCGAGCGGGAGGTGGGCCTTTCCCGCACGATGTCGCGCCGCATTGCCTACAAGTTGAATGAAATGGCCAAGAGAGTTTCCTGGGCCACCCCCGTGGAAGGGGCTCCGGCCAGAAATCACCGGCGCTCAACGAAAGCACGGAAGGCGAAGAAGGCGGCTTAAACACAAGTGCCGACTCCGCTCCTGCCTGAGTGGATTGCCGCTGAGCATCCGCTTCATCTCAACCGTAGAACTTGCGCCGAAGTGCGCCGGCAGTACGATCCCAGGTCGGTCTTCCTGAACATTCCTTATAGCCGAACCTACGCCCGCCTCGAGACAGCCATCCTCTCGACAGTGACGGCCTACGGTTTGCGGCCCCGGCTTGCCCGCGAGCGCAATCGGATGGAGGTTCGCCTCACAAGATCTTTGAGCTGATGCTGGCCTGCCCCTTCAGTATCACGGATCTCTCGTTCCCCAAGCGCATGAACATGCCGCTGGAGTTGGGCATGATGCTCGCGCTGGGGAAGGAGTGCTTCGTAATGGCGCGGCGACGGTACGCAGCACTGGGATTTGTCTCGGATTTGAACTTTTGCGACATCACCTATCACGAAAGCTCTGTGCGGCGGCTGGTGGTTGGTCTTTCCCGGTGGATTGAGCAAGCTGTATCGAGCCAGAGGTTGACCACCGCCTATCTCCTGGCGCGCTACCGGCGATTCCAGGAGATGCGGCGGGATTTGGCGGAGGACTTTGATCGCTTGCGACCCATTGAACTGGCAGCCCTCCTTCCTGTTGCAGAGCACGAATTCAGGATCCTCCCGCCTCGGTCTTAAAGGGGGAAGGCAGCGCTTGCCACCGGATAAAACGGAAGGGGTCCCGCAATGAAGGTATGACGCGGGACCCCCGATGCTTCTCCACCCCACAACCCCGACCGGACTCTCCAGTCGGAGCCACCCCGGGAAGCAGAAAAAGCACCTTCTTCAAATGCACGCGGGTTGCCAAGCCCGCAGCCGGGGCGCAGATTCTTCCAGGTGGTTGTCGTTGGGATACTTAGCCGACCGCAGGGAATCACGTGGCCCTTCGCCGGGCCTCTTTCTCTACCGATTCTCACAACTGCGGGCCGTTCCCCGTACATTCTTTGGGAGAAGGCTCAGCCGATGTTCGCAGGCTGCGCCGCCATGTGCGCGGCAATACGCCGCCACGCCACCCGCGCCGGCCACGCCAGCAAGGCCGCCCACAAAAGCAGCGACGGGGCAACGGCCAGCAGGAAGAGCGCCAGGCTGAGGACGGACTGGGCTGCGTTCCGAACGCCCTCCACCAGCGCGTTCCACAAGCGCGTGCCCGCGGAGGGTGGGGCCATCTGTAATCCGGCGCGGTAGTCCTCGGTGAGGCGTAACTGCACGGTGGCGAACTCCACTTGGTTGACCATGGTCTTGCGCTGCGCCTCCATGCGCTCAATTTCTTCGCGCACGCGGGCGATTTCCTGCTCGACTTCCAGCACGTCGCCAACCTTGCCGGTGCGTGTCCGCAGCACTTCGATCAGCCGCTGTTCGGTGTGGCGCGAATTGCTCAGGCGTGCCACCAGGTCGACGTATTCTTGGGTGACCTCATCGCCATTTTGGGATTCATCCTCGACGCGCCCGATCTTCTTCATCTCCGCGAGTGTGGCATCCAATTGATTCGACGGAACACGCACAGTGGCCTCGAGCAACCGCGCCGAGCCCGACTGCCCTCTCACGGTAAGCTGCCCAAAGTGCCCGCGCCGCTGGCCGACCAGACGCTCGATAACCGCGCGCGCTTGGTCGAAGTCCCTGGTCACCAGCGCCAGCGTCGCAGTGCGAATCACCATCGGGCGCGTCATACCTTCAATAGATTTTGAAGCGGGCTGACCTTCAGGAGCTAGCCGAAAGTGACCATCCCCTACACGGAAGGCGTTTTGGTTTTCCGCCCGCAAGACTCCTCCCCCAGGTACAACAGTCGGCGCCAAGAGAGTTTCCCCTCTCGGTGTTGCCATTGGCACGACCGAATCCGTCGCTCTCTCCATCGGGGCCATTGGGGCTCTCAGGGTGGCAAAGAGGGCAAGGGCGGCCAAACCTCCGGCTGTGGCCCAAACCCAACGAGGGGAAAAGCTATTGGTCCAAATGAACCGGAATCGCGGGCTGCCCTCTCCGCCAGAGGAGAGCTTGGCTTCCTGATTGCCAAAAGCTGTTAACACCCTTTCTTCAAGCTGGGAACAAGATGGCTCGACCTGCCATTGATTCAGTTGCCGGGAGAGGCCGCGCAGCTCGGTGGCGAGGGCGGCGCAGGCGGCGCAGTGGTTGAGGTGCGCGGCCACGGCGGAGGCGCGCGCGGGCCCGAGTTCCCCATCGAGGTAAGCCATCACCTCTTCCCGTTCGATTTCATGTGTGGCGCTGTTCATCGTTCGTTCCTCAAAACCTGAAATGCAGATCCCTCGTCCGCCTGCGGCGGACTCGGGATGACATCCAAATCCAGAAACGACAACTGAATCCAGAAAACGACAACTAAACCCAGGAACCACATCCACATCAGAAAAAAGGCGCCCTCAATTCGGCGCGGGACGCAGCGCCCCGGGGACGCGCCCCGGCTCAGCCGCCGGCGCTTCCGGCTGCGCTACGTCGCTGGCGGCGCCTGCGTTTGCCGGGGACGGCTGCAAGAGGTCGCGCAGGGCCAGGCGCGCGCGGAACAGCCGCGAGCGCACCGTATTGACCGGCAGGCGCAGCAGGGCGGCGATCTCGTCGTAGCGCAGTTGCTCGAACTCGCGCAGCAGCAGGATCTCGCGGTCGCCTTCGTCGAGCTGCTCGACGGCGCGCCGCACCCACAACGCGGCGTCGCGGTCGCCTTCATGCCCAGCCACTGTGTCGGGCTCAGCGCCGGCCGGCGATTCACGGGCGGCGCGGCGGCGCTCGGCCCGCAGCAGATTCATCGCGATGCCGTAAAGCCAGGTGCGCACCAGAGCGCGCGGCTCCCAGCGTTCGCGCCCGCGCAGCACGGCGAGGAACACCTCCTGGGCCAGTTCCTCGGCGCGAGCCTGCTGCGCCAGCCGCCGCCGGAAGAAGCCGTAGAGCGGCTCACGGTAGCGCGCGAAGAGCTCCTCGAAGGCCTCGCGCGCCCCGGCGCGGAACTCGTGCATGAGTTGTTCGTCGCTGGTCATCGCCGCGCGCCGCTTTGTAGCGCCTTGTGACCCCGCCGTTGTAGCGCCGCCCTTCAGGGCGGCATCTTGCACTGCATTGCCGGGCTTGCCAATGCATCTGCACTGCCGGGCTAAAGCCCGGCGCTACTTGCCAAGTAGCGCCGCCCTTCAGGGCGGCATCCTGCCTACACCGCACGTATCATGCATTGGGGGCTTGCCAAGCAACTGCACTGCCGGGCTGAAGCCCGGCGCTACAGCTTGCCAAGTCACGCATCTGCATTTGCCGGGCTAAAGCCCGGCGCTACAGCCCGGCGCTCCCGATTCTTGCACTCCTGTAATGCCAATGGGGCGAAAAAAGTTCCCGAGGGAGGAGCCACAAAGGAGCGCCGGCAAACACAATTCAGGGCAAGGGGGACCTGGCAGCTTGTTGAAAACGCTCTTGACTGTCATCCCGAGCGAAGCGAGGGATCTGCATCTTGCAGGAAATCCCAGGAAATGCAGATTCCTCGCCGCCTGCGGCGGCTCGGAATGACAAGCTTCGGGGTTTTTCAACAAGCTGCTAGGAAGAGAAAGTGAAAGCGACGTCGATCGTGGTAACAACTTCTATGGCTTCACCGTTCAGAAGCGTGGGTTTGTAGCGCCATTTGCCGACGGCTTCTAAAGCTGCTTCCACAAGCCAGCAATGGCCGGAGGTCACTTCGATGTCCTTGAGTTTTCCATCTCTTCCGATAGCCTTTAGTTTCACCATCCCTTGCAGGCCCGCGTTTCTTGCACGTTCTGGATAAACCGGTCCTTCCCTGTACACCAGGGATGCCGGTGTCACTTTGCCCTCAATGCGAACCTTGCGAGGCGGCGAATCCGGTTCAACCTCAGCGGTCTTGTCCTTGCGAGCTGACGCCACCGCCAAGCCGCGTAGCTGGATCGGCCCCAGGAAGCGAAACCCGCCATCCACGTGGGCAAAGAACCAAAGGGTGCGCCCCTGCCCTCCGCTTTGAAAAACCACGGAATAAAAAGGCGCCTTCGTTCGGCGGGCCGCCAGCACGGGATACTGGGTTGTGGAGACGCTCAGGCCGCAAGACTCTTCGAACTTGTAGACCTCGGCAAGGCCCCACTTCTCACGAACCATAACCCCGAAGTCGTTGTACAGGTCGCAGGCCAGGCTGCCTTTCAGCTTTTCGTAATCTTCCACCATATGCTCGCCGTGCTCCGGCGGGAAGGTGGCTGCAAACCATCCGGCGGGATCGGGAAGAATCAGCCCCTGAACGGCCGCGTCAAAGCCTTCTTTGTCGCTTGCTTTCACATGGCGAAGGAGATTCTCGATCAACTGTTTCAGCCCTTTCTCGCTTTCAGGATAAGAATCCTGCGGGGCGGGCGGCAGCGAAAAAGTGCCGGCAAGGAAAGTCAGGCCAACGGCAATCAGACGGAATGGCGCCCGTGTCTTCACCCGTGTTTATCCGTGTTCATCTGTGATCCAAGCCACCCGTCATGCGGCGCCGATGGCGGCGCGGATGGCGGCGGCGATAGATTCGGAGTAACGCGCGACGTCGGCGTCGCGCTCGGCTTCGACCATGACGCGGGCCAGCGGCTCGGTGCCCGAGTAGCGCAGCACCACGCGGCCGGAGCCATCGAGGGCGCGCTCGGCCTCGGCCAGCGCGGCGGCCACGGCGGGAATGGACTCGAGCGGCGGCTTCTCGCGCACGCGCACGTTGATGATGGTCTGCGGATACACGCGCAAGCCCGCCACCAACCCGTCCAGCGGGCCTTGCAGCGCCACCAGCGACGCCACCTTCAGCGCGGTCAGTAACCCATCACCCGTAGTCGCGTCGTCGAGAAAAATAATGTGCCCGGACTGCTCGCCGCCCAGGTTGGCGCCGTCGCGCATCATGCCCTCGAGCACGTAGCGGTCGCCCACCGGTTCGCGGGCCAGCGTGAGCCCGTCCGCCGCCAGCGCCTTTTCGAGGCCGAGGTTGGCCATGGTGGTGCTCACCACGCGCCCGCCCTTCAATTGCCCCGCGGACTTCAAGTAGCGCGCGCACGCCAGCAACACGCCGTCGCCATTCACCAGTTTACTCGAGGCGCTGATGAAGATGGCGCGATCCGCGTCGCCATCGAACGCCACCCCCAGCGCCGCGCCCGTTTCCGCCACCTTCTTCTGTAACGCTTCCGGGTGCAGCGAGCCGCAGTTGACGTTGATGTTGCGTCCGTCGGGCGCGCAGTGCAGCGCAATGACCTCCGCGCCGAGCGAACGAAGAAGTTCCGGCCCCAGTGCGCTGGCGGCGCCGTTGGCGCAGTCCAGCGCGATGCGCATGCCGCGCAGGTTGGCGCCCGGGAGGATGCGCGCGCGCAGCCATTCGAGGTATTCGGCGTCGAGCCCGGGGTCGGCCTTCAGCTTGGTTTGGCGGTGGGTGACGTCGTCGTCGCGCAGCTCCAGCAGCCGCTTCTCGATGCCCGCCTCGGCCGCGTCCGGGAACTTCATCCCGGTCTTGGCGAACAGCTTCACGCCGTTATCGGAGTAGGGGTTGTGCGACGCGGAGACCACCACGCCCGCGGCGAACCCGCGCTGCCGCACCAGGCAGGCCACGCCCGGCGTGGTGATCACGCCCGCGAAGCCGTACTCGACGCCCATCATGCGCAGGCCAGCGGCCAGCCGTTCGACGATGTGCGGCCCGCTCTCGCGCGTATCCATGCCGATCAGCACCCGCGCGGGCGTGGAGCTCCAGCGCAAGTGCTCGCCAAGCGCGCGGCCCAGCGCGTGCAGCGTCAGATCATCGAGGGGATACGCGCCCGGCGTGCCGCGGATGCCGTCCGTGCCGAAAAGCTCCTTGCCCATGAGCGGCAGAATGTTAGCACGCCCGTGCCGGGCCACGGTTCCCCGGGCCGGGAAGGGGAGTCTCCCGTCCGCGTGCCGGCCCCTGAAAAACCGGAAAAGCGGGCCGCCGCGCGCTAGCGCGGCGCCAGACGGATGCGGATCACGCCGGGAGTGATGCGCGCGACTTCCGCGCCCAGCGGGACCTCCAGTTGTTCGGGGCCGATGGGAATGGTGTATTCGCCGGCGCCGCGCCCCGCCAGGTCCACGTTCAGCGCCAGGTCCTCCGCGCGCAGGCGGCGCAGCACGGCGGCGCGCCCGCGCAGCACCACGCGCGCCTGCCAGGCCACTGCACCGCTCAGGTCCGTGCCTGGGGTTACGTTGCGGAAAATCACCGGGGCTTCAAAGGCCGCTTCGGCCAGCGGCTCGGCCGTGTACATGGCCCACAGGGCAAAGGAGGACAACAGGGCCAGCAGCTTCAGGCCCCAGTTGTGCAGCACCCATTTGCGAAGGAAGGTCATTGTGATTCGCCTTCGCCGCCCGGGCGACCCCGCGGCTCGCCCCTACTCCCCGGCGATTTCCGAGCGCGTCCCGCCGGCCGGCGCGGGCAGGGCCACCGCCGGGAGATAGCTGCTGAACATCCCGGCCAGGCGCTCGGCCAGTTGGTCGGCGCTGATGTTCAACTCGATGGCGCCGCCCGCGCACAGGGCAATGGCGCCGGTCTGCTCGGAGACCAGCACCACGATGGCGTCGCTCTCTTCGGTGACGCCGATGGCCGCGCGGTGCCGCGTGCCCAGTTGCGTGGAGATCCCCGGGTTCAGCGACAACGGCAGGAAACAGGCCGCGGCCGCTACCCGGTTGCCCTGCACGATGGCCGCGCCGTCGTGCAGCGGCGACTGCGGGTGGAAAATGGAGAGCAGCAGGTCGTAGCTGAGCGTGGCGTCGAGCGGAATGCCGCTCTCCACGTAAGTCTTCAGACCCACTTCGCGCTCCAGGACAATCAAGGCGCCGATGCGGTGCTGCGCGAAGTAGCGCACAGCCAGCAGCACGTCGTCGTGCGCTTCGGTGGGGCTGCGCGCGGTAAAGTACAGCCACAGCGGATTGCGCCCGGCGCGGGCCAGCGCGGAGCGAATCTCCGGCTGGAACAGAACGATCAAGGCAATGGCCGCGTAGGGCGCCAGCGTGGTCAGCAGCCAGTCGGTCATTTCCAGCCGCGCCTGCCGGGCCCCGTAATACAGCACCACCACCACCGCCAGGGCCATCAGCATCTGCGCGGCGCGCGTGCGCCACAGCAGGCTTAGGCAGTAGTAGATCACCGCGGCGATGAGCAGGATGTCCACCAGGGCCCGCGCATCCAGCCGCGTCCACGCCTGCCACCATTGCGATTGCGCCGCCAGCGTCATGCTAGTCGTAAAGTTAGCCCACCCACTGTCTCTGAACAAGCCTCATTCACGTCCAGTCCCCAAGCCTCGCATCGCTTCCTCCAGCCAGGATCGGCTGACGTCTTGCCCACGGAAGGCAATACCCACCACCCGGACGATTCCCTTCTTCTCATCCAAGCGGTAGAACAGCCGGCACAAGCCCGGGAAGATCAGCTCCCGCAGCGGATGAGGCGAATCGAGCTCGGGGTAGAGAGAGAGCTCCGGCGGGCGGGGGCCCTTCTTCGGGAACTGGACCAGCCCCATCACGGCGCGGAAAATGGCGCGGCGCAGGTGCAGCTCGCGGACCTCCTCCAGTTGCTCGATCGCCGGCTCGGACCAGAAAATGCGCATCTAGCGGCGGCGCTTCTTTCGCCCGGGAAGCAGCCCGAGGCGCCGGCCCACCTCTTCGTGGGTCTGGAAGCGCCCTTCCCGGAAAGCCCGGTCGCCCGCTTCCACGAGCAGCCGAATCTCCAGGGCCTGATGCCTCTCCCGCTCGGCCTTCCATTGCTCGAAGGTGTTCTTGTGCAGGATCACCAGTTTGGCCCGGCCGCGCTGCGAGATCTCCAGTGGCTCCCCGGTCTTCTCCACGTGGGAGATCCACCGGGCCACGCGGTGCTCGAACTCGGAAATCGGAATCGAGGTCATGGTGTCACTCCATCGGCTCATTGTGGCATACTTGTCTGAATTAATGCCAGTGTTAACGTAATCGTTTCCCACGGTCCCCTTGCCTTCCGGCCTTGTGCCGCCGGGCGCCGAACCGGGCTTTCTTTTCTGGGCGCAGGGGAGTAACGTACATGCCCCCAGTCCCCAGGATGGACGCCTTGAGCGCGAGCGCAGCCGTGGCCGCTTCCGAAGCTGTTCGCAACCGCCGTTTCAGACGGGTGCCCGAGTCGGAAACGCTGCTGATCACCTGGCAATGCCCCGGCGTGCGCGAGGCCTCCCCGGGCGCCGGGCTCAACCAGGGCGGCGTATTCATCGAAACGCAGCAGGTCCAGCCCGTCGGGACCACCCTGAAGCTGAAAGTGCCCAACCCGGGCGGCGACATCGCGTTGAGTGCCATCGTGCGCGACTCCATTGAGGGCCGGGGCATGGGCGTGGAGTTCAGCAACATCGGCAACAAGGAACGCGCCAAGCTGGACCTGCTGGTGAAGCGCAGGCTGCTGGCCGCGGAAGCCGCGCGCCAGGAGCAGGGCACGCCACCCGCGCAGGCCGGCGCCGCCAAATCGCCCGCGCACAAGGGCCCCGCGGCTGCCGCCAAATCCGGCGCGCTGGCCACGGGCAAGGCGCCCGCCGCGCGGAAAGCGGCGGCATCGCCGGCCAAAGCAGTGGCCGCCGCGCCCACAGCGGCCGCCCCGGCGCCGGAGCGTCCCGGCCCCAAGGGGCGCCGCTTCCCCCGCATCAACCTGCCGCGCGGCATGAAAGTAGCCTGGCAAAGCGGGCCGCAGAAGGAAATCACCGTAGTGGGCACGGTCGGGCTGGGCGGGCTGTTCATCACCAGCGCGCAACCGCCCCCGGTGGGCAGCAAGCTGCGGCTGCTGTTCGACGTTCCCGGCGGCGAAGTGCTGGCCACCGCCATTGTCCGCGACTCGATCCCCGGCCGCGGCATGGGCGTCGAGTTCGTGGAGATTTCTCCCGAATCCCGCGCGCGCATCGAGGAGCTGCTCGATCGCCTGATGAGCTGAACTCCCCGCTACACCACCACGGGTTCGGGAATGGGCAGGACGAAACGGCCGCCGCGCTCGCGGAACCAGCGCAGGTCGGCCATGATCTCCGCCGCGAAGTTCCAGGCCAGGATCAGGATGAAGTCCGGCGGGTCTTTCCGCAGATGCTCCACCGGCAGGATGGGCAACCGGCTGCCGGGCGTGTACAGCCCCACCTTGAGCGGACTGCGATCCACCGTGTAAGGGATCAGGTCCGACCCGATCCCGCAATAGCACAGCAGCGTGTTGCCCTTGGCCGGCGCGCCATAGCCGGCCACCCGTTTCCCCTCTTTTCTCCACCCGCGCAGCAGGGACAGCAACTGCCCGCGCTGGCGCTCCACGCGCCCGGCGAAGGACTCATAGGCCGCCAGCGCGCCCAGGCCGCGGGCCTTTTCCTGCCCGGCCATTTCCAGCGCCGCCGCGCCGTGTCCCGCGGCGTCCGCGGCGCGGGCCCACATGCGCAGCGAGCCGCCGTGGATTTCCACGCGGTCCATGCGCTCCAGCGCCAGCCCGGCTTCGGCGAAGAGCCGCAGCAGCGCCGTGACCGAGAAGTAGCACAGGTGCTCGTGATACACTGTGTCGTACTCCACCCGTTCCAGCATCTCCACCAGGTACGGCGCTTCCATCACCACGCGCCCGCCCGGCCGCAGCAATCGCCGGCACGAAGCCAGGAACTCCACCGTGCCGTCCACGTGAGCCAGCACGTTATTGGCCAGCACGGCAGCGGCTGGGCCGTGCTGCGCTACCACCCGCTCGGCCACCGCCGGGCTGAAGAACTCATTTACCGTTTCGATCCCGGCCTCGCGGGCGATCTGCGCGATGTTCCGGGCCGGCTCGATGCCCAGCACGCGGACGCCCCGCTTCTGGAAGCAGCTCAGCAGGCTGCCGTCGTTGCTGGCCACCTCCGCCACCAGGTCCTGCGCGCCCAGGCCACCCTGTTCCGCCACGGCGGCGGCCAGGGCTGCGTTGTGCGCGGCGATGGTCTGGTTGGTCCCCGTGCGGTAGAGATAATTCGAGAAGAGCGCCTCGGGGCTGACCACGTGCAGCAGTTGCAGCAGCGCGCAATCCTGGCAGAAGTACACCTCGAGGGGGAACCGGGGCTCGGGCTGCGCCAGTTGCTCCTCGCGGAGATAGGCGTTGGCCAGCGGCACCTCGCCCAGGTCGAGGACCCGCGCCAGCCGCGCGCCCCCGCACGAACGGCACGTGCTCCGCTTGTGAATCACAAGCGTTCTCCTCCGGTGGTTTCGGGACCCAGGTAGGTCCCCGCGAGGGCCGCGCGCAACTCGCGTTCGCGCGCGCCATAGCGGTAGCGCAGAATGTTCCTGGTGAACTCCAGGCAGGTATGCCAGCGCACGTGCGACTTGCCGCCCTGGCGGTGCACCCCATCCACGTCCAGTTCGAGGATGCGCAGGCCCATCCAGCGGGCCTTGATCATCACCTCGGGATCCAGGAACCAGTCCAGCGAGCGCAGCCGCATCCGGTCGCACGCTTCGCGCGGGAAGAGCTTGGGGTTGCCGTTCACGTCCAGGCCCATAGGGCCGAACAGCAGCAGCATCACCGTGTTGTAGCCCACCGATTGGATGCGCCGCAGCAGGCCGTCCTTGCGGAAGCGCCGGCGCACCTTGGCCAGCAGCGGGGGCCCGGCGGCGTGCATGGCCTGGTAGAGCCGGGCGATGTCGTCGGCGGCCACCTGGCCATCCGCGCAGGTGAAGCCGACCAGCGGGGCCCGGCAGGCCTTCAGGCCTTCCAGCACGCCGTGGCCGTAGCCCTGATTGACGTCCACGCGCACTTTGCGCACCGGCAGGCCAGCCGCGGCCAGGGCGTCGATCACGCAGCCGGTGCCGTCGGTGGAGCCGTTGTCCACCAGCACCAGTTCCAGCGCGATGCCGCGTTCGGTGAAGGCGCGCAGCAGGTCGCGCGCGGTGGCCTCCAGGCAGTTCTCCTCGTTGTAGCAGGGGATGGAGAGAGAAAGCTCCGGGCGGGCCGGCGTCGAGTTCATCCGGCGCGTCCTTTCCCGGAAGCGGCGGGAGTCCGGTTGTGCATGCGGATGGTTTCGCGAATCCCTTCGCGTACCGTGAAGCGCGGGGCCCAGTTCAGCGTGCCCCGCAGCAGCGAAATGTCCGCGGGCCCCTGCGCCACTTCGTCCTCGCGATACGGCAGCGCCCCGAACTGCAGTTGCTGCGGCCACAGCCCGAGCAATTCTGCCGCACACTCGGCGAATTCCCGCACCGAGGTATGCGCGCCCGTAGCCAGGTTCACAACCCCCGGGCACGGGCCCGCCAGGCCCAGCCGCAGCAGGCCCTCGGCCACGTCGCCTACATAGGTGAAGTCGCGGCGCTGCTGCCCCGCCGTGAGTCTCAGCGTCCCGGCCGCGCCCGCCAGGCCGATCAACGACGGCAGCAGCCGCGTGGGGTGCTCGCCCGGTCCATACACGATGAACAGACGCGCCACCACGCCGCGCAGGCCCAGCAGTTGGCGCGCGTCCAGCACCTTTCCGGCGCCGGCCAGCTTGCTGCGGCCGTAATCCGAGATGGGCCGCGCCGGCGAATCTTCCCGCACCGGCCCATCCACGCGGCCGTACTCGAACGACGAGCCCGCGTGCACCAGGCGCATCCCGCCCCAATCGCACTCGCGGTCCTGGGCCATCGTGGTGGCCATTTCGGCCGGCAATTGCGTGTTGAGGGCCGCCGCCAGCAAGGGGTCGCGCTCGTCGCGGTCTACCCCGTAGCCCGCCAGGTTGATGACCACCGCGGGCCGCGCCTCGCGGTACACCCGGGCGAATTCCCCCGGACGAGAGAGGTCTGCCAGGCAACCGGCCGCCCCCGCGCAATCGGCGGCCACCGCGTTCAGCCGTTCCCCGTCCCGTCCCGCCAGCCACAGCTGCGGGCCGCAGGCCGCCACCCGGCGGGCCACCGCGGCGCCGATGAAGCCGGTGGCGCCGGTCACCAGCACCCGCGCTCCCCGGTAGCCCCGCAGCGGCCCTGGGTCCGCCAACATGGGCATGCATTGTAGCAGCACCGTCACGGCGCGCGCCTTGCGCCTCCCGTGCGTCCGTGCGAGGATGAGGCCGCATGGCCCTCAGCGCGGCACTCCTTCACGTGGTCCTGCCCGACTCGGTTTACTGGACGCTGGCGCTGGTCTTGCTCTGCGCCGCCGGCGCCCGGGCTGTGCGCGGGCGCGAATGGGGCCGCCCCGCGGGATGGTTCGCTTTGCTGGTGGCCGGGCAAGCCTGCGCCCTTCAGCTCATCGAAGTGGGCCCGGTGATCCGGCTCCAGATTTTCTTCCGCTGGCGGGACCTGGCGCTGACGTGGCGCTGGGGATTCCTGGCCGCCGTCCTGGCGCAGTTCCTGCTGGTGGCCTGGTTTGCCCGGCGGTGGCGGCCGCCCTTCTGCCCGCGCTGGCGTCGGTTGTTCACGGCGAAGGCCGGCCTGGCCTGGCTGGCGCTGATGAGTTACGCCGGCGCGACGATTGCTCCCGGCGTGGCCCTGGCCCTGGTGGGCGGCGGGATCCTCCCGCAGATCGGCCAGCACAGCGCCAAGGTGGCTCTGGGTTTGCTCGTTGCCTTCACCGGGCTGCTGAACCTGATTCTGGTTGTCGAGGCCATTCCGGCCCCGGCGCTTGAGCGCTGGCAAGGGCGCTGGCGCGCCCTGGCTGTACATCCGCGCCTGCCGTGGGCCGCGGCGCTATGGGTGGTGCTGGTGTCGTCGTTGCTGGCGTGGTTCGTCCTCGACCGCATCCCCCACGTGCCTGATGAAGCGGGCTACCTATTTCACGCCAAGTATCTGGCCAGCGGCAGGTTGTACCTCGAAGCTCCCCCGGTGCCGCAGGCCTTTAACGTGCCGTTCTATTTCAGCGAAGGCGAAAAGTGGTATATCGCGCCGCCCGTGGGCTGGCCGCTAGTGCTGGCGCTGGGCGCGCTAGCGGGCGCCCCGTGGCTGGTGAACCCGCTGCTCGGCGGGCTCACCGTGCTGTTGACGCACCGCCTGGTCCGGCGGTTGTGCGGCGAAGAGATGGCCGCGGGCGTGGCGCTGCTGGCGGCGGCGTCGCCCTGGCTGCTGCTGATGAGCGCCAGTCTCATGAACCACTCGCTCACCCTGGTTCTCGCGCTGGTGACGCTGCTGGGAGTCGAGCGCGCGCGCAACGCCGGCAGCTTGCTGGGCGGCGCCGCGGCAGGGCTGGCCGTGGGCGGCATCCTGCAAGTGCGTCCGCTTGATGCGGTGCTGCTGGCCGCGGTGATGGGCGTGTGGTGGTTGAGCGCCGGGAGACGCATCCGCGTGGCGGCCGTGGGCGCGACGGTCGTCGCCGGGCTGGCGCTGATCGCCGTCTTCCTGGCCTACAACCAGGCGCTCACCGGCGACCCCCTGCTCCCGCCCATCAATAAGCTGGCCAACGAAAAAATCTACCAGGGCGTGAACCGCCTGGGCTTCGGCAAAGACGTGGGCAACGTGGGCTGGGTGGGGCTCGACGCCCTGCCCGGCCACGGCCCCATTGACGTGGCCATGAACACCAACCAGAACCTGCACCTGGTTCACTTCGAGCTGCTCGGCTGGATGTGTGGCTCGCTGATCCTGGTGTTTGTGCCGGCATTGTGGCGCGAGTGGCGGCGCGACGCGCTCTGGTGGGGCATCCTCCTGGCCATCTGCGGCGGGATGAACATCTACTGGTTCAGCGGCGGGCCGGACTTCGGCGCGCGGTACTGGTACGCGGCATTTGTGCCCCTGGTGGTGCTCGTGTGGCGCGGCGCGGAATCGCTGGCGCAGAAGTTCGAGACGCCCGACGCGCAATCGCGCGTGTGGGCGCTGGTCGCCCTGGCCACCCTGGCCGGCGTTATCAACCTGGTGCCGTGGCGCAGCCTGGACAAGTACAAGTATTACCGCGGCACCCGGCCGGACGTGGGCAGGCTGGCCGAGCAGCACAACTTCGGCCGCGCGCTGGTCTTCGTCCGCGCGCGCCAGTGGCCCGACTACGCTTGCGCCGTCCCGTACCTCCCCCCGCGCTTCGACCGTGACGCCCCCGGCCCGCTCTATGTGCAAGATGTAGGCCCCGCCCTCAACGAAAAACTCGTCCGCTACTACGCCGACCGCCCCGTCTGGGTGCTCGAAGGCCCCTCCAAGTCTCGCGGCGGCCCCGTCCGCGTCGCCGCCGGCCCCCTTCCCCCGGGCACTGTCCCCCCACCGGACCCGGACGCCATGAGCCAAAACCCTGGCCGTTAGGCGGCGTACAAATTTCACGTTTACGGTGTTGACCGGCCGCTCGACGGGCGCTAGCCTCCTGTGCAGGGGGAAGGATGCTGCATCCTGCATTTCTGCTTGCCGGGCAAGTCCTGGTCGTTCTGTTAGCCGCTTCGTACCAGCAAGGGGGGGATAAGCCGCCGCAGGTTCCTTACTTGTCCCGCGACCCCGGCGCGGAGTCGCTGGCCGCCCGCAAGGCCGCCCAGATGAAGACGGCCGGCAAGGTTCCAGTTTATTCCCAATTTCAGTTCACCGACCGCATCAAAGAGAGCGGCATTACCTTCGTCCACCGCATCGTCCAGGACGCCGGGCCGGCCTACAAGGCCATCCACTACGACCACGGCAGCGGCCTGGCCGTGGCCGACGTGGATAGCGACGGGCTCTACGACCTCCTCTTCTTGAATCAAGTGGGCGGAAACGAGCTGTGGAAAAATCTCGGGCAGGGAATGTTCAAGGACATCACGGCCGAGGCCGGCATCGCCGCCGCGGGCCGGATCAGCGTGGCCGCAGCCTTTGCCGATACGGATAACGACGGCGACCAGGACCTGTTCGTCACCACGGTTCGCGGCGGCAACATCCTGTTCGAGAACGACGGCCGCGGGCGATTCCGCGACGTCACCGCCAGCGCCGGCCTGGGCTTCACCGGTCACTCCTCGGGCGCAGTGTTCTTCGATTTCAACCGGGATGGCCGCTTGGACCTGTTCGTTTGCAATGTGGGCCGCTACACCACCGACCAGCGCGGCCCCGACGGCGCCTACGTCGGCGTGCGCGACGCCTTCCTGGGCCATACCCACGCGGATCGCACCGAATTCAGCATCCTCTACCGCAACGAAGGTCAAAATCGGTTCCGCGATGTGTCCGCGGAAGCCGGCTTGCGCCATGCCGGGTGGAGCGGCGATGCCACCTTCACCGATGTCGATGGCAGCGGGTGGCCCGGCCTTTATGTTTTGAACATGCAGGGAGACGATCGCTTCTACGCCAACAACCAAGGGCGCTTCCGGGATTCCACTGAAACGCATTTTCCCAAGACTCCGTGGGGCAGCATGGGCATCAAAGTCCTCGACTTTGACAACGACGGCGCGCTGGACGTCTTCGTCACCGACATGCATTCGGACATGTGGGAGGACGTCGGCCCCGGCCGCGAAAAAACCAAGTCCCGCAAGACCCCGCCGGACGAAGTTCTACAGGGCGGCGCGAACAACATCTTCGGCAATGCGCTGTTTCGGAACCGGGGACAAGGCAAGTTCGAAGAGGTTTCCGACCGGCGGGGAGTTGAGAACTACTGGCCCTGGGGCCCGAGCGTCGGCGACATCAACGCCGACGGGTGGCAGGACATTTTCATCGCGTCGTCTATGAATTTTCCCTTCCGCTACGGCATCAACTCCATGCTGCTGAACAATCAGGGGCGGGGGTTCCTCGACAGCGAGTTCCTTTTGGGCATCGAGCCGCGCCGCGATGGCCGGACCACCACGCCCTGGTTCGACGTGGATTGCTCCGGCGAAGGCTTTCCGCGCAACAACTTGCTGCCGCTCAACCCGTGCCAGGGGCGAACCGGCAGAATCACCGTAACGGCCCCGCTGGGCAGCCGCTCCGCCGCCATTTTTGACCTGGACAACGATGGAGACCTCGATATCGTGACCAGCGACTTCCATTCTGAGCCGCAGATTTTGATAAGCGACCTCGCGGCGAGGAAGTCCATTCGCTGGCTCAAAGTGGTTCTGGAAGGGCGCGCCTCCAATCGGGACGGGCGGGGCGCCCTGGTCCGCGTGCGCGCCGGCCGGCGGCTCTTCGTTCAACAGAACGACGGCAAGTCCGGCTATCTGGCCCAGAGCGCCTTGCCGCTGTACTTCGGCCTGGGTGAAGCACCCAGAATTGACCAGGTGGAAGTGCTGTGGCCGTCCGGCCGCAAGCAAGTCGTCACCCAACATCTGCGAATGAACACCACCCTCCGCATTCAAGAGCCGCAGTAGCGTACTCTCCGCACTCCAACTCCTGTCCCTATCCGTCTCCCTCCGGGGCTGCAGCGGCCTCAAAATGCGGACTCGGCGATGCGCACCGCGTTGGCCATCAGCGTAAACGTGATGTTCTTCGCGGGGAGGAAGGGGAAAGCGGCGCCGTCGGCGATGTACAGGTTCTCGAAGTCATGGCTCTGGCCGAAGGCCGAGGTGCTGAAGCATTTTTTCTCGCGCGACATCGGCAGAGTCCCGGCGTAGTGCGCGCTCGCGCCCATCGGCCGCACGTGCGCCATCCCCGGCGGCACGATGCACCCCAGGCGCCGCAGCGCCCGTTTCACCGCGCCCACCGAGCGCCGCAGGAACTCCCCTTCCCCCGCCGGGGGTGAGTAGTGAATCGCCAGGCGCACCGGGTTGCCGGCGCCCGTGGCCTTCTCGCCAGCGGCGGCCCCGTCGTGCGGCTCCAGCGTGACGTAATTCTCCGCCCGCGGCGTGTCGTGATGGTTCACGTTGACGATGCCCAGCGCCGCGTGCAGGTTCCGCACCAGGAAGGCCGCCGTGCGCAGGTCGCACGGCAGGTTCTGCATGATCGGGTGTACCATGCCGGTCTTCAGCGTGGTGATTTGCCCGTGCACGTACTCCTTCGGCGAGCCCGTCTCCACGCCCATCCCCAGCAGGTGGTACTGGTAGCTTTGCGGCTCATACGATTTGCCGATCAGCCGCAGGTTGACGAAGGGCACCAGGATTTGCCGGTTGTCCATCAGCCCGCCGAGCTTCTCCAGTTCGCCCGAATCGCGGTAGATGGACTCGAGAAAGATCTTGCTCGAGGAGAGCGCGCCCGCGGCCAGCACCAGCCGGCCCGCGTCGAAGCCTTGCGGCTCGCCGCCGGCCACCGGTTCGGCGATCACCCGGGTGACCCGGCCCACCGTGTCGAAGCGGAAGTGCGTAACGCGCACCCCGCCGGCGTACCGGAAATTCGGAAAAGCGCGGCACTCCGCCAGGGTCAGCGCGGGAGTGTAGAGCGAGTCCGAGGGGCAGCCCCACAGGCAGCGGCCCAGATAGTCACAAGCCTTGCGGCTGCCCAGGTCGCGACTCAGCGTGGCCACGCGCGTGCGACCGAAGTAGCAGCCCTGCGCATTCAGGCTGGCCTTGTGCTTCTCGTATTGCTCCAGCAGCAGCGCGGAATGCCGGTCCAGCCGCAGCGGTTCCATCAGGTGCGCGTGCAGCGGGAAGAACCGCGCCAGGTCGTCCGCCGCCCCCGTGACTCCGATGCGCCGCGCCACTTCGTCGTAGCACGGCCCGAGTTGCGCATACGAGAAAGGAAAATCCTCCAGCTCCACGTCGCTAAAGGGGTAGCAGCCGGCCGTCCACGTTTGCGCCAGCCCCCCCTGCGCGAAAGAAAAGAGGGGCGCGAAGCCGCGGCTCTCCACCGCGTGCCCCGCGGGCGTCCGGAAGACGTATTCCTTGCTCGGTGGGATGCCGTAGTACTCGCCCGGGGCGCCGGGCAGCAGCGCGCCTTCGAAGTTCTTGCCGAGGAAGTATTCGACCGGATCCGGCAGCGCCGACTTGAGCGCGACCAGCGAAGCCTCCGGGGCCGCCGCGGGCGGCTTGGCGTAGCCCACGTCCAGCATGGTCACGTCGTGGCCCTTGCGCAGCACGGTCAGCGCGAAGTGCACCGCGCTGGGCCCCGAGCCCACCACCACAATCCGTTGGCCGCTCATCGCCGCTCCCCGGACGCCCGCGCGGCGGGAGGCGTTGCCCCGCTGAGCAGCGCCTGCATCGGCGCAAAGAGAACAGCAGCCGCGAGCAGCCGCGGGGCGAAGAGCAGCCCGCGCCCCATGCCCGCCAGGATCACGGCGGCCGCGGGGGTGTCGTCCACGCTGTCGCGAAAGCCCTGCGACGCATCGCAGCTTTCCAGGATGGCCGCCAGCAGCACCAGCTTCCTGCGCAGGGCGGAGCGCCGCGCGGCCATGCTGGCATAAGAATCCGCGAGCGAAGTCCACGCCGGGCCGCGAGCCGCGACGCCCAGGAGGGCGGCATCGAAGCCGTCGCGGGCCGCAAACCGGCACGCGGATTCGAAGGGAACAGGCGCAGACCAGGAGCCTGCCCCGCCGTGCGCCTCCGCGTACTTGCGCGCTACATACTCCGCGGGCTCCCGCCCGACGAGGTAGCGGCAGAAGACCTGGCACTCGCGCGCAAGGGTCGCCTGCGTATCCATCCTGGCTCTTTTCCTATTTCTGTTTTCCGTTCTTGGCGCACAGCGGGCGGAGCATCTCGTCGAGCGTCTTCATCTGCGCCAGCCGTTCCTCGCGCAGCTCGTTCGAGAGCATCACGCCGCTGTACCGGAATGAGGATAACTGACCCACGGTAAGAGGCAATACGGAATGGAAGAGCGGTTCCAGAAGCGAAAGCGTTCCCACCAGCAACCCCATCGGGATGGGCAGCTTCGGCGCGGGCTTGCCGAAGCGCAGCGTGTGCGCTTTTTGCAGGAATTGCTCGATGGTGATCACCTGCGGCCCGCCGAACTCCACCGTGCTGCCGTTGAACAGGTCACGCTGCACAATCAGGCGCAGGAACGCGGCCACGTCGCTGACGTGGATGGGCTGGATCGGTGTGCGCCCGCCGAAGACGGGGATCACCGGGAGGAAGGCCAGCGTGGCCAGGCCCTGCCACGCGGGCGAGCCCGCGCCCAGGATGATGGCCGGGCGCACCATGCTGACGCGCAGGCCGCTTTCCCGCGCGAAACGCTCGCCTTCTTCCTTGGACTGCGCGTAGTCGTAGCGCGACTTGTCCGGGAACTTCACGGCCACGCTGCTCACGTGCAGCAGCCGCTCGATGCGCGCCGCTTTGCATGCGCGCACCAGCGTGGCCACCGCGTGGGCGTTGGCGCGGAAGTAGTCTTCGCGCCTGGCCTTGCCGGTGAGCGCCGCCAGGTTGACGGCCGCGTCCACGCCGCGCAGGTGCCGCTCGTACGATGCGGCCTCGGCCAGGTCGCCGCGCACCCACTCCACCGGCGCCCGCGGCGCCACCCGGCGCGCGCCTTCCCCCCCGGAGCGGCTCAGGCACACGGCGCGGGACACTTCCGCCGGGTCCAGTTGCGCCAGCAACTCCCTTCCCACGAATCCCGTGGCTCCGGCGATGAACAGTGTCTTCACTCTGTTGGCCTGGGCCGCCGGCTACCTTTGCGCGGATGGGGACGGGGCGCTCTTCCCGTGCGCCCGGCGGGCCTCCTCGAAGCGGCCGCTCCATAGCAGGCGGCGCAGCCGCGCCACCCCCTTGATGTCGTCCCACGCGGTGCGGATGATTTTCACGCGGCTGTCGTCGTCCTCGATCCACATCACCGGCAGGTCCTTGATGCGGTAGCCCTGTTTCTCCGCCAGCACCAGCATTTCCGTGTCGAAGAACCACGATTGGTCTTCGATCTGCGGCACCACGCGCTGGATCACTTCGCGGGTCACGAACTTGAAGCCGCACTGCGCGTCGCTGAAGCGGGTGGAGAGCGCCGCCTTCACCAGCAGGTTGTAGATGCGCGAGATGACGTCCCGCTTCCACTTGCGCTGGGTCCGCGACTCGCGCATCAGCCGCGAGCCGATGGCAATGTCGTAGCCTTCTTCCGCCAGGGCCTGCACCGCGCGCGGCACGGCGGCCAGCTCCGTGCTCAGGTCCACGTCCATGTAGCCGACGATGTCCGCGGCGCTGTGCGTCCACGCGTGACGCAGCGCGCGGCCGCGCCCGCGCAGGTCCAGGCGGGAGAAACCCACCTCGCTGTGATCCGCGGCCAGTTGCGCCGCCACCCGGTCGGTGCCGTCGCTCGATCCGTTGTCCACCACCACCACCCGCCAGCGGCACGCCAGGTTCTGCCGCAAAAAAGCACGCACCGTGCCCACGCTCCTGGCCAGCACATGCGCTTCATTCAAAACCGGAATCACCACATCCACGGTCAGGTCTGAGACGGGCTTGGGGGTCATTGCTCGGCACAGCAGGCTAACACCGGCGCGCCTTCCCGTGCAACGCCTGGCATGGCCGGGTAGTGGTCTAGTTTGATTAGACCACTACCCATGGCCGGTAGTGTCTTGCGTTGACTCGGCTCTGTTTACATCCTGGCGCGCCCAAATGCTTAAGAACGCTCAGTCCTCGACCACGTGGGTCTCAAACACCTTGCGGTACTGGGCCCACTTGGGGGCGTCGAACTGCCCGCCGGGGCCGAAGCAATCCACGGCGCTGTAGGCCATAAACAGCGCGTGGTGGGTATTGTCGTGAGCGAAGAGGCCCTGGCGGCCGAAGGTCAGCAGGCCATCGAGCGAGCCCAGCCATTCGTCCATGGCGCACAGCTTTTCCTCGTAACCGCGCAGGTAGATGGGATAGGCCTGGCGCAAGCGGCGGGTTTCCACGCGCAGCACTGGTGCGCGGTTGGGGATGCCGGCGATTTCCAGCGCGCGCAGGTAGAGCCGGCCCAGCTCTTCGTCGGTAAGTTGCCATTCCGGGCCCAGGGGGTCGCAGGGCAATTCCGCGCAGAGCACCGTTTTGCCGCGCGGTTCGGGCGAAACGCAGTAGTTCTTCGGCTCGGACATGCGCGAGATGGGGATCTGCTCCTCGGGGAAGTAGTGCGCGTCGTACTCGGTGAACTGGTCCGTGCCCAGCGCCAGGTAAATGAGGATCATGGCGCGATAGGCCAGCCCTTCGGAGGCGGCGCGCACCTCCGGCGGCCCTTCCGGGGTGACTCCCCGAGCAATCATGGTGATGGGGAGAGTGGACCAAACCACGTCGGCAGCCAGCGACTGTTCGGCGCCATTGCGCTCGAAGCGCACGCCTGTGACGCGCTGCCCTTCCCGGGTGATGCCCGTGACCCGCGCGCCGAAGAGAATTTCCGCACCGGCCTGCCGCGCGGCCTCGGCGATGCATTCGCTGATTTGCCCGTAGCCGCGGCGCGGATAGAAGAAGCGCCCCGCGCCGGGTGGCTTCAACCCGGGCACCGCGGAGACCACTTTCTTCACCAGCTTGCCGAGCGAGCTGCCGGAGACGCGGCGTTTGGCCTGGGTCACGGCCAGGGCTTCCGGCTCCAGGCCCCACAACTTGCGGGCGTAGGGAAAGTAGAACTCGCGGCAGATGGTGCGGCCCAGGCCACGCTCGAGAATCGTCGCGAAAGTCTCCTCGGCGTGGTTGGGGGCGGGCAGAACTTTGCGCCCCATGTCCAGGGCCACGCCGAAGGCGAAGGGCTTGGGCGTGTGCAGCAAGAGGTCCACCGGCTTCAGCGGGAAGTGAATCCAGCGCCCGCCCAGCCGGATGCGGCCATGACGCGGGCGGTCGAGCAGGTCGTCGCCGAGCAATTGCTTGAGGTCGGCCAGGATGTGCGGCTCGCACGCGGGGTGCAGGCGGTGGCTGCCGTAGTCCACGTTCAAGCCTTCCATCGGGAAGCTGCCGGCATTGCCCCCCACGCGGCCGGAGGCCTCCAGCACGGTGACGCGGGCCACGCCCTTCAGCGCCAGACGCCACGCCGCCCCTACCCCGGCCGGCCCCGCGCCGAGAATCACCACGTGCGGCTTGGCGTGGGCTGCACTCATGTGGCCGAAGAAATCACCGCCCGAACTCCCGAGACGCGGCCCATGGCCAGCGAGATCACCCCGCCCAGCAGACCCCCGGCCACCAAAACCACTTCCCATACCAGCCCGACCGCCACGCTCATCGCCGGCGAGGCCCCGAAGGGCAGCAGGAGCGCCGCCAGCGCCGCCTCGCGCACGCCGATGCCTCCCTGGGTCACCGGCAGCAGCGCCGAGACTTTGGCGATGGGCCAGGCGAAGAGCCAAACGTGCAGCGGAATGTGCAAGCCCACGGCGGCGCCCAGCACCGCGTTCAGCAGCACCAGGCAGGACTGGACGGCGACCCCCAGGGCCAGCACCAGCGCCACGCGGTGCGGCTGACCGGCCAGCGAGCGCAGCGCGTGACGGAGCTTGGCCAGCTTGCGGCGGACCTTGAACGGGAACCGGCGCGCCGGGAGCAGCAGCAGTATGGCCGCCCCGCCGATTCCTCCGGCGGCAAAGAGGCCCGCCAGCGCCCAGAAGGTGCGGCGGCTCTGCGGGTCCAGCGCCCCGGGAAGCATCAGCGCCCCGGCGCCGGCCACCAAGCCCAGCGCGGCCACGTCCAGCAAGCGGTCCAGCAAGCTGCCGAAGAGCGTCCCGGCGCGGTTGCGTCCCATGCGCAGGGCCAGGCCGGCGCGGATGACGTCGCCGCCGACAATGGAGGGCAGGAACACGTTGCCGAACAGTCCGGCAAAGTAGCACTGCGCGGCCTGGGGATAATTGAGCCCGGCGCCGGCCAGGTTGACCATCAGCCGCCACTTGGCGGTGGCCACGGAATGCGTGGCCATGTAAGCCACCAGCACCAGCAAGAACAAGCTGGCCGGCAATCGCCGCAGCGCCGCCCACAATTCGTCCAGCGGGAGCAGCCACAGCAACAGCGCCAGGATCAACACGCTGCCGCCGATCCGGATGGCCGCGCCGCGCCCGGAGCGCTTCTGGTTCGCCTGGTTCATTTGGATTTCAGCGCCAGGGCCATGCGCGAGATTTGATCCGCCAGCAGGCCCACGCACCAGATAATTACGCCGGTCAGCAGTCCCATGACGGCGCTCTCGGAGAGGTTGCCCTTCCAGATGTCGTAACCGGTCTTGCCCAGTCCCGCCAGGAAAAACAGCAGGCCCAGCGGCAGGAAGATGCGCAGGGGATTGAAGTAGGTGACCGTGCGCAGGATCAGCAGCAGGAAGTGGTAGGCGTGCGACGCCTTGATCTTGGACTTGCCCACCCGCTGGTAGTACTCAATGGGGTGGTAGTACACCCGGTAGTCGCTGCACAGCAGGGCCATGGTGATGGTGGTGGTGAAGGAGAACCCCGAGGGCAGCAGGTGCTCGAATTTCTCCACCAGCGTCTTGCGCATCACCCGCAGGCCGGAGTTGAGGTCGGGGATGGGCTGCTCGGCCAGGTAACCGGCCAGCTTGGCCAGCACCCACTTGGCCGGCTTGCGCACCAGGGGGATGGCCACATTCTGCGTGGTGCGCGCGCCCACCACCATGTCGTATTCGTGGATTCTCTCGAGCATCGGGGGGATGGCCTCGGCGGGATAAGTCCCGTCGGCGTCGCAGATGACGATGAACTCGTGACGCGCGGCGTGGATGCCGGCCTTGAGCGCGGCGCCATAGCCGCGGTTGCGCCCCTGGCGGATCAGCCGCACGCCCCGCCGTTCCACTTCCGCGGCGGTGCCGTCCTGCGAGCCGTCGTCCACGATGATCAGTTCCCAGGACCAGCCGCAGGCGCGCATCACCTGCTGGATGCGCTCGATCTGCGCGCCGATGCCGCGCTCTTCGTTGAAGGCGGGGATGACCACGGTGACGCCGGTGGCGGCGCCCTGCCGCGCGGCAGCGTCCCGCTCCGCGGCGTAAGCGACTCTGGTCTCGGTCTGGCTCATTTCTTCCCCGCCGCGGCGGCCGCCGGCGGCGGTTCCCACTTGCAGACGAAAACTTCGCCCTCACCAATTGTGCCACGAAATACGCGCACGGTTGCGAACTCCCGCTCGACGATGTTCCAGATTTCGGGGTGTCGCGAGCGGAGGAAAATCGGGAAGGCGTGCAGCAGCCACACCGGCCTTCCCGAAGCCCGCACGGCCTCCAACTGAGCCGCGGTTTCCACCGCCGGCCAGTCGCGCCCGTGGTACACGCGGTAGGGGAAGACGGCCAGGCCCGTAACCACCACGGATTCCCCGGGGCGCCGCTGCGCGTCCACGAAGCGCATGGCCCCCTCGTAGTCCTGCTTGGGGTGCAGCCAGGCTGACCGCACCGTCCACGCCGAACCCAGGATGAGCATCACGCCCAGGGCGGTGGCCGCCGCGCTGCGCAGCGGCGCGCTGATCCCGCTCCAGCGCGCTGCTGTTTCGGCGCAGCGCGCCGCGCCGCGCATCAGCAGCAGGAAGGCGAAGCCAATTGCGAAAAAGAAGAAGCGCGGCCACAGGTTGTGTTCCAGAGCGGCCATCACCACTGCCGTGATCATGCCCGGCGCCAGCATCAGTCCCAGGGCATAGCGGTTTTCGCGCCAGTAGCTGAGCGCGCCCGCCAGCACAATACCGCCAGCGAGGACCAGCACGGCTACGCCCAGCCGGCCCCCCGCGGGCGCGGCCAGCCCGCGCAGCGTCTCGAAGATGGCCCACAGCGGGCTGGTCCAGTCCGATTCCACGCGGGCCTGCGCGGCCTGGCCCACGGTGCGCCGCAGCAACTGCGGCAGTACCGGAGAGTAGAGCAGAAGCGTGAGCACGCCGCCGCCGGCGAATCCCCCTAGCGGCCGCCACAGACTTTGCGGGGCGATGTGCCGCCGCCGGGCAACCGCCAGCCACGCATACACGGCGAAGTGGCCGGCGGTGACGAAGCCCATGGTCAGATGGGTGTACAGCCCCAGCGCGGTGGCCACGGCGTACCACACCCACCAGCGCCGCGCGGATTCCTGCATCCCGCGGATGAAAAAGCAGGTGGCCAGGAGCGTCCACAGGGCCATGCCGGTGTAGCCACGCGCGTTCTGCGAAAACCACACATGGTGGTAACTGGCCACCAGCAGCCCCGCCGCCAGCCATGCTTCCCGCGCCGGGGCCAGCAGCCGCCCGCAGAAGTACAGGGCCGGGACCGCCGCCACGCCGAAGAGCGCCGCAGGCAGCCGCAGTGCGGCGTTGCTCTCGCCGAACACGGACGTGCTGATGTGCGCCAGCAACGAGTACAGCATGTGTTTGTTCTGCGAGGTGTAGGTGGTGAGTATCTCGCCGAGCGGCGGGCGCACCGTCTGCACCAGCGTGGTCATTTCGTCGTACCACAGTTGCTGGTGGAGCGCGATCGCGCGCAGCGCCGCGGCCACGGCCATCAGCGCAATCAGCCACGGCCAGGGGCAGCGCCTATCGGCCGGGGGCGCCTCCGCCGGCCACCACCCTTCGAGCGCGACGGCCTCCCGGCCGGGTGGCGGTGGGCGCTCCACGGCCGTGGTTCCCGTGCGGCCCATGCTCACCGTCCGCCCTGGTGGATGGCATTCAGGCGCCCGGCCAGGTCGAAGTCGCGCGATGTGATGCCGCCGGCGTCGTGCGTGTGCAGATCCACGGTCACGCGGTTCCACACGTTGCTCCAGTCGGGGTGATGATTCAAGGCTTCGGAGGCCAGCGCCGCGCGCGCCATGAAGCCGAAGGCCTCGCTGAAATCGGCGAACTGGAAATCGCGGTGCAGCTTGCCGCCGGCGACCCTCCAGCCGGGGAGAGTCTTCAGTCCGGCGGCGATTTCCTGTTCGCTGAGCCTGGTGCGTGCCATATGCGCCCTCCGCGTTCTCGGGGTCTGTTCATTCTGCCATAGACGCGCGCGGCCGCTGCGGGGCGGTCGCGTCCCTGGCTCATTTGAATTACCGCGGACCGGTCACTTCGGGTATCATGTTGCCCTTTTGCGCGGGCATGGTCGGCCGCGAGATAAGACTCACGCAAACGGAACGGAGCGAAATGGCCCGGAAGAGAATCCGCGTGGTGCAATACGGAGTCGGTCCGATTGGCGCCGCCATTGTGCGGCTGATGCGCGAGAAGCAGGCGCTGGAAATCATCGGCGCCATTGATAAAGACCCGGCCAAGGCCGGGCGCGACCTGGCTGAGGTGGTCGGCGCCACCGACGGCCCGTGGCGCATCCGCGTGGTACCCGCCGCCGCGGAGATGCTGGCCAAGGAGCCGGACGTGGTGGTGCACACCACGTCGTCCTACTTGGCGCACGTCACCGACCAGTTGATCGAGTGCTTGGAGGCCGGCGCCAGCGTGGTCTCCACGTGCGAGGAGCTGGCCTACCCGTTCCGCAAAAGCCCCGACCTGGCCAAACAACTGGACGACGCGGCGCGCGAAGCGGGCGTCGCGCTGTTGGGCACGGGAGTGAACCCCGGCTTCGTGATGGACAAGCTGGTGCTGACCCTGGGCGCCGTGGCGCAGAAGGTGGAACGGGCCCGCGCCGTCCGCGTGGTCAACGCCTCGAAGCGCCGCCTGCCGTTGCAGAAAAAAATCGGCGCGGGGATGACCCCGGAGGAGTTCCAGGCCCAGGTGGAGGCGGGCGTGATCAAGCACCACGGCCTGCCCGAATCGGTGGCCATGGTGGCCGACGGGTTGGGCCTGGAGGTGGACGACATCAGCGAGGCGATTGCGCCCATGATCGCCGAGGAGCCGGTGCTCACTGAATTCCTCCAGGTCGAGCCCGGGCAGGTGACCGGCGTCCACCAGATCGCCCGCGGCACACACCGCGGCGCGGAAAAGATCTACATGGAGCTGCGCATGTACGTGGGCGCCAAGGAATCGAGCGACACCGTCGAGCTCTCCGGCACCCCCAACATTTCCCTGAACGTCCCCGGCGGCACCCACGGCGACATCGCCACCGCGTCGGTGGCCGTCAACTGCATCCCCGAAATCCTCAAGGCCCCGGCCGGCCTGCGCACTTCGCGCGACCTGGCCATGTGCTTCTTCCCGCCCACCGCGCAACCGTAGGAGCAAGGGAGCCGGTCCGGCCATCCCTTGCCACAAGCCGGTGTTGTGTATCATAATGTGTGCAGAACATTAGGTTTGACCTGATGTTCTGCACACATGAAGCTGCGAGGGAAACCAAATCGCGACGCCCTGTATCGTACCGCGGAGCAACAGGCGGGGTATTTCACGGCCCGGCAGGGCGCGGCAGCGGGATTTTCAGCCGAGCGCCTCTCGTCGCTGGCGCAACTCGGCCGCATTCAACGCCTGGCCCGCGGCATCTACCGGCTCCGTCACTTCCCGGCGTCCCGGTTTGAAGACCTGTTTGTCGCCTGGCTGCGATGCGGCCCGCGCTCCGTGATTTCCCACCACAGCGCGCTTTCCTTGTTTGACCTGTCCGACGTGATCCCTTCGCAGGTGCACGTTACCATCCCTCGCTCAGGATCTCGCCGGCGCCCCGGCATCCGGCTCCACACCGGCAAACTCCCTCGCTCCAGCGTTACGATGCGGGAGGGGTTGCCGGTCACTTCCGTCCCCCGCACCATCGCCGATGTGGCACGGTTCGGCATGGCGTCGGACCACGTCCAGCAAGCCGTCCAGGATGCGCTGCGGCGTGGGCTGGTCACACCAGAAGCGCTTCGGAAGGAAGCTCGCCGCGGAGGCGGGCGCACATGGCGCCTGATCGGGCCCCTTCTGCTCAGGCAAAGGGCTGCGGCATGAAATACAGAAGCGCCGCTGCTTTCCGTCAGGCGTTGGAAGAACGGCTCCGCGGGCAGTCCCTTTCCGGGAGCGAGTCACTCGCGCGGCTTCGAAAACTGGTGGCGTTTGAACGGCTGCTGGCGCGGTTGGAGCATCGTTGGCCCACAGCCCTGTTGCTCAAAGGAGGCTTGGCGCTTCAACTGCGAATAGGGAAGCGCGCACGCACTACCAAAGACGTGGACATGGCGGCCTCCCAGCCATGGGGCGCAGGGAAAGCTTCGGAACAGCTCCGTGCCACGGCCGGGGTGGAACTCGGTGATTGGTTTGCGTTTGAAATCGGCGAACCTGAGGAAGCTGCGACCGGAGCGCCAGGCCGCGGCTTTCGATTCCCGGTGCAATGCCTGCTCGACGGCCGCCCGTTCGAGTTTTTTCACGTGGACATGGGATTTGGCGATGCGGTGGTGGACCCTCCGGAAAAAGTTAGAGTTCCAAGCCTGCTGGCCTTTGCCGGGGTAGCCCCGACAACGGTTCGATGTTATCCCCTGACAGCCCACCTCGCGGAGAAGCTGCACGCCTACACAAGAGAGTATTCCGGCCCGGGCGACCACGCGAGTTCGCGATTTAGTGGACATTCTTCTAATGGGATCCTTCGCGGTTTTCCACCGTTCCCGCTTGCGCAACGCCCTGCAAGCCACCTTTCAAGCCCGCGCCATGCAGGCCCTGCCCGGGGAAGTGCCTTCGCCCCCGGTGGCGCTTGCCGGTGCCTACAGAAAGCTGGCCCACGATATGCAGCTTGCCTGGCCCGCTCTGCATGAGGCCGCTATGGCAGCGGCGAGCTTCCTGAATCCGGTCGTAACAGGCTCAGCTCGTCCAAAATGGAATCCCGCGCGATGGAAGTGGGTTTAGCCTGCGCTATAATCGGCGGCCTATGGCGGGCTCGCGACAGGCGGCTGTGCAGCAATCGCAGGTTGCCCCGGAGGTGCTGGAGGCCTTTCGGCGCTGGGGCTACCTCCAGGCGGACCTCGACCCGCTGGGCTTTCTGAAACCGCTGCCGCATCCGGACCTGGACGCGGCGCAAGGCGAATCGGCGGAAATCGCCCGCCGCTGGTACTGCGGCGCCCTGGGCGTCGAGTTCGGCCACATCCCCGACTCCGACCGCCGCCGCTGGATTGCCGAGCGCATGGAGACCGACCCCGAGCCGCCGCCCGCCGCGCTGCGCCGCCGCATCCTGGACCGCCTGATCCGCACGGAACTGTTCGAGCAGGTGCTGCAAACGCGCTACCTGGGCACCAAGCGCTACTCCCTCGAAGGCAATACCACGCTCATCCCCCTGGTGGACGAAATCCTGGAGACGGGCGCGGAGCACGGCGCCATCCAAGCCGTGGTTTCCATGAGCCATCGCGGCCGGCTCAACGTGATCGTCCACACCGTGCAGCGCGAGTCGGCGGACGTCTTCGCCAAGTTCGAAGACCTGGACCCGCGCAGCGTGATGGGCGGGGGCGACGTGAAGTACCACCTGGGGGCCACCGGGGAATACGAGACGCGCAGCGGCAAGAAAGTGCATATCCACCTGGTGTCCAATCCCAGTCACCTGGAAGCGGTGGACCCGGTTACCCTCGGGCGGACGCGCGCCAAGCAGAAGCGCCTGGGGCGCGACGGGCATGAAGGCGTCTTCCCGGTGATCATGCATGGCGATGCGGCCTTCGCCGGCCAGGGCATCTGGGCCGAGACGCTTAACCTGGCCAACGTGCGCGGCTTCAGCGTGGCCGGCTGCGTCCACGTCATCGTCAACAACCTCATCGGCTTCACCGCGCGCCCGGAGGAGTCGCACTCCTCGCGCTTTGCTTCGGACATGGCCAAGCGCCTGCCCATCCCGGTCTTTCATGTCAACGCCGACGACCCCGAGGCCGTGGTCCGCGCCGCGCGCCTGGCGGTGGACTACCGCTACACCTTCCACAGCGAAGTGGTGATTGACCTGATCGGCTACCGCCGCTACGGCCACAGCGAGGTGGACGACCCCACCATCACCCAGCCCCTGCTCTACAAGAAGATCAAGGACCACCCGCTGGTGTGGCAGAGCTACGCGCAACGCATCGGCGAAGACCCCACGGCCCTGGCCGACAAGGCCCGCCAGGAGTTCGAAGCGGCGCAGAAAGCCGCCAAGACCAAAGAGAAAAAGCCGGTGCTGCGCACGCTGCCCTCCTACTGGGACGAGTTCACCGGCGGGCGCTACACGGCCGCCTGCGAAGTGGACACCGGCCTGCCCGCCGCCGAGCTCCGCAAAATCGGCGACGGCCTGTGCCGCTATCCCGGCAACTTCCATATTCACGCCAAGGTGAAGAAGCTGCTCGAAGAGCGGCAAAAGATGGCCGCCGGCGAAAAGCCGGTGGACTATGGCATGGCCGAGGCCCTGGCCTTCGGCTCGTTGCTGGTCGAGGGCGTGCCCATCCGCTTCTCGGGGCAGGACTCCAAGCGCGGCACCTTCAACCAGCGGCACTCGACGCTGGTGGACACGGACACGGAAGCGGAGTGGGCGCCGCTCGCGCACCTCGATCCCAAGCAGGCGCGCTGCGAGATCCTCAACTCCACCCTCAGCGAGGCCGCCGTGCTCGGCTACGAGTACGGCTACAGCCGCGACTACCCCGAAGCGCTGGTCATCTGGGAGGCGCAGTTCGGCGACTTCGCCAATTGCGCCCAGGTGATCATCGACCAGTTCGTGGCCGCCGGCGAGGACAAGTGGGGCCTGCTCTCCGGCCTGGTGATGCTGCTGCCGCACGGCTACGAAGGCCAGGGGCCGGAGCACTCCAGCGCGCGCATCGAGCGGTACCTGCAACTGGCTGCCGAGGACAATATCCAGGTCTGCCAGCCCTCGACCGCGGCGCAGTACTTCCACCTGTTGCGGCGCCAGGCGCTGCGCAAGTGGCGCAAACCGCTGATCGTGTTCACGCCCAAGGGCATGCTGCGCCATCCCGACGCTGCATCGCCGCTGGCGGATTTCTCGCGCCCGCGCTTCCTCAACGTGCTGGGCGACAACGAGACGCCCGCGGCCACCCGCTTGCTCCTGTGCACCGGAAAGATCGGACACGAGCTGCGCCGCGAACGCAAGGAGCGCGGCGACTCCGCCACGGCCATCGTCTTCCTCGAGCAGATGTACCCTTTCCCCGGCGTCGAACTGGAGCACGAAATCCAGCGCTACGACAACCTGGGCGAAATCGTCTGGGTGCAGGAAGAGCCCGGCAACATGGGCGCGCTGGGCTTCATGATGCACCGCCTGGAAGCCATCGCCCGCGGCCGACCGGTGCGCAGCATCAAGCGTTCGGCCAGCGCCAGCCCCGCCACCGGTTCCCACGGCGCCCACGAACTCGAGCAGAAGACGCTGCTGGCCCTGGCCTTCACCACCGCCAAGTAGCGCGGGGACCCGGGGCCGCTGCCGCGCGGAACCTGTTCCATGGGTAGTGTCCTGGTTTGACCCAAACGGCCCCTCGCAAACCGGGGCGGGCGGCTGGGCATCTTGTGCCATGCCAAACCCCACAAGCAGCACGTGGCGGCTGTTTGCGGAATACTTGGTCTTACGACCTCTGCGGGAGAGCGTCCGGGAACCTGAATCACATCAATGCAAGTGCGCCGGCAAGTTGCCCTTGACAATTCTATAGCCAATAGATACAGTTGGGACTGATGTTTTTCTACGGCTCAACGCGGCCGCCGGCCCGGCGCTCTCCCCTCGCGCCCCACTGGCCCTCCTCCTCGCGAAAGTCGCCCGTCACCCATCAACAGTCACTAAGAACTTTATCCAATAACCACTGGCTAAATGCCGCTGCTACCCCTGTAAGCGCTAACTATCTCCTTTGGTTACTATATGTTGGCCGGGAAACCGCTAACCATTCCCGCTGCCATTTGCTAGCTAAACAGTGGCGAGGGGGTGGGTCTATGCGATTCTCCCAATCAGAAATCGCCAAATTTCAATCCCTCGGCACGCCTTTCGGTCCCGCCTCACCGCCTCCTATCTCCCTGTGCTGCAACACTTCCCCAGGTTCCGCCCGCAAACCCTCACACTGCAACACTTCCCGTTTCCATGCGTGTTTTTTTTCTGTGCGTAGGGGGGTGGGGTGTCCCCAGCGAACCCCATTACAACCCTCCAGCCACTTGCCGCTCGTCACGGATTCTGCTCAATGGCACAATGGCCCGATGACTCGATGGCACAATCGTTCCGGTGGATGGCATAACCTATGACGCTCTCACGGTTCGTTTTCAAGACGCACAAATGGCTGGCGGTGGTCACTGCCGTCTTCACCTTCCTGTGGTTCGCCAGCTCGATTGTCATGGTGATTCCGCGCAGCCTGCTGGGACGCGGCGCCGGCGGAGGCGCCGCCGAACCGGGCGACTGGGGCGCGGCGCGGGCCGCGGGGCCGAACTTCAAGGCGGTGGTCACCTCCGTGCCGCAGGCCGTCGCGGCCGTGGAGGCCGCGGCGCCGGATGCGGTGGCCCGCCAGGTGGAGCTGGTCACCCTGGAGAACCTGCTGTACTACCGCATCGGCACCGCGCGCCAGGGCGCCTGGTTCGTCAACGCGCTGGATGGCCGGGCCATGCAGATTGACGCCGCGGTGGCTCGCCGCCTGGTGATGGCCGGCGGCCCACAGGACGAGAACCTGGCGCCCACCGAGACCCTCACCCGGCACACCTCCGACTATCCCGGCGGCCGCCTGCCGGTGTACCGCGTCACCACCCGGAACGGCGCGGCTACGTTCATTGTCGAGCCGGACACGGGCGCGATTCGCCGCTCCACCTCGCTCTCCCGCTGGCGCGCTTTCATCGTCGGCTGGCACACGCTCGACTTCATGAAGCCGTGGATCGGAACCAACGCCGTCATCTGGCTAATGTGGATCATGTCCCTCATCGGCACGGCCATGACCCTGTTCGGCTTCTGGATCCTGTGGATCCAATTCGTGCAGTGGCGCGCCGCGCGGGGCCGCGCATGAGGCAGCCGGACGCAGGCGCCGAGGCGAACGCAATGGATTCCGGCGGGATGGAGGAGACGCTCGTTTCGCAGCCGCTCCCGCAGCGCACCTCGCGCAGCCTGCAAGTCCGCCTGTTCCTCACCTGCTGGCTGGTGTACCTGGCGCACTTCTCGCCGTTTGTCACCCGCGAACAGTACCTGGCCATGAGCCTGGCCGAGCGCGGCTCGGTGCACGTGGACGACTATGTGGACCTGCACCCGGATTTGTTCGTAATGCCCGGGCGCGGTTCGTTTGTGGGCGCCAATCCCGGCGCGTCCTTCCTGGCGGCGATTCCCTACTGGCTGGCCCTGCCGGTGCTCGAGCGCGTGGCGCCGGTGCGGCCGCGTCCCCCGGATGAGACCGCGCAACCCGTCTATCGCGAAGAACGGCTGATGCGCCTGCGTTTCTACAAGCTGGTGCGCGAGCGCGGCCTGGACGTGCGCCTGGGTGTGGGTGCGCTGCTGCTGAGCGGCTTTTTCATGGCCCCGCTGGCGGCGCTCGGCGCGGTCACCCTGCTGCGGCTGTTCCGCCGGCTGAAGCTGAGCGAAGCAACGTCCCTGTGGATGGCCCTGCTCTTCGCGCTGGGCACGCCGCTGTTTCTCCGCGCGGGCACGCTGAGCCTGAACCTGCTGGTGACCCTGCTGGGATTGTGGTCCTTCGCGCTGGTCTGGTGGCCGTGGCGCGGCCAGCCCGAGCGCGGCTCGGCCCGGTTGCGCGGCGAGCCGGCGCGCTACTTCGCGGCCGGCTTCCTGGCGGCCTACGCGGTGGCCACGGACTTTACCGGAGCGGTCACCGCGGGCGTGCTCGGCCTCTTTGTGCTGTACCAGCAGTTCCGCGCCCGCGCGTTTGGCCCAGCCCTGCGGGCAACGTTGTGGTTCCTGGCCGGCGCCGCCCTGCCGATGGCCTTCCTGTTCTGGTACCAATGGTATTGCTTCGGCAACTTCTGGCAGCCGGTGCAGTTCCATATGCCCTCGCAGGTGTTCCGCGGCTACCCCAGCGCGCGCGGCTTCGGCTGGCCGCTGCCCGAGGCGCTGTGGGGACTGCTCTTCCATCCCCAGTATGGATTGCTGGTGTTCGCGCCGGTATTTGCGCTGGCGCTCTATCATCCGGTGCTGATGTGGAGGAAACAGAACCGCGTGCCGGCCAACGTAGCCCTCTTTGCCTGGGCCTGTTTTGCGGGGATTTACCTCTTCTCGTCGTGCATCCACTACACCGTGCGGCACCAGTGGCAGGACGGCGTACGCTACATCGTCCCCGCCCTGCCCTTCCTGCTGCTGTTGGTGGGCGACGTGATGGCCCGCATGAAGCGCTGGACCGCCCTGCTCATCACCATCCCCTCGGTGCTGCTGGCCTGGTGCGTGGCCATGGTCCGCGAGAGCCCGTTCCTCTCCCTCTGTGCGGTGCTCCGCGACGGGCTGCAATTCCCCTGGCTCACCACGCTCAGCCGCGCCGCCGAACAGTACTACCCCCCGCTGGCCGATCCGGCTTCCCCCGCCTCGCGTTACTTCCCGCTGCTGGCCGCCCTGGGGCTGGCCGTCGGCCTGTTCCTGATCTGGCGCGTCGGCCCGCCCGCCTTCCGCCACCGCCGCCCAGCCTCCTAGGTCTCGCGAATCAGCCAAGCGGCTCATTCCAGCTTCTCAACAAGCTGCTAAGCCCTTTCCCTGCGGACGGCAACCCGCGACATGTCGGCCCTGTCGCCCCTTGCCGATTGCATGTCGCGCCGCCCCGCTGCTTCACTCCCCGGGTGGCACAGGCTTGCAGCCTGTGCTGCTCGAAATGCCCAGAGCACAGCCAGGAGAGCCTGAGCCACCCGGAGCCGGAGAAAGCTCATGCAACTGCCGTTTGCAGAATTCGAAATCGGCGAGTGGCCAGGGAGTAGAAGGCCTTTCGACGGACTCTCCATCACAACGAGATTGACTCTCCTTGTGGCGGGTTTCCTCATTTCCTTGGGGATCGGCTGGGGAGGCTACCTCTACCTGTGGGTGCTGTTCGGGATCCACCTGGCCGTGGAGCGCCGCCAGGGGCGCACCTTCGAGATTCGCGATGACAATTGGGCTCTTGCGGGCGCAAGCCTGCTGCATGCGCTCTTGTTTTTGGCGGTAACCACAGTCTGTGCTTATGCTCTTCGCCGGCGACTCTCGGCTTCCGGACAAGCTCGGCTTCTATTCCTGTTTTTGATTCCCGTCATTCTTGTTGGGTTTCTCTTTTTTCCATTTCCCTACACGGGTCCCTAGTCAAGGAGGAGCCAATGTTACCCACACGGCGTGATTTGTTGAAGGCAGGCTGCGCGGCAGTGACGTTGCCCACGGCGATAGTGGCCGCGCGCATAGGCGCTACTGGCAGCGCCCCAATCCCGCTCAGCGCTCGCGAAGCACGGGCGCAGCAAGCAGCGCCCCTACCGGTGATCGCTCCCGGCGGGGTGGTCAACGACCTGCACTCGCAACTCAACGCGACGGCGGTGAGTGGGATCGCCCGCCCGGCCACGGTTGAGGAGCTGCGCGCGGTGATTCTGGCGGCGCGCGAGCGGGGCGCGTCCGTCAGCGTGGCCGGCGGGCGTCACGCCATGGGCGGGCAGCAGTTCGGCGCGCGCACCATCTTCGTGGACATGTGCGGGCTCAACCGCGTGATCTCGCTCGATGCGGAGCGCGGCATCCTCGAAGCCGAAGCCGGCGCGCAGTGGCCCGCGCTGCTCGACTGGCTGGAGCGGGCCCAGCAGGGCCGCGAACCGCAGTGGGGCATTCGCCAGAAGCAGACCGGCGCGGACCGCCTGAGCCTGGGCGGGGCGCTGGCCGCCAATATTCACGGCCGCGGGTTGAAGTTGCCGCCTTTCATCGCCGACGTCGAGTCCTTCGACCTGCTGAACCACCGCGGCGAGTTGCTACGCTGCAGCCGCTCAGAAAACGACGAGCTCTTCCGCCTGGCCATTGGCGGCTACGGCCTGTTCGGCGTGGTCGCCCGCGTGCGCCTGCGCCTGGCGCCCCGCCAGAAAATCGAGCGGGTGGTCGAGCTCACCAGCGCCGACGCGCTCATGTCCTCTTTCGATGAGCGCATTGCCGCGGGCTACCTCTACGGCGATTTCCAGTACGCCACGGAAAGCGAGAGCGCCGCGTTTTTGCATGACGGCGTCTTCTCTTGCTACCGCCCCGTGGATCCGGCCACGCCCATCCCCGCGGAGCAGGGGCACTTCTCCGAAGAAGACTGGGCCTGCCTCATCCACTACGCCCACGTGGAAAAGCGCCGCGCCTTCGAGCTCTACAGCAAGCGTTATTTGCAGACCAACGGCCAAATCTACTGGTCGGACACGCATCAGCTCTCCTACTACAAGGACCACTACCACGAGGACGTGGACCGCAAACTGCGCGTCGCCGTGAAGGGCACGGAGATGATCACCGAGCTGTACGTGCCCCGCGCCAGCCTCGCCGCTTTCCTCGACGACGCGCGCCGCGAATTGCGCTCGCGCAGGGCCGACGTCTTCTACGGCACCATCCGCCTGATCGCAGAGGACACCGAGAGCTTCCTGCGCTGGGCGCGCCAACCCTACGCCTGCGTCATCTTCAACCTGCACGTGACGCACCTGCCGGACGCCATCGAGCAGGCCGCCGAAGCCTTCCGTGCGCTGATTGACCTGGCCATTCTCCGCGACGGCAGCTACTACCTCACCTACCACCGCTGGGCCCGCAAGGACCAGGTGCTGGCCTGCTACCCGCAGTTCCCGGAGTTCCTGCGCCTCAAGCGGCAGTACGACCCCGGCGAGCTGTTCCAGTCCGACTGGTACCGCCACTACGGGCAGATGTTCGCCTGAGGTTACAATGGGGAGATGAAACCGATCATCGCCCGCGCGGACGCGGCCAAAGAGTTTTTCGCGGAGCCGGAAGGCTGCTGGATTCTCGAGACCTGGCGCTCGCAGGAGGACTCCATGACCATCGCGCGCGCCCGCGTCGCGCCCGGCGTCACCACGGCGTGGCATGCGCTCGACGGCGTCACCGAGCGTTACCTCATCGCGGGAGGAACCGGGCGCATGGAAGTGGGCGACCTGCCGCCCGCGGATGTCGCGCCCGGCGATACCGTGTTCATTCCCGCCGGCGTCCGCCAGCGCATCGCCAACACCGGGCCGCGCGACCTGGTCTTCTACTGCGTCTGCACCCCGCCGTTTGCCCCGGAGTGCTACCGCGACTTGCGCTAGCGGCCCGCGAACCCGCAGGCCATAGGTCACCCGAGGATGGCAATGGTGCTGAGCACTCTCCGGCACAGCGCAGGGTCGCCTTCAACTTTGACCCGCCGCAGCGCCTCCTCGCCGCGCAGTCCCTTGGTGAAGAGCCGCCAGGCGTCGTCGTCGGCCACATGAACTGCGGCCGCGGGCGGCGTTTGCACGTCGAGGTACAAGCCCCAGCCCGTAGCTTCGCGCACCACGAACCAATCCCCGCCCCCCTCCCGGGTAATGCGCACGAGCACCGTCGTCCCCGCGGGCGCGGCCACATCGCGGAACGAATGGGGCAGCGCGCGCACAAACGCATCGAGCACCGGGTGCAGGTAGCGCGCCTCCTTCAAACCGGGCCGGCCCACCGCGTCCCGGATCTGCTGCTGGTGGTGCCAGCGTTCCGTGTACTCGCGCGCCAGGTCCAGCCAGTTAGGCGCGGGGCCGGGTCCGGCCCAATCCACCGGGTACCCCGGGGCGTCCGGTTCCCACGTCCCGAAATAGTCTTCCACCTGCGGCCCGGCCCACGCCAGCAGATCAACGAGCACCCGCGGACTCAACCGCCGCGCCGCCATCACCCAGGCATCGTTCAGGGCGTTAATGAGGGCCACCAGTTCGTTGTAGTCCCGCGGCGCGGGCACGCCCGGGATGGAGTAGCTGTCGCGCCGTCGCGAGAGAATGCCCAAATCACCCGCCAGCAAATGCGCGGCAACGTCTTTCACGCACCAGCTCGCGCAGGCCGTAGGCAATTCCCAATCCCGGGGCGAGAGGGCCCCCAGCAATTCCTTTAGCGCCTGGCGCGTGGGAGCAAAGAGCGCCAGTGTCTGGATCGGCCGCAGCCCCGTCAACTTCAACCTCCAGCGCAGGATGATGCCCAGTGTCCCCTGTAACTAACTGATTTTCAAGGGAATTTTTCTCTTGACATGAATGGAATCATTATGATATCACTATGATTGCATGAGCGAGGCTGGCCATGACTTACAAGATGAACGTCACCGACCGCGCGGTTCTAGCGGGCTTCGCTTTGCTGGCGCTGATCAACCTGCCGCTGACCTACGCGGCCGACGGCCGCGGGTTGACCCGGGCACTGGTGGCGTGTTTGGAGGCGGTGATTTGGGCTCTGGCCGGTCAGGTGGTTCATTCGCGCTGGTTCGAGGCTCTTATAGCGGCTTTGTCCTGAAGGGAAGTCGAGAGGAGAAAAACAATGTATCGCGAGAAGGTGGCTCGTGCGTATTCCGGGTGGTTGATGCTGTTCGTTCTGGTGGGCCTGTTGATCCTCACTGTGTGGGGTTTGGTCATGTCGGCCCGCGCGGAGGACGCGTGGGGTGCGGCGGGATGGGCGTTGGGTATGACCGTGGTGATCGTGTGCCTGACCGGGTTCCTGGTAGTGAACCCGAACGAGTCCAAGGTGCTGCTGCTCTTCGGGAACTACAAGGGCACCATCAAGGCGGCCGGCTTCTGGTGGGCCAACCCGTTCCTGACCAAGAAGCGGGTCACGCTGCGCATCCGCAACTTCGAGACGGCCAAGTCCAAGGTGAACGACCAGATCGGCACGCCGATTGAGATCGCCGCCATCGTGGTGTGGCAGGTGGTGGAGACGGCCGAAGCGGTCTTCAACGTGGACGACTACGAGCACTTCGTCAAAGTGCAGAGCGAAGCCGCGGTGCGCAACCTGGCCACCAGTTACCCGTATGACTCGCACGCCGAGGACGAGAAGGCGCTGCGCAGCCATACCAACGAAATCGCCGTCGAGCTGAAGCGCGAAATCCAGGAGCGGCTGGAGAAAGCCGGCGTGCAGGTGCTCGAGGCGCGCATCAGCCACCTGGCCTACGCGCCAGAGATCGCCGGGGCCATGCTGCGCCGGCAGCAGGCCACCGCGGTGATCGCCGCGCGGCAGAAGATCGTCGAGGGCGCGGTGGGCATGGTGGAGATGGCGCTGGCCATGCTCGCCCAGAAGAAGGTGATCCAACTCGACGAGGAGCGCAAAGCGGCCATGGTCAGCAACCTGCTCGTGGTGCTGTGCAGCGACCACGACCCGCAGCCCGTGGTCAACAGCGGCACCCTGTATCAGTAAGGTGACAAGGGCGGGGCCCCTGCGGCCCCGCCTTCCTATTGAGGGATTGAAAGGACGGAGCGGTGGCGGAGCGCAAACCATTCCTGTTGCGGCTGGACCCGGAGACGCATGCAGCCATGCAACGCTGGGCCGACTCCGAGCTGCGCAGCCTGAACGCGCAGATTGAGTTTTTGCTGCGGCGCGCCCTGCGCGATACCGGCAGGCTCCCCTCCGCGCCGCCCGCCGCCACGGAATCGCCCGCGGAAGCAGGTGAACGGACATGATCCCCGGAGTGGCCATCAAGAATGCGCAGGACAAAGTCGAGGAAAGAGGCTTGGCTTTCGACCCGGCCAATCCGCTGAGCCTGATCTACCTGAAGGACAAAATTGCGGCTCGCAACGCGGCGGCAGCCACGGCCATGGGTTCGCTGAATCCAGCGGGGGAAAGCGACGGCGCGACCGTGGGCCGCCTGCTGCTGGCCATCAGCGGCGCGGCCCTGCTGGCCGGCGCGCTCCTGGCCGCGAACTGGGGCGGGGCGCAGCCTTCAGGCTCGCTCAGCGTCAAGCCCGGGATTAACGCAGAGTGGAAGTCCACGCACATTGCGCCGCTGGTGGCGCAGCTCGAAGACGAGAGCCGCGAAATCTTCGCACGCCGGGGGGAATTGGCAGCGCTGGTGGGGCTCAAGCCAGGGATGGACGTAGCCGACGTAGGCGCCGGCTCCGGCTTCATGAGCGAATTGTTCGCGCAGCAGGTGGGGCCGGAAGGCAAGGTGTACGCAATCGACATCAACGCGGCGCTGGTCGGGCACGTCACGCGGCGCGCGCGTGAAGCGGGGCTCACCAACGTGGTGCCGGTGGTCACCACCGACGACCGCATCACCATGTACCAGAAATCGGTGGACCTGGCCTTTGTGTGCGACACCTATCACCACTTCGAGTATCCGCGCAGCTCGCTGCGCAGCATCCGCCGGGCCCTGCGCAACCGCGGCACGCTGATCGTGGTGGATCTGCGGCGCGAGCCGGGCACTTCTCCGGACTGGGTGATCCAGCACGTCCGCCTCGGCAAGGACGAGGTCATCCGCGAAATTGAGAGCGCTGGTTTCCGTTTCATACGCGAAGAGGCCGCTCCGTTCCTCACCGAGAATTACGTCCTCCGCTTCCAGAAGAGAGGCGACTGATCCCGCCCCCGCTTGTCCGCCGCTTCTCATGCAGCCGGGCCGCCTGGCGCCGCGCGGCTTTGTTTTTTCCGGTGTCGGGCGGGATAGGCCCGCCCTAAGTTGCCTAAGCCCGCCCTACGTTGCCTGTGACCGCGAGGGGTCGTATTCTCTAGGGGAATGAGAGGAGAGACTCGCTTGCATCGCTTACCTCGCCCGCACTTCCCTTCGGTTCTGCTTCTTTGCTTCGTACTGCTGGTCCTTGCGGTGGCCCCGCCTCTTTTTTTGCAGGCGGCGCAACAGCAAACGCAAATGCCGCCGGCCAAGGGCGCCAGCACCAGCCTGAACGAGACGTGGAAGAGCGAAAAGATCGAGCCGCTGGTCGAGCGGTTGGAGGCGGAGAGCCGCGAAATCTACCGCGAACGGGCGCGGCTGGCGACGCTGGTGGCTCCTAAGCCCGGATCGGCCATCGCCGACATCGGCGCGGGCTCCGGCTTTATGGTGGAGGAGTTCGCCAAGCTGGTCGGCCCTAAGGGCAAAGTCTATGCCGTGGACATCAACGCCAAGATGATGGAGCACGTCGCCGAGCGGGCCAAGACGCTGGGCCTGGCCAACATCGAAACGGTGGTGACGCGCGAAGACTCCGTGGATTTGACGCCCAATTCGGTGGACATGGTCTTTGTCTGCGACACCTACCACCACTTCGAGTATCCGGAGAAATCGCTGCGCGGCATCTACGAAGCCTTGCGCCCCGGCGGCGAGCTCATCATCGTGGACTTTCACCTCATCCCGGGCAAGACCGCGCCCTTTCTGCTGGAGCACGTCCGCGGAACAAAGGCAGAATTCACCAAGGAGATCATCGCTGCCCGGTTCGCGCTCGTGGGAGAACACGCGGCGGAGTTCCTCAATGAGAACTATGTCCTGCGTTTTAGGAAAACGACGACCTTGTCGCCGGACGCTGGCAGGGATGGAATCGAGTATGCCTCGTGCCTCTACTGCCCGGCAGCTACTCTCTCGGAGGACGGCGCAAAGCAGCTTCCCCGCGGAGAAGGGATTCTCCTCCTGCGCGTGCTGATTTCTGCCGAAGGCCTGCCCACCGAATTCAAGGTTGTGCGAACCCCCGGGTGGGCCCTGGCAGACGATGCCATGGCTTCTATCAAGAGATGGCGGTTCAAGCCGTCCCGAGATCGCAATGGGCAGGCCATCGCCGCCTGGAACTCGGTGGAGGTGGTTTTCAGGCTGAGCCGATCGCGCTAGCCCCCGATCTCCCGGCCAAAAGGCTCCTGGCCGCAACCCGCGCTTTTCCTCAGGTTGGCGCTACGATCCCACCGGAATCTGCGTTTTGGGAGCCCCGGGAAGGGGCCAGGGGAGCGGGTTTGGCGGGGGTCAGCGGCGGGAAGGGGCAATTTTACTGGACTTTTTCGCACATAGTGCTTGCAATTGGCCAAAACCCTATGTATAGTGGCCCCGTTTCCGAGGGTTCCGGCCGGGGCTTGCGCGGGCCGGAAGGGGTTCGAGCACAGGCAGGAGCGTTCAATCCAGAGAGGAGAATCGTTCCGCATGGCAAAACCAATGACCAAGTCGAAGATTGTGGCCACGCTGGCCGACAAGAACGGGATGTCCAAGAAGGCCGTGTCCACGTTCTTCGAAGAACTGGCCAAGCTGGCGGCGAAGGAGTGCAAGGGCGTGGGGAAGTTCGTCATCCCCGGCCTGGGCCGCGCCGTCAAGCGTCACACCAAGGCGCGCATGGGCCGCAACCCGCAAACCGGCGAGGCCATCAAGATCAAGGCCAAGACCGTGGTGCGCATGCGCCCCAGCAAGCAGTTCAAGGAAATGGTGCTGTAGCCGGGGCAGGTTCTGCGACAATCAGCCCCCGGGCGTTTCCGCTGAGCGGGACGCTGCGGGGGCTTTGTCTTTTCGTACCGCCGGCTTCCCGCCGGCGCTTTGCGCTGGATTCGTTGATCGTAGGGGCGAAAACGAAGTCCGGAGGTCAAGAAGTCAGGAAGTCAGGATCTGGAGGAAGTAAGGACGAACCATGCCAACGCCGCACTGGGACGAAAAACTCGCGCAGCGCTACCGCGAGCACCGCTACGAATTCCCTGAGAGTACGCTCGCCGGCAAGGTTGTGCTGGTGGCCGGGGGGACGGGCGGCCTGGGGGCCGCGCTGGTGGCGCTGCTGGCGCGCGAAGGCGCACAGCTTGTGGTGGGCTACCGCGCCAATCGAGCGCGGGCCGAAGCGCTGGCCGCGGCCATGCGCGAGCAGTTCCACGCCGAGTTGAAGCTGGTCGAGGGCGACATCGCCGACGCCGCAGCGCGCCGCGCTTATCTCGAAGCGGCCGTGGCGCTGGGCGCCCCGCTGGCGGGTGCCGCCATTCTCCCCGGTGACCCGGCCCGCGCCAAGGTGGAGGAAATCGAGGGCGAGCAACTGGAAGCGTCGTTGCGCGTGAACTTCACCGGCCCCATCCTGCTGGCGCGCGACGCGGGCGCGGAGATGGAGCGGGCCGGGGCGCCCGGCAGCATCGTGCTGCTGGCCACCATGCAGGCCGTGACGCCCTTCGCCGGCAGCCTGAACTACGCGGCGCCCAAGGCCGCGCTGGTGCACGGCGCGCGCATCCTGGCGCAGCAATGGAAAAACGTGCGGGTCAACGTGGTGGCCCCCGGAGCCACCGTCGCGGGCATGGCCCAAGCCAGCGTCAGCAGCGGCAAGTACGACGCCTTCCTCGCCAACGGCGCCATCCCCCGCTTCGGCCGCCCCGAAGACGTGGCTCGCGCCGTGCGCTTCTTTCTTGAGCCGGACAACTACGTCACCGGGCAGGCCCTCCTGGTGGACGGCGGCCTCACCCTGCGCAAGTAACCGGCAACCACGGGGATCGGTCCGGTCAGGCCTTTTCGAAGAAGGGTCCCCACTTGGATGGCGGTTCAGCCGGAGTGATCAGGCTGACCAGGACCAACCCGCCCAGCGAAGCGGCAATGGCCGGGTAGAAAGTGGGGATGCCCAACGGAGGCGCGCCGCCCGCGGCCTGCGTGGCTATCTCCCAGGCCACCGTGACGCCGGTGCCCAGAACAATGGAAGCGATGCCCCCGGCCGTGGTCACCCGGCGCCACAGAAAGGCGGCCAGCACCACCGGCGTAATCCCCGCGCCGTACACGGTGTAGGCGTAGCGCGACATCTCCAGCACGGAGGTGAACTGCTGGATCAGCAGGAAGGCCCCGATGCCGAACACCACCGTCAGCATCCGCGACCACAGCAGCACCTGCCGCGAGGTCATCTCCGGCCACAGGAAGCGCTGCCACACGTTCTTGGTGAAGTTGGTGGCCGGCAGCAACAGGTAGGACGTGGCCGTGGAAACAATAATGGCCGTGGCCACCACCATGAAGAGGCAGCCCATCACCAGCGGGAAGGCGTACCGCGCCGCGTGCAGGATGGTCTGCTCCGGGTGGCCGTCGGGGATGGGCGGCGCGCCGAACTTGGAATAATCCAGCAGGGCGCCCTCCACCGCCAGCCACACCACCATGACTTCCACAATCACCGTGCAGACGATCCAGCCCCACACGGCCCGGGTGGCCTCGCGCTGGTCTTTGGCGGAGAAGAGCTTCTGAAAAATCTGCGGGTCGCCCAGCAGCAGGAAGCAGGTGGAGAAGAAGTAGGCAATGGTCTCGCTCCAGGGCAGTCCTCCGGTGAAGGAGAGCTTGCTGGAGACGGGCGCGGTGAAAGCGTCGTGGCTCACGCCCGCGGAATAGAGCACCGGCACACCGACGATCACGCCGATCAGGATCACCGTCCCGTTGATCAGGTCCATGCGCGAGATGGACATCAGCCCGGCCGCCGCGGTGAAGGCCACAATGAACACAGCCACGATGGTGCGCGCGGTGGTCACGTCCACGTTGGCCACCAGGCTGAGCACCACGCCCATGCCGCGGATCTGGTAGGCCACGATGGCGGTGAAGGCGATGATGATGGTGAGCGAGCCCAGCAGCTTGGCCCAGCGGTTGTAACGCAGCTCCAGGATGTCCGGCAGGGTGAACTGCTCGAGCCGCCGCACCCGCGGCGCCAGCAGCGCCACCACCGCGATGCCCAGCCACGCGCCCGCCGGCTGCCAGATGGCGGCGAAGCCGTAGCGGTGGGCGTACTCGGCCCCGGCGATCAGCGTGCCCGCCCCGATCCACGACGCCAGCATGGTGCCCACCAGCACCGGCGCGGTCAGGCCGCGCCCCGCCACCACGAAGTCCGCCTCGGTCTTCACCCGCCGGCCGGCGGCAATGGCAATGCCCCCCAGCGCCACCAGGTACACCAGCACCGCCCAGGCATAGGGAGAGAGTTCCATGGTTGTCCTCGACGCGGCGCCAATCTATCCGCCGCTCGTATGGCTGTCAACGGAAACACCCATGCGGGTCAGCGGGCCGGGGAGACGCGCAGGCTGAGGCGCGCGGACCAGGTGGCCCCGGCGAAGAGTTCCAGCGGCCATACGGCCAGAATCTGCGAGCCCTGATAGATGCGCTCGAAGCCGTCCTCGGAGAGCGACACGGTCTCGACGGGCGCCACCCAGAATTCGTGCGCCCCGGGCGCCTCGAGCGCCGCGGCCACGTTCTGCCACTCGTCGGCCACGCGCAACGAGGGCGCCGGCGCCGCGCCGCTCCACCGCAACCGGTGGCGCCGGCCCTGCACCTCGAAGTAACGGTCCGGCTCGTCCGGGGCCAGGAAGTTGAGCACCACTTCCAGCCCGGCGGTCAGGTGCAGCGCCAGGGGCGCCTGGTGGGAAATGCGCAGGTCGCAGGCCACCTCCAGCACGCCGCCGGCGCGGGAGAAGGAGAAGACCTTGTCCACGCGGACCTTCGGCGACGCCGTGCCGTCCAGCGCGGGCGGGGCCAGCGCGCCTTCGAACCGCAGCTGGACCTTGTCTGGCGCCACGGACACCGGGGCGTACGGACCGGCGGCCAGCGGGCCACTCTCTTCCAGGCGGAGCTTCGCGTAGTCTTCACGAGTCTTCCAGGGGGAGAAGAGCAGCAGGCGGAAGGCGTGGCGGGCCCAGCGGTCGTAAAGCAGCCGCTCGGCCAGGTTTTCTTCCTTGGCCGACACGCGGTCGTGGATGGAGTCGGCCTTCTGTGGGGCGGCGGCGCCGGCTTCCTTCAGCTTGACGTGGGAGGCTTCCACCCGCCGCTCGATGGAATTGATGAGGGTGGCTTCGCTGGGACGAAAGTCCAGCGCGGCCAGCGTGCCTCCGTCCGAGGGCTTCACCAGGGCGGCGCACGTTTCATTGGTGACGTAAACCTCTTCGTATCCGTCAGCGTCGAAGTCCAGCCGCGCGGCGTCTTCGTAGGTGTCGCGGCCGGCCAGGGCGGTATCGGCGACGCGTTCCGCGCGGATCAACTCCCTCCACAATTCCGTGCGCAGGTGCGGCGAATACAGCCCGCCGAAGACGCCGTGCCAGTACGCGTCATTGCATTGCGAGCGCAGCAGGTGGGTGCGCGCGTCGGCCAGGGCCCGGCGGAAGGGCAAGCCGCGCCTGGCGCTGGTCTGCACCCGTTGGAGTTTTCCCGCCACGTGCAGCATTTTCTTCTGCAGCAGGCCGGACTCGGGGTATTTGGAGAGGAAACTGCGCCAGAAGCCCCCGCGCAGGAAGGCGCTCACGTCCGCCCGCGACGCGAACTCCTGCTGCACGGTGCTGAAGCGCGTGCGCGCCGCGGCGGGCAGGGCCCATTCCATCATCTCCACGTAGGAAGCGGTGGGCAGGTCGGCGCGGCCCAGCGGCGGGCGCGCGGCCAGGTATTCGCCGGGCGGCGTGAGCGCCAGCCACGAGGCGCTGGCCTCCAGCGCCGCGAAGAAGCGTTCCAGCCAGCCGTCACGGTAGCAATGCTCCCAGGTGTGCGGCCACACGCCGAACTTCTCGCAGTCGTCCCCCATGGCGGCCATGCCGCCGGGATGCTCCTGCGACGACTTGCGCAGGAACTCGATGTTCTCTTCCACGCTGCGGAAAGGAATCAGGTAACGCAGGGCCTTCAGGCCGGGGATGAGTTTTACGCAATGGCCCAGGTCTTCCGCCAGGTAGTAGCCGAAGAGCTGCGCCGGGTCAAACCCGGCGGAGTGGAAGTGACTGTCGTCGAGCAGCGTGTACTCCACGCCCGCCGGGGCCAGCGACGAGGGCAACTGCGGCTCCCACACCCGTTCCGCCAGCCAGGCCCCCCGCGGACGCCGCCCCACCTTGGCCTCCAGGTAGTCCGCCAGCCGCTTGATTTGCTCGAGGCGGTCCTCGTAGGGGATGGCGATGAGGATGGGTTCGTAGAAGCCGCCGCCCACCAGCTCGATCTGCTTGCGCCCGGCCAGCGAACGCAGCCGGTCGAAGAACTCCGGGTGCTGTTGCGCGATCCAATCCAGCAACGGCCCCGAGTAATGCAGGCCCAGGCGGATGCCGGGATGCTTCTCCAGGGCTTCCACAAACGGCAGGTACGACTTCTGATAGGCCTCTTCGAGGACCTTGCCGAAGTTGCCGACCGGCTGGTGCGCGTGGATCAGCAGGACCAGGTGGAACGTGCTCAAGCTGCGGCTCCCCCCAACGAAAGTGCGAGGATATCACAGCGCCCGGAGGGGCTCGGGCGCGCGAAAAGGGCGTCGCAGGGCCTCAGGGCAGGACGATGCGCTCGCGAATATCCCGCGCATCGCAATAGCGGGAAAGCCGGGTGGCCAGCGTGTCGAGCGCCTGTTGCAGCGCTTCGGTGTCCGATTCCAGCGGCGCGAAAATCACGGACATGGCCGACGTGGTCGCTTCGGTAATCATGGTGCGCGTCGAGTCGCTGATGGGCATTCCGAAGGGGCCCTGCGCATCCGCCAGCACCGGCCGTCCTTCCAGATGCCAGGTGTGCTTGCCGATGCCGTCGTAGGTTTCGCCGGCCCGGCCCAGCCGGAAACGCACCGGCGGGGAAACCCGGGCCAGGTCATAGGCCCCGTAGGGCCAGCCGGTCTCCATCGAGCCCAGGTTGATGGCGTCCACCACGTTCGAGACGCGGTACAGGCCCTTGCCCTGGGCCACCCGGCGCAGCAGCGCCTCCGAGGACGGGCGATAGCGCGCCGGATCGAAACCCCATTCCCGAAAGAGTCCCCGCACCAGGCGCACCTCGTGGTGCTCGTTCACCTGCTCCACGGTCATGGTGCGCCGCACCCGGCCGCAGGCCTCGTCCATTTCCCGCGCCAGCCCCTCCACCACCAGTTCCACGCGCGCGTGCCCCGCTTCCAGCACCCCCAGTTTCACCCCCGGCAGTTCGATGGCGATGAGCATGGCGGCTCCAACAGGGCGCGGCAGGGTCGCAGCAGGCGTTCCCGCGTTCGAAACGTTGGTATGATGCCGCCGCGCCGTCCCCGAAGCAATCGGCGCCCAGCGCATGACTGCCCCCGACCCCCCACGCGCCGCCGAGCTCTGGCAACGCGGCATCGCGCAGTTCAACCGCGGAGAGTTCTTCGAGTCCCACGAGAGTTGGGAGGAAATCTGGCTGGCCGCGCCTGAGCCCGATAAGACCTTCCTGCAAGGCCTCATCCAGGTGGCCGCGGCGTTCCATCACTACCGCCGCTCCAATCTGGCCGGGGCTCGCTCGCTCCTGGCAGAAGGCCTGGGCAAGCTCGAGCGATTTCCCGCCGATTACCGCGGCATTGCTCTCGAATCCTTGCGCGCCTCCGCGCGGGAATGGAGCGAGGCTTTCGCGAGCGGAACGCCGCCGCCGCGTCGACAGCTTCCCCAGATACGGAAGAGCGGCTGAAACGGGATGGGAAAATCATACAATCACGAAATCACGAAATCACTCCACGATGATCCACCCTTCCATCTCATTGTGGCGCAGCCCGCAGAAGACCGAACACTCGATTTTGTATCTCCCGGGGCGCTCGGCGACGAATTCGATCACCTGCGTCGCGTCTTTCCCCAGGTTCCATTCCGTCCGGGCGCCGGGGAAACGCAGGCCCGGCGGGCCTTTCTTGTCCGCGCCCTCGGCGTAGGGGTGAATCTCGATGCCGTGCCGGCGGTCGGTGGCCGTCACCCGCAAGGTGACCCTGGGGCCGCGCTTCACCCGCACTACGGCGGGAGAGAAATCGAACTTCACCGCGGTGATCTCGATGACCTGTCCCGCGCCCGCGGTGGCCCCGGAGGCCGGCGCGGGTTTCTGCCGGCCGGTGACGGAAAGCCCGGCCACCAGGCCCAGCGCGGCGAGGATCGTGAGGGCCCACTCCAAGCGCCGCCGGGCGGCCGGCCTGTGCGGGTGCAGTTGCTTCGCAGTTCCCTTCTCTTCGAGACGCATAAGGTTCGGATGCGCCGGGGGCGCGCCGCGATGGACAACAAAACGGCGCCCTGGATTCCCAGGACGCCGTAAAGAATCCGCCACTCCGCGGCCCAGCGCCTATTTCTTGTACCACTCCGCGTTGATGGCGGTGAAGTTGGACCACTTCTCCGGCAGGTCTTCCAGCGCGAAAATGGCCGTCACCGGGCACACCGGCACGCAGGCGCCACAGTCAATGCACTCATCGGGATGGATATAGAGCTGCGTCTCGTTGGCGAAGGCGGGCTCGTCCTTGCGCGGGTGGATGCAATCCACCGGGCATACGTCCACACAGGCGGTGTCCTTGGTGCCGATGCAGGGCTCTGCGATTACGTAGGCCATTCCGGTTTCTCCTGAACTGGGATTGCTGCCGTCCGAGCCATCCACAACCCGGAAACCGCGATTATATATCATAACCGGCGTCAACCGGCCAACCCGCCGCAGTCTATAATGGCCGCGTGCTTACCGCGCGTCCAGTTCTGCGCTTCGTCCTGACGGCGCTGTTCGTCGCTCCACTGCTCGCTCCGTTGGCGGGGCAAAAGCGCCCGGCCCCCGCGCCGCCGGCCAAGGACCCCGCGGTGATCGAAGCGCCGGACTACGCCATCGTGCTGGCCCGGCACAAGGGCCAGCCGGTGCTGGTCAATTTCTGGGCCACCTGGTGCGAGCCCTGCCGCGAAGAGTACCCGCTCCTGGTAGAGTTGGCCAGGAAGTACGCGCCCCGGGGTCTGGTGGTGGTGGGCGTCAGCTTCGACGACGACGCGGAGATCAACCTGGTGCGGCGCTTCCTGGCTCGCCACGCCCCGGGCTTCACCAACTACCGGGTCAAGCCGGGTACGCAGGAAAAGTTCTGGAAAGCGGTGGACCCCGCCTGGCGCGGCGCCATCCCCGCCACCATGATTTATGACCGCGCGGGCCGCCGCGTCATGCGCCTCATCGGCGCGCAGAACCGCGAGCAGTTCGTCCAGGCCATCGCATCGGCGCTGAAGCCGGAGTAGGAGCAGCCATGCTGAATCTCCGCGGGAACAAGATCACCTGGCTCGGTCATTCCGCCTTTCGCCTGAGCACGCCCGGCGGGCAGGTGGCGCTCATTGACCCGTGGCTCCGCGAGAACCCCTCGTGCCCGGAAAGCGAGAAGCAGGCCGCGCGCGTGGACACCATTCTGGTAACGCACGCGCACGGCGACCACCTGGGCGACACGGTCGCCCTGGCCAGGCAACATCAGGCCAAGGTGGTTTGCATTTACGAGTTGTACCTATGGCTGGAGTCGAAGGGCGTGACCACCGCCCTGCCCATGAGCAAGGGCGGGACCCAGCGCGTCGGCGAACTCGAAGTCACCATGACCCACGCCTTCCACTCCTCCAGCGTGGAGGACGGCGGCAAGGTCATCTACGCGGGCGAGCCCGCCGGCTTCATGGTGCGTCTGCCGGGCGGCCTGATGCTCTACCACGCGGGCGACACCGGATTATTCGGCGACATGAAACTCCTCGGCGAACTGTACCGCCCGGAGATCGCCTGCCTGCCCATCGGCGACCTCTACACCATGGGCCCGCGCGAGGCCGCCAAAGCCATCCGCCTGCTCCAAGTCCGCCACGTCATCCCCATGCACTACGGCACCTTCCCGCCCCTCACCGGCACTCCAGCAGCCCTGCGCGAATTGACGCAAGACGTCGCCGGGCTGGTGATTCACGACCTCAAGCCCGGAGACTCGTTGGCGTAGGAATGCTTGCTGCGCAGGGTTCACGCTTTCGCGGCGAGCGCCGGCAGGGCGCGGCGCAGGCGGGCCACCACGCGTTCGCGGCCGATGGCCACCATGCTGTCGAAGAGCGGCGGGGCCACCTTCTGTCCCACCAGGGCCACGCGAGTGGCGTTAATCAGCACGCCGGCTTTGATTCCCGCGGCGGCGGCCAGGTCGCGCAGGGCTTTGTCGCAGGCGTCGTGGTTCCATTCGGGCAGCGCGGCCAGCGCGTCGGCCAATTGTCCGAGCAGCGTGCCCAGGTTCGGATCCTTCTCAGCCTTCGGCGCTGGCCAGAACTTGGCCACCGCCGCTGGGTCATAGGCGAAATCGTCGCTGAAGAAGCCGCGGCCCCAGGTTGCAAAGTCCGTCAGCAGGCGGGTGCGCGGGCGCAGCAGGTCCACCGTGCGCGCGAACCACTCGCGGCCCACGCCTCCGGCGGCCCATTCCTCCCGCCAGACGCCCGCGGCACGCAGCGCGCCCTCCACGAACGGCAGCAGCTCCCCGATGGGCAGGGTTTGCAGGTAGTGCGTGTTGAACCACTCCAGCTTGGCGCGGTCGAAGACCGCGTTGGTGCGGCTTACCCCTTCGAGCGCGAACCGCTCCACCAATTCCGCGGTGCGCATGGCTTCCACGTCGCCGCCCGCTGACCACCCGAGCAGCGCCAGGAAATTGCGGAATGCCTCGGGCAGGAAGCCCTCCTCTTCGTAGGAGCCCACGCTGGTGGCGCCGTGGCGCTTCGAGAGCCGCGTGCGGTCGGCGCCCAGGATCAACGGTACGTGGGCGAACACCGGCGGCGTGGCGCCCATGGCGCGGTAGATGAGCGCCTGCTTGGGCGTGTTCGAGAGATGGTCGGCGCCGCGGAGTACGTGCGTGATGCGCATCTCCACGTCGTCCACCACGCACCCGAGCTGGTAGGTGGGCAGCGGCAGGCCCCCGGCCGCGCCGCGCGGCGAGCGCAGCACCACAAAATCCTCGATCTCTTCGTTCTTCACGCTGCGCGGGCCGAAGACGGCGTCGTCGAAAGTTGTCTCGCCGCCTTCCGGCACGCGGAAACGAATGGCCGGCTCGTACCCGGCTTGGCGCGCTTTCTCCGCAGCGGCGGCGCGGCCCGCTTCGTCCAGGTTGCGGCAGGCGCAGCGCTGCACGCGGAGCGATTTGCTCCTGTCCCGGGCGCCGGCGGAGTCGTCCGGCTCGGCCGCGTCGCCGCCGGCGTACTTTTCCGGCGGGCAGTAGCACTTGTAAGCGTGGCCCCCGGCCAGCAGTTGCTCCGCGGCGGCGCGGTACATCTCCAGGCGCTGCGACTGAAACACCGGCCCTTCGTCCCACTCCAGGCCCAGCCAGCACAGGCTGCGCAGGATGCCGTCCACCAGCTCGGGCTTGTTGCGCTCCACGTCGGTGTCTTCCACGCGCAGGATGAAGACGCCGCCATTGCGCCGCGCGAACAGCCAGTTGAACAGCGCAGTGCGCGCGCCGCCCACGTGCAGGTAGCCGGTGGGCGAGGGAGCGAAGCGCACGCGTGGCTTGTCGGTCATGGTGCCGGTGACCCTGCGCGCTCCCACCAACGGCGGCTCACGCGCAAGTGGGAAGCCACCATGTTACTCGAAGGCCGCGCCGCGAACCAAATCAGGCCCGCTTCTCCGCGCTCCTCTGCGCCCTCCGCGTCTCCGCGTTGTCTTTGGACTTGCTGGGCCGCGGCAAGACCAACCGCGGCGCGGTTGCCAACTCAGCAGATAACGCAGAGGGCGCAGAGGTGCGCGGTGAATTGGTCGCCGGAACCGGAAAGCGGGTTCGCCATGTGATAACGTTGCGGCGCGATGCGCGCCGTGGTGCAACGGGTCAGCCGGGCGAAAGTGGTCGTAGAGGACCGCGTGGCCGGCGAGATCGGGGCCGGCGCGCTGGTGTTGCTCGGGGTGGGCAAGGGCGACACCGCGGAGGCCGCCGCCTACCTCGCGGAAAAGGCCGCGCACTTGCGCATCTTCGCCGACGCCGCCGGCAAGATGAACCTCTCCCTGCTCGACTCCGGGGGCGCGGCCCTGGTGGTCTCCCAGTTCACGCTGTACGGCGACGCCCGCGGGCAGCGCCGCCCCACGTTCATCACCGCGGCCCCGCCGGAGTTGGGCAAGCACCTCTACGAGGAGTTCTGCCGCGCGCTGCGCGCGCTCGGCGTGCGCGTCGAGACCGGCGTCTTCCAGGCGCCCATGGCCGTCGAGCTGGTGAACGACGGCCCGGTGACCATTCTTCTCGATTCCGCCAAGCTGTTCTAAACTGGTTCCCGGCCAAGTCCCGGAGGAGACTCATGGATCCGCAAACCGCCCTGCTGGCTGTCCTGCTGCTGGTGCAGGTGGTCATGCTGCTCTCCATGCGCAACGTCTCCCGCCGCACCGACTGGCAAATCCCCCGCCTCGAGCGCAAAGTGGACCTGCTGTTGAAGCACCTGAACGTCCCCTTTGAAGACAAGGCCGGAGAAATGGTGCGCCCCCTGCTGCTGGCCGGCCAGAAGATGGACGCCATCAAGGAATACCGCCGCATCACCGGTGTGGGATTGAAAGACGCCAAAGACGCCGTGGACGCCATTGAATGGGAAATTCGCTCCGAGGAGACGCGCCGGTGACGCGCTCGCTTATCCCCGCGCTGGGCCTTCTCCTGATTTGCCCCGCGGCCGCGGGCCAGCGGCCCGGCGATGAAGAACGGCTCATCACCGTGGTGAAAGGCACGCCGGCGAAGGACCTGGACTCTGCCCTGCCGAAGATGCGCTTCGAGCGCTGGCTCTTGGACGTGGTGGGCAAGGGCGTCGAGCTGCGCTGGGAAATCAACGACTGCGGCGAGCAGACCGGCGACCCGGCCACCGACAGCAAGCGCGAAATCCCTGTGTGCGTCGAGGCCGGGGCCGATTTGCCCGAGGGTCGCGCCTTCGGCGTGCAAGTCTCCATCGGCGTAACCGACAAAAAACCCAGCAAGCCCAAGGTGTGGTTCATCTACGTGCAGATGAACCGCCGGGCCCACTCCGTCGAGCGCCTGCGCGATCTGCCCGCCGCCCTGGCCAAGAAGAATCCTTGAAGCGCAATCCCCACCCGCCGGACCCAAAGGAAGTTCTGCGCCGCCTGCGCGCCCGGGCCACGCCCCGGGCACGCAACGCCTACGCTTACTTCGGCTGCACTCCCACCACCGCGCTGGGAGTGCCCGCTCCGGCCATGCACCGCCTGGCCCGCGAGATCGGCCGCAATCACGAGCTGGCGCAGCAACTGTGGGCCACCGGCGTGCACGAGGCGCGCACCGTGGCCGCGCTGGTGGACCAGCCCGAGCGCGTCACGCGGGCGCAGATGGAACGCTGGGGGCGCGACTTCGACTCCTGGGACATCGTGGATAGTTGCTGTTGCTACCTTTTCCCTTACACCCGCGACGCCTGGAAGGTCATCCCCGCGTGGAGCCGACGCAGGGAAGAGTTCGTCAAGCGCGCCGCGTTCGCCCTGCTCGCCTACCTCGCCTACAAAGACAAGGCCGCGCCCAATGTGCGCTTCGCCAAGCATCTCCCTTTGATTTGCCGCCACTCGACCGACCCGCGCAACTTCGTCAAGAAGGCCGTCAACTGGGCCCTGCGCAACATCGGCAAGCGCAACCGCGCGCTCCACGCCGCGGTCATCCGCGCCGCGCGCCAAATCCGCGAACGCATAGCGCCGGCCTGCCAGGATCCGCAAGGCCGCTCCGCCGCGCTGTGGGTGGCCGCCGACGCCCTCCGCGAGTTGCAAAACCCCGCCGTCCTGCGTCGCCTGCGAAGGTAAAGCCCGGACCGCTCGGCAAGACCGCCCGGTCTTCGCCACAGTTTCGTCTTGACAATACAGTGCGCCATACAGTATAGTGTGCCGCATTATGAAGGGCACAGCACAGCCAGGCCCGCGGAGGCGCTCATGAAACCCCAGTGGATCGTCCTTGCGGTGAACGTGGCGCTCATCGCCATGCTGGTGGCGGCGCTGGCCGGGGCCCCGGGGGAGGGGTGGCGCTCCCCGGAGCTGTTGCTGGCCGTCGCGCACCTGGGCGCGCAGTGCGTGCTGGTTGCTCTTAAGCACCTCGCCGGGTGCCTCGGTAGCGGAGACTAGGGAAGGCCACCATGACCGCCGGACCACATCTGGAGCACCTCGATGGCCTCTCGCTGGAGCTGCGCCGCGGCGCGCTGGTGCTGGGCGTGCTCAGCCAACTCAGCGAGGAACAGTACGGCTATTCACTCAAGAAGCTGCTGGCCGACGCCGGCCTGGAGATTGACGAAGGCACGCTCTACCCCCTGCTGCGGCGGTTGGAATCGCAGGGGCTGCTCTCCAGCACCTGGCGCGTCCAGGACGGCCGCCCGCGCCGCTACTACAAGATCAGCGCCGGCGGAAAATCCACGCTGAAGGCCATGACCGCCGAATGGGAATCGCTGGCGAAAGCCGTGGGGAGGCTCTTGAAATGACCGACCGTGAAAAAGCGCTGGGGTTGATCCACCGCTACGCGCACGAGGTGGCCGCGTGGCTGCCGCGCAAGCAGCGCGAAGACGTCACTACGGAGCTGCGCGCCCTGCTCGAAGAAATGCTCGACGAGCGGGCGCTGCACGGCGATCGCCCGGCGGACGAAGAGCTGGCCGTGGCCGTCCTGAAGGAGTTCGGTGAGCCCTCCAAGGTGGCCCTGCGCTACCAGCCCGAGCCGGAATACCTGATCGGGCCGGAGTGGTTCCCCTACTACAAGTTCTGGTCCCTGGTGGTTCTGATCGTCCTTGCCGCGGTCATGGGCTTGGCCATTGTGTTTTCCGCGCTGGGCGGGCCCGGCGACCGGCTCCCGGACCTCTTGGGCCGCCACGGCCTGGTGGACATGGTCCTCAACTTCATGCAACTCGCGGTCCTGAACATCGGCGTTCTCACGCTGGTCTTTGCCGTGCTGGAGCGCGTGTTCAAGCAGAAGCCCGGCGCCAAACCGGAGGACTGGAACCCGCGCGACCTGCCCGCCGTGAAAGACCCCGACCGCATCTCGGAGGGCGACCTGGTGTTCAAGATTTACGCCATCGCCGTGCTGGCCACGCTGCTCAACTTCTATCCCCAATGGTTCGGGATTCTCTACATCACCGACGAGGGCGCCCGCGCCGTCCCGCTTGCGCGCCTGGGCATCGTGCTTCCGGCCACGCTGATGAATATCTGGTGGGCCGGCGCGCTGACGCTGAACATGTGGCTGCTGCGCGAGCGCCGCTGGACGCGCGAGACCCGCTGGGCCGAGTTGATGCTGGGCGCCTTCGGCGCCTTCATCCTGTGGGCCGCCATTGCCGCCAGCAACCTGCCCGACGTGGAGAACTGGCGCGACTTCGTGGACCCCCGCCGCGTGGAGCGCCTGGCTTGGCTCGGCTTCCGCGTGGTGACCTTCTCGATGTGGATCGCCCTGGTGCTCACCCTGGTGGAAACTGTGGTCCGCCTGGTGCGCATCCTGCGGCGCTACCCGGTCGCGCCATGATTCTCTGCAGGGGCGCTGCTTGCAGCGCCCCGCGCTTCCCACGCCGCCGCACCCTAAGGCCCCGGGCGGCGTCACAACTCATGACATGCAGGAACTGACCAGCCCTACATGGAACAAAGCCAAAGGCATGCTCTTCCTGGTGCTCGGTCTGCTCTCCGTGGCGCTGCTGGTACTGGAGCACCCGCAGCCGCGCACGCTGGCGCTCATGGCCATAGCAATATGGAGTCTCTGCCGCTTTTACTACTTCGCGCTCTACGTTCTCGAGCGTTACGTGGACCCCGGCTACCGGTTCGCCGGGCTGTGGCGGCTGGCCCGCTACCTCCTGGAAAGGAAAAGGCCTGCCCGGCCAAGTGAAAGATTTGGCCGGCGGGCCGCGTCTTAACAGTGTTACGCTCTTAACAGTGTTAAGTCTGGGGGGGGGGGCCGCGCCATGACACTACGAGTCCTGCTGCGCGCGCTTGCGTGGGCCGGGGCGGCGTGTTCCGCTGCCGCGCAAACGCCTGCTGTTCACGAGGAAATACCGCTGGAGCGCTGTGACAAGCTCCCCGTGGCCCGCGTGCGCATCGACAACGCCGACTTCCGCTTCCTGGTGGACACCGGCGCCACCACGTTCCTCGACCTGCGATCGTTCTCCAAGGGCCGCTCCAGCCGCATCCAGGTCAGTTCGTACAGCGGCACGGGCACCACCAGCGCGCGGCAGGTAACCGTCCCCGAATTGGCGCTGGGCCCACACCGCTTGCGTGACCTGCGCCTGCCCGCCATTGACCTGGCGCCCATCGGGGAAGCCTGCGGCGGGCGGATTGACGGCATCCTGGGCGTGGACCTGCTCGAGAAGCTCGGCGCCACCATTGACTTGCAGCGCCGCGTGGCGCGTTTTGCCGGCGTGGATACCCCGCCGCGCGAGACCGAGGAAGACCTGCGCCGGCACCATATGCTGGCCGAAGCCAGTTGCACCGACGCCTTTAACCGCGCGGACGTGGCCGCGCTGGAAGCCTGCCTGGACCCCGAAGTGGTGCTGTTCACGCCGTGGGGCGAATCGCGTGGCCGCAAAGCCATGGTGGACTACGTCCGCGAACGCTACTTTTCTCTGACTCCGCGCCCGCGCATGGACATGAAGATCCGCTCGCAGCGCATCCTCGGCAACGTCGCCTGGTACGACTACGATTACTCCATCACTTTGCCGCAGGGCCGCATCGAAGGCCGCGGCACGGGCGTGTGCCGCCGCCACGCCGGCCGCTGGCTGCTGCTGAGCATGCACAACTCCCGCATCGAACCCGACCCAGTTGCCGCCAAGCCATGACCTGTGACGGACCTGAGGGCTGACGGCTGAAATGCTGACAGCATTCCTCCCGCACTAGCCACTAACCCCTGCGCTGCGCTACTCTCTCCCCGGCCATGCTCTTCAAAGCGCACAGCGCGGCCGTGTACGGCATTGACGCCTACCTCGTCGAGGTGGAGGTGGACGTAGGCTCGGCGGGGATGAAGAACGAGTTCAACGTCGTCGGGCTGCCGGATATTGCCGTCAAAGAGAGCCGGGAGCGGGTCAAGAGCGCGCTGAAGAACTGCAGTTTCGATTTCCCATCCCCGCACAACGTCACCGTCAACCTGGCGCCCGCGGACATCCGCAAGGAAGGCTCCGCCTTCGACTTGCCGATTGCGCTGGGCATTCTCGGGTGCCTGGGGTCGTTCTTCGGCAAGAGCCTCGACGGCTTCGTGTGCCTGGGCGAGCTCTCGCTCGACGGCACGCTGCGCTCGGTGCGCGGCGCGCTTTCGGCCGCCCTGGCCGCGCGCGAGAAAAAAGTCCGCGCGTTGATCGTCCCCGAAGCCAACGCGCGCGAGGCCGCCGTGGTGGACGGCATTGACGTCTTCGCGGTGAAGTCCCTGCCGCAGGCCGTGGACCTGATCAACGCGCCCGAATCCTTCCAGCCCGTACGCGTGGACGCGCAGCGCATGCTGGAGGAAGCCGCACAGTACCCGGTGGACATGCGCGACGTCCGCGGGCAGATGGCCGCCAAACGCGCCCTGGAAGTGGCCTGCGCCGGCAGCCATAACATTATTTTCCTCGGCCCGCCCGGCGCGGGAAAAACCATGCTGGCCAAGCGCATCCCCACCATTCTCCCGCCGATGACGCTGGCGGAAGGCATCGAGACCACGCGCATCCACAGCGTGGCCGGCACGCTGGAGGATTCGCGCGGCCTGGTGGGCACGCGCCCCTTCCGCTCGCCGCACCACACCATCAGCGACGCGGGCTTGATCGGCGGCGGCGCCGTGCCGCGGCCCGGGGAAGTCTCGCTGGGGCACAACGGGGTGCTCTTTCTCGACGAACTGCCGGAGTTCGAGCGCAACGTGCTCGAGGTGATGCGCCAGCCACTCGAAGACGGCGCGGTGACCATCGCCCGCGCGGCCATTTCGGTTACGTTTCCCTCGCGCTTCATGCTGGCGGCGGCCATGAACCCCTGCCCGTGCGGCTTCTTCGGCGACCCCACGCGCGAATGCCACTGCTCGCCCCCGCAGATCCAGCGTTACGTTTCGAAAATCTCCGGGCCGCTGCTCGACCGCATAGACATCCACATCGAAGTGCCCGCGGTGAAGTACAAGGAGCTGCGCGGCGACCTGCCCGCGGAGGGCTCCGCGGAAATGCGCGCGCGCGTGATGAAGGCCCGCGCCATCCAGCAGCAGCGCTACGCCGCCGAGAAAGGCGTGTACGCCAATTCGCAGATGCCGCCGAAGCTCATCCGCAAGTACTGCGGCATTTCCGAGGACGGCGAGAAGCAGCTCGAAAACGCCATCACCCGCATGGGCCTCTCCGCGCGGGCCCACGACCGCATTCTCAAAGTGGCGCGCACCATCGCCGACCTGGCCGACGCCGCCGACATCGCCCCCAACCACATCGGCGAAGCCATCCAGTACCGCACTTTGGACCGCAACTACTGGGCGTGACCTTTGCCGGTGAATCACACGAGAATGCGCTAAGAATCCGAATGGGCGAGGTACACATGAAAAGGCTGGCCATTCTGCCCCTCGTTGTTTTCAGCGCGTACGTCACGCCCACTTGGGCACAACGGAATTCCTGCGCCAATTTCCAGAGGCTCGTCGGGGCCACTTACAATTTCAAGCCCTCCAAGCTATCGAAGGCGGAGCAGGATTCCAAGGGCAGGGAAATGGACAAGGTGTGGGAAGCCGCCAAGGCCAATCCAGCGGAATTGACGCCCTGCCTCCGCGCAGGACTGGAGGAGGCCAACGCGGACCCGTGGTTCCGGCTCGACGGCGTGAACCTTCTCGTTGACTTAGACCCCAGTTCAGCCTCCAAAGAACTACAGGTGCGCGTGTACACCGGGGTAGATTTCGACGACATGGATCCCCGGGTGTGGGTGCAGACCCTCCGCTCGCGGGGAAGAGGGTTTTGATGTTTCGAATGCAGGGGCACGCTGGCTCGCCAATCCGAAGCTACATTACTATCTTCCGGATCATGGCGCATTTGAGGTCAAGGCTTTCCAGGGAGCCCTCTTCATTTTTGGCAGCATGGATGAAACCCAGGCGATGCCGACTGTGCTCAAGATTGTCGACCAACGTGATCATCCCGGGCGCGAACCGGCCCTTTGGATTCTTATGAGCCTGGCCACTCCTTCGTCCCTCCGCGCACTTCGGGACGTGGACCCGAGTGGCCTTTCGGTTCAGGCACAAGACAGCGTCCGGGCCCTGTTGGAGGAACCGCACCTTATCCAGCCCGCTTCTAATCCACGTGTCGGCCGCAAAGAGTTTCTACGTGTTTTCGAAGCCGCAGCGCGCACCGACTGGGAACGAGTCGCCAAGCTTCGGCGGATGGAGAATCGGTATAGCAACATGGACGAACTGTCGAAGAATCTCAAGCTTGGAATGAATTCATCGATCTCCTTTGGGGCGGCAAGCCCACCGAACGGGATGCGGCGGCGGTCCTATCGTTAGAGGACCTTCCCCTCCTTCGAAAACTGAGGCGCAGGATAATCACGGCGTGCAATCAGCACGCCATCCGACGCTACAACGATCTGACGAGCCTCTTGATGACAATCGTGTGGAACGAGGAACGCAGAATTAGAGGTTTGCGGGGACAGCACCCGTAGAACGATTGGAAATTGCCCTTCACCAACTTCCGTTAGAGCAGCGATCCTGGGGATCTTAGCGACAGAACGGGGCGCAGCCAGGAGTGGCTGCGCCACAAATCCACTTCGGCGCTTCGGCTACTGGGCGGCGGATTTCACGACAGGGGAGCGGCGCAGTCGGAACGCGGCCATCTGCTGGTCGTTGCGCACCAGGAGGACGTCGCCGGCCAGCGCCGGGTGGTTCCACGTTTTGCCTTCGATGGCCGGGAAGCGCGCCAACTCCGTAAACTGGTCGGGCTTGGCCGCGACCAGTGCCAACTCGCCCTCCTCGGAAATCACCAGCAGCAAGTCTTGGTCGGGCAACAGGACCAGTTGGCCTGTGCCGTAGCGTCCGCCTTTCCACTTGCGCGCGCCATTGGCGAGATCGATGCACGCGAGGATGCCGCCGTCAAAGCCGTAGCCATGACCCTGGTGCACGACCAAGTCATTGAATCTGGGCTTCAACCCCCGCGACGTCCAGCGTTCCTGGACGCTCCATCCCCCCGAGCCCCGCGTGACCGCGATGCGGCGCAGGCCGGAGTCGCCCATTCCTCCTTCCTCACCCACCGTCATGAGGACGTCGCCATCCGCGGTCACCGCCGGTTGGATAATGCGGATGCCTTCCAAGGGCGCTGCCCAAAGCTGCTGGCCGTCCGCCGGCGCGAAGCTGGCTATCCCGGCGCCACTGGCCAGCAGAATCTGCGCTACGCCGCCGATGGTCACCAACTGCGGGGAACTATAGCCTCCGCCGCCGGTCTGCGCGGTCCAGCGGAGTTTGCCGGTGGCAGCGTCGTAGGCGGCCAACCGGCCCGACGCGGCGATCACTACTTCGTCGTCCACCACTAACGGCGAACCGGCGAAGCCCCACTGCGGGATCTTTGCGCCGGTGTCGGAGGCGGCATTGCGTGTCCACACCAGCGAGCCGTCGCGCGCGTCGAGTGCGTTCACGATTCCCGTGGCGCCCAGGGTGTACACGCGGCCGTTGCTCAGTGCGGGGGTTGCGCGAGGGCCCGCGCCGCCGGCCGCTTCCCAGAAACGAGCTGCGTTGCGATGCTGCCACACAGGTTCGCCGGTGCTCACCTTGTAGCAGGAGACCAGTTCGTCACCGCCGCGCTGCTCCTGCGTGTAGAGCAGGTCGCCATCCGCGGCGAAAGAGGACCAGCCCGGGCCAATCGCGTGCCGCCACAACTGAACGGGCGGGGCGGCGGCCCAGTCCGTTGTGATTTTCACGCCGGGGATGACACCATCGCGATTCGGGCCGCGAAAACCGGACCACGTTGCCGTAGCCTTTGCGACAACTGGCGCCGGCGTTGTCCCTGTCCTTTCGCCGGAACTCGCAGGCTGTCTTTTCTCGAGGGCTTTTGTTGCAGGCGCGGGCAGCGGGGATGTGTCAGCCGCCGGTAGGGCCGATGGGGTGGAAGTCTGTGTCACAGGAGCGAGCGGTTTGCTGCTCGCTTGCGCGAGGAGCCGTTCCTCCGCTGTTGGCGTCCAGCGCCACGCGAGCTGTAGGCGTAATTCGCCGGTAGCCCCGTCGGCCCGCACCAGATTCGCCGGCACACAGGCGACGAGTGCAGCCACAACCAACCACGCGCGCCGCGCGCCGTCGCCCAGGCGACGCGTAACCGCCGCCCAAATCACCAACGCCAGGCAATAGACGGGAATGGGCAGGAAGTAGCCCATGGCCGCAAGCGACTTGTCCAGGAAGCGGACATTCACCATGATCGCCAGCGTCAAGAGGACAAGCGCGCCCAGTCGATCCGGCCAGCGCGCCCGGCTGAAGAAAAGCCACCAGAGGATGATCAGCAGCGCGCTCCCGACGCCGCCCAGCAGGCCGGCAACTGCGTAGCCCGGGTCGATAATCGGCGCGACCACAAAGAGCAACCATTGCACAACGACACCGACGATGCCTGGCCACAGCCGCAACGGCTTCTGGGTTTTCGATTTGTTGGCCGGGGTAGCTGTCATGCGTTCCATTGCGCTTTGCCGGGAGTTGTCTCTCGCCGAAGAAATGCTAGCGGCGCGAACTTTCTGCGCGCGCGAGAGACAAGCGGAACGCGGCCATCTGCTGGTCGCTGCGCACCAGGAGGATGTCGCCGACCAGCGCGGGGTGGCTCCAGGCCTTGCCCTCGATCCCGGGCATGCGAGCTATTTCCTTGAACTCGCCGGGCGTTGCGGAGACCAGGGCCAGTTCGCCCTCTTCCGAGAGCACCAGCAGCACGTCCTGGTCGGCCAGCAGGATCATCTGGCCGTTCCCGTAGCGCCCGCCCTTCCATTTGCGCGCGCCGTCTTTGAGATCAACGCACGAGAGGATGTTGCCGTCGAAGCCGTACGCGTGGCCCTTGTGCACGACGAAGTCATTGAAGTTGGGCTTCAGCCCCCGCGTGGTCCAGCGCTCTTTGACGGTCCATTCGCCCGTCCCATCACCCGCTCCGCGCGTGACCGCCAGGCTGCCCAGGCCCTCCCCACCCTGGCCCTCGCCGCCGGCAGTCATCAGCAGATCGCCATCCGCGGTCAGGGCCGGCTGCACGATGCGAACGTCCCCGGGCCAGGGGTGCTCCCAAAGCACCTTGCCGTCGGCGGGCGCCACGCTGATCGCCCCGGCTCCATTCATCAGCAAAACCTGCGCCACACCACCGATGGTCAATAGGTGAGGCGAGCTGAAGCTACCGGCGGTGGGCTTTGGGCCAACCCAGCGAGGATTACCGGTACCCACGTCGTAGGCGATCAGGCGCCCGGAGGCGGCCACGATGACCAGGTCTCCAAACACCAAGGGCGAACTCGCGAAGCCCCAGTACGGCACCTTCCTGTCGGCGTCGGTCGCAACATTACGCGTCCACACTACGGCGCCGCTCGCGGCATCGAGCGCGTTCAAGGTTCCGGTTGCGCCCAAGGCGTACACGCGACCGTGGCTGAGGGCCGGCGTCCCGCGCGGCCCCGCGCCCGCTTCCGCATCCCAGAACCGCGTCGCGTCGCGATGCATCCACACCGGCTGGCCGGTCGTCAAGTTGTAGCAAGCCACCACTTCCTGGTCCCCACGCTGCTCCTGGGTATAGAGGAGGTCGCCGCGGGCCGCGAACGACGACCATCCCGGCCCGATGAGCCGCTGCCACAGCTTGAACGGCGGCGAGACCTGCCAGTTCGTTTCGATCCGCACGCCGGGAATGACGCCGTCGCGATGAGGCCCGCGAAAGCCCGGCCACTCGGCGGCTGTCGCCACCGCGGCAGGAGGAGCCGGCTTGCTCTTGGCCGGCGATGCCGTCGCGGGCGGGGCTCCGGCTTTTGCTACGGGCGCTGCTGTCGCTGCGGGAACCGCGGCCATGGGCTCGTCTTTGGCTTGCGCCAGGAGCAATTCTTCATGAGTCTTCGACCAGCGCCACGCGAAACCCAGGCCGCTCGGGCCGCCTATGCCACTGCTCCGGACCAGCGTCCACGCCCCGCTTCCCAGCACAATCGCCGCGCACATCACCGCGCGACTGGGCCGGCCTACAAGAAACCGGGCGGCCACCAGCCCGGCGACGAAAACGAAGCTCAGCGTTGCGGGGGCCATCATGCGGAACAGCATGCCCTGCCCCAACTTGTCCACCGACGGGTGGAGAATGTAGGTTGTCGCGTACAGCGCGATGGCCGCCACCACCAGCGCGCCCAGGCGGTCGGACCATCGCGCCCGGCTGAAGAACAGCCACCACAGCATGATCAACAACCCGCCCACGAGGAACCCAAAGAAACCGTAAAACGGCTCATCCGGAAGCGCCAGGGGCAAGACAAACCAGGACAGGAGTTGCAGCGCCGCCAGGACCACGCCGGGCCACAGCCGCAACGGCTTGCGCGAAGTCATTTGACTGTTCTGATTCAGGCTCATGTCCACTAGTACGGTTTATGAGGCCCTTATGTTTCCATGTTCCGGACCTTGCCTGTATTCTTGCAGTCCCTGGTCGAGGACCACTGCTCGTTCCCGGTCAGAAACCGGCGGAAGGTTGGCCGGCCCATTGGAGGCCCTGTGGGTATGTTCCTGTTGATCGCCGCGCTGGTTTTGACGTACACGGGAATCTTCGTCCTGTGCTTCTTGTTCGAATGGGTGACGGGGATCCGCGGGCGTTATCTCTTCTTGTAGCTGAGGGCCAGGCCTGCCGGGCTGTCCGGCGCCAGCGAAGTATCGAAGTCGCCGCGCGCGCGCATGAACTGGTAATACTCGCCCGTGCCGCCCATGCCCCGGCGTCCCGCGCGCGGGTCCCTTACGTTGTGCGCGGCGATGCACCCGCCGGCCTGGAGCTTGGGAATCACCGCCTTGGCGTAATTGGTGTACCAGTCCTTATCGGCGTCGATGAAGACGAAGTCGAACGGCCCGGCCAGCTCCTCCACCAGGGTGTGCGCATCGGCCAGCCGCGCGTCTATGAACTCGGCCAGCCCCGCTTCCTGGAAATTGGCCAGCGCCTGCTTGTAGCGCCGCTCGTCCAGCTCGATGGTGATGAGTTTTCCTCCGGTCTTGCTCAGCGCCCACGCCATCCAGACGGCTGAATGCCCCGTGGACGTGCCGATTTCCAGCGCGCGCTTGTATTTGTTCTTCAGGATGAGATCGTAGAGCGCTCTCCCGTCTGCTTCCGGCACATTCATGTCGCGCCACTGGCCGCGCATCTTTTCAAGGAATGTGCTGACGCGCTCGTCGCTCACGCGGGTCCCGGATTGCGCCAGGCATGGCCCCGCGGTCAAGGCCAGAAGGATTCCCGCTGCCACGTACTGGAGCTTGGCTCGCATAGCGCCTCCCTTCGAAGGCAGGAACGATTCTACGCCAAGCCAGCGGTAGATTCAGAGGGCGCCTCCCGCGCGGCGCCGGGGCGCAGCCGCAGCGGCTTTCGGGGGGGTCGGTTGGACGTGCTACTGTCTGCTTGGCTTGACGCCCCGCCGAGCGCGGGGACAGGGAGAAAACCAGATGAGCTTTTTCCAGGGCGTTGGCAAGAAGTTCCTACTTCTGCTGGCAATCTGCGTAACCTACACAGGAATCGCTGCCGTCTGCTTCCTGATTGAGCTGCTGACTGGCGTGAATCCCTTGGCGGAGCCGGTCCGCGTAGGGTCCAAGTCCGTGGATGCGATTCCCGTGATCGGGGTCCTCGGCGCCCCGCTGGCCGCCTGGTTGTACTTCAAGTTCGCCAAGCGCATGACCGAAAAAGCCGGGTGGGATGATAGTCCGCCCCTGTGAGGCTGATTCGAAGTGGAATCGAGTGCGTTGACTTGGCTGGAAGCCGTCCCTAAGATACCTTTAAGTTTACTCACAGCATGATTGGGCAGACCATTGCGCACTACAAAGTGACCGCCAAGCTGGGGGCCGGCGGCATGGGCGAGGTATACCGCGCCAACGACACCAAGCTCGGGCGTGAGGTCGCCCTGAAAGTTCTGCCCGCGGCGTTTGCGGCGGACGCGCAGCGCGTGGCCCGCTTCGAACGCGAGGCCAAGGTGCTAGCCTCTCTGAATCACGCGCACATCGCTGGGATATACGGCCTGGAGCATCAGGAACACACTCTAGCCCTGGCGATGGAGTTGGTCGAAGGCGCCACCCTGGCAGAACAAATCCGCGCGGCGCCCGGCGGCATTCCGGTGGAAGACGCGTTGCCCCTGGCCAGGCAAATCGCCGAGGCGCTGGAGTACGCGCACGAGCACGGAATCGTGCATCGCGACCTGAAGCCCGCCAACATAAAACTGACTGCGGACGGGCAGGTGAAGGTGCTGGACTTTGGTCTGGCCAAAGCGCTGGCCGAAGATTCCGCCGCGCCGGACATTTCCTCGTCGCCCACGATGAGCCTGGCGGCCACGCGGGCCGGCTTCATTTTGGGGACCGCCGCGTACATGTCGCCGGAGCAGGCCCGCGGGCGCGCGGTGGACCGCCGCACAGATGTGTGGGCCTTTGGGTGCGTGCTGTACGAGATGCTCGCCGGCAAGCGCAGCTTTCCCGGCGACGACGTCTCGGACACGCTGGCGGCCATTATCCGCGGCGAGCCGGATTGGGCCGCGCTCCCGCGTGACCTGGCGCCGCCCATCGGGAAACTGCTGAAGCGCTGCCTCGAAAAGGACGCCAAGCGCCGCCTGCAAGCCATCGGCGAAGCGCGCATCGCCATCGAAGAGTACCTGGCGAATCCAGCCCAAGCGCAGTTGGGCCCGACGCAAGCCGCGGCGTCCATCCTTGTAGCGCGCTCCAGCCTTGCAGCGTGGGTATTCGCGGGAGTGGCCACGTTGGCTGCGGCCACGTTTGCCTTCCTGCATTTCGGGCGCGGCCCGGAGGAGCCGCGCGTGGTGCGCGCCTTCATTCCCGCGCCTCCCGGCACCAACTTCGTCTATATCGGAAGTCCTAGCGCCGGGCCCGTCGCAGTTTCTCCGAACGGGCGCTGGCTGGCTTTTGCCGCTCAAGGCGAAACCGGCGCGCAAATGCTGTGGGTCCGCGCCGTGGACGAAGATACAGCCCGGTCCCTGCCGGGCACCGAAGGCGCCGCGTTTCCGTTCTGGTCGCCGGATAGCAAAACGATTGCGTTTTTTGCCACGGAGAAACTCAAGCGGGTCGAACTGAGCGGCGGTCCGCCGATCCCCATTTGCAATGCTGGGTCCGGTCGCGGCGGTACCTGGAACCGCGATGGCGTAATCGTGACGGCTCTGGACGCCAACGTCCCGCTGGTGCGTGTCTCGGCCAACGGTGGCACTCCCCAGCCTGTCACAGAGCTCGACACGAACCAAGGACAAACCAGCCATCGCTGGCCGCAGTTCCTTCCCGACGGCAAGCGCTTCCTTTATCTAGGGCGCAGCGGATTGGGCGGGAGCGTCGCAGAGGGCAGTGCCATTTGGGTGGGATCACTGGAGGGCGGGCCGCCCATACTCCTGATGCAGGGTACATCGAACGCCGCGTACGCCTCGGGGCGCCTGCTGTTCGCCAGGGAAAGCGCGTTGATGGCGCAGCCTTTTGACCCCGTGAAGTTGGAACTCAGTGGCGAACAGGCGGCGATTGCCCCGCAGATGCAGTTAGACCCGTCATTCTCGAGAGCTGTCTTCTCCGCCTCCGAAAACGGCATTCTGGCCTACCAGTCCGGCGATGTAGCGCAAGGTACTCGGCTCGTTTGGTTCGACCGCCGTGGCAAACAAGTGGGCGCCTTGGGAGACGTGGCTGCTTACATTGACGTGAGGATTTCACCCGACACTAAAAGGGTCGCGGTGACCCTGGTCGACCCGATGCTGGGTCCCCCGGACGTATGGATATTTGAAAGATCTCGCGGCCTGCGCACCCGATTCACGTTCGACCCGGGAGTGGAAAGCAATCCTGTGTGGTCGCCACGCGCCGAAGATCTGGTCTACCGCGGCACCAACAAAGGCATCCCGGATATTTACCACAAGTCTGTGGCTGGGGCGGGGGAGGGGTCGCCCTTGTTGGAGTCTACTACGGCCAAGTTTCCGGGCAGCTTTTCCCCCGATGGGCGCTTTCTGGCCTACGAGCTCCGCGGCCTTACAAGGACGTTCAGCGATATCTGGCTCTTGCCAATAAGTCCCAAGGGCGAGCCCCGGGCATTCCTGGAAACGAAATTCCGTGAATTGCAACCGGAGTTTTCGCCGGACGGGCGGTGGATGGCGTATGTCTCGGACGAATCCGGGCGCCTCGAAGTTTATGTAACGCCCTTCCCCGGCCCCGGCCGCAGGTGGCAGATCTCGACACAGGGCGGCATCCAACCACGCTGGCGCAACGATGGAAGGGAAATCGTCTACCTGGCTCTGGACAACCGCATCACCGCGGTGGAGCTCCGTCCTCGCGGCCAGGGGCTGGAGGTCGGGGCCACGAAGACGCTGTTTCAAGCGAACCCGTACCGCCGCGGAAACGTTTATGACATGACGCGCGACGGCCAACGCTTCCTGGTAAACCTCCTCGAGAAGCAGCAGGCTTCCGTGCCCCTCACCCTGGTGGTGAACTGGCCTGCGGCCCTTCAGAAAAAATAATCACAAGCCTCCGTCCACATTCCCATGACAGCGCCGGGGGCGGGGTGTAAGCTCTCCGGACATGACCGCGGCGGGGTGGTCGCTCGGGGCGCTGTTCGTAGTCATCGTGCTGTCGTTCACCTCGCGCATCAACGTGGGCGTGCTGGCGCTGGCCCTGGCGTGGCTGGTGGGCTCGTTCGCGGCGGGGATGAACGCCGAGGCCATCGCCGCGGGCTTCCCCACTTCGCTGTTCCTCACGCTGCTCGGGGTCACGCTGCTTTTTTCCCTCGCGGATGCGAATGGCACGCTCGAAGCGCTGGCGCGCCGCGCGTTGCCGGCGGACGGCCGGGGACGGCGGCTTTTCCCACTGGCTTTCGCGGCTTCGTGCGCGATTTCCGCCGTAGGGCCGGGGGCGGTAGCGGCGATAGCCTTTGTCGCGCCGCTGGCCATGGCCCTGGCGGCGCGCGCGCGCGTCTCCCTTTTCCTGATGGCGCTGATGGTGGGCAATGGCGCCAACGCCGGCAACCTCTCGCCCATTTCGTCCGTGGGACTGATTGCCCGCGACGGCATGGCTAAGGCCGGACTCGTCGGGCACGAGTGGCGCGTCTTCGCCGCCAACTTCCTGGCGCACATCCTGGTGGGCATGGTGGCGCTGCTGGTGTTGCGCCGGGATCGCACTGCGGCGGCCTCCGACGAGGAAGGCGCGCCCGCCAGCGCACTCGCACCGCTCGATAGACCGCAGCTCCTGACCCTGGCGATTATCGCGGCGTGGGTAGCGGGGACGCTGGGCTTCCGCTTGCCCATCGGGCTCTCCGCGTTCGGAGCGGCTGCCATCCTGCTGGTGGCGCGCGCCGCGGACGAGAAGAAGGCCTTCCTGCGCCTGCCGCTGGGCGCGGTGGTGATGGTCACCGGCATGACCACGCTGGTGTCGTTGCTGGAACGCACCGGCGGGATGGAACTCTTCACTTCGCTGCTGGCGCGGATGTGCACCGCATCCACGGTGAACGGCGCGGTGGCTTTCGTCACCGGGCTGATCTCCACGTACAGCAGCACGTCGGGCGTGGTGATGCCGGCGTTCTTGCCGACGGCCAGCGCGCTGGCCGAAAGAGTCGGCGGAGCCGATCCGCTGGCGGTGGCACTGAGCATCAACGTGGGCGCGGCGCTGGTGGACGTCTCGCCGCTTTCGACCATCGGCGCGTTGTGCGTCGCCGCGGTCACCGACACGGAAGCCGCGCGCAAACTGTACGGCCGGCTGCTCCTGTGGGGCCTCTCGATGACTGTCGCCGGCGCAGTTCTTTGCCAGTTGCTGGCCGGGCCTTTTGCGCGCTTGTGACAAGAAGGAGGATCGCGTGTTCGAGAAAACTCCGCGCCGGGCATTCCTGAAGTCCTGCGCGAGGCTGGGAGCGGCGGCAGGCGCACTGCCGCTGGCCCAGGCGCTCTTCCCAGCCGCCGCCCAAGCCGCCGCGGGGCAGTCCACGAAGAAACACATCGCCGTGGTGGGGGCGGGCGCGTTCGGCGGATGGACCGCGCTGCACCTTTTGCGGCGGGGCGCGCGGGTCACTTTGCTGGACGCCTGGGGCCCGGGTAACGCGCGCGCCAGTTCGGGCGGCGAGACGCGCGTCATCCGCGCCACGTACGGCCCCAGCCGCATCTACGTACAGATGGTGCTGCGCGCGCTGGAACAATGGCGCGAGGCCGACCAGCGCTGGGGCACCAGGCTCTTCAACCGCAGCGGCGTGCTGTGGATGGCCGGCAAGAAAGACGACTACGAGAAGGCCTCGCTGCCCCTGATGAAGCAAGCTGGTTTCGCACATGAAGTGCTCACGCCCGCTGAAGCCGCGAAGCGATACCCGCAAATCAATTTCGGGGGCGTGAAGTGGGCGATCTTCGAGCCGGATTCCGGTTATTTGCTGGCGCGGCAGTCTTGCGAGCGCGTGCTCGAAGCCTTCCTCACGGAGGGCGGCGAGTACCGGCAAACGAGCGCGCGCCCGGGGCCCGTGGAAGGCGACGAAATGCGCCCCGTGACACTCTCGGGCGGGGGCACGCTGTCGGCGGATTCCTACGTCTTCGCCTGCGGGCCGTGGCTCGGCAAACTCTTCCCGGGCGTGCTGGACGCGCGAATCAGGGTTACGCGCCAGGAGGTGTACTACTTCGGCCCGCCGGAAGGCGACGCGCGCTTCCGCGAAGGCGCCCTGCCCGTGTGGATTGACAACGGCGAGCACATTTTCTACGGCATCCCGGCGAACCGCTGGCGCGGCTTCAAACTGGCCGACGACACGCGCGGCCCGCTCTTCGACCCCACCTCCGGCGACCGCGCGCCTTCCGCCGCGGGCATCGCCGCCGCGCGCGACTACCTCAAGCTGCGCTTCCCGGCGCTGGCTGGCGCCCCGCTGGTCGAAGCCCGCGTCTGCCAGTACGAAAACTCCTCCGACGAGCACTTCATCCTGGACCGCCACCCGCAGGCGGGCAACGTTTGGCTGCTGGGCGGCGGCTCCGGCCACGGCTTCAAGCACGGACCGGCCCTCGGCGAAATGGCCGCGCAAGCCGTGCTGGGGCAAAAGCCGGCGGATCCGTTTTTCGCTCTGGCCCGATTCAAAAACTAAGCTTAAGGACCAAGCCGTCAGCGCTCAGCTCCCAGCAAGGTCCATTGCTGGAAGCAGGGCGCGGGAAGCCAATGGCGGAAGGCGCAAAGCTGAAGGCTGACAGCCGGAACACTCCGAACCTTCGGATGGAAAGTCCGCAGTTGAGCGGGCTACTGGCCCAGATGCAGCCCCGTGATGGTGAATTGCGGGACGTGCCGGTCCCAGTCTTCGGGGATGCGCTCGAAGTTGAACTGAAACTCGCTGCGGCGGCCGCCGCCGAGCGAGCCTTCTCGGGGGCCGAAGATGCGCCGCTCGTCGCGCAGCACCACCTGTCCCAGCAGGTTGCGGAACTCGAGGCGCACTTCCATCTCGCGGATGGTGCGCGTGCCTTTGTTCTCGACGAACCCGAAAATGGCCGTCACCTGCTGGTCCAGGAAATTCGCCGTGCGGTTCATCTGGATGTCGGTGAATTTGATGCGCGAGGCGTAAGCCTTTTCCGCATCGCCGAAGGGCAGCGGCTGCGCCGCGGCCATCCTCGGTTGGTTCGCCGAGAGCCACCACAGCCCGCCCAGCAGCAACCCCACTACCGCCAGGCCCGCGGCGAAGGCGAACGGGAAGCCGCGGTTGGTCTCCGCGCCGATTGGCTGAGTCACGCGTTGCTCCGTGTCCCGCAAGCAGGCAAGTCGATCTTACCTCACCGGCATGTTAGAAACCGCGCCCCAGGGTTTGCGGGGATGATGCAGGGCCGGACAAGCGGTTGGCCGATCCTGGTCTTACCGGCCGTAGCCGAGGCGGAGGACGAGGGGCTCGGGGAGTTCCGCTTCGAGCATGCGGCGCTGGACGGCTTCGACGTCGTAGGGGGCGCGCCAGAACTCGATGACGCGGTGGGTGAGGTCGGCGATGGCGAAGGCGGCGCGGGGGTCGGCGTCGCGGGGCTGGCCGATGGAGCCGGGGTTGATCAGGTAGCGGGACTGCGGCTCGATTTGCAGCGCGGCGAAGCTGGCGCCGGCGCCGGGGCGGAGCTGGATGACGCCGAGCTTGTTGTCGCGGAAGGAGAAGCCGCCCTGGAAGTGCGTGTGCCCGAAAAAGTTGAGCTGCGTGGGCGCTTCCAGCAGCCCTTCGAGCGCTTGCGCCGGGGTGAACACGTACTCATCTTCATTCTTCAGCGCCCCGTGCAGGATGGAAATGCCGTCCACCTGCAACGGCCCCGCCGGAAGTTCCTTCAGCCAGGTGATGTTCTCCGCGGAGAGTTTTTCCCTGGTCCACAGGGCCACTTTGCGCGCCAGCGGGTTGAAGTCTTCGGCGGTGTCCAGCCCGCAACCGGCCTTGTCGTGGTTGCCGCGGATAGTGGTGGCCCCCAGCTCACGCACTCGCGCGACCACTTCGTTGGGGTCCGGCCCGTAGCCCACCAGGTCGCCCAGACACACCGCCTTGTCCCAGCGGCCCTCGGCCGCGCCCAGCGCTGCTTCCAGCGCGGTGTGGTTCGCATGGATGTCGCTGAGCACCAGAAAGCGCACCCGCACCCCCGGGAAAAGGGCCTGATTATAGTCGAAAGCGTTACCTTCTTGCACCAGCCCCGCCGCGCTGCGATAATGGCGGCTAACCAGGCCTTTGGGGAGGCTTCCATGCGCGTCCTGCGAGTGGTCTTCATTCTGACTTTGCTGGCGGCGCCCGCCGCGGCGCAAACCGCGCCGGCCCTGGACGGCCCGGCCGTGTGGCAGGCGGTGGCCCGGGCGGAGTTCGACCCGGCCAGGTTCGCGCGCCTGGGCAACGTAGTCCTCGAACGCGACCGCATCCACATCGCCTTCTCCAGCGGGACCATCCAGTTTGTCAAGCCGGTGGCCGGCGTGGTGTACGGCGCGGCCTTCCGCGGAACGGGACGCCTGCGCGTCACCGCGCCCGACGGCCGCGAGGGCCAGCAGCTCAGGCTCTTCACCGGCAACGAAGAAGTTTTCGACGCCGAGTTCACCGAAGCGGTCTTGGGCTTCAACGACCGCACCTACGAAGAAATCGGCGCTAAGGTGAACTGGGAGCAGTCCGGCGACCCGTCGCTCGCCGCCCTTTTCCAGGAGCGGCTCAAATACGGTGAAGACTACGGCGCCGAGCCCCTGCCCCGCCTGGTGAAAACCGTGCTGGCCGGCGACCGCCGCCGCAACGAGGGCTTTTATGCCGAACTGAAAACGGAAAAGGGCTGGGCCGTGGTGCGCATCAGCACCCTGGACCCCGAAGAGGTCTTTCTCGGCATGTGGAAGACCTTCGGCATCGGCCGCTTCGTCGAGACCTGGATGCGCTTCCCGCGCGGCCGCGTCACCTCCGCGCAGGCCTGGGAAAACCCCACCGCCCGCGAGGATTTTATTCCGGAGCATTACCAGATCTTTGCCACGGCCACGCGCGATACTGTGTTACAGGCGCGCACCATTGTACGAGGCAAGGCACAATGGGACGGTGAGCGCGTCCTGACTTTCTCCCTGGACCCGCGGCTCCGTGTTACCTCGGTGAAGGATACCGGTAGCGGCAGCGCTCTGCCCTTTGTGCAGCCGCGCGATCCCGGCGACCGTGTACAGTCCTACGGCGACTACCTAAGCGTACTTTTCCCTGAGCCGCTCCTGTCCGGAAAGGAAATCTCCCTGGAATTCGAGTATGCCGGGAAAGGGCCCATCCGCAGGATGGGCGACGGCGTGTACTTCTGCCAGAGTTTGGGCTGGTATCCGGTGAAGGTCAACTTCGCTATGCGCTCCAATTTCGAGCTTAACTTCCGCAGCCCCAAACAATACTCCCTGGTGGCCGTGGGGATGAAAACCGCCGAGAGCAACGAAGGCGGTGAAACCCTGACTACGTGGAAGAGCGAAAAGCCCATCGCCGTCGCCGGGTTCGCTTATGGCGACGTCAAGATTGAAAAAACGATGGTCGGGCCCATTGAGGTCGAAGTGTACGCCAACAAGCAGCCTGACGATCAGATGCGCGACCTCCTCCGGCGCTCGGAACAGGGCATCCAGTCCATCCCGCAGCGCGGCGGCGAGCGTGAAGGCGCCGGGGCCACCGGCACCGCCCTCGGCACGCTCACTCCCGCTTCCATGGCCGGCGCCATCGCCACCGAAATGGGCAACTCCATTCGCCTGCTGGAAGCCTACTTTGGCCCTTACCCGTATAGGCGGCTCGGCGTTTCCACCATTCCGTTCAGCTACGGCCAGGGGTGGCCTGCACTGATCTATCTCTCCACCCTGACCTTCCTGGACTCCTTCCAGCGGCAACAACTGGGTATCCGCGGGCCCGCGGCGCGGCGGCTCACCGACTTCTTCCGCGCCCACGAAACCTCCCATCAGTGGTGGGGCCACAAGGTCGCCTGGAAGAGTTATCACGATCAGTGGCTCTCCGAGGGCTTTGCCGAGTTCTCCGGCAACCTCTATTTGCAGAAACGCACAGGAAACAAGGAGTACCTGACACGCATCCAGGAAGCGCGGGACGGCATGAACCTGACCGACGACAAGGGCCACAAGTACGACTCGGTGGGCCCTATCTGGATGGGCCAGCGCCTCAACTCTTCGGAGTCGCCCGGCGCCTACCAGCGCCTGGTGTACGGCAAGGGCGGCGCCGTGCTGCACATGCTGCGCATGATGATGATCAACCCGCGTGACCCGCAGGACCCCGAGGTCCGTTTCAAGGCCATGATGAAGGAGTTTACGTCGAAGTTCGACAACGCCGCCGCCTCCACCGAAGACTTCAAGGCCGTGGCCGAAAAGCACATGATCCCGGACATGAACCTCGACAAGAACGGCCGGCTGGACTGGTTCTTCAACCAATACGTGTACGGCACCGGCCTGCCTACGTATGAGTTCAAGTACACGCTCACCGACGCCGGCGGCGGCAACTGGAAGCTGAGCGGCACCGTAACCCAGTCCGGCGTCCCCAGCGGCTGGAAAGACGTGCTCCCTCTCTACATGGAAGTGAACAAGAACCTCTTCCGCGTGGGCACCATCAACGTGATGCAGCCCGTGGTGACCATCGAGGAAGTCATGCCCTTCAAGCCCGAGAAGGTGGTCCTCTGCGCCAACGAGGACACCATCGGCTTCGTCAAGCAATAGACCGCCGGGCGCCGCGGCCGGCCGGATGCGGGATTCCGTCCCGCTCCTGGGATTCCTTTTCCGCGATAAGGAATACACTGCAATCCTTTCGGCGCGCCCCGGCGTCTAAAGAGGCGCGGAGCGTGAAACATCTTGGTTGGCGAATGCGTTGTTGCTGGTGAGGGTTCCAGGGGGAAAAGAAAAGGCCCTGCGGCGCGAACCGCAGGGCCGTGACACTCGCACTTCAGAGGCTAGTCCGCCACAGGAAGTAGCGCGTCGAGGGGAAGACTATGCCCCTCCCCGCCGCGTGTCAACACCCTTCTGGCGTCACCGGCCCGGTCTGCTACCGGAGACAGGTGCGCGAGTTTTCGGGCGGCTTAGACCCGCCCGCGCGGGATCGGTCGGTGGGCCCTGAAAAACAAGACCAGGGAGGGTCGCCATGCCTAGTGCATTCGTAGTCCGCGGTATCGTGCTCGTAGCTGTTCTGGCGCTGGCTGTGCCGGCGCTGGCCAAGCCCATCACCAAAGACGTCAACCTCAGCAACCCGGCCAAGATCGGCCGCACCCAACTCAACTCCGGCGCCTACCGCGTGGTGATTGACGGCGAAAAAATCACCGTCAAGCAGGGCAGCCGCGTGGTGGCCGAAACCACCGGCCAGTTCGTCGAACGCGAACGCAAGCAGCAGCACAACTCCGTTGTCATCGGTCCCGGCGGCGAGCTCCAGGAAGTGCGCTTCGCCGGCGACCGCCGCGTCCTCGTGCTGGACTGAGTTTCCTCCACCCCCCCACGGGAAGAGGAGGCGCGTCCGCCGCATCTGCGTGCGCGCCTCCTCTCGAATTTTTCAGCGGATCAGCATGCAGTCGCCGTAACTGTAAAAGCGGTAGCCCGCTTCCACGGCGTGGCCGTACGCGCCCAGGATGGGCTCGCGCCCGGCAAAGGCCGCCACCAGGATCAGCAGGCTCGACTTCGGCAGGTGAAAATTGGTCAGTATCTGGTCCACCGCGCGGAAGCGGTGGCCCGGCCGGATGAAGATGTCCGCCTCCGCGCGTCCTCCGGCCGGCGGCTCGGCCCCGGCCCTCCGCTGCGCCTGCTTCGCCGCGGCATCCTCGAGCGCGCGCACCACTGTAGTGCCTACCGCCAGGACCGGGCGGCCCCGCGCCCGCGCCGCGGCGATTTGCGCGGCTGCTGCCCCTGAGATTTCGTACGCCTCCGTGTGCATGGAATGCTGGTCGAGGTTCTCGCTGTGCATCGGCTGGAACGTCCCCAGCCCCACGTGCAAGGTGATCTCGCAAGTCTCCACGCCGCGGGCGCTCAGCCGCGCCAGCACCTCCGGCGTAAAGTGCAGCCCCGCCGTGGGCGCGGCCACGGCGCCAATCTCGCGCGCGAACACCGTCTGGTAGCGCTCCCTGTCGCCCGGCTCGTCCGCGCGGTCAATGTAGGGCGGCAGGGGCATGTGCCCCAGCCGCTCGATGGTCTGCATCAGGTCGCCGCGCGCCGTGAGCCGCAGCTCGCGCATGCCGTACTCGCCGCGGCCGGTGACCTCCGCCTCCAGTTCCTCGTCGCCGAAAACGATGCGCTCGCCCACGCGGACCTTTCGCCCCGGACGCGCCAGCGCCTGCCACACGCCGTCGCCGAGCGCGCGCGTGAGCAGCACCTCGATCTCCGTCGTCAGGTACTCGCCGCGCGCCGCGCCTTGCTGGCCGGGCGGTTCCGCCTTCACGCCGCGCCGCCGCCCAAACAGCCGTGCCGGCAGCACCCGCGTATTGTTCAGGACCACCAGCTCGTCCCCGCGGAGCAGGTCCGGCAGTTCACTGAAGTGCTGGTCCTCCCAGGCGCCCGTGCCCCGGTCCAGCAGCAGCAGCCGCGACCCGTCGCGCCGTTCCGCCGGGCGTTGCGCGATGCGCCCCGGCGGCAGTTCGTAGTCGAAATCAGAGAGCTTCATCCGGTAGCACACCCGCCCGACAAGCGTACAATGACCCGCGCACCGAGGCACAGCCATGCCACCCCACGAACCCAGCGCGGTCATCACCCAGCGCGGCGCCGACCGCATCGAAGCAGGCCACCCCTGGGTTTACAAAAGCGACGTCCGCGCGGTGGCCGCGGAGGGTGGCGACGTGGTGCGCGTCGCTGACGAGCGCGGGCGCTTCCGCGGACGCGCTTTCTATAGCGACCGTTCCCAGATCACCCTGCGCTTGCTCACCACCGAGGATGTGCCCGTCCACCGCGAGTTCTTCGCCGCTCGCCTGCGCGCCGCCGCCGATTACCGCCAGCGCGTGGTCCGCGATACTCAGGCCTTCCGCCTGGTGTACGGCGAAGGCGACCGGCTGCCCAGCATCGTCGTGGACCGCTACGGCGATTACCTGGTGATCCAGACGCTCAGCCAGGGCGCGGAGCGTATCAAGACCGAACTGGTCTCGCTGCTGGTTGAGCAATTGGCCCCGCGCGGCATCCTCGAGCGCAATGATCCGCGCGTCCGCCAGCGCGAAGGCTTGCCGCAGCTCATCACCGTCCTCCACGACGAGGTGCCCCCGGCGGTGATTGCGGAAATGAACGGCCTGCGTTTGCAGTTCGATCTGTTCCGGGGCCAGAAGACCGGCGGTTTCCTCGACCAGCGCGAGAACTATCGCGCCGCCGCGCAATACGCCTGGGGCGAGGCCCTCGATGGCTTTTGCTATGCCGGCGGCTTCGGGCTGACCATGGCGAAGCACTGCAAGAACGTAGAGTGCGTGGATCTCTCCCCCCACGCGCTGCAAAGCGCCCGGCAAAACGCGGAAGGGAACGGCCTGCCCAACGTCACGTTTCGCGCCGGCAACACCTTCGACATTCTGAAGGAGTACGACGAGGCCGGCCGGCGCTTCGACACCATCGTGCTCGACCCGCCGGCCTTCGCCAAAGACCGCAACAGCGTTCCCGCAGCACTGCGCGGCTACAAAGAGATCAACCTGCGCAGCATGCGTTTGCTGCGCCCCGGCGGTTTCCTGATTACCTGCTCCTGCGCGCACCACATTTCCGAGCCCGCGTTCCTTCAGATGCTGGCCGAAGCCGGACAGGACACCGGTCGCGAGCTTCGTGTGGTTGAAAGGCGGACGCAAGCCCAGGATCACCCGATTCTGCTCACTGTGCCCGAGACGATGTACGTTAAGTGCGTTATTTTACAGTGTTTATAGTAGATTTGTGCGGCTGGGAAAATTACTTGACAGTGTGGCGCTAATATTTTATATTTATAGTGCGCTTATGTAACGCGCATACCCAAGATTATTAGGAGGAAACGACCCATGAACGCTGCCATTTCCCGTTGGGAACCTTTCCGTGGCATGGCCACGCTGCAAGACCAAGTGAACCGCCTGTTTGAGGACTCGTTCTTCCGGGGGCGGCTGGACGATTCGGCCCTCACCTCGTGGGCGCCGGCCGTAGACATCTACGAGGACGGCAACCAGATGGTGATCAAGGCCGACCTTCCGGAAATCAACGAGAAGGACCTCGACCTGCGGGTCGAGAACAACACGCTGACCATCCGCGGGGAGCGCAAGTTCGAGAAAAAGGTGGACGAGGACAACTACTTGCGCGTGGAGCGGGCCTACGGCTCCTTCAGCCGCAGCTTCTCGCTGCCCAACACGGTCAACACCGAGAACATCAAGGCTGAGTACAAGAACGGCGTGCTCACCGTGATGCTGCCGAAGCACGAGGAGTCCAAGCCCAAGCAGATCAAGGTCAGCACCAACGGCAACTAACCCGCGCGGAGGTCGCGCGCCCCGGCGCGCGCGCCTCCCTCGAATCCCCAGGGGCGGACTTTCAGGTCCGCCCCTCCGTTTCTGTAATCGAGGTGACCGAAGGATGATGCGTTTCGACAAACTGACCCTGAAGGCGCAGGAAGCGGTGCAGGCCGCTCAGGAAGTGGCTGCGCGCCACAACCATCAGCAGATTGAGCCGCTGCACCTGCTGGCCGCCCTGGTGGAGCAGCGCGACGGCATCGTCCCGCCGGTGCTGGCCAAGCTCGGCGTGCGTCCCGGCGCCCTTTCCGCGTCCATCACCGAGCGCCTGGAGAAGCTCCCCGCCGTCACCGGCGTGGCCCAGCAGTACCTCAGCCCAGCCGCCAACGACTTGCTCACCCGCGCCTTCGACGAGGCCGGCCGCTTCAAGGACGAGTACGTCTCCACCGAGCATTTGCTCCTGGCCATCGCCGCATCGAAACGCGACCCCGCCCAGGAGGCGCTGGCGCAGCACGGCGTCCAGCACGATTCCCTTTTGCAGGCCCTGGCCGCGGTGCGCGGCTCGCAGCGCGTCACCTCGCAGAGCCCGGAGGCCACCTTCCGCGCCCTCGAACAGTACACCCGCGACCTTACCGAGCTGGCCCGCCGCGCCAAGCTCGACCCGGTCATCGGCCGCGACGACGAAATCCGCCGCGCCATGCAGATCCTCGCCCGCCGCACCAAGAACAACCCCGTGCTCATCGGCGAGCCCGGCGTGGGCAAGACCGCCATCGTCGAGGGCCTGGCCCAGCGCATTGTCGCCGGCGACGTCCCCGAGGTGCTTAAGCCCAAGCGCATCGTCGCGCTGGACCTGGCCGCGCTCATCGCCGGCACCAAGTACCGCGGCGAGTTCGAAGACCGCCTCAAGGCCGTGCTCAAGGAAATCTCCGAGGCCCAGGGCCAGGTGATTCTCTTCATTGACGAGCTGCACACCCTGGTGGGCGCGGGCGCCGCCGAAGGGGCCATGGACGCCTCCAACATGCTCAAGCCCGCGCTGGCCCGCGGCGAGCTGCGCGCCATCGGCGCCACCACGCTCAACGAATACCGCAAGCACATCGAGAAGGACCCCGCTCTCGAGCGCCGCTTCCAGCCGGTGCTGGTCGAAGAGCCTTCCCGCGAAGACGCCATCGCCATCCTGCGCGGCTTGAAGGAGCGCTACGAAGTCCACCACGGCGTGCGCATCAAGGACGCGGCCATCGTCGCCGCCGCCACCCTTTCGCACCGGTACATCAGCGACCGCTTCCTCCCGGACAAGGCCATCGACCTGGTGGACGAGGCCGCCGCCAGCCTGCGCATGCAGATGGACTCGCTCCCCGTCGAGCTCGACGAAATCGAGCGCCGCGTCCTGCAGCTCGAGATCGAGCGCCAGGCCCTGCTCAAGGAAGAGGACGTCCACTCCCGCGAGCGCCTGAAGCAGATTGACGCGCAACTGGCTTCCCTCAAGGAGCAGTCCGGCGCGTTGCGCGCCCACTGGCAGAACGAGAAGGCCGCCATCGCCCGCATCCGCGCGCTCAAGGAGCAGATCGAGCAGCTCAAGACCGAGGAGCAGCGCTTCGAGCGCCAGGGCGAGCTGGCCCAGGTGGCAGAGATCCGCTACGGCAAGCTGGCCGCCGCCGAGCGCGATCTACAGGCCGCCCAGCAAGCCCTCACCGTGCTGCAAGAAGACAAGCGCATGCTCAAGGAGGAAGTGGACGAAGAGGACATCGCCCGCATCGTCAGCAAGTGGACCGGCATCCCCGCCGGCCGCCTGCTCGAAGGGGAGGTGCAGAAGCTGGTCCACATGGAGGAGCGCATCCGCCTGCGCGTGGTGGGCCAGGACGACGCGCTCGCCCGTGTGGCCAACGCCATTCGCCGCAGCCGCGCCGGACTCAGCGACCAGCAGCGCCCCATCGGCTCCTTCATCTTCCTGGGGCCCACCGGCGTGGGCAAGACCGAGCTGGCCCGCGCGCTGGCCGAGTTTCTCTTCGACGACGAGCATGCCCTGGTCCGCCTGGACATGTCTGAATACGGCGAGCGACACGCCGTGGCCCGCATGATCGGCGCGCCGCCCGGCTACGTCGGCTACGACGAGGGTGGCCAGCTCACCGAGCACGTCCGCCGCAAGCCGTACTCCGTGGTGCTCTTCGACGAAATCGAGAAGGCCCATCCGGACGTCTTCAACGTGCTGCTGCAAGTGCTCGAAGACGGCCGCCTCACCGACGGCAAGGGCCGCACCGTGGACTTCCGCAGCGCCGTGCTCATCATGACCAGCAACGTAGCCTCCACGGCCATCTTCGAGCTGGCCGGCCGCGACGAGGCCCAGATGCGCGCGCAGGCGCTGGAAGCCCTGCGCTCCATCTTCCGCCCAGAGTTCCTCAACCGCGTGGACGACATCGTCATCTTCCGCCCGCTGGGCGCGGCCGAACTCGGACGCATCGTCGGGCTGCAACTGGCCCGCGTGCAGGCGCTGCTCGCCGAGCGGCAGATCACCCTCGAGCTCACGCCTGCCGCGCGCGAACTGCTGCTCCGCGAGGGCTCAGACGCCGCCTTCGGCGCGCGCCCGATGAAGCGCGCCATCCAGCGCCTCATCCAGGACCCGCTGGCGCTGCGCATCCTGGAAGGCGCGGTGCTGCCCGGCCAGCGCCTTCGCGTGGACGCCGGCGCCCGCGCCGGTGAAATGCAGTTCGAGCCTGACGGCCAGAGCGCCGCGCGCCCGGCCTCGGCCTGAGGCGTTTTTGCCCGCGGGGCGGCCGTTGCGGAACGCAACTTGCGGCCGCTAACCCGCGCGCCGCCAGCCGTTTGCCGGCGCGTTGGGCCTGGTCCAGTTTCGGTTGACGCCGCGGCCGCGGCTTTCTAAACTGGTGACTGGAAAAACGGAGGTAGATCAGGACAACGATGAACTTCTTTAAGACGGCTATTCTGCTCGGGGCACTGAGCGCGGTTCTGCTGATTGGCGGCGAAATGCTGGCCGGCCCGCAAGGGCTGCAGATGGCGCTCTTCGGCGCTGTTTTCATGAACGGCCTGGCCTACTTCTTTTCCGACAAGATCGCCCTGGCCATGAGCGGCGCGCGCGCCGTCACCCGCGAGCAGGCCCCGCGGCTCTTTGGCATCACCGAGCGGCTGTGCGGCAAGGCCGGCCTGCCCCTGCCCAAGCTCTACGTCATCCCCGAGCAGGCGCCCAACGCCTTCGCCACCGGGCGAAGCCCGCGGCACGCCTCGGTGGCCGTCACCGCCGGCCTGCTCGAATTGATGAGCGAGGACGAAGTGGAAGGCGTGATCGCCCACGAGCTGGCCCACGTCAAGAACTACGACATCCTCACCGCCTCCGTGGCCGCCACCATTGCCGCGGCCATCACTTTCCTTTCGCGCATGGCCCTGTTCTTCGGCGGCGGCTCGCGCGACGACAACCGCGGCGGCCACCCCATCGCCGCGCTGGCCATGCTCTTCCTGGCGCCCTTCGCCGCGGTGATCCTGCAACTGTGGATCTCGCGCACCCGCGAGTTCGCCGCGGACGCTACCGCCGCCAAGATCGTCGGCCACCCCTACGGCCTGGTGAAGGCCCTCGAGAAGCTGGGCTACTACAACAAGAAGCTGCCCATGGACGTGGCCCCGGCCACCGCTTCGCTGTTCATCGTCGCCCCGCTCAGCGGCCAGAGCTTCTTCGAGTGGTTCTCGACGCACCCGCCGCTCGAAAAGCGCATCGCTGCCCTCCGCGACATGTCCGTCACGCCGTGACCGTAACACAGGCTTGTAGCCTGTGCGCCTTCTTTCCCGGCCCTGCGCAGGCTGCAAGCCTGTGCTACTAACATGTCCGTCAAGCCGTGTAGGCGCCGTTGAGGTTATAAACCATTGCGCACCTATCATTTTCGGGCCGACGGAGAAAACGGACGCGGATGGCCATATATTGTGGTGTTTTGCGGGCGCGGGGAAGGGCGGGAGGTTGTGGGGCCGGCGAAGCTGGCCCTGTCAAACATACGGGAGCAGGATAGCAGAAAGAGAAGTGATTTGTCAAGCGTTCAGTGGTCAGCTGTGGGTTCCTGCCCCCTTTCACCCTAGACCCGATGCCGTGCTGTTGCCAAACCTCGCCAAACCTGATCCCCCCGCGTTACTGCGCTTGCGACAGGGTGGTGAGCGCATGCCGCACAAATCCTGCAACGCACGCTTGGAAAAAGGCAGGCGCCCTACGCGGCTATCCAAGCATATGGCCAACCTGAAAAGTAATAACGGCTGGACGATCCCCGAGCTCAACCCATTTCTCTTGTCCTTGCTGAGTATTACTTGGCCAATCTACAGCCCACGGCGGAGGGACCTGATAGGACTTCATCACTGTGCGGTATTGCTGATTGAGCTCCTCTTGCGAGGGGATCACAACTCGTACCAGAGGATCGCAATCCTCCAGTCTCGTGTTGTAATCCATCAGATGCTGCAAGGCGTGGTTCGACCGGAATCCCTCGATGTCCTCAAACGTAACCCTTAGGTCCCCAGCTTGGTCCGTACGACCGATCTTGAATGCATAACGGTAATTGCCATTCATGTAGAAATGGAGCTCCACAAGGACGTTGCTCAAACCTACCGGCTCGCCCGTCCGACCTACGGGTCTCACCTCAAGTGATGCGTTCGGTTTCATTCTAGTGCTTCAACTTGTGTATCTCATCCGCCCTGAGCATGTCCCAGATTTAGTTGAAAGTGGCGGCTCTCGACGGTCTGCACTTTACGCCACCTGCTGCTGTGGAGTCGAGTGCGGATTCAGTTTCACAGCCAGCTCCTTCAGTTCCCGATAGCCCTTCACCTTGCGGAACTTCTTCTCGGCTTCGAGCAACCCGGCGGCGGTCCAGCGGGCGAGGTGGTCACCGCCCTGCCAGCGTTTGACGTTGCGGGCCACCTGCCGCACCGTCGACAGGCAGGACTCGATGAGGTTGGTGCTCGATAGGCTGCGGCGCAGCAGCGTCCCCACGCCCAGCCGGTGCAGCGTGAGCGTCTCTTCCCTGCCTTCCTCCAGGCTGCGCGCGGCGCTGGGGTTGATGCGTTCCAGTTGCCGGAAGAGTTTCTCCAGCGCCGCCTTCGCGTCTTCGTACCGCGTCATCGCGTAGGCG
>Ga0187893_10000499_pt1 | contig 102285 bp, 103 predicted proteins | sample MA1701074metaG_FD_139574 | JGI IMG/M metagenome (GOLD analysis project Ga0187893, IMG submission 139574) | White microbial mat communities from a basaltic lava cave in the Kipuka Kanohina Cave System on the Island of Hawaii, USA - MA170107-4 metaG ...
AGGTCGCGGTTGGTCGCGGCCACGATGCGAACATCCACTGTGGTAGGTGAGGTGGCACCGACTCGATAGAATGACTTGTCTTGCAGCACCCGTAGCAGCTTACTCTGATGATCCATCCGGAGATCGCCGATTTCGTCCAGAAAGATCGTGCCGTGGTCGGCGAGTCCGAAATAGCCCCGGCGATCAGCCGTCGCGCCGGTGAAACTCCCCCTCATGTGGCCGAAGAGTTCACTTTCAAACAACTCCGGAGAGATCGCCGCCATGTTGACGGCGACGAAGGTGTTCCCTGATCGGAGGCTGAGCCGATGGACGGCACGGGCAAAGAGCTCCTTGCCGGTTCCCGGTTCCCCGAGAAGCAGGACGGTCAGCGGAGACTTGGCGCTCTTCTTGAGGTCGTGAAACAAGCGAAGCAAAGCGCGATCCTGTGTGATGATTCCAAAATGGCCGGATTCGGCTTGAAGCCGCGCGAGTTCCGCATCGCCGATTGTATTGGAGACGGTGCTTGCCGCTTGAAGATCGGCGAGCTGTTCTTCCAGATCCTGCAGGTATCGGCGAGCCTCCTCCTCCTGGCTTTGGGTCTCCGCGATTTGGAGTCGTAGCGCCTCGGTCGTTCTGGCCAACGCTTCCTGTTGGCCGGCGGAAGAGGCGATTGTCGCCTTGGCCGTCTCTAAATCTTCCTGAAGTGCTTCGGCCCGGTCTTCGTGGAGAAGAAGCGCTTCTCTGACGGCCGCGGACTCTTGCTGGACGCGGATCATGTCTCGCTCGAGCAGGATCAGGCGTGTGCTTGCCGTCAGATTTGCCCAGGCCGTCGTGCCGATGAAAACGAACAAGGAGGTCGCCAGCGGGAGTGCGACCGGTGTCACGAGAGATATCGTGCTCAAGATGATGACGCTGAGTATCCCATAAAGCACGACGACAGCACCGGCAAGCAAGAGGCCGATCGTTCCGCGATGGTGCAAGAGGCTCCACGCGACAAGCGACGCCACCAATAGTGTGATGATGAAGTTGCCAAACCAATCGAGAGCGCGGATTTGTTCATGGTTGAGCAAGGCATTCAAGTGATGGAGGTGGGCGGTCATGCCGTCGACCGAAGAGTTGGACGGCAAGAGCCATGTTTCCGGGCTTGATGGGCTCGATCGAATCACGACGACTTTGTCTTTGAACCAGGTCTCCAGTTGCTGCTCATCGTGGCGTTGGATCGTCTCCCAGACCGATGACATTTGAATGGGCTGAAGAGCAGCGAGTGAGCCATCGCCGACGATGTTGAGCAGCACCGTCGCATCAGGAGCACCGGAACCCAATTGTGCGGGCGCTGCGGCTTGTCGGCGAAATACGTCGTGCAGTATCGAACTGAAGGCCGGTACAGTTTGAGTTCCAACCCTGATAGACAGCGGAATGTGACGGGAGACGTGATCAAGATCACTCCCGACTGCCACGTGACCGACGATCACGGCCTCAGACTGAAGGAATGAGTCGGTATCATATATCAGGACCACGGGTGAAGCCGTGCGAAGAGCTTCCAGCAAGAGCGTATCGCTTGCGGCTCCTCCGCGCTGAGCAGGACTCGCATGGTCCAGCCGATGGTCGATGCCGATCGAGGCAGCGCCGGCTTCATGTATTGCGACAATCAGCTGTGCCAGGATGGCGCGGTCCCACGGGCCCGAGCCAAAGCGTTCCTCACTGGCTGCGTCCCGAACAACAACGGCCAGAGAAGGATTCACACCGATGGTTGTGCGGTGGCGAAGCCAGGTGTCGTAGGTGGCATAATCCAGCGCCGTAAAGGTCGCAGGGGCCGCGGACCACAGTGTCGCTGAAAGGAGCGTGGCCAGTACGCCTATGCCCAGCGCTTGCAGAGGAACGGATGCGAGAAACAGGCGCCAAATTTTTTTAGGTTCGCGCATATGAACTAGCGGATGCCTAGCTCATCGAGCAGGGATTGTGTTTCTTGTTTCGGGATACCTTTGAGAGTCGCTTTTGCTTTTGCGACATCGGCATCGAGCCCGAGTCCTTTTGCATAGATGCGAGTCAGGGCTTTCTTCGCCGGGATGAAACCGTCCGATGAGGTGGATTCGAAGCAGGTGAGAATGTTCTTGTCGAACGGCCTCAGGTATTGGTCCCATCCCGTTTCATAGAGTGTGGCCAATTGAGCTTGCGCCTCTTCGCTCAGCGCTAAACATTCCTTCAGCAGTACCGGAATTGCATCTTCTGCCCGGCTCTGCTCAAGGAGGATCTTCCCCAACGATTGCTGTTCTGTCGGACGACTGATATCGGGAAATTCGTTCCATAGTACATTGCGGTAGCCCCGCAAGGCTTTCTGCCATTCCATTCGGTGCTGTTTCGTCGACTCCGAAGACAGCGCTTGGCGTCTCGCCTTGGACAACGCATCGGCGGCAGTTTGTTGGCCGAGATCAGCGGCTTGCATCCACCAAAAAATCGCCAGTTCCAGGTTTTTCTCGACTCCCTGCCCGTTTTTGTAGGCGTTGCCGAGAAACAACCGAGCCTGCGGCACTCCGCCGACCGCCGCCGTCTCCAGATGTTGCGCGGCTTCTCGCGTTTGCCCAGTGACTTTCAGCAGCAGCGCTAAGCGGTAATGGGCATCGAGAAAGTGGGGACGCAGTTCGAGCGCCTGTCGATAGGACTGAACGGCCGCAGTCACATTGCCGAGCGAGTAGTGGACCCCTCCCAGGCTGTAATGGGCGTGAGGGGAGGCCGGTTCCAGCCTGATTGCCTCCTTCAGAGCGGAGGCAGCTGCGCGCCAGTCTTGTTTCGCCGTGAGGAGGAGGCCAAGTTGGAGATGTGCGTTTCCGTCATCCTGCTGCAGCTTGATGGCGGAGTGACATTCTTCGATGGCGGCGTCCAGATCGCCGATGCGAAGAAGCGCGTCGGCTAGTTTCAACCGGTAATCCGGGACATCCGGCAAAAGGCGGACGGTCCGACGCAACGCTTCGAGGGCTGTCACCGCATCAGGTCGCTCGTTGAACCCCAGTCCGGGAACTGACTCTGATGACTCAGCGGCCTCTCCGTCGCCTGATGAATTATGCTCTCCTGGTGCATGTGAGAAAGCAGGAAACGGTGAGAAAACGAGCGCGGCGACGGTGAGGGACAACAGGATCAATCCGTGATGCATTGCATGACTTTCATACGTCTAGAGCGAGGCACAACAGCCTTAAAGTATACCATCCGAGAAGAGACAGCACGAATGGGGTCTACCCAGCGTTTTGAAGGGAATGGGCCAGCCGGTCGATGGTTTCTTGAAGAACCGATCCTGAGAGAAGGATCGGCTTATGCGGCACCCGCCAGACCGGTTCCATGGGGGCCGGATCACCGGCAAGTCGTGGGATCACGTGCCAATGGATATGGGGTAGCTGGTTGCCGAGAAGTTCATAGTTTATCTTCTTGGCTTGATAGACTTCGGCTAAGGCCTTGGCCAGGCGATTCACCTCTTCGATCAGCTGAAAGCGTTCAGTGGGTGCCAGTTCGAATAACTCGGTGGCGTGGCGCTGAAAGACCAGGACTGCCCAGCCAGGGAAGAATTGGTCATCGTGTAGATAGGCCTTCGACAATCCGAGATCTGCGATGAGGTGGTCCTGTCGGGGCCAGCTTCCCCTGCAGGCTTTGCATGTCGCATCTTTCATGGCTGATTGGCCTTGCGCCACTCTGCTTCTGTCAGGATGCCCTTTTTGATCAACAGCTGAATCAACTTATCGACCGTATTGCGATTGGCAGCTGCAGGTGGCTCCGCGGCCGGCGAGCCGGGAGATGCCGGAGATTCCGCACGCTTTGGGTCTGGAGGAGGCCGCTTCTGCCCCAACACTCTGAACGACGGCGTGAAGACGGCCACATAGTCCCGGTTCCTGATCCGAACAACGGCAGGAAGACTATCGGTTTGCGGCGAGAGGTCCGGAGCAGGCCCTGCTGGGATGTGAAAGTAGGGTTTTCCGTCGTTGGTCTGCCCGTCTTGATCCAATACCTCGAACCGTTTCAGAAAGGATTCGCCTGTCAGTCCCTCCCGGTCTTCGCCGGCTAAGTTGGTAATCTTCTCCAGCACGATCACCAAGGAGTCGCCGGTGATCGCATCCGGTGAGAGGTTCCTGACACTCACGTCATAGCGGTATTCACTGGTGAAGTTATCACGACTCTTCAAGGTCACAATCGCCTGCACCTTCCCGGTGAAATCTGTCAGCTGATCCAGTGATCCTGCGAAACTGGTCTCCAGCTCCGCGACGCTGAGCGCTCCGACGAGGAGGTAGCACACTCTAAGCCAAGCCATCATGATAGAGGTATCATCCTAACGTGATTTGCCGAATGGCAGCATAGCAAACTTGAAAGCATTCGGCGAGCAATCACGTGCATGTCGCCTTGACACACCAATTCCGCCGACGATATTCTTCGCGCCGGTTTGCGTGGTTATTCAGGGCTCTCTATTACCTATGACGCTGTCAGCCCCTCACCGACTAAAGGTCCCGGAGATCTCCCGCTCCCTCGTGAATGCCCTGATGAAACTCTACGACTATCCGCATCCTCTCAAACGGGGGCGAGTCATTCGCGGTTACGATCGGCCGCATGCCGTGCGGACGGCAACGATGTGTGTTGCGGTCGCCAATCGTTTGGGACATCCTCGCGATCGGGTCCGGCTCTATCACGTTGCCTGTCTTTTGCATGACCTGGGCCGTGCCGGCCTTGATCGGCAACTCTTTGGATCTATTTGGTCTTGGGCCAAGCAACGGGGTATTCCGACGAGACCTCGTGAATGGCGGGCCATTCATCCGGAGACGACATATGGCCGGGAGACGCAAGCGTTTGTTTCCTTATATCGACGCGATCTTGTGGCTTCCGGCGTACCTATGGATAAGTGGGCTGTCGAACAGATCGAGATGCGGTTGGGCTATGCCCGGCGTCTTGCCAGGCGATTGCGGGCGGTGAAGCCGACCTTGAAGAAACTTGGCGTCGGCTGGCAGCCTTGGATGCGACAGGTGATGTTGTATTACTATTACCCCGAACGGTTGGCTCAGGCGAAGGCCTGGGTGAAGCAATTGGCCGAGATCCTCGTCGCATGCGAGCAATTTGAGGCCTATAGCAACCAGCGACGGGGTCGTGATTATTATGTGAGAAGCAAGGAGAGCCTGCCGGAGGCCTTTGCGTATCTCGATAAGCTGGAGCGGGAAGGCATCCTTGGAAACGAGGTCCTGAATGTTGTACGGACGCTGACGGCTGAAGGCGCGTTCGATGCCGTACTGGAAGAGGCACGGGGCGAACCGCTGACGCGAAACGACCACCGCTACCTTCGCAATCTTATGAGTGGGAAAATCTGATGGCTGTCCAAACGGTGCCGCTGACGATTCGCATGGAGGGTGGCACGCAGCTCGAGAATATTACGAAATTCATCGCCGATGCCGTGGCCGGATCGACTCTCCGGGCCGGGATCGTGACGGTCTTTGTCAAACACACCACTGCCTCCGTCATGATTATTGAGGATGAACCGGGGATTCGGGCCGACACGAAAATGTTTTGGGATCGCCTCATTCCTCCCGATCCTGGCTGGCAGCACAACATGGTCAACCCTGGGGAAAACAACGGGCACAGCCACCTTCGAGGGCAACTCCAGGGGCCTTCCATCACCATTCCATTCACGGCCGGCGCCCTTCTGCTGGGAACGTGGCAGCAAATCGTGCTCGTCGATTTTGACACTCGCGCCAGAACCCGTGAGCTTGTTGTGCAGGTCCTGGGTGAGTAACGATATCCGATCCATCGTGCTCCTCCTAGCCGCCGCAATGCTCTGCTCCTCGGTCAACGCCGCGGAATGGGGTAAGCCGCTGGGTGCTGCTTATGACGGCCCTGAAGGCAAGCCACGCCCGGTGACACCCTCGGCCGTGGAACTCAGCGCTGACGAACGATCGACCATTGGGGTGTTTGAGCGAGCGGCTAAGTCGGTGGTCTTCATTGCCAACACGGCGATCCAACAGGACATCTGGTCGCTCAATGTCATGGAAGTGCCGCAGGGTTCAGGATCCGGTTTTGTGTGGAGCAAGCAAGGCCACATCGTCACCAACTTTCACGTCATCTATGGAGCCGACACGATTAAGGTCACCTTGGCCGACCGAAGCGAACACCAGGCCAAGCTGGTCGGCGCCGATCCCGATCATGATCTGGTGGTGCTGCAAATTCAGGTGCCGGATGGTCACCTCGAGCCGCTGGCCATCGGTTCCTCTCATGACTTGCGCGTCGGACAAAAGGTGCTTGCGATCGGAAATCCCTTCGGGCTCGATCATACCTTGACGACCGGGATCGTGAGTGCGTTGGGACGGACGATCAAATCACTGTCCAACCGGACGATCGAAGGGGTGATCCAAACCGATGCGGCGATCAATCCCGGCAACTCGGGCGGACCGTTACTGGACGGCGCCGGCCGGTTGATCGGCGTGAATACACAAATCGTCAGTCCGAGCGGAGCCTACGCCGGAATTGGTTTCGCCGTTCCGGCCGATACGGTGAACCGCATCGTCCCGGAACTCATCAAGCATGGAAAGCTCATTCGTCCCGGGTTGGGCGTTTCTCTTGTGCCGGATGCGATCGCGAAGCGATGGGGGATCAAGGGATTGATTATCGGCAAGGTGACACGTGGCGGTGCCGCCGATCGCGTAGGTCTCAAGGGGGCACGTGAAACCGTTGCCGGGCAGATCCAACTCGGCGACATCGTCGTGTCGGTTGCCGGAAAGCCCGTCGCCACCGCCGATGGTCTGATGGATGTGATGGAAGAGCATAAGGTCGGCGACCAGGTGAGTGTGGAGATTCTACGCGGGAATCGGCGTGAAAAGGTTTCGGTGATCCTTCAGGCCGTCAATTAGTGGGACAGTATTTCAAGACATGCGTGTGGTAGGATCATCCGGTCGAGTGTTGTGGAGGGCCACCAATGAGTGATCGCAGATCTCCCGATCAGGATGTGCCAAAAGATCGCAGCAATGAGCCGCCGTTGAAGACCGGGACCGATCCGATCGAGTTGATCGAGGAGTGCCTGGCCTCTTTTCCTGACGGTGATCCGCGACAAAAGCTGCTGTATAAGTTGCGTCACGCCGTGATGCTGTCTCAAGCCACCACTCAACAACGTGAGCTGGAATTCAAAAAGGTCAGCGAGGTCGTCGCCAAACTGACGGCACCGGCGAATCGTATCGGCACCTTACTCGAGGTTCCAGGGGAAGGACTCGCACGTATCGTCGTCGGCGGGGCCGAGTATTATGCCAACGTGGATCCTCGTGTGCCTCAGTCCGACCTGAAGATCGGAACCCAAATTCTCGTCAACGAAGCCTACGCCGTCATTAAAACGCTGGGGTATGATCGAAACGGCCCTATTTTGAAACTGACGGAAGCCATGCCGGACGGTCGATTACGGTTTGAGCAGGAGATGGGCCGACAATCATTGATTCTACAGCGGTCGACCGATCTTCTCGGTGTGGACCTCAAGGCGGGCGATGAAATTCGCATCGATCCCAGTCACCGCGTAGCGATCGAGAAGATGCAGGACCTCAATGCCAGCCGGCATCTCCTCGACGAAGCCCCTGCGGTCACGTGGGAGCAAATCGGCGGGCAGCACGAGGCGATCGACGCCATCAGAAAGGCGATTGAGTACCCCCTGTTGCATGCCGAGACATTCGAACGCTTCAAATTCTCCCAACCGAAGGGCTTTCTTCTCTATGGCCCGCCAGGATGCGGAAAAACGCTCATTGGGCAGGCGGCGGCGGGCAGCCTTGCCAAACTGGTTGGCGAATCCACAGCGGAGCGCGCTGCCGATACGGACACACGCCCCCCGGTGACGAGCGGTGCATTTCTCCATGTGAAAGGACCTGAAATCCTCAACATGTGGCTTGGGGAATCTGAGCGGATGGTCCGTGACCTCTTCGAACAGGCTCGTGCGCGGCGCAAAGACGGCGCCTTACCGTTTATTTTTATCGATGAAGCCGAGTCGATTTTAGGAACACGGCGCGCGATGCGGTCTTTCAATATCTCGAACACGCTCGTCCCGATGTTTTGCAGTGAAATGGACGGGATCGAGTCGCTCCGGGATGTGGTCATTATTCTGGCCTCCAACCGGCCGGACTTGATCGATCCGGCGGTGCTGCGTCCCGGCCGCATCGATCGAAAGATCAAAGTCGGTCGCCCGAGTAGGGAGGCGTCGGAAGAGATCTTGAAAGTATACGTGACCGCAGATCTCCCCCTGGATCCGGCAGTGGTGAAGGAACGAGGCGGCGAGCAAGGGCAGGTTGTCACCTCGCTCGTTCAAGATGTCATTGAGGCGATCTTTCGGCGGACGGAAGAAAACCGGCTTCTGTCTATCAGACTTAGGAACGGTCAAAGCAAGGTGCTCTATCGGGGTGATCTGGTGAGCGGAGCGATCTTAGCCTCGATTGTCCAGCGTGCCAAGGAAAAGGCGATCGACCGCATGATTCGGGCAGGACAGCCGGCGGGATTAGGGGCTCAGGATTTATTGGATGCGGTCTCGGAAGAGTTCAGAGAAGGCGAAATGTTGCCGCCGGACGATGCAGCCGAAGAATGGCTGAAATTACTCGACCATCATCCGGAACAGGTCGTAGGCGTTTCCTCATTCCGGCGAGGCCGCCAGACTGAAGAGCGTCTCGTGAATCAAATTATTTGAAAATAGAAAGTACCTGAGGAGAGGTAAGAGTCTCGATCACGATCATCCTGTACCTCCCCCCGGGGTTTGATGCCTGATTGATTATGGCGCTCTTTGGTATCGAAACAGAGTATGGGATCACGAGGGACGATGTGCCGGAGATGGATCCGGTCGTCGAATCAATGGAATTGGTGCGGGCATATCTGACGGCCTCCTTCGAACGACGTTGGGATTATGCCGGCGAAGATCCGCACGAAGATGCTAGAGGCTTTCGCGCGTCCGGCTTGCAGCAGGATAAGGAAGAAGATGAGTTTTCGAAGGTCGATGCTCGTCGCCCCTTTTCATTCCATGAGATGAAAAGCGACCTCGTATTGCCGAACGGCGCGCGATTCTACAACGACCACACACATCCGGAGTATTCCACTCCTGAGTGTCGGACGCTTCGGGATCTCCTGGCTCAGGATCGCGCGGGAGAACGTATCGTGCTGCGAGCCGCCCATCGGCGCAACCAGATGCTCGGCGGCGCGCGGGTCCGGCTGTACAAGAACAACACGGATTTCCATGGCCACAGTTATGGTTGTCATGACAACTATCTCGTCCCACGGGCCGTTCCCTTTTCCTCTCTCGTGGCAGGCCTGGTGCCGTTCCTGGTGAGCCGACAAGTCATCGCAGGTGCGGGAAAGGTCGGAACTGAAGCGCAGGAATCGAGATATGTTCCAGGGGGCTATCAGCTCTCGCAGCGCGCAGACTTTATGGAAACGGAGTTGGGTGTTGATACGATGCATGACCGGCCGATTCTCAACACCAGGGACGAGCCCCATGCGGATCGCCGGAAATACCGACGACTCCATCTCATCATCGGCGATGCCAACATGTGCGAGTATGCGACGGCGCTCAAGGTCGGAACAACAGGGCTGGTTCTCGATCTCATCGAGCGGGGGGCTGCACCTTGTGTAGAGCTGGATCAGCCCGTGATTGCCCTGAAACAGTTGTCGCGTGATCCGGACCTCAAAGCTGTGGTCAGGACAAAAGAGGGCCGTACGCTTTCTGCTTTAGCGATTCAAGAACGGTATTATGAGGCGGCTTCTCGAGAGTTGACGGGTTCCGGTGAAGAATCGGATTGGTTGTTGAAGGAATGGGGCGAGACCTTGCATCTGCTGGCGCGAGACCGTTCACAGTTGATCGGGAAGTTGGATTGGGTCACCAAACAGTGGTTGCTCGAGACCTTCATTCAGGAGGAACGGCTCGGTTGGGATGATCCGTGGTTGGCCAGTTTGGACCTGGAATATCACAATGTGAACCCTGAACAGGGGCTCTACCTCGGGTTAGAAGCGGAAGGGAAAGCTTGGCGAATGACGACCGATGAACTGATCGAAGAGGCGATTCGGAACGGGCCAGGCGATACACGCGGCGGGCTGCGTGGGGTCTGTGTACAGCGGTTTTCTCATCAGATTACGTCGGTGCAATGGGAACGCATTCAGTTTGCCGGTGGGATTCGAGCCCACCATCTGGACATGGGAGATCTGTTCGATCCACAAGAAGTGCGACGATGTATGAACGTCTTCCAACGTGCCCATTCTCCGGCTGACGCGCTGGCGACGTGGAGTCATAGAAAGGATACAGGGACATGAAACACATCGTGACGCTGGAACGGCGGGAAGGGCCGGTCGATCCCATGCCCAAAGCGCCTCGTCCTCAAGAAGAAGGTGGACCGCGGCGCCCTGATACCGGATCGCCGGATAAGGATAGTCTTATGAAGCGGATGCGCAAAGTTGACCCGAAACAGGCGGAACGGTATCGGCAGCGAACGGGTGAGTAATGGAGAAACACGGAGTGACGAGTGTGTGAGGGAGAAGCGAATTGAGGCCGTCGCTTGGGAGTCGACACTTTTCATTGAGGATCGGTGATGAGATGGGCATGCGGGGCGATTTCTATCAACTCTTGAAGGAACAGGGCTATGTCTTTGGAGTTCCGGGGCAGGCCGGAGCCGGTCAGGAACTGACGACGGCTACGACGATCCTCGCGTTCAAGTATCGCGATGGTGTTCTCGTCGCAGGGGACCGTCGCGCCACCGCCGGCAATATGGTGATGTACGACCGCACCGACAAGGTGTTGGAGATCGACCGGCATAGTGTCATGGCCATCGCCGGAGTGCCTGCCACTGCGTATGAGATGGCGCGTATTCTCGAACATTCTTTCAAGTACTACCGACGGACACAGCTTCAGGAGCTCAGCTTCGAGGGCAAGCTCCGCGCGCTCTCCAAACTGCTGAAGGATAACGTCGCCGCGGCCTTGGCGGGGACAGGAGCTGTGGTCCCGATCTTTGCCGGTTACGATGCTGAGCAAGAAACGGCGAAAATTTACTTCTACGACATTCTCGGCGCAGAGTTCGAGGGAGTGGAATACGCCGTTTCGGGGTCCGGGTCGCCGACCATTCGTGGAATCCTTCATTACTTGAACACATGGGGAGAACAGCCGCTGAGTGTGATGGCGGAGGAACTGGCTACTATTCATGCATTGCGGTTACTGACGAGCGCCGCAGAATTCGACAGCGCGACCGGTGGAGTCAACCGAGATGCCGGGCTCTATCCGGTCGTCAAGTTCATCACTGCCGGCGGTGTGAGAACGATGCCGGACCCTCAACTCCGATCGTTGTTCGAAGCAAACGTTTCTCGAAGCCTGTAAGGATCATGCCCTATGTATGAAGAGCCGTATAGATGGGTCGAGGCGGTCGGGAATCGCCGGCAATATCTCGACGAACAGTTTAAGCAAGGAAGCCCAGTCGTCGGCGTCGCGTATGAGACCGGTATTCTGCTCATGGCGATGAGCAAGGGGACCTCAAAGTTGTATGAGGTTTATGACCGTCTGGGTTTGGGCGGGATGGGACATCCGGCCGATCTGGAGAAGCTGCGCTTCAATCTATTGGAGATGGCGCACGTCGAAGGATTCAATCGCTCGCCGTCTGACGTGACGGGCGGTCGTCTGGTGAAGTACGGCATTGCGCCGGTAATCAAACAGGCGTTCGAGGAGGTATTCAAAGCCCCCTTCATCGTGAAGATCTTGCTGGTCGAGTTAGGCCAGAAATCAGGAAAAGATAGTTTCTTGACGATCAACTACGACGGAACGTTTGAGGAAAAGAGTCGGTATGCGGTGCTGGCGGCTTCGTCGGCGATCGAACAGGAGATGACTGCGTATTTGAAACAGCAACCGATCGTCTCGCTTGAAGAGGCGATCGGTTCGGCCATGCGCACGTTGGCGGTCGGGGATCGTGCTCAGCGTCAAGTGCTCGAAGATGGCGGAGAACCTGCCGAAGGTCGGGCGGCCTCCGATCAGCAGCCGGTCGACTCCGAGACGCTGTATGCCCATATGCGCCAATGCCTTGCCGAAAAAACGATTGAATGCGCTTTGCTGGATCGCCAAATGCCGGGTCCTTCCAAATATCGAACGATCAGTATCGATGAGTTGGGAAGAGCGCTCCCAGGGCACCTGGTCACCCCGCTCACGTAATCTCATGCTGAACCGAATTTTTGGCTTGGAGACCGAATACGGGCTTTTGATTCACGAAGATCGTCCCAGCCACACGCCGACCTGGTTTGCCCATAAGATCCGTGACCATCTCTTCCATGTCCTGCGCCGCGGCGTGCTCGATCTCCATCACCGGGGGCATGACGAGGCTCCTGGTAATGGGGGATTTCTCACCAACGCCGGACGAATCTACCTGGATATGGGGCATTTGGAATATGCCTCACCGGAATGCCATTCCCTGGCCGATGTGGTGGCATCAGACCGCGCCGGGGATCTCCTGCTGCAGCGGGCCATCGAAGACCTCGGCTTCCCAGATCGAGTGTCCTTGATCAAGAACAACATCGATCATGAGACGGATGCGACATTCGGGTCACATGAGAATTACCTGGTTTCGCGGCGGTTTCCGTTTTCGAGGCGTGGAATGGCTCCGCTCGTGACGTTTCTCGTGACGAGGCAGATTTTTACCGGTTCCGGGCGTGTCGGCTCCGCTGGTCCACAGGAGGCTTGGATTCAGGTGGATCGGTTGATTGTTCCACGGTCGGGCCTCGGTGCTCGTCATGGCTCGGAGCTGCCGTTTCAAATCTCCCAACGCACCGACCATATTGTGAATGATTTCTTCGAATGGGTTCAGCACAATCGGGCGATCGTGAATACGAGAGACGAGCCGTTGGCCGACCCCAATCAATACCGGAGGATTCATCTGCTGTTGGGCGATTCCAACATGGCTGAATATGCGACAGCGCTGAAGCTGGGGACGACAGGGTTGGTGCTGCAGCTGATTGAAGAAGGCCATGCGCCTCAAGATTTGGAGATCGACGAACCGGTGGAAGCGTTGCAGGAGATCTCTCAGGATCAGGAACGGAACTGGTTGATCCAGCTGCGGTCTCACAGAACGATGTCGGCTCTGGACATTCAAGAACGCTTTCTTGAGTGTGCCGTGCAGCATTGCAAGGGGCAGGATGAAGAAACCGATTGGGTCCTTGCCCAATGGACATCGGTTCTCCACGATCTGCGAGGCGATTACCAGAAACTGGTCGGGCGAGTCGACTGGGCTTCCAAGCTTTGGTTGCTCGAGTGCTTCCGAGAAGCGGAACATGTTGCATGGACTGATCCCATGCTGAAGAGCTTGGATCTGGAGTATCACAACCTGAATCGGGAAAAAGGATTGTACTTTGGATTATTGGAAGAAGGGCGCGTGCCTCGTTTGACGACCGACGCTCTGATCCATCTGGCGATGGACGAAGCGCCCAAGAATACGCGCGCGTATGGCCGCAGCGCGCTGGTGAAGCACCTCTTGAATGTATGGCCTGCCACCGAGCCGGATCATGCCACGGATTCCGACGGGTTGTTCCCTCCCTATGTCATCAACTGGTCGATCTTTCAACTGCGCGGTCGTGCACCGTTTCCCATGCCGGACCCCTTCAAGACCTATCTCGAAGACGTACGAACACATCTCGAGAACGTGATCGTCTAAGTTGTCCAATTTCAGTAATAGCAGTTTGTTTCCCAGCAGAGATTCCCCCGTGCTAAGCTTTTGTCCGAATGTCGGACGGTCTGTCAGCACGAAGGACTCCGGCCTGGAGATAGCTCATGAGAACGCGCAGGTGGATGATGGAGTATGGTGTGGCAACGGGTCTGGCGTTTCTGCTGGCGATGATTCTCAGCGAGATTCCGTTGTTCCGGGAAACCTCGGTGGGCAAGCTTCGGGCGTCGGACCTCGTCCAGTTCGCAGGCTACAGTGGATCATTGGTGATTGCGTGGCTGGGCGCGCGTGAATTGTCCGTCGATCCGCCGGCGGAATGGAAATGGATCGCGCCATTTCAAGGGGTGATTCTGCCGTTCGCAACGTTGCTGGCGCTCGGCATCGCCTACGGTGTATTGCTCTATCTCCTCGAGCCGTTTCTCGGGAAGCCGGGAAAAGTGATGTACAACTGGGTGTTCATTGTGGCCATCGTTGCCGACAGCGTGTGGCTGATCCTGAGTTGGATCCGAAAATGCGTTCCGCTCGTTTCATCGACAAAGCCTCATAAACTGGACAAGGCGGCATAGTCCGCCTCGGCCGCAACCCCGGCGTGGCTTTGTTAGATCCGTCTCGTTAGAAAGTCGACGATTCGATTCTCCGCCCAGTAGGGATCTTCTCCGTTCCGGCTTCGATGAAAAAATCCGCAATGACCTCCGTAGCGGGGAGCGATCATGCGAATTCTGGGATGCTGTTGAATCTTCGGCACAGTGAACATCGGGTAGGGAATGAAGGGGTCGTCTTGTGCCGTAATGATGAGGGTAGGAACGGTGATGTTCTCGATCACATGTCGTGCTCCCGCCCGATCATAGTAATCGGCGCCGTCCCGATATCCTCCGTCTCCAGCGGTATAACGATCGTCGAATTCACTGATCGTGGCGATCCGATCGAGTGCCGACAGATCCCACTTCCCAGGCAACAGCGCCGCTTTTCGCCGAAGGCGTGATTTCAACCTCGTCAGAAAATGGCGATGGTAGATCCAATTGCGTGGTTCTTCCAATGCGCGTGCGCACAGAGTCGGGTCGATATTCGGGCATACAGCTGCAACTCCAGCGAGGGCCGGCTCGGCTTGGCCGAGCTCACCGGCTGCTTTGAGCACAAGATTCCCTCCCATGGAATAGCCGACCAACCAGATGTCGTCCAATCCGTCTCGATGAACCAACTCGCTGATGATCGCGCGGTAATCTCCGCTCAAGCCGCTGTTATAAAGAGTTGAGGAGAGATGTTCGGTCCCGCCACAAGTTCGTTGATTCATGCGAACGACGTTGAAACCTGAGCGATAGGCCTTTGCCGCGATGCCGCGCATATATCGAGATTCGCTGCAGCCTTCAAGGCCATGGACCAAGATCGCTGTGGGAGACGTCTCGCGATTGTCTTGCCAATGACAGAATCCTTGGAGTTGCGCATGTGGCTCGACGGGAAAGAAACGCGACTCTTGAGGCAATCCTGCCAAGGACGTGTCTCGCGGCAGGTAGCGAGGGACGAGGGTCATGAGATGAGCGTTCCGAAGGGGGGCCGGAGGCTGAAAGGACGAGGCGATATCAAGTATCGTGTGATTGATCATACGCTGCAGTATGGTGCGCCATGCTTTTCGATGGGGAGTGGACCTTGCTGCCTGTTTTTCTCATACCATATGCGTCCGATGAGAAGCATCGATTTCTGAACCATACCGCCGTTCTAATAGAGGAATTGTGCTTCGGCTATCGGTGAAGTCATGAGGGTTTGTCGTGAGCAGGGTTGGATTCCGGCAAGAGATGGCCATATCGTATGAAGAAGCGAGCACTGAATTGCCGGCTGGGATTGTCGACATTGCATGGGAGAGAAAGCCACTACAGGAAGGAACCTCAACGAAGGGGCGATCCGACACAATATAAATTGGCTCCCCGGGCAGGACTCGAACCTGCGACCAGCCGGTTAACAGCCGGCTGCTCTACCAACTGAGCTACCGGGGAACAGAGGTTCAAGTGAAAGAAGGTGATATTCTAGCAAAACTTTTCGTGCAATAGGGAGATTTTTTAGACGTCGAAGTCTTCGGTCTCATCTTCATCGGATGAAGCGTCGGTGTTGCCTTTGGCCAGAGCGGCATAATGTTTGGCCCATGTGAGATAGAGATTGCCGCTATCGCGCATGGTGTCGGCTGCTTTGACGAGCTTTTCAACGAGTTCCGGGTCCTTGCCCGTGGCTTGGATGACGGCTGCCCGTCGCTCGATCGCCTTTGGATATTCGTTGACCAAGCCGGCAATTTCCCCGAGCAACTCATCAATCACGTTGTCTTCATTTTCCATAGGTGCCTCACTGGTCAGCAACAAAAAGCCCCATAGCGCTGACGCTATGGGGCTTTCAATTCGAATCGAATCGGTTTAGCCCTGGTAGGCTTGCCCCAAGGCTGCGGATTCTCCTTTTTTCGACATCAACTGTCCGGTAGCGCTAACAGCTTGCATTGTGATGGCTTCGTGCTTGGCAGCGTTGCAGACGACGACACATAGTTCGCAGCCTTTGCAGCGGTCGATAATAACTTCGGCTACCATCTTGCTGGTGTTCAAATCTAAACAGTTAGCCTCTGGACAGTACATGATGCACAGCCGACAGCCTTTCTTGGCCGTGCATTTTTCGTCGATGACTTGCGCGACATTATACATGCAACGTGATTCCTTCTGTTACGCAGCGACGGCCGGATTGCCGACTCGCAGCTCGATCTTATTCTTCTCGGCCCATTCTCCGGCGATTTCGTAAGCCCGCTTCACGGTTGCTAGATTTTTCGCCAGGAGCATTTCTTTCTTGGCGAACTTCTTCTTGATCGCTTCGTCCAGTGAGGCGGTTCCACCCGACGCGACAAACTTCTTGCCGAATCTTTCTTGGAGAGCACCATCTAATGCTTCCATCGATACGCAATTGGTAATGCCGGCAACTGAACCGATCATAGTCATGTTGGTCGACAATTCCGTACCTGCAGTCTCGATTGCCAGCTCGGTTCCGGCGATATAGAAGACAGCCACATTCAAATCCTTGAGGCGTTGGACGTCTTCTTCCGACAACAGAGGTTGGCCGGAATTGATGATAACTACGCCGCCTTCCTTAATCCCTGAGTAGAACGGCATGGTATAGCTTTTCCCCATCGTAATGACCTGAGGATGGAATACTTCGATCACATCCGGGAATACGAGTTCGCCGCGATCATAGATCCGTTCGATGCCGATACGGCAATAGCTTTCTGCCGGCGCCATGCGTTTCTCGGCGCCGAAAAAGGGATTTGAGATGGAGAATTTCCCATCCCGATTGGCAGCCATAGCCATGACATGAGCGGCGGTGACGGCACCCTGCCCGCCCAAACCAGACATCCGGATATTGAGTCGTTTCTTGATCATGAATGGCCTCCGGTCTAATTCGCTTGTGCTTGTGCGGCCAATTGTTTAGCCGCTGCTTTCCGTTCTTTGTCCTTTGCGGCCAGTTCAGCCAAGAGTTGCTTTGCCGGTTCGCTGACGTATTCCTTATACGCGAAACGCTCGGTCGGCTTTTCAGAGTCACGCATTTCTTGCAACCCTTCCATGCTGTTCTTGCCGATTTCGAGAATGCATGGCGTGTAGAGCTGGAGATAAGTGGGGCCGATTTCGCGGGCGATATGGACCGCGTTGCGGATGACCTTTTCAACCAGCGACGGCTTGCTGACGGTGCAGTTCACAACATAGTGACAACCGGACTCACGAGCGATCTCAGGCAACCGCACCTTATCGAACAACTTCCCGACCGGTGCCATCTTAGCGACAAAGCCTTTTTGCATGAGCCCGCTCTCCTGGCCGCCGGTGTTGGCGTAGAGCTCATTGTCGAAGCAAATTGTCGTGAATTTCTCTTGGCGGAACCACGCTTGCAGCGTCATATCCAATCCGATGTCGACAGTGGCGCCATCGCCAGCCAGCACAACGACATCCTTTACGCGGTCAGGGAACCGGACACTGAGGGCACGCTTGAGACCTGATGCGATTGCGTTCTGGTTCCCGAACAACGAGTGGATGTTATGAACGGCGACCATCGGAAATACTAAGCTCGTACAGCCGGTGGAGCCGACCATGACGGTATCTTCCGGATTCGGGAGAGAGGCCAAGATGTAACGGAAGGCCATCGATTCAGGGCAGCCGGCACACAGTGAGTGCTGCTCAATCAATTCCTTAGATGTCCCGATGTCTTTCCAGCCCCGGTCTTCCTTGCCGTAGGTCGCACTTTTCACGAGGTCTTGGTAGTCCGACGGCATGATGTCGTACAGGGCTTCGGAAATTTGGATACGTTCTTTGCTCATTATGGCCTCCTCAGGTGCGCTCATCTAGAGCGAACAGGTTCGAAGTCAACACAACTCAGCTTCCACGACCAGCCAGGGAGAAGGTCTTCATCCCGAGGGCTGTCTTGATCTCCGATACGATAATTTCGGGTGGCATGGTCATGCCGCCGCAGACATGCGGACCGGCATGAACACGATGAGGATTTGGGATCGTCGCCCGGATTTCCTTGGCGAGCCAACCGGTCACGTTGAACTCTGGCACAAAAATGTGTTTCGCGTTCTTGGTAGCCTCTCGAATTTCTTCTTCCGGCCAGGGGCGTAAGGTTTTCACCTTCACCAGACCACATCGCACGCCTTCGTCCTCCAACAACCGGATCGCTTCCCGACCCTGAGAAACAGCAGTGCCTGAAGCTACGATCACGACATCTGCGTCTGTATTTTCCGTGTCGATCAGACCATTCAGCCAATGGATCGAATGTTTTCGCGAGCGTTCGACAGCAGCCCAAATCTCTTGCTGCCAACTGGCATGTGTTGCATAGCTGATATAGTTACTCTTCATGACAAATGGATCGCGCATCATGCGAACAGGCGGACATTCCATATCCATACACGGTACGGGGGATCGGTAGGGATCATATGGCGGGAGGCACATGTCCGCAGGAGTGAGATTCACGACATCTTTTGTGTGTGTAACAAAGAATCCATCGCAGCAGAGTGCGAGCGGGAGGTGCACATCCGGCTCTTCAGAGACCATGTACCCCTTCAGAATCCAATCGAAGAAGTCTTGAGCAGTTTCTGCGTGCCACACCAGCATGCCGGTATTCAGCAAGTAGGCAATCTCAAGAGTGTCCGGTTGTATTGACAAGGGGGAGTTGATACCCCGGCAGGTTACGATCATTTGGATTGGCAACCTCGACCCAGCCCACATTGGAAAGTTTTCCATGGCGCGCATGGTGCCCGGTCCTGCTGTTGTCGTGAACACACGAGCTCCGCCAAACGCGGAACCTGCGCATTGCGACATGACGGCAAATTCGCTCTCGCCTCGAAAATAGTCTCCGATATAACCTTCCGCAAATAATTCGCCGATCAATGCGGCGGCTTCACTCTGTGGTGTGATCGGATACGCGATCATGACATCGCAGCTTGCCCGACGGAGAGCTTCCTTGATGACTTCGCTGCCCGTGAAGAATGAAGGCGTGCGCGGAGCCTCATTCATCATTTTCCAGGTATCTGTATAGGTCTGCCCTTTTTTATTCTGCGTTCCAATGACTGATTTTGTTTCTGCCATGGACTCGGCCTCCTTTCACACACTCGTGGGTCTCAAATTGTTAATTCGAAGCCCCGTTCTTGGCTGACTGACGTGGCTGGACGGTCCCTTTCAATCGCTTCACGGTATCGGCCAATCGCATGATCTTGTCGACGGATGCATCGCGGAATGAAAGCATGGCATCCTCATGGCCGGCCTGCGCACACATAGCGATAGTATAACAGGATGTTCCTCCGCGAATGATTTTTAGCGACAGATTAGCCTGGTGACAATGGACGCCGATAAATATGCAGCAGTCGATTTTGTTGTGCCAGATCGTCAAATTTGGATGATTCGGGTTGATCTCGACTTCGGGGTTGATCTTTGGGTACTTGGGGCGGTAGTCCGGCATTGGAATCAACATCGGCTTTTGGCTCGGCTGAACACATTCCTTGAGCGTGTTAAAAAGATGTCGAATGGCCGTCGCTTTCTTTGCAGCCTTTTCATTCCATGCCCACAGCACCAAGGGTCCGGGGAAGATTGTCGGGACTTTCGCCATTAAGAACTGACGCGCTGCTTCTTCATAGGCTTGTTCTTCCGAGGTGATCACGCCGTTGATGTGGGCTTCTCCTGGATTCGGTAGTCGAATCCCCATGCTGGCAGCGGCTGGTGGAAGAAAGTGTTCTGGTCCTGGGAGCACACGATAGTCACTCATCACAACCTACACTCCGGGAAAATATTGGGTTGCTGAAAGAAATGGTGTTTTTTCAGCCACTTGATTCTCTAAACACTCTAAGCTGTTTCTCAATCATTCCGCAACATCGCAGAAGGCCCACGGAAACGAGCTTTCGGGCCACTATCGGATAGACAAATTAGGCCCTTTGTCCCAAGGCGGTTAAGGAACAAAGAGCATCCCGCACAATCCCCGCCGCATTATAGGTAGCACTCTTTTGGATTGTCAAATGAGGGTTCTACGAGCCGTCCAGAACATGGGATTTCGCAGTGACGCCAAGGAAACTTCGAGCTAAGAAAAGTCGCTATGGGAGCCGTTCGCAGGCTTCCGTTGATCCGAGCATGCAAGCTCGTTCGTAATCATCTTTTGCGGAACGCCCTTGAAGTTCTTCCTGATAGAGCGTTGCTCTTGCGAGCAAGATGTGAATATCGGTGGGGTCGGCTCGTAGGATCGCGCTGAGGTCGTCGATTGCCTGGATCGGTTTTTCCAACTTCCTATAGACCGTGCTCCTGAGAAAATACGCCTCTTTCTGGTAGGGAATCCAACTGTCCGGAATTCGAGGCGGTAAGCACTTATGCAAGACTGTTAGAGCAGCGGACCACTGTTTGAGAGCGACCAATTTGCGGGCCTCGGCGGTGTACAAATCAATGAGCCGGTGACGCGCCAGGTCAAAGAAGGGATCCAGCGCGAGGGCCTGCTCGAACGAGTGCGCGGCTTCCTCGGGGCGATTGAGCCACGTGTTGACGTCGCCATGACCAAGAAGGGCCCAGGTATTCCTCGGATCCATGAGCAGTGCGCGATCGAAATCCATCCGGGCATTGTCGACATATTCGGAATATTCGCTCGGTCTAGATCTGTTGGAATACGCAGCCGAAGCGAGCCGCAGGTACGTTTGGCCGCGTACGATCAAAGGTTCGACGGATTGAGGGTCCAAGGCGGCGGCCTGCGAGGTCAAGTCAAGCTTCTGGGGAAGAAGCTGAACGAGAATTGCTTTCTCGACCAAGGTCCGAGCCTGTTCACGAGCCTTATTGGTGCGGTTAAGGGGCTCGATGATGAGAGTCCGCGCTCTGATAGGAGAGGTCCTCAGCTCATCGAGCTGTGCCTTGAGTTCGGCATTCTCTTTCTGAAGACGGCGAAAGTGTTCGGCAAAACGCTGTTCGGACTGCCATCGCTGAACCGCTGCTTGAAGGTTATCAAGGTCGACGACCGCGCGAATACGAGTATAGAAACTGGGCCGGTTATTTACGAAAGAGCGGCGTGACTCCAGAATCTCGGTTCTTGTTATTGCTGCAGCAATAGTGCGAACCTCCAATGAACTTGATTGGAAGCTCGTGCCGGCCTCGGTTCTTTCTAGGTCGTGAAAGGTTGACTCAATGTACAGTCCAGCTTCCTCAACCGCTCTACGTTGGGCTCGCTGGAGCACTCGTTCCTCAGCTAGGGCGAGCGTGTCACCATCTCCCATCACATAGTGTCCTTCAGCCACGATGGTGGTTTCTGAAGCATTCGTGTATTGATACAGAGCTAGTACTGAGACAGTGATGATTGAAATCACACTCAACATGTGGCGAAAAGTCATGCCACAACTATACCGCTCGAATTCAGGTCAGACAATGCGTCCGAAGTGAGGGGAAAGTCTTGTCCAGCGCGCGAGGGGGGGTCAGGGTTGTTTGGGAAAAACCTGCATAAATGGGTGAATTTCAAGTCTTTCGAAGACACCTTGAACCGTGTATGGGTCATTGCGGGCGAACTCTTCGGCCTCCGCTTGAGTCTCGAACTCCAATACCAGCAAACTTCCGGCTTTATCCGTCAGGGGGCCGGCCAGGACCACTCGCCCTTCCTGATCCAGCGGTTCGAGGTTGGCTAAATGAGCAGGACGATGCACCTTCCGCTTGGCGTCTCCTTCTGGGCTATCGTAACCGATGATGACGAACTTCATATCACTGGTCTGCTGATCAGGTTTGTCACGATCTGTATCGGACCCAGGGATCGGACTAGGTGAGCTCTTCTTCAATGGGACAACGATCGTTGTATCCGTTCGTGACTTCGTGCCACCAACGGATTTCTTTTTCGCCGAGTTTCCAGCACAAGTAGACGATTCGGCCGTTGCGGATATGCGGAAAGTCGCACAACCCTAGGTCGATGTCCTTCACAACGACTCCCAACTCATGGATCGCGTGGAGGTTGGTGCTGACGTCCTGGAGGCTTTTCACATACGGCACGCCAGCGGGAGTCCCACCTCCAAAACAAGCCTTGGCCGAGGCTCTGCTCACTTCCTCACGGGTTCGTAGGAGCACGGCCTTGCTTTCTTGAACGGTCGACAGGTACGCCTGGAGTTGAGGGATTAACTGATTCGCCTCAAAGAGGGAGAAGACCCGGTCTGGGCTGGTTTCGTTTTCGTCCCGTGCCATATGGTAATCGTCTTGTCTGTGTAACACACTTTACATTCTGTGAACAAGTCGAGAATACGATGTATGTTCGATTGGCTGCGACGAGAAAATTCTTGCAGGAAACAAAAAATCAAAATCCTAGTTGACAACAGATTGGTGCGTGGGTATCATAACCACAGGATCTAGAACGAGCTGATTCTCTCCCATTTAGAATTCAAGTCCGGAACCTATCTCGAATCAAACCTAGCAGTAGTGTGAGTGAAGTCATTAGCAAGCCGACCAGCAGACTTTGTTTGGGCAGCCATAGTTTCCTGAGAAGAAAAATAGACAACGAGCTTCCACGAGTTCTTCCAACCCGACAAACCAAGACGTAATTAAGCTCATCGCCGAGACCAAAACGCGCTTTGCATGGCCAATCAGCTTGGGCGAATTCTTCTAGACGGTATCCGAGCCAAGGATGGAGAGGAGTTGTATGTCAGTAGCTAGGGGGGAAGTAATGCATCTTGCAGAGTTAAAACAGAAATCCATTGCCGACCTGAACGATGTGGCTCGGGAACTGAAAATCGAAGGAGCCGCCAATCTGAGAAAGCAGGAGTTGATCTTTGCGATCCTCCAAGCTCAGACCGAAAAAAATGGGGTGGTCTTCGGAGAAGGGGTGCTGGAAACTCTTCCCGATGGATTTGGTTTTCTCCGTGCACCGGACTCCAATTATCTGCCGGGTCCCGACGACATTTACATCTCGCCGTCACAGATCCGCCGGTTCAACCTTCGCACAGGCGACATTGTGTCGGGCCAAATCCGTCCCCCGAAAGAGAGCGAGCGATATTTCGCCCTGCTCAAGGTCGAGAAGGTCAACTACGAAGACCCTGAAGTCGCGCGAGATAAGATTCTATTCGATAACCTCACCCCCTTGTATCCCGAAGAGCGACTCAATTTGGAATTCGATCGCGAGGAGTATTGTACCCGCGTGATGGATTTGACGACTCCGATCGGTAAAGGCCAACGGGGGTTGATTGTGGCGGCACCCCGGACCGGGAAGACGATGCTGCTGCAGGCGATTGCCCGAGCGATCCTCAAGAATCACAAGGAAGTGACTCTTATTGTTTTGCTGATCGACGAACGACCGGAGGAAGTCACCGACTGGCAACGACAGGTAAAGGCGGAAGTCATCAGCTCCACCTTTGATGAACCGGCTCAGCGGCATGCCCAAGTTGCTGAAATGGTGTTGGAGAAGGCAAAGCGTCTTGTTGAACACAAGAAGGACGTCGTCATTCTACTGGACAGCATCACGCGCCTTGCTCGTGCCTATAACACCATAGCGCCGCCCAGCGGGAAGGTGCTCTCCGGCGGTCTAGATTCCAACGCGCTACAACGGCCGAAGCGCTTCTTCGGAGCGGCTCGCAACATTGAGAACGGCGGCAGCCTGACCATCATGGCGACCGCGCTTGTGGATACAGGCAGCCGTATGGATGACGTCATCTTTGAAGAGTTCAAGGGAACCGGGAATATGGAAGTTCACTTGGATCGCCGTCTGGCCGACAAGCGCCTCTTCCCCGCGATCGATATCAGTCAGTCCGGGACGAGAAAGGAAGAATTGTTGGTGGACAAGGATCGGCTCAATAAAATGTGGATTCTGCGCAAAGTGCTCAGCCCATTGGGTACGATGGAAGCGATGGAGTTCTTGATGGATAAGATTAGTGGCTCCAAGAGCAATCAAGAGTTTCTCCAATCGATGAACCGATAGGCGGTGCTTGTTTCTTGGGCTTCCTTCAGATAGACTATTGCCCTTTAGGAATGAGTCACTTGCGTTTGAAATTTTTCGGCAAGGAGTCGTAAGTCATGCAGAAGGGTATTCATCCGGTCTATCGTGAGGCGACCGTCCACTGCGCCTGTGGAAACTCGTTCAAGACACGTACTACCATCGGTGACGTCAGCGTTGATATCTGTTCCAATTGCCACCCGTTCTTCACGGGTACGCAAAAGATCGTGGATACTGAAGGACGCGTTGAGCGGTTCAAAAAGAAGTACGCGAAGACGGGCAAGTAGCGCCGCACCCGGTATGAAAGAGACCCTGCTTCGTGATCGAAGCAGGGTCTCTTTTTTTATTCCCTCGATGTGACCGTGTAAAATAAGGGTACGAAACGATGGAAGCGGTGTTACTCAAGAAATGGGAGAGCCTCGCGTCACGGTTTCAGGAGTTGACCGATCAGCTCATGGATCCGTCCGTTGTCAGCCAACCGAACTTGTTACACAAGCTCAGTAAGGAGAGGACTGATCTTGAACCGGCGGCCAGACTTTTGGGAGCTTACCACGAATACGCGAAACAACTGGAAGACGCGATGCAAATTCTTGCCGACCCCTCTGCCGGCAACGAGTTGCATAAGCTTGCGGTGGAGGAAAAGACCGAGTTGGAGCGACAGCGGGTGGAAGTAGAAGAGCAAGTAAGGGAATTCTTGATTCCAAAAGACCCACGGGACGAAAAGAACTTGGTGCTTGAAATTCGAGCGGGAACGGGCGGAGATGAGGCGGCATTGTTCGCCGGCGAGCTGTTTCGACTGTACATCAAATATGCTGAAAAGAAAGGGTTTAAGGTTGATACCGTTGAAGCATCCGAAACGGGCATCGGCGGCTACAAGAACATTGTTGCCTTGATCGAGGGCAAGGGAGCGTACAGCCACTTCAAGTATGAAGCCGGTGTGCATCGAGTGCAGCGGGTCCCAGTGACGGAGGCGAGCGGCCGCATTCACACATCCACCGTGACCGTGGCGGTCATGCCTGAAGTCGATGAAGTGGACGTGCAGATTGATCCCAAGGATCTACGAATCGATACGTTTTGTTCATCTGGTGCGGGTGGGCAGAGCGTGAACACGACGTACTCAGCCGTTCGAATCACGCATCTTCCAACCGGTGTCGTCGTGACCTGCCAGGATGAGCGGTCGCAGCTGAAAAACCGAACTAAGGCCATGCGGACCTTGCGTGCCAGGATCGTCGAGGCTGAACGGGAAAAGCAAGACGCGGAGATCGCTCAGAACAGAAAGTCGCAGGTGGGAAGCGGCGAACGGAGCGAGAAGATTCGCACGTACAACTTTCCACAGAACCGGGTCACGGATCACCGAGTCGGTATGACGCTTCACAAGCTGGAATTGGTGATGGAAGGCGACCTTGATGAGATTGTTCAGGCACTGAAGGCTCAACAGCAGCAGGCTGAAACGGCGAAGGTATAGGTGTGGAAGTCTTCATGAATACAGAGCCGAAGACGGTCGGGACGCTTATGGCGTGGACGCGCCAGGCATTGGATCACTCTGGGACGGCCAACTCAGCACAGGAAACCGTATGGCTGTTGGCCAATGCTCTGGGTCTGGAGCACCATCAGTTGGCAAGCCGGGCGGAACAACCGGTGACGCCCGATCAACTGGCGCGGACAGAAGCGTTGGTGTCGAGGCGGATAAAACGAGAACCCTTGCAGTACATTTTAGGCGCGCAAGAGTTTTGTGGGCTTGAGTTTCGTGTGAACCCAGCGGTGCTGATTCCTCGACCGGAGACAGAACTGCTGGTCCAGGCTGTTCTCAAGGAGGGTGGGCTTGCTGAAGGTGCGACGCTGGTCGATGTTGGAACAGGATCCGGCTGTATAGCCGTGACCGTCGCGACTGTTCTCAACGGGGTGCGAATTCTTGCGCTTGACTGCTCCGCTGAAGCACTGGCGATCGCAAAGGGTAATGCAGAAAGGCATGGAGTGGGTGAAAAGATTGCCTGGATAGAAGGGGATCTCTTATCGCCGCTTCGAAGCCGTGACATGGTTGGAGCGGTTGATGTCATTGTCTCCAACCCTCCGTACATCGCCGAGAGGGATTGGGCTCAACTCCAGCCTGAGGTGCGGGATTTTGAGCCCCGAGGCGCCTTGCTTGCCGGGCCACGAGGAACGGAGTTCCACGAACGATTATTCCAAGACTCGAAGGAATTCCTTGTGCCTGATGGATTACTCGTCATGGAAATCGGCCAGGGACAGGTATCGCTTGTGCGATACGCGGCGGAACAAGCCGGAGGCTATACCGGCCTTCAAACCGTAAAAGATGAGGCCGGCATTGAACGAGTCCTGATCGCCAGGCGGGCAGGGTAGGAACCAGTGAATGGATGAAATTCTCATCAGCGGCGGCAAGCGTCTGTATGGGGAGGTTCTCATCAGCGGCGCAAAGAACTCCGCGCTCCCGATCCTGGCCTCGACCATTCTGGGCGGCGGTGAATGCGTGATCACCAATGTGCCAAGGGTCGTTGATGTGCTCACAATGGGAAAGCTCCTGGGAATTCTTGGTGCCAAGGTATCGCACGAGGGTAATCGTGCGGTCATCCAAGCCGGTGTGATTGAATCGACCGAGGCTCCCTACGATCTCGTCAAGACCATGCGCGCATCCGTTTTGGTGCTTGGGCCGTTGCTTGCCCGGTGGGGCGAAGCCAAAGTTTCTCTGCCGGGTGGCTGTGCAATTGGCTCCAGGCCGGTGAACCTTCATTTGGCCGGATTGGCGAAATTAGGAGCGGACATCGCGATCGAACATGGCTATATCACGGCCAAGGCGAAACGATTGAGAGGTGGACACATCTACTGTGACACACCGACGGTAACCGGCACCGAAAACATCATGATGGCGGCATCGCTGGCCGAAGGCGTGACTGTACTGGAAAATGCGGCGAAGGAGCCGGAGATCGTGGACCTGGCCGACTTTCTCGGCAAGCGCGGCGCCAGAATCCAAGGGGCAGGAACAGACGTGATGACGATCGAAGGAGTGCGTGAGCTCCATGGCGGAGACCACGAAGTGATTCCTGATCGCATTGAGGCCGGCACCTACCTGACGGCGGCTGCCATGACCCACGGCGATGTGACGGCTAGGCACTGCCGTCCGGGACATCTTGAGGCCGTGTTGATGAAGTTGCGTGAGATGGGGGCTGATGTGCAGGAGGAGAAGGACATGGTGCATCTCACCATGCCTGACAAACTGAGGGGAACCGACGTGAAAACCTTGCCCTTCCCAGGTTTTCCCACCGATATGCAGGCGCAGGTGGTCGCCTTGATGAGCCTGGCAGAAGGCACGAGTGTGGTAACCGAAACGGTGTTTGAGAGCCGGTTCATGCATGTAGAAGAATTGCGACGGATGGGGGCTGATATCCGTGTGGAGGGTAATCGACTAGTCGTGACCGGACGAAAGAAACTCACCGGCGCTCCGGTCATGGCATCCGACCTGCGTGCCAGTGCCGGTCTGATTGTCGCCGGTTTGGCGGCAGAGGGAACGACCCAAATCCAACGCGTCTATCACCTTGATCGGGGGTATGAACGGATCGAAGAGAAATTAGGAGCGTTAGGGGCCGACGTTCGGCGCCTGCAGGTTACAGCGAAGACTCACTAGAGGCTGTCCATGTTGACGATCGCGCTATCAAAGGGAAAACTCATAGAATCCGCACTGGATCTCTTCCGTCGAGCCGGGTACAAAATTGCCGGCTTGTCAGGGGAGAGCCGCCGGCTGATCTTTGTCAGTCCCGAGAATGATATGACGTTTCTCATCGTTCGCCCCAGCGACGTGCCGACCTATGTGGAATATGGGGGTGCCGATGCCGGAATTGTCGGAAAAGACGTCTTGATGGAGCAGGATAGTGACGTATACGAACCATTGGATTTGGGATTCGGAGCGTGTAGAATCTCCGTCGCCGCGCTCCAGGGAGAGGCATCGAATGATCACTTGTCGTCCAAGATTCGCATCGCCACGAAATACCCTCGGATCACCGAGCGCTATTTCAACACGCGTGGGATTCCGGTTGAAATCATCAAGTTATACGGCTCCATTGAGTTGGCTCCGGTGGTGGGACTGGCGGATCGAATCGTGGATTTGGTCGAGACCGGGAGCACACTCAAAGCTCATGATCTTGTCGAAGTAGAAGTCATTACCCAATCGACGGCTCGTTTCATCGTCAACCGGGCGAGCCTTCGACTCAAGCAGGAACCACTGATGACGTTGATTCGTAAGCTTCGGGCCGTGGTGCCGAACCAGCGTTCGTTATCGAGTAACGGTCGCCCATCGACCGTCGGCGCGCGTAGGAAAAAGATGGCTCGCTCATGAAGATCGTCACGCAGGCAGATCGCAGCTTCCTCCCATCCTTGAAGAAAGCCGCTCTTCGAGGTCGGACGACCGGCGCGGCTGTTGAAAAGATCGTGCGTACAATTCTGCAAGTGGTCGAGCGAGGCGGCGATAAAGCTGTTCTTCGGTACACCAAACAATTCGATAAGGTAACGCTGAAACCCGACGCAGTTCGTGTCACGCCGGAAGAGATCAAGAACGCCTACTTTCATATCAGGAAAGATGAAGGAGACGCGCTGCGTCTGGCAGCCCAACGGATTACCTCTTTCCATGAGCGGCAGCGGACGAAAACATGGATGTATCAGGACGGGGATGCCACCCTGGGGCAAGTCGTCGGGCCGGTCGACGCCGTCGGCGTGTATGTGCCCGGAGGAAAGGCTGTTTATCCGTCGTCCGTGCTGATGTGCGCGATTCCGGCCAAAGTAGCCGGTGTGCCGCGCATCGTGATGGTCACGCCGCCTCAAAAGGGCGGGATTAACCCGTATTTGCTGGTTGCGGCCGACATTGCGGGGGTCACGGAGATTTATCGTGTCGGCGGCGTTCAAGCAGTCGCGGCGCTTGCCTACGGGACGAAAACAATCGGGCGAGTGGACAAGATCGTCGGGCCAGGGAATATCTACGTGGCCACAGCCAAACGACTGCTTTATGGCACCGTGGGAATCGACATGATTGCCGGCCCCAGTGAATTACTGGTGGTGGCTGACGAGGACGCGAAACCGGCCCATGTGGCCGCAGATCTGCTCTGTGAAGCCGAACACGACGAAGATGCGCAGGTGTTTCTTGTCACGACCTCCGAGCGATTGGCCAAGGATGTGTCGAAATCGATCGAAGATCAACTCAAAGGGCTTAAACGAGAAAAGATCGCGTCAAAGTCGATTGCGCATCATTCCGTGGCGTTTGTCGTGCCCACCATGGACGAAGCCATCGCGGTCGCCAACGAAATCGCGGCGGAACATCTAACGCTCTCAGTGGATAACCCATTCGATTATTTGGAGAAAATCCGTCACGCCGGCGCATTGTTCTTGGGGCGCTATACGCCCCCGGCGGTTGCTGATTATGTCGCGGGACCGAATCACGTCTTGCCGACTGGTGGCACGGCGCGCTTCTTTTCACCGTTGTCCGTCAACGACTATGTGAAGGTCAGCAACATCGTCCACTACACGAAGCAAGAACTGGCCAAGGTCAAAGATCCGTTGGTCCGGTTGGCGCAGATCGAAGGGTTTGACGCGCACGCCAAGTCGGCACAGAGCAGGTTCTCATGAAGAAAAATGGTTCAGCACCGCGACAAGCCACCATCCAACGCGCCACCAAGGAAACCGACATCCGTGTCGAGTGGACCTTGGACGGCAGTGGACAGGGGAAGATCGACACCGGAATTCGATTTTTCGACCATATGTTGGAGCTGCTCGCCAAACACGGGTTTTTCGACCTGACGGTGCAAGCCAAAGGTGACCTCGACATCGACGAACATCACACGGTGGAAGATGTCGGGATTGTGATGGGGAAAGCGTTGCACCAGGCGTTGGGTGAAAAGGCGGGCATCAAGCGATTTGGGTTTGCCTCGGCGCCGCTCGATGAAACATTGGCTCAAGTCACCGTCGATCTCAGCGGCCGACCGTTCCTCGTCTACAACGTGAATTTGCCGGACCGAAAGATCAAGGCGTTCGATCTCGGCTTGTTCGAGGATTTCTTTCAGGCCTTTGTCACCCACGGCGGCCTGAACCTCCATGTAAATCTCCTCTATGGCCGTAACCCCCACCACATCATGGAAGCGATCTTCAAGGCGCTGGCCAAGGCGCTCGACCAAGCGACGATGTTGGAAGAGCGGCTCGCCGGGAAGGTGCTCTCGACGAAGGGGATGCTGTAAAGGCGGCAGGTTTTCTTGATCCCGTTTGGGTCCAAGATCCTTTCTTTGGGTGAGTCGGTTGAGCACGTTTGGAGGGTGTGGCCTGAGCCCAACGGTTTTTGATCCGGAGAGTTTCGTTTCTACTTCTTTTCCCGTGAGGAATCCCGTATCCATGTCCATGTGTCTTGCGAGCGTGGTGAAGCGAAATTCTGGCTGGAACCGGCAATCGAATTGGCGAAAAATTCTGGTCTGAACGCTAAGCAAGTCCGAGTCGCGACTGTGTTGATCAAGGAGCATGAGGATGAAATCCGCCGCGCTTGGAAAACGCATTTCGGACGTTGAGGTCTTGAATATCTCGAAGCATGGATTCTGGTTGCTCCTCGCCGATGAAGAGGTTTTCGTTCCCTTTAAGGATTTCCCTTGGTTCAAGGAAGCGTCGGTAGGGGAAATTCTAAGGGTCGAGTGGCCGGGACCGAATCACCTCTATTGGCCTGATCTCGATGTGGATCTTGCCGTGGAGTCCCTCAGGCATCCGGAGAAATTCCCGCTGATCTCAAGACAGCCTCGCCAAACCAGGCGTTCCAGACGTCAGGCCAGAATGGGGCGTTGATTTCGAACGTTCGCCTAGGCGTTGGATCACGCGACGATGCTGGAAGAGGGGCTAGCCGGGAAGGTGCTCTCGACGAAGGGGATGCTGGAGTAGAGATAAACGGTAAAAGTGAAGCTTGGTGCTGTAGGGGCAGGTTTCTGATAAGGAGCCTGCCCTTTGTGTTTCGGCAGGTTGTTTTAGAATAGCTGACCTCACAATTCGACTTTGAAGGTTTGCGATCAATGTGGGACTCTCTAATGGCCCCTGGGTAATCGCTGGGATTTTGGTTCAGGGAGTCTGTAACTGAATTCCTTGTCGTCCTTTGCGGCGGCAACGAACTCGGGAAATTTTGATGAAGGGAGGGTGCAGATCTCAGCAAGCATACCTGATTTGTCATTCTGTAAGTGTCCCAATGGCTGACACAGCTCCTTCATGGCCTTCAAATCGGCAATGGCCTTTTTCTTCCTTCCCATCTTCGCATGGGCGATGACACGGAACATAAGACTGGATACTTCGATCTGTTGATCATGGGGACTGATTGCAGACCCCGTGCGTGCTCGTTGAAGGGCCTCTGTCAAATCGCTGATCGCCAGGGACAGGTTGTTCGCCATTACGTAGGCAATGCCTCGATTTCGATAGTATGAACCAGCACTATACGGAGTCCGGCAAGGATTTGGGCAATACAAAGGAAATAGTCGGTCGATGATTTCGGTGTAGTCAGAGATGGCCAGATCGAATTGCTGAAGTTGAGAATGGGCTTCGCCAAGGGTCCCATAAACATTAATCTTGCCTGCAATCGACAAATCACAGGATCTTAAACACAACGTCAAGTCCTCGACAGCTTCCCTTGCTTGTCCGAGCTTCGCGAATGCTTTGCCACGAAGATAGTGCGGATCGCTCGGGAACGCCCCGCCTAGCCTCAACGCTTCGCTCAAATCCCTCACGGCTAGTTTGTATTTTTCGTATGCCCAATACTCTACACCTCGGTCATACCAGGCTTCCCCATAGTGCGGATCAAGAGCGATAGCTGCAGAAAGAAGCTCCACTCGGATATCAGAGTTCATCTCAAAGTTCGATCTTGCATTATAGGCTTGCTCCCGCAGTTCTCGCGCTTCCAAGCGGCGCTGGCGGATGGCCAGGTCTGATGCCAGTTGATCTTTTGCATCTGGTTTACTGCGAACAAGCTGATCCTTCAAATTCTCCACTTCCTGCGTGAGTTGAGTCTGGTCCTGTTGGAGGCGCTGTTGCCTCTCCGCAAGGGTATTGCGCCAAATCTCGCTTGTCTCACCGAGGTGACGCAAGAATGCGTCCGCCCGGTCCAATTGTATCGTGCATCGTACCTTCACGTGGACTTGAATGCCCTCTCGCACGAGAGTCCGCTTCTTTTCTAAGACCTCTACCTCCATGAAGCCTGCTGAGACTTCTTCTATCTCATCAACAGTGAGGTTGCTGTCTCGCACTCTCGTATAGCTCTGAACATAAATGCCCGCTTGTTCTAAAGCCATGCGTTTAGCCTGAGCCACCGCACGGGCCTCTGCGACTAATGGAGTCTCATTGTCGCCCATGTTGTATGTTGATTCAGCGACGACGGTCCTTGCTTGAGTCGAAGGAGCATTTGGGATCTCGGTTTCATTCAGAGGCCCGCGTAGGGGTTTGGGAACCTCACCCATGGCTGTTTCCGCAAGGCACACAACTGCTAGGTTGATGAGCAAGAAAAAAGGAGCGCCAAAGAAGACCAGAAAAGATACTAGGTCAGCACGAACTCCAGATCTCATCAGTCTAACCCGCGCCTTTTGATGGTCATCTAGGAGAGCATTTCCTATGGCAATTTCGTACAGGGCTCACGAGAAAATCGTCCTCCTTGATCTAAGCTGACCTCTTCTTTGATCAGAGGAGCTATCCAAGATCGAAGTTCGCTTGGATTTCGAAACGAAGGTACACAATTGCTAGGCCACGGATCATTCTGAAGAGTTGCCGATGGGCAGGCTTCGCTGGATCCTAGCGTGACGCTTGTAAGCTTGGATAAGTAGTGGGTCCCAATTAAAGGACGCGACGAGGTCTTTCTCTCTCAGGGATAGCAGCAAAGTGTCATATATGGTGAGGCAATTAGGCAATGCGAGGCTATGAAAGTAGGAACGAATGTGGAGGTCAATTTTCTCGGCTTCAGGAGCGTGAGGGTTATTCCTAGAGAGATCATCGTACACGTCCTCAAAATTTCTCCCTCTCCAATCCAGGTTTGTACGTTCGAGAATCTGGGTAAGGCCTAGGGTCTCGACGATGTCTTTCATGACGGGTAACAGTCTCCCGTTCGCATCGCCTGTCGGTGTCGCAGCACGGCTTGCACCCGCTCCAACGATCACGACATGCGGAGAGTAGTTCGCACGAGCCTTCAAATCGAACGCTGGCAACCTCGGCATATGCAAAGAGTTTCCTAAACGGAAGACAGACTACTTCGTGGTTGGGATTGCGTCAATATGCAGGGGGAAGATCAGGGGATCATTACTTGAGCTTGTACCGTCAGCTGTTTGGTGATGATGGTTCGGATCACGTCCAGATTTAGGCGGGTGTATTCGCGAACGACCACGTTGCGGAAGCCGACCATCTGCTGCATTCAGGTTGCGAGATCGGACGGGAGAATATCTGCAGTCTGTAGAAGGGTAAAAGCATCTCGGCTGTCTTGTGGGATGCCCAACTTGCGCTTTCTCACGACATGCATGGCGAGGTCGATCGAAACTTCGCAGGCTCGTTAGAGATTGAGCAGAATGGAATCCTGTGTCGTAAGGCCCTGATAGAGATTGGACTCAGTGCCACCGTAGACCGTGCGGATTCTTTCGACGCAGCGTTCCAGACTGGCGACCTTGTTGATGACCACATCATCCGGCATATACCGATCCCCGCATGCGGATCTCGTTGAGAATTTCTCGCCGCTCTTCGTTCAGACGGGCATAGGCCGAGTAGACGAGATCTTCAAATTCTCCTTGTAGCCGATCGCTGACCTTGAAAAGGCATTCTCCGGTTGAGATCACCTGCATGCGCATCACGGTTGAGGCGCTACGAAGATCCACGAGGTCCACATCGCGATGGAGTTGAGACGCCAGTTCTTGGGCGAGTTCAAACCGGCGCAGGGCAGGAATGGGATGACGCGCGAGCACCGCCAGATCCACGTCGCTCTCTGGACGTGCGTTCCCTTTCGCCTCCGAGCCGAATCGATAGAGGGCAATGAGATCGGGTATGGCTTGTTGGACGAACTCAATTAGAGCGTTGTCGTTCATAACGGAAACCCCAATTCAACCAGCTCAGGCTACTGGTTCAGTCTCATCCTGTCAATTGAAACACTTGGACTTTCGACTCTGTACTTCCGGTATCCGGTGAACTTGGCGATACAGATTGCCAGTGGCAGGAACATTCCAGTTTGCGGTATTGTTACGACCTCCTAAGTGTGACTGACATGATTGCCATTATTGACTACGGGATGGGGAATTTGCGGAGTGTTTCGAAAGCCTTTGAGGCTGTAGGACGCCAGGCAATTGTCACCCGTGACCCATCGACAATTCAGAATGCCAGTCATGTGGTATTGCCGGGTGTCGGGGCGTTCGGGGACTGCATGGCGAACTTAAGGCAGTATGGTTTGATCGAGCCGATCAAGACCACGATTCAGTCGGGAAAGCCGTTTTTAGGGATCTGCCTGGGGTTTCAACTCCTGTTTACGGAGAGCGAGGAGTTCGGCAGGCATGAAGGGCTCGACGTTTTTCCGGGGAAGGTCCGGCCCTTTTCAAGGGAGCGGGCTCTCAAGGTTCCACACATGGGTTGGAATCAGGTGAGCATCCAACGGCCTTGTCCCATATTCGAGAATATCCCGGACGGGGCCGATTGGTATTTCGTCCATTCGTTTTTTGTGGACCCACGAGACACGCAGCTTACGGCTACGACGACGACATACGGCACCCCCTTCACGTCGAGTATCTGGAAGGACAATGTGGTGGCGTGCCAGTTCCATCCGGAAAAAAGTCAGGCCGTAGGGCTGCAATTGATCAAGAATTTTGGAGCCTGGAAGTGATGCGGCATGTCTGGCTGTTCCGTATGATTCTTGCGATCGGTCTCGTGGGGCTGGGGGGCATCGAGATAGGCTGCAGCGGACCAAAAGTCGAAACGAAGTTGTCCAAAGAACTCCCCCGGTATGCCATTCGATCCATAGCCCTCATACCATTTACATCGATCGCGACGCCCCAAGCGCCTGATCAAGGCGAACTCTATCTCCCGACTCCCGACAGCGTCCGCCGGTCCGATATTTCTTTGGTGATTCCGCCGAATACGCAGCCCGCTCCGAAACAAACGATGATTGTGCCGGGATATGCGGCTGAGAAGGTGACAGAGCTGTTTTGGGGGCGCCTGCAGGATCGAAAAGGTGTTCGCGTGTTGTCTCCTGCCGATTCGGCGAGAGCTTCCTTGGGTAATGGAGCGCAGGCTGGAATGAGGCAGGAAAAAGCCGCAGCCGAAGTTGCTAAACGCCTGAAGGCTGATGCCGCATTGATGGGTCTCGTATCCGTGTACCAAGAACGGGTCGGCAGTCGATTAGGGGCCAATCCTCCGGCGACCGTCGGCTTTGATGTCAAGGTGGTGGCGGCGGACGGGCAAGTGCTCTGGGCTGGGGGATACTATGAACGTCAGCGGCCCATGACCGAAGACCTTATGGGATTTTTACAGCGATGGGCCTTCGTCACGGCGGACGAACTGGCAGAATACGGTGTCGACGAGATCTTGAAAGAGTTTCCATTCGGCGCGGCCGAGGACAAGTGACTATGTTGGTCATTCCTGCCATCGATCTGAAGGACGGGCGTTGCGTGCGGCTACGGCAAGGCGATATGGCCGCCGAAACGATCTATTCTGACGATGTTGCAGAAGTCGCACGCAGGTGGCAACAGAGTGGAGCCGGTTTGATCCACGTCGTGGATTTGAACGGAGCGGTCGACGGCGAGCCCAAGAATCTGCCGCACATCCAATCCGTCATGAGGTCGGTCAGTATATCGGTTCAGGTCGGTGGCGGTATCAGGACTCTGGAAACGGTTCGGCAGTATCTGAGTGCCGGCGTCTCGCGCGTGGTGCTCGGCACGGCCGCGCTTATGGATCGGGCCTTTCTCGATCAGGCTTGCCGGGAATTTCCGCGGCGGATCGTGCTTGGGCTTGATGCGCGGGATGGCCGAGTGGCGGTCAAGGGCTGGACAGCCGTGTCGGATGTCAAAGCGATCGAACTCCTGAAAGACCTCTCGAGTTGTGCGATTGGGGCGGTAATCTATACCGACATTGCGCGGGACGGCATGCTGAGCGGGCCGAATCTGTCTGCCTTGAAAGAAATCGTGGACGCCTCGCCATTTCCGGTGATCGCCTCGGGAGGAATTGCTCGCCTGGAGGATCTTCGCGCGGTCCAGTCGCTTGGTCCCAAGATCGAGGGAGCGATTGTCGGCAAGGCACTCTACGATGGCAAGCTGGACTATCGGGCCGCAGTCGCCGCTCTTACTCCCAACCCCATCGCCGGGTGACATGCTGACCAAGCGCATCATTCCCTGTCTTGATGTCAAAGAAGGCCGGGTGGTCAAGGGCGTCAGCTTCGTGAATCTCCGCGATGCCGGAGATCCGGTTGAAGCGGCCGTGGGGTATGATCACGAAGGGGCGGATGAACTCTGTTTTTTGGATATTACGGCCTCGCATGAAAATCGGAAGACGATCATCGACGTGGTCGAGCGGACGGCGGCCCGTGTATTCATGCCGGTGACGGTCGGCGGCGGCGTGGGAACGCTCGACGATATTCGGGCCTTATTGAATGCAGGGGCAGATAAGGTGAGTATCAATACCGCAGCGGTCCGACGGCCTGAGTTCGTCCAAGAGGCCGCTCAGCGGTTCGGCACGCAATGCATCGTCGTGGCCATCGACGCAAAGCAAGCAACGGGCGGTCACTGGGAAGTCTACACCCACGGCGGTCGGCAACCGACCGGACTCGATGTTGTCGAGTGGGCAAAACGGATGGAACAGTACGGCGCCGGTGAGATCTTATTGACCAGCATGGATCAGGATGGCCGGCAGACTGGGTACGATTTGGATCTGACAGCCGCCGTATCGGGAGCCCTCCCGATTCCTGTGATTGCGTCGGGTGGAGTAGGCACGCTCGACCATCTCTACGATGGTTTTGTGAAGGGAAAAGCGGACGCGGTCTTGGCCGCCTCCATTTTTCATTTTCGGACCTATACCATCTCCCAAGCGAAGGCCTATCTAAAGGAACGTGGTGTCCCAGTCCGCATCAATCATAATATCGCTCGAGTCGCGTGATCGAATGAATCAAGCAGCGGTTGATCGCTTCAAATTTGACGAGCAAGGCCTTCTCCCGGCGGTGATTCAGGATTGGCTCGATGGGACGGTGTTGATGCTTGGGTATATGAATCAAGAAGCGCTTGCCAAGACGGTTGCCACAAGAAGGGTGCATTTTTGGAGTCGGTCCCGAAACAAGCTATGGGAGAAGGGGGAAACGTCTGGTCATACGCTTCATGTGAAAGAGCTCTTCATTGACTGCGACGATGACACCATCCTCGTGAAAGCTCAACCGGCCGGGCCGACCTGTCATACAGGGGAACGGGCCTGTTTTTTTTCGAGATTAGATGAACAAGGCCGCGTCGTTCGTCCGAACTCACAAGATGCCCAGGGTGGAATTCTTGAAAGTGTTCTCCGGACCATCAAAGATCGCCGCTCCACCCCGCAGGCGGGCTCTTATACCTCGAAGCTATTCGAGGGGGGGCATGACAAGATTCTCAAAAAGGTGGCCGAAGAAGCCGGGGAAGTCCTGTTGGCGTCGAAAGGCGGTAAGAAAGAGGAGATCGTGTACGAGATCGCCGATCTGTTTTTCCACACGTTGATGGTCTTAGGGTACCACGATATTTCGTTGCAGGATATTTATGAAGAGTTGGGACGAAGATTTGGGAAGTCGGGCTTGCGGTTGGAGCAGTAGGAGTAGGTCATCCTCGATGAGCGCTGCTTGGTTCGATGGTTGGATCAGGCATCCCATATTGGAAAAAGAAACTTGCTTCATGAGGTCGACATGAACGATTGTCTCTTTTGTAAGATCGTGGAGAAGAAGATTCCGGCGAAACTGGTCCAAGAGGATGAGCACATTGTGGCCTTTGACGACATTCATCCTCAAGCGCCTGTCCATACGCTGGTGATCCCAAAACGGCATGTGTCGGCCATTCAGGATCTAGGGGCCGGCGATGAGTCCCTGCTGGCGCGATTGCTGATGAGTTGTACAAAAGTCGCAGCCCTTAAAGGGCTTCAGGAGTCCGGCTATCGGGTGGTAACGAATACGGGGAGAGACGCTGGGCAGACGGTCTTCCATCTCCATTTTCACGTGCTCGGCGGGCGACACATGAGTTGGCCTCCAGGCTGACCCCGATGGTGAAAATGCCAGCCGGCTTCGTTCTCAGTCAATTGACACCTTTCGTTTTCGTCTGTTAGTCTACTCGGTCAATTATTCTAGTCGTTTAGCAACCGTTCCGTCCGGTCGTGCGAGACGGCATGAAGGAGCCCGGCTCTCGTGGGTAGAGGTTTGATTTCTGAAGATGTGATCAACCGGATCAGGGATCGCGTCGACATTGCCGATGTCGTCGGACAACATATCGCCCTCACCAGAACCGGACAGAATCTCAAAGGGCTCTGCCCGTTCCATGCGGACAAAAATCCCTCTTTCACGGTGAGTCCTTCCAAACAAATTTTTCACTGCTTTGCCTGTGGCGCAGGTGGGAACGTCTTCACATTTCTGACCAGGCTGACCGGTGAAAGTTTCCCTGACGTGATTCGGGACCTTGGCCGAAAGGTGGGGATCGAGGTTCAGGAGGCTTCTCCGCATGCCCAGGCTCAGATGTCACAGCTACAACGGCTTGAGCAGCTGAATCAGGCGGCGGCGCTCTGGTTCCAGCAAAACCTGCGGGATGGTCGAATCGGGACCGGTGGGCGCCAGTATTTGGAGGCCCGTGGAATTCAACAAGCTACTACTGATCGCTTTTTGATCGGCGTCGGCTCGTCGGAATGGGATGGCTTGCTCAGAGCATTGACGAAGCAAGGCTTTTCAACCGCCGAACTTCTTACAGCCGGATTGATCAGTCCCAGAAAAAATGGGTCCGGCTATTGCGACAAATTTCATGGTCGGGTGATGTTCGCGATCACTGATCTTCGCAAGCGCGTGGTGGGGTTCGGCGGGCGCGTGCTGGGCGAGGGCATGCCCAAGTACCTGAATTCACCGGACACCCCTCTGTTCAAGAAGAGCCAGACGCTCTTTGCGTTCGACCATGCGCGTGACGCCGTTGGCCGAACGAAAACAGTGATTGTGGTCGAAGGATATTTTGACGCTATTGCGCTGCATCAAGCCGGCGTTGCACATACCGTCGCCACGCTGGGCACCGCCTTGACCCCTGAGCATGTTCAAATCATGCGGCGCTTTGCCGACAATGTCGTTCTGCTCTTCGATCCGGACGCAGCAGGTGTGCGTGCAGCCTTGAGGGGGTTGGATTTGTTCGTGAACAGCGGGTTGGGGGTCAAAGTCGTCACGTTACCGGCAGGCGAAGATCCCGACACGTATGTTCGAAAACATGGTCCCGACTCGTTCGTACGTTTGGAGGAACAGGCGCCGAGTCTACTGGACTTCGCGTTGGAGCATAGTCTCAAGGCGACGGAAGCGAGTACGATCGAGGGCAGAATCCGCAGCGTGGATGAGATCCTCCGTATTCTACAGAGGAGCGAACATCCGATCGAGCGGGAGGAGCGCCTCAAAGTTGCGGCCGAACGGTTGGGAATCAATCAGTCGCGTTTGATTGAACGCTATCCCGCACTCATTGTCCGGCAGAGGCAGGATTCCGGGACAGCGCGACCAGGGGGTGCTGGTAAAACGGTAGATTTCCTATTCAAAGGTATGCCGGAAGAGCGGGACTTGGTGCTCCTCATGTTGGGTGGCAAGCTCTCGGCGACCGATGTGCGGCGTCTGCAGCCTGAGAAGTTTTCAGTCCAAGCTTGTCGCAAGCTCGTGGAACTGGCGCTGACCCACGTGGGCCGCGACGGACGCATTCAGATCCAGCCGGTATTGGATGAGTCAGTGGAAGATCCCGATTGCGGGACCTTGGCCACGGAGCTGTCGCTTCGTGATGATCATTTCGACGACGTGCCGGCTCACATTAACGATTGTCTGGATCGTCTGGACCGGAAGCGATCGGAACAGGCGCTGAGGGAGCTCATTGCGGGACTGAAAACGGCCGAACGCGAAGGTCGGGTGGACGATGCGCGTCTGCTGAACGCGAAGATCAACGAAGTACGGATGCGGAAAGCCGGCACGCAGACCGCCGGTGTGGTTTCATTGGTGAAGGAGTAGTCATGCCGAAACAAGAGTTGCTCGGTGAGGTGAAGAAGCTGATTACGATCGGGAAGGAAAAAGGCTTCCTGACATATGACGAGCTCAATAGCACTTTGCCCGCTGAAGTGGTGTCTTCAGACCAGTTCGGCAGCATTATGGCGATGTTCGGTGAGATGGACATCGAAATCGTCGAGGGGGCGGAGGGAGAGCGGCTTCAGAAACGATCTGAAGGCGAGGTTGGCGAGGATGTGGAGGACGTCGAGGCGGAGGCCGAGGAAGAAAACGATAAGGCGATCGATCTGACGCCTGGCGCGCTCAGCCGTACCGACGATCCTGTGCGCCTCTATCTCAAGGAAATGGGGAGTGTGGCGCTGCTCAGCCGTGAAGGCGAGATCGAAATCGCCAAGCGAATTGAAGAGGGCAAAAAAGATATCGCCTCGGTGATCTATGGCATGCCGATGACCATCGAATTTGTCCTGGCTCTTCGGGATCAGCTCAAGAACGCCAAGATCGATGTGCGCGAAATCGTGCCGGTTCAAGAGACCGAGGAGGATTTTGAAGAAGAGCAGCAGCCGGTGGAACGGGATTACGAAGAGCTGCGGGTGAAAACGCTGGAGGCATTGAATTCCGTTCGGAAGGTCTCGCTTGCGCTCAAGGCGCTGGCGGAGAAGGGCAAGCATATCGGCAGTGATCCGGTCAAACAAAAGAAGTACAAGAAGCAATTCGATGCGATCCGCCAGCAAGTGGTGAACAAGATTGAATCGGTGAACCTCCATGGTGTCTTGAAAGACCGGATGGTCCAGCGCGTTCGGGATCTCGCGGTCCAGATTAGGGTGGCGGAACGGGAGGCGGTCGGTTGCCAGCGCCGCATCGGGGTGGGCGGAGAGGCCGGGGCCGAGCTTCTGAGAAAGATGTGCCGGAGTCGTCAGGATTTCTTGGCGGTCAAACGGAAAACCGGAGTGTCGGAAGAGACCCTGCTGGAGATTCGGAAAGTCTATCAAGCCGCCAAAGGGAAGGTCCGCCAACTTGAAACGGAAGAAGCGCTGGTCCCGGCTGAAGAAATCAAGGACGCGGTCAAACATCTGGACATTGCCGAAGAGAAGGTCAAGCGCGGGAAGGCGGAGTTGGTCGAAGCGAATCTGCGTCTCGTGGTCAGCATCGCCAAGAAGTACACCAACCGGGGCCTGCAGTTCCTCGATCTCATCCAGGAAGGCAATATCGGGCTCATGAAGGCGGTGGACAAATTCGAGTATAAGCGCGGGTACAAGTTCAGTACCTATGCCACCTGGTGGATTCGGCAGGCGATCACCCGGGCCATTGCCGATCAGGCGCGAACGATCCGGATCCCGGTACACATGATCGAAACGATCAATAAACTCATTCGGACCTCCAGGCATCTCGTGCAGAAACTGGGGCGGGAACCGCTTCCCGAAGAGATTGCCGAGCGCATGGATTTGCCGTTGGATAAAGTTCGGAAGATTCTCAAGATCGCCCGCGAACCCATCTCACTCGAGACTCCTATCGGAGAAGAGGAAGACAGCCATCTCGGTGATTTCATCGAAGATAAGAAGGCGGTGTCTCCGTTGGAAGCCGCGATTCGTTACGACTTGCAGCGGCAGATCAACAGTGCCTTGGAAACCCTGACTCCGCGTGAGGAGAAAGTCTTGCGAAAGCGGTTCGGTATCGGGGAAGCGACCGACCATACGTTGGAAGAAGTCGGCCAGGATTTCGAAGTGACACGCGAACGTATCAGACAAATCGAAGCCAAGGCCCTGAGGAAATTGCGGCATCCGAGCCGCAGTAAGAAGCTGAGGAGTTTTGTCGAGAGTCTCTAGGGAGCGAATCTCACGGTGGTCTGATTTGACTCCATTCGAAGGGACAGCCTAGAATCCAGGTTCAGGTTGATGCGAATACCGAGATTGAGGACGACGAAGTCGTCAGGCGCAAGTGCTCACTCAGACGTCGGCCTGAGCTCGAACCCTTTCCGATCGGGCCCATAGCTCAGGTGGTTAGAGCGGCTGACTCATAATCAGCTGGTCCTAGGTTCAAGTCCTAGTGGGCCCACCAGCCGGAAGCGCACCTGATGCCTTCAGGGCGCCAGTCGTGATGGAAAGGACACGTTGAATCAAAAACTCTCCCCACTCATCGAACTGCAAAAGCTCGATCTCCGCATCATGGAGGTCAGTGAGATCCGCAGGAAAATCCCTGAACGTCTCCATGCCGCCGAATCTCCGCTCCGAGAAGCAGCTCAGCTTCTGAATGATACGAAGGCAGCCGTTGAAGCTGCCACCAAGGAACGGCGTTCCCACGAAAAAGATCTCGAAGCCCATGAGGCACACACCGAGAAGATGAAGTCGCACGCGGCAAGCCTGAAGACCAACAAAGAATATCAGGCACATTTATTCGAACTGGAGCTGGCGAACAAGAAGCGGGGAGATTTCGAGGAAAAGATTCTGTTGTCGATGGAGAAGATCGACGAGCTCCAGAAGACCGCAAAAGAGCTTCAAGAGAAACATTGTGCACTCGAGAAGGTTTTTGTCCAAGAAAAGGAAAGGCTGGATGCGCAGGACAAGGAACTCGCTGTGGAACTGGCTCAACTCGAAACGCTCCATCGCGAAGCATCGGCTCGGGTTGAGAAGTCCCTGCTTGATCGCTACACCCAGGTCAAGGCCTCACGGAAGGATCAGCCGCTTGCTGCGGTGCGTGACGGCATCTGTCTCGGGTGCCGCCTTCAGATCCCGCCGCAGCTCATTGCGCAAGTCAAACGATCCGACAATTTACACTTCTGCCCCTACTGCCGTCGTATCTTGTACTGGGAGGGCGAGCCGGCCGCAGAAGCTCCCTCAGTGCCAGGAGGGAAGCCGTCGGACTTCGAAGTGGGAGAATCGGTCTAGGGTAGGCCCGCCAGGATGGCTTGGGTGGTTTTGAAGTGGAGCTTTGCCACTGAGTCCAGCCGTTCCCGCCCGTGTTTCTTGATGATCATCTTCGCGGCGAGTTCGACGGTCGGAGAGGCGCCTTTCGGCAGGGTGGTGCCGACTTCGCCTGACAATCGCTTCAATCGGAGTAAAAATTCGGCCCGAGCCAGGATAGACGCCGCAGCGACGGCAAGATCCGATTCCGCTTTCGTCCGTTGTTCCAGCACGATCTTCCGGCCCTTTTCCTGCAACACATTGAGGATCAATCGCTCGTCTCCAAACTGGTCGGAGATGGCTCGCGCGCATGTCACGCGTTCAAGCAAGGTCTCAAGTGCCTTGGCGTGACCCCAGGCAAGCAGACGATTGAGGTTGCGAATCTTCCCGTAGAGCTCGTTGTATTTCTTCGGTCCAATGGCGATGACGCTGTGTGGGCAAATGGTCTTGATGCCGGGAGCCATTTCGAGAATGCGCCCGTCAGAGATGTTTTTGCTGTCTCGGACCTGCATGAGCGCGAGCTCGCCTTGCGTCGTGGCGTCGACATAGACGGCGGCGATGACGAGAGGGCCGAAGTAGTCGCCTTTCCCGGATTCGTCGATGCCGATGCGCTCAATTGAACTTGTGCTGTGGGGATGTCGCGCTGTCATGAGGCCGCTCTCCCTCTAGAAATCCTGCCTAGGGCGGCGTAATCTACCAACGGAATGCAGGGTGGTCAATCGAGTACGACGGATCCAGAAAACGCATGTGGTTGGAGGATGTATGATGCACGCCCGGCGATTGAGGCAAAGGACGATGATCGCATGTCTCATGGTGGCTGGGTTCGGCATGGCAGGGTGCGAGACCAACCCCTACACAGGCCGGTCGCAGTTGTTGATGTCGTCGGTAGGTCAAGAGATGCAAATGGGGGCTCAGGCGTATAATCAGATCAAAACCGATCCGAAGATGAAACTGTCCCAAGATCCCCGTGAGATCGAACCGGTGAAACGGGTGGCGGCTCGGATCGTCGAAGCCGCAAAACGCTCAAAATATGCGGAGATGGCCAAACAGTTTCAGTGGGAAGTGTCCGTGATCAAGGATGACAAAACGGCCAATGCGTTTGCGCTGCCTGGTGGAAAAATGGCGGTCTACACGGGTATTTTCCCCATGGCCAAGACGGAAGCCGGCTTGGCAGCCGTCATGGGGCATGAAGTCGTGCACGCGTTGGCTCGCCATGGTGCGGAACGCATGAGTCAGGGGCAGCTGGCAAATATCGGGTTACAAGCTGCCGGTGCGGCGATCGGGCTCAGCGGCGGAAATCCTATGCTCGGCCAAGCGACCATGGCGGCGCTTGGAGTGGGGACGCAGGTCGGCGTTCTCCTTCCCTTCAGCCGAAAACATGAATCGGAGGCGGATTACATAGGCATTCTCCTGGCCGCTGATGCGGGGTATGACCCGCGTGAGTCGGTTGCCCTTTGGGAACGGATGGCACAGTCCTCGGGCGGTGGAGGGCCGGCTGAATTTTTGTCTACCCATCCCGGCCACGAGACCAGAATTGACCAACTGAAGAGTTGGATGCCGGAGGCCATGGCTCTCTATCAGAAACGAACTCCGGTACCCGCTGCACCGTTGCCGGAGGTGAGTGGGCGATAGTCGGCGCGAATTCCGTCGACCAATCGCAAATGGTATCCAACAGGTCTTCTTGTTTCCGCCTACGGCCTTTCGTATACTGAACCCGCGTGGGTGGAGGACTGGATGGTCGCTCGGTGCTTTTTGGCATCGGGAGGAAAGTCCGGACTCCATGGGCAGGGCGCTGGGTAATTCCCAGGCGGAGTAATCCGACACCGGCACCACAGAAATCAAACCGCCGATGGCCAAGGCGATGGGATCCCATCTGGTCGCTGCGGCACAGGTAAGGGTGAAACGGCGGGGTAAGAGCCCACCGCGGTGGTGGTGACATCACCGGCATGGTAAGCGTCGCCCGGTGCAAGGCCAAATAGGAGGACATGTGCAGCGCTCCTCGCGGACTGTTGCACACCGACTGGCCCGGTCGAGGTCTTCGGGTAGGTCGCTTGAGGTTCGAGGTAACTCGAATCCCAGAGAAATGATCATCCAGGCAAAGGGGGAAACCTCTTTGCGGGACAGAATCCGGCTTACAGGTTCTCCGCCCACGCCCTTTTGGGGCGAACGCCATTCTTCCAAACGATCTCAAATCTCTTCCTCTGGGCATTCCGTGAGGCCTCGTATTGACGGTCGTCCTTGAGGATGCTAGGATCTCAAATCTTTCCCCTTGATTTCAAACACATTTGCGCACGATGATGCGTTTTTCGCAAGGCGTGTCTTTTGAGGTCTGATCCTTTGACGGCAGACCGGATCTTGCGGTCGTAGGGAGGGTTGTCATGAAACTCACCGGTGCTGAAATCTTCATCGAATGCCTGAAGCGAGAGGGAGTCAAAACGGTCTTCGCGCTTCCCGGTGGAGTGGTCTTGAAGATTTTCGATACGCTCCATCAGCAGAAAGATGTTGAGGTGATCTTGACGCGCCATGAACAGGGCGCGGGTCACATGGCAGAAGGCTATGCCAAGGCCACCGGCAAGGCCGGCGTGTGCCTGGTCACTTCCGGTCCCGGTATGACCAACGTGATTACGGCGTTAGCCGATGCCTACATGGATTCCGTCCCATTGGTCTGTTTCAGCGGCCAAGTCCCGACCAGTTTGATCGGGAACGATGCCTTTCAGGAAGCGGACAATGTGGGCTTGAGCCGACCCTGTACGAAGTACAATTTTCTCGTGAAAGATGTGAACGACTTGGCGGCTACGATCAAAGAGGCGTTTTATATCGCGACCACCGGCCGTCCCGGCCCGGTTCTCGTCGATATCCCGAAGGATGTGTCGATGGCCAAAGCGGAATTCACCTATCCGAATTCTGTGTCGATCCGAGGCTACAACCCGACGTACGACGGAAATAAGTGGCAGATCAAGCAGGCGGCCGAAGCGATCATGAAGGCCAAGAAGCCGATTCTCTATGTCGGTGGCGGCGTGGTTTTTTCAGGAGCTTCGCAAGAACTGCTCGAACTGGCCGAGATGACACAGATTCCAGTAGACATGACGCTGATGGGACTGGGCGCGTTCCCCGGAGAGCATCCCCTCTCCATGGGCATGATGGGGATGCACGGGACCTATCAGGCCAACATGGCCGTGCATTACTCCGACCTTGTGATCGCAGTCGGCGCGCGGTTCGACGACCGAGTCACGGGGAAGGTGTCGGAGTTCTGCCCCTATGCGAAAGTGATCCATATTGATATCGACCCGACGTCCATCCGGAAAAACATTCACGTCGACATCCCGATCGTCGGCGATTGCAAGGCGGTGCTTCGTGAGTTGAATCAAATCTTGCGTGCGACGGTGAACGGCGAGCAGAAAGAACTGCGGAAGCCGTGGTGGGATCAGATCCGAGAATGGCAACAGGCCCACCCGTTGACATATCACCAAGAGAAGGATGGGCCGATCAAGCCACAGCAGGTGGTCAAGCGGTTGTATGAACTGACCAAGGATCGGGATCCGATCGTTTCGACGGATGTCGGACAGCACCAGATGTGGGCCGCACAGTATTTCAAATTGGCGAAGCCGAACCGGTGGTTGACCTCCGGCGGACTCGGCACGATGGGCTTTGGCTTCCCCGCTGCGATGGGGGCACAGGCCGCCTTTCGGGATCGTCTGGTTCTTTGTATTGCGGGAGACGGCAGCGTCCAGATGAATATGCAGGAGATGGCGACGGCCGTGGTGAGCAAACTGCCGGTGAAGATCATCATCTTGAATAACGGATTTCACGGGATGGTCCGGCAATGGCAGGATCTATTCTACGAAGGGCGCTACGCGTCGAGTTATCTGGATACGACTCCGGATTTCGTCAAACTGGCGGATGCCTATGGAGCGGTGGGATTGCGGGTCAAGAAGGTCGGCGACCTTGATGCCGTGCTGAAAGAAGCCTTGTCTACGGATAAACCCGTCATTGTGGATGTTCCGACGTATCCGTTTGAGAACTGCTATCCGATGATTCCGGCCGGCGGGTGTAATCATGAAATGATTCTGGAAGATCCGCCGGAGTTGAAGAAGAAACAATCCGGTGCGGCGAAAGTGACGCCGGAAGATAAAGATACGGTGCTCACGGCTTAAAGAAGGAGCAGATGGCAAATGGCTGATTGCCGATAGCGGGACGCGGAAGATGGACTCTTCGGCCATTCGCTATCCGCCGTCGGTTATTCGCTCTTGGATTCAAAGATGGAACACATCATCTCGGTAACGGTTGAAAATAAGTTCGGGGTTCTGTCAAGGGTCGCGGGGTTATTCAGCGGTCGGGGGTTCAATATTGAAAGCTTGTCGGTCGCGCCGACGCTCGATCCGTCCATGTCGCAGATGACGATTGTGACCACGGGTGATGAACGGATCATCGAGCAGATCGTGAAGCAGTTGAACAAACTCATCGACGTGATCAAAGTTGTGGACTTGAATGAGACAGAGTTTGTCTCGCGAGAGACCGCGATCATTAAGGTCCATACGAAGGACGAGGATCGCGCCGAGGCGCTCAGAATCGTGGATATCTTTCGGGCGAACGTGATCGATTCGACGCCGAGTACCTACACGATCGAAGTCTCCGGAGATCCCAAGAAAATCGAAGCGATCATCAACTTATTACAGCCGCTTGGAATCAAGGATTTGGTACGCACCGGCCGGGTGGCCGTCGCGCGCGAACCGGTCCGTTCTGCGGCGGTTCAGACGAAGAAAGTGGCTCGCGAGTAACGTCCCGCTGAGTCCGCAGATTTGCTAGAGAAGGGAAAGGGTTGGTCATGAAAATCTACTACGATAAGGACGCCGATATTCAGCAGATCCGAAGCAAGAATGTAGCCGTGATCGGCTATGGGAGCCAGGGCCACGCCCATGCGTTGAACCTGAAAGAAAGCGGCGTGACGGTCGTCATTGGGTTGCGTGACGGCGCGTCTTGGAAAAAAGCCGAACAGAGCGGGCTCAAAGTCATACCGGTAGCCGATGCGGTCAAGGCGTCCGATGTGGTGATGATTCTGGCGCCTGACGAAGCGCAGGCTGCTATCTATCGACAGGAAGTCGCGCCCAATCTCAAGGCCGGGTCATACTTGGCGTTCGGTCATGGGTTCAATATTCATTTTGGGCAGATTGTGCCGCCGGCCTCTATCAATGTCTTCATGGTGGCCCCAAAGGGACCGGGACACCTCGTTCGTTCGGAGTATACGAAGGGCAGCGGGGTCCCTTGTCTCCTTGCGATTCATCAGGACCCCAGCGGCGCCACCAGGCAAGTCGGATTGGCCTATGCGAGTGCGATCGGGGGTGGACGCGCCGGTGTGATCGAAACGAATTTTCGTGAGGAAACCGAGACTGATCTGTTCGGTGAACAGGCGGTGCTCTGCGGAGGACTTACCTCTTTGATCCAGGCAGGGTACGAGACTCTGGTCGAGGCCGGGTACTCACCGGAGATGGCGTATTTCGAATGTTTGCATGAGGTGAAGCTCATTGTCGACCTGATTTATCAAGGTGGGATCGCCAATATGCGTTACTCGATCAGCACGACGGCGAAGTACGGTGATGTCACCCGAGGCCCACGTGTGGTGACCGAACAGACGAAGCAGGAGATGAAACGGATTCTCGAAGAGATCCAGACGGGGCGGTTCGCCAAAGAATGGGTCCTCGAGAATCAAGCCAATCGGCCGGTCTATAATGCGCTGCTTGCCAAAGGAGAGGCGCATCCCATCGAGGCGGTCGGAGCCAAATTGCGAGGGATGATGCCGTGGCTCAAGAAAGATCAGCTCGTCGACAAGACAAAGAACTAAGGACTGCCGGTTCTGGTCTCGCATCATTCAACGATTTGACGTACAATGTAAACATACGTCTCGCCTTTTCACTCCCTGCGACCTTTGTTCTGCCGAGAGGCGGGTTCGTTGTAGCATCCTTCATAGACTGAGGTAACTCCGTGGCGGATCGTGCGGTCGGCGTTCCCTTTGCCAAAGAAGGAATTCCCTTCATTGCGGTTCCCGCCGGCGTTACACTGTTGACGGGATTGCAGGGCTGGCCGGTTGTCGCGTTGGTCGGTGCCGTCGCGACACTGTTTTGTGCCTGGTTTTTTCGCAATCCGGGCAGGGTTGTCCCACAAGGTCCGAATCTTGTGGTCGCTCCCGGTGATGGGAAAGTGATTGCAATTGAGGAAGAGTTTGAGCCGAGATACCTGAAAGAGCGCAGCGTCAGGGTCACGATCTTTTTGAATGTGTTCGACGTCCACATCAATCGGATGCCCTGTGACGGCGTGATCGAAAATGTGCAGTATCAACCGGGCCTTTTCATGGTGGCCAGTAAACCGGAAGCCACGTTCATGAACGAACAGAATGCCTTGATGATCAAGACACCTAAAGGCATCAAGGTCTTGTGCGTGCAAGTGGCCGGATTGATCGCCCGGCGGATCGTGTGTTGGGTCTCGCCACGGGATCCGGCTGTCCGAGGTGAGCGGTATGGGTTGATCCGTTTTGGGTCGCGCATGGATACCTTTCTCCCGATCGGTACCACGTTTCGGGTGGCTGTCGGGCAGCGGGTGAAGGGTGGCGAAACTATCCTGGGAGAATTGCCATGAAAACGGCAGGCTTCAGGAATTCGTTCGGGAAAGAGGGGAAGCGGCGGAAAGCCGCCATGCATCTCATCCCCAATCTTTTCACGACCGGCAATTTGTTCTGCGGAATCTTCGCCATACTGTCTGTCTTCAACGCAAACTACTTGGAGGCGGCGATTGCAATCCTCGTCGCGATGATTTTTGACGTCTTGGACGGGAAATCGGCCCGCCTGACCAACAGTACGAGCCAATTCGGTCTGGAGTACGATTCGCTGTCCGATGTGGTCTCGTTCGGTGTCGCACCGGGTCTGCTGATCTATTCATGGGCGTTGAGCGGACAAGGTACATTTGGCGTGGCGGTGATGTTCGCCTACGTTGCCATGGGAGCCGTGCGGTTGGCACGATTCAACTCCACGGTCGCCTTGTCTGACGGCAAATATTTTACCGGGTTGGCTATCCCCGCGGCTGCCGGAGTCGTCGCTTCTCTGGTGGTCTTTGATCACTACCTTCTGAAGATGGGAGCGGAGATCCGGCCGATCGTGGTGCTGCTCATGACGCTGGCCCTCTCGTTCTTGATGGTCAGCACGATCAAGTACCGAAGCTTTAAGGAGCTGAAATTTAAAGGCCACCGGCAGATCACCTATCTGGTTTGGGGTATTCTCACACTGATGATGGTGGCAGCCTGGCCGGCGGTTATGTTATTTGTCATCTTTGCCGGTTACGCATTGATGGGGCCGGCTGAAAAAGTATTTTGGCTGGTTGCCCCGGCCGGCGGAAAAAGGAACATTGGGAAAGTTGAGCCGTCGCCGATCGAGTCAAAACCGTAGCTGCGAGCAATCGACGGGAGGAACTGCAATTCTCGTGAACGGCTAAGACGAGGAGTAGTACGCGAGCAGTCTAGAATAACAGAATGTTAAAAGCGGTTATCCAGCAAGGCCGCAGTGAGTGAAAAGGCGAGGCGTACGGTTGTGGATGTACGTTGAGCCTTTGAACGATGCGAGAACGAAGCTGGGAACCGGTTTCAACATTCTGGAGAGAGAGCTGGTGGATGGTGCAAACCAGCCTAGACGTCGCCGAACTCGCCTCTGAGCTGAATCTCCGAACATGAAGTAGGAGATTCCGTTTTGCCTCCGTAAGAGGCAAATGAAGGGCCTGAAGATCTTCAGGCTGAATCAGGGTGGTACCACGGAGCGCGTCAAGCCTTCGTCCCTGTTTACCATGGGATGAAGGCTTTTGTATTTTAAGATCGCTGAAAATGCCTTCCAGCGGCGTTCTCAGTCGCGTGCCTCCTTGCGACGTACCCTGAGGGGTACGCCTCAGTCATCCCGCTCCTTGCGGCCTTGCTGGAAAGACATTTTGACCGATCTTGTAAAGAAGAGAGGTGAGTCATGGCACGCATGATCAGAATTTTCGATACGACCCTGAGGGACGGCGAGCAATCGCCTGGCGCCAGCATGAATGTGGAAGAAAAGGTCATGGTGGCCAAACAACTGGCGCGGCTCGGCGTGGACATTATTGAGGCCGGATTTGCCTATAGCTCGCCCGGGGATTTCGAAGCGGTCCGGCGTATCGCGCAGGAGGTCGAAGGGCCGACGGTCTGCAGCCTGGCGCGGGCCCGTCCGGAAGATATCACTCGGGCTTGGGAGGCGCTCAAAGGGGCGCCAAAGATCCGAATCCATACCTTTCTCTCGACGTCGGATATCCACCTGAAGCACCAGTTTCGGATGACGCGCGAACAAGCCAAACAGCGCGCGGTGGAGATGGTCCGGCTGGCGCGTGGGTATGTCGATGACGTCGAGTTTTCACCGATGGATGCGAGCCGTTCAGATCCGTCGTTTCTTTACGAAGTGATCGAGGCGGTCATCGCCGCCGGGGCCGGCACCGTCAATATCCCCGATACGGTGGGGTATGCGGTCCCACAAGAGTTCGGCGCGCTGATCAAGGGGATTTGCGACAAGGTCCCCAACGCGAAACAGGCCGTCATTTCCGTCCACTGCCACAACGATTTGGGTGTCGCGGTGGCCAACAGCTTGTCGGCCATTATCAATGGGGCGGGCCAGGTCGAGTGCACGATCAACGGAATCGGCGAGCGCGCGGGTAATACCTCCTTGGAGGAAATCGTCATGGGCCTGCGGACCAGGAAAGATTTCTACCAAGCCGATACCGAGATCAGAACAGAAGAGATCGCGAAGACCAGCCGCTTGGTCAGCAAGATCACAGGGATGGTGGTGCAGCCCAATAAAGCGATCGTCGGAGCCAATGCCTTTGCCCATACGTCGGGCATTCATCAAGATGGATTGCTCAAAGAGAAGACGACCTACGAAATCATGCGCCCGGAGTCGATCGGATTGGTCGAGAGCCAGATGGTGATGGGCAAGTTGTCCGGGCGTCATGCGTTTCGGCAGCGCCTGGAAGAGCTGGGCTACACGCTCAGCGAGGAAGAGATCAACCACGCGTTCGAGCGGTTTAAGAAACTCGCCGACCAAAAGAAGGAGATTTTCGAGGAAGATCTCGAAGTCATCGTCTCGGAAGAGTTGTCGAAGATGGCCGACCGCATTGCGCTAAAAACATTTCACGTCTCGAGCGGAACAGACCAGGTCCCAACGGCCACGGTTGAACTGGAGATCGATGGGAAGCCCATCGCTCAAACCGGGACGGGTGATGGACCGGTGGACGCTGTCTACCGTACCATTGCCGCGATGACGCAGACGAAGAGCAAGTTGCTGATGTATGTGGTGAAGGCCATCACCGGAGGCACCGATGCGCAAGGCGAAGTGTCGGTGCGGGTTCAGGAAGACGGCCGGACGGTGACGGGCCACGGGGCCGATACCGATATCATCACGGCCTCAGCCCGGGCCTATTTAAGCGCCTTGAACAAGCTGGCCTATCTGGCGACAAAGCAGGCTCAAGGGGAACAGAAGGTGAACTTGATTTGACGGCGCTCTCCACGATACAGTCACAATTTCCGTGGCTTAGTTTGTCGAGGTTGAGGGGGCTTGTCCGTGTTCAAAGTCACGCTGGCGGATCGCCCCGAGTTTCTAGCCGGCGACGATACGCGCTTGCGGGAGATTTTTCACCCGGCCAAGCATCAGCTCAAACTGAATTATAGTCTTGCCCACGGCACTCTCCCTTCCGGTCAACGATCGAAGCGACATGTTTTGGCGTCGTCCGAGGTCTATTATTTCATATCGGGCTGTGGCCGATTGACGATCGATGATCACGTCACGTCGGTCGAAGCCGGGACGACGGTCTATGTTCCACCTGGAGGGCAACAGTTTCTCGAAAATACCGGTACGACGGATATCGAATTCTTGTGTTTCGTGGATCCGGCCTGGGGGGTTGAAGATGAACGCGTGTTGGAATAGACCATGGGCGGATTGAAGGATCGAAAGGAGCAATGGTGAAGGCCAAGATTGCAGTGCTGGCCGGCGATGGCGTCGGACGCGAGATCGTTCCTGAAGCTGTGAAGGTTCTGAAAGTCATCGCGGACAAATATGGGCATTCGTTCGAATTTGCCGCGGCTGATATCGGCGGTCAGGCGATCGATAAGGCGGGAGTTCCGCTGCCGAAGGATACATTGGCGCTCGCGAAGCAGAGTGATGCTGTCTTGCTGGGAGCCGTCGGTGGCCCCAAGTGGGAAGGGCTAGAGTACAGCCTGCGGCCAGAACGCGCGCTGCTCGGAATCCGAGAGGCCTTAGGGCTCTATGCCAACTTGAGGCCGGCGAAGTTGTACTCCAATCTGGTGGATGCGTCCACGTTGAAGCGTGAGGTCGTCGAGGGGATCGACATCCTTGTGATTCGCGAACTCACCGGGGGAATCTACTTCGGCAAACCCAAGGGCATTGAAAAGCTGCCCAATGGCGAAGAACGGGGAGTCAATACGGAGGTCTATTCCACGGAAGAAGTTCGGCGGATCGCCAAGGTCGCATTCGAAGCAGCGAGGAAACGGCGCAAGAAGGTGACTTCGGTCGATAAAGCGAACGTGTTGGAATCCTCGGAGCTGTGGCGAAAGGTCGTCATCGACGTCCACGCGTCCTACCCGGATGTTGAACTGGGGCATATCTACGTCGATAACGCCGCCATGCAGCTGGTGCGGAACCCCCGACAGTTCGACGTGCTCCTCTGCAATAACATGTTCGGAGACATTCTCAGCGATGAAGCAGCGATGCTGACCGGTTCGATCGGCATGTTGCCGTCGGCCAGTATTGGGGCGAAAGTCGGGCTCTTCGAGCCGATTCATGGGAGCGCCCCTGACATTGCAGGCAAGAATATCGCCAATCCCATCGCCACGATTGCCTCGGCTGCGATGATGTTGTCGTACGCATTTCATCTTGAAAAAGAGGCTGAAGCCATCGAGCAAGCCATTGTGAAAACGCTCGATCTCGGGTATCGCACCAAAGACATTCAGAGCCCCGGAGCGCGGATCGTGGGGACCGTCGAGATGGGCGAGGCCATCGTGAGAAATCTGAACTAGTCAGCGGCCGTGATCTATGGCAACCATTCTTTCCACATGGATGATCAAAACACTCGCCGGTAACGGCGAGGCGGGTTTCGCGGGAGACGGTGGATCGGCGGATCGGGCCTGTTTAAACGAACCCAAGGGCGTAACGATCGATCATCACGGAAACGTGTATGTGGCCGATTCAGAAAATCACGTCATTCGAAAAATCGACTGCGTCAGCGGTATCATCTCGACCGTGGCCGGGAGGTCCAGCGACGACAAGACCCATGCACCGGTGCGACGGGAAGCAGGTGTCCAGCCCACAGATGAAGACCCGTTCGCTGATAGTGGTCGAACCACCACGGAGAAATTTACACAGCAGGCGGATTTGAGCGGAACCGTCCGATATTGGACCAACGGGGCACCCGCTTCACAACGGTATGGGGGGGACGGTGGACCGGCGGTGAGCGCGGATCTCAACTTCCCCACAGCGGTGGCTGTGGACCGGGAGGGGAATCTATATATCGCCGATACGATGAATCATCGTGTGCGGATGGTGGAAACGGCGACCGGGATGATCTCGACGCTGGCAGGAACAGGTCAGGCTCGTTTTTCCGGCGACGGCGGTCCCGCGCATCACGCTGCGCTCAATGAGCCTTCGGCCTTGGTCGTCGACGATGAAGGCAGGCTCTATATCGCCGATCAAAGCAATCATCGTGTGCGTATGGTAGACCTCAAGACTCGCGTGATTCATACGGTCGCGGGAACCGGGACAGCAACCTACGACGGAGATGGGCAGCACGCTGTTGACGCAGCCCTTGCCGGCCTCAGTGGGTTGGCCTTGACGGCCGATCGGCTGTATATAGCCGATACCTTCAACGGCCGAATCCGATGTGTTCAACTCTCATCTGGACTGATTTCCACCGTGGCGGGTGACGGGGGAGCCTATCGGTATGAGTCGCCGTCGGATCCGCCGTCGCCGAGTCTTTCGCGCCCAACGGGAATTGCCGTCGATCATCAGGGAAACCTCTTCCTGACCGATTCCGACAGTCACCTCATCCGGCAGTGGGATTGGGCAGATGGGGTAGCGCGCTGCGTGGCGGGTGTTGGGGTTCCTGCCTATTCAGGAGATGGCGCAGTCGCGAAAGAAGCAAGTCTGTGCTATCCGTTCGGTATCGCAGCTGGCCGGGACGGAACGTTGCTGGTGGCGGACACCTTTAATCATCGTATTCGCATGTTGGCATTGGAGTAGGCGTCTCATGATCAAGAAGAAACCCGGATACATCGTGGCAATCCTTGGCGCGACCGGCGCGGTAGGGAAGGAAACACTCGACATCCTGGAAGAACGGAAATTTCCGCTGACAGCCCTCAGGCTCTTCTCATCCAAGCGGTCGGCCGGCGAGGTGATGACCTGCCAGGGTAAGGAGTGGACGGTTGAAGAGTTGACCGAATCTTCGTCGTTCGATGAGGTGGATCTGGCGTTTATCTCCGCGACGGACGCCATCAGCAAAGAATACGGTCAACGATTGGGAGCGGCCGGCATTGCGGTGATCGATGATAGTGCCGTATTCCGTATGGATGATCAGGTTCCCTTGGTGGTTCCGGAGGTGAATGCCGCAGCCTTACGTTCCATGCCTCGGGGAATCGTCTCCATTCCAAACTGTACGACCACTCCCTTGGTCATGGCGCTCAAGCCCCTTCACGATGCGGTGGGGGTGAAGCGAGTGGTGGTCACGACCTTTCAATCGGTGTCCGGAACCGGCGCCGCGGCCATGGACGAACTGATGGATCAAACGAAAGACTTGCTGGCATTCCGCGACGTCACAATCAAGGTCTATCCCTATCAGATCGCCTTCAATCTGTTGCCGCACATCGGCTCGTTCAATGAGGGAGGCGACTGCTCGGAGGAAGTCAAGATCGCGAAAGAGACCCGAAAGATTCTCGGTACGCCGAACCTTCGGGTTACGGCGACGACGGTGCGCGTTCCCGTACTCCGTTGCCACTCTGAAGCGATCAATGTTGAATTGGAACGTCCGTTGAGCTCGAACGAGGCGCGTGCCGCGCTGGCAGCGATGCCCGGCGTGATCGTCTATGACGATCCGGTGAAGAAGCTGTACCCAATGCCCCTCGATGCGACCGGAAAAGATGAGGTCTACATCGGCCGTGTGCGGGAAGATGAATCGATTGCGAACGGCCTTAACCTCTGGGTCGTGTCCGACAATCTTCGCAAGGGAGCGGCGCTGAACGCCATTCAGATCGCCGAGTGTCTAGTCAACAGCTAGCAGCATTCTGCCAACTGGGATGAAAGTTGATGCCGGAATGGAATACCTTCGGCAAGATCTTAATCGGGATAGGGCTTGGTATTGTGGGGCTTGGGGTCCTGTTGGTCCTGGTGGACCGGATTCCCGGCCTCGGAAGCGCATTCAGTTGGTTGGGAAAGCTTCCGGGTGATATCTCTGTCAAGCGTGATAACTTCAGCTTCTATTTCCCCATCGGGACCAGTATCGTCCTCAGCATCTTTCTGAGTCTGCTATTCTATCTCTTAGGATGGTTCTTTCGAAGATGATAGCAAGACAGCTCCTGGCCGGCGCGGCTGGACTGGGACTCTGCTTCGGCTGTCTCATGATGCCGGAGGCTCAGGCTGCTCAATCGATTCGTGTTCTGTTGGCATCAGATGTTCGGCAGTTGGAAGTGTATACCGATCAGACCCTTTGGGTGACTGATGAGCGTGATCAGGCGTGGGCGTATCGGTCCGCGCTCCGGATCAAGGCGCAGGGCCAGGTGCTGCTTCTCAACGGCAAACCGGTGGCGAGCGATCAGCTGATGGTTCGGGCGGGAAGTCATGATGTCAAACTCTGGTTGAATGGGAACGGTAATAAGACAGTCCTGCACACAGGCGATGAGAAAGGCGCAGTCCAGGTCAGTGGGTCGATCCAACTCCTCCGGCGAGGGAAAGGGTTGCTCGTCGTCAATTACGTCGATTTGGAGGAGTACGTCAAAGGTGTGGTGCCGGCAGAGGTGAATCCCGCCTGGCATCCCGAGATGTTAAAAGTTCAGGCGGTCGCGGCCAGGACGTATGCGCTGTACCAACACATGCTCAGCGCTGCTCGGGACTATGATGTGGTTGCCGGGACTCAAGATCAGGTGTATCGTGGCCGCCAGGGCATCGATGGACGGGTGGTCCAGGCGGTGGAATCCACGAGGGGAATGGTCGTGACCCATCAGGGGGCTCCCATCTATGCCGCCTTTTCATCGACGGCCGCAGGGATCACGGAAGATGCCATGATTGTATGGTCGAAGGATCTGCCCTATTTGAAAGGCGTTGAGTGTCCATTCGACATCGAGTCTCCGCATTATCAGTGGAAGGCGTCGTTTACGGTCGATATATTGGAGAAGAATTTACGGCAACAAGGATTTGCGGTGGGAACGATCACGGCAATCGCACCGCTTACCTATAGTCGCGCCGGACGTGTAGCCACGTTGCGGGTTGTGCACTCCCTAGGGGAGCTCGTTCTGCGGGGAGAAGATCTGCGTAAGGCGGTGGGGTATACAGTGGTGCCCAGCACGCAATTTACGATTGAGTCGATCGGTCGAGATGTCATCCTTTCCGGGTACGGAGCCGGTCATGCAGTGGGCCTCTGCCAGTGGGGCGCGAAAGAACTGGCAGAGTTGGGCTATTCCTTTTCGAGCATTCTTCGCTACTACTATCCTGGGACCGAGCTTCGCGATGCTTCATTGACCCAGGCCCCTCCTGCCCCTTCGGTTCCTCCTTCCTGATGCAACTCTCAGATTTTGACTTTCCGTTCGATCCTGCATTGATCGCGGTGCAGCCGATCATTCCTCGGGATCGGGCACGATTACTGGTCCTAGACCGGAAGACGCAACAATGTGCCCATCGTCAGGTTGCCGATCTCCCTGAATTGATGAACCCGGGCGACCTGCTCGTCGTAAACGATACCAAGGTCTTGGCTGCACGGGTCTCGGGAATCAAGAGACCGACCGGAACACCGGTTGAGGTGTTGTTCGTGAAAGACCTCGGTAACGGACGGTGGGAAATCATGGTGAAAGGCACATTCCGAATCGGTCAGGTGATCGAATTCGATCGACAATCCCGCGCAACGATCGTGAAACGCGACGCGGCCGGCACGGAGGTGACGGTGGAAAGCCCGGAGTCTGTGACACGACTCTTCGAAACGCAGGGGGTTATGCCGCTCCCGCCTTACATCAAACGCGCCACGACTCCGGATGATCGACGCTGGTATCAGACGGTTTTTGCCAAGCACGAAGGGGCGATTGCAGCGCCGACCGCCGGGCTTCACTTTACCGAAGAACTGTTTAGACGACTGGTCGCGTCTGGGGTCAACGTTGCCACAGTGACCCTGCATGTCGGTCCAGGCACCTTTAAACCGGTGACGACCGAACGAATAGAAGACCATCAGATGGGGGCAGAAGCTTTTTCCATCAGTGAGGAAACAGCCGACGCGATCAGGCAGACGAAACGCGCCGGTGGGCGGGTGATGGCCGTCGGTACCACGGTCGTCCGCGCGCTTGAAACCGTCATGAAGGAGAAGGGGATGATGGTTCCTACGTCCGGTGAGAGCCGGCTCTTCGTGACACCGGGATTTCAGTTCAAGGTCGTCGATGTGCTCATGACGAATTTCCACCTTCCACGAACGACGCTCTTGATGCTGGTGTCAGCGTTCGCAGGCACCGAGCTGATACGCAGAGCTTACGAAGAAGCCGTCAAAGAGCGCTATCGCTTCTACAGTTATGGCGACGCGATGCTGGTCAATTAGGCTCAACGAGAGCCGAAGGCCTTCACAGCAGCTCGCGGCGGACGGTGACCGGCAGCTTGGCTTTCATAGACTGTTGAAATGAGACCAGGGCCCGCTGCTGTTTCTGTAGGAGCATGTCTTCCAACACCCGCTGCTTGGCTTCGGCGGCTTTGGCGGGATCGGAGTCCTGCGGCCTGGTCATGAGAGATTGCCCCTTGGCAATCTCGGCAGGGGTGAGCGCAACAGAATCGCGAACGATCATCCGAGCCTTATTGGCCAACACTTCCTGGTGCTGGATGGCCTCGAACGAAGCCGGTGTCAAATGATTGGCCGCCAGGATGCGGCGGTAGAGTTCCGGATCGAAGGCTCCGTTTTTCTGAAAGACCGGAGTTTGCATGATCAGCTCGCGCAAATCGGCATCGGAGACTCTCACGCCCATTTCTTCAGCGGCGATGATCCAGACGCGACTGTCGACGAGTTGCCCGATGACGAACTCTTTGAACTCTTCCTCTTTGAAGTCACCGGTGACGTTTTCTTTGTAGATGCGACGCATGTTTTCATAGGTGCGTTTAAACTCGTCGAGTGAAACCGATTGCTCCCCGACTTTGGCGACGGGTCCGCCGGTTTGCTCCCCGAATCCCCACCATCCCATCGTAATCACGAAGGCAACAGCCAAAATGCCCATAATGGATTTGAGCAACCAAGGGTAGTTATGAGACGCGTCGCGCATCGTCTTAATCATGCCGATCCTCTTTTTTGTGTAAAAGTGAGAGTGTACTTGCGGACAAGACGGAAGGCAAGAGCGGCAATTGGTGAAAAGGGCCCAGAAACGGGTCCCCCGAATTCGCGCATATTTCCCGTCGATGTCGCAATGAGGGCATTGGACGGCTCGTAAAGACACCCAAAACGAGAGCTCTGAAAAAGATTGGTCTTTGTTTGTGCAAGATGATGCGTTTTGTTATACTTTGTCATTAATTAGGTAAGGAGATCCCTTGGCAGGGGAGGGGCTGATCTCGGCGTCGTTTGAATCAAGAGTCTATCCGAAGGCCCATGTCCTGAACCGGTTCATTGCAAAATTGATCGACCTGTTCATTGTTGTCGCCGCAGGCGAAGTTGCTCCTCCGGTCGGCTTTCTTTCCGGTCTGGCCTACATCTTGATCGCCGATGGATTTGCGGGGGGAAGAAGTATCGGCAAACGGTTGGTCGGTCTGCAAACCATGCGGTTGGAAGGGCGGGATACGGCCGGCTTTCGAGAATCGATCATCCGGAATCTTCCGCTGGGCGGCGCACAGATCGCGTATGCGGTTCCATACATCGGATGGCTCGCATCCCTTGCCATTTTAGCGTTCGAAAGTTTTTTGATCATAGGGAACGAGCAGGGTCGTCGACTCGGCGACGAAGTGGCCCGAACGCAGGTGTTGGATGCGGGTCAACTTGCAGTCCCGGATTAGGTAAAATGCAGAGCAAGCGCACAGGCTGGGCGCTGAGTCGTCCGGCCAAGATGAAGGGAGAGACGCCGTGGGGTTCCCGGGAGATGTGTTCGGTTGGTTCTCCGACGACCTAGCGATTGACTTAGGCACTGCGACGACCCTCGTCTATGTCCACGGGAAGGGGATCGTCCTCAATGAACCCTCCGTCGTCGCGGTCGAAAAGAAAAGCGAAAAAGTGCTGGCCGTCGGAACGGACGCCAAAAAAATGCTTGGACGTACGCCCGGGAATATCGTGGCGGTTCGGCCGATGAAAGAAGGCGTGATCGCCGACTTCGAAATGGCCGAACAAATGCTGAAGCATTTCATCCGGAAGGCTCACAATCGTAGCGCGTTTGTTCGACCACGGATCATCATCGGTGTCCCCTCCCGTATCACGCAGGTGGAGCAACGGGCGGTGCGAGACTCCGCCGAATTGGCCGGGGCGCGGGAAGTCTATCTGATCGAAGAGCCTGTCGCCGCGGCGATCGGATCGGGATTGCCGATCACGGAGCCGTCCGGCAACATGGTGGTCGATGTGGGAGGAGGGACGACGGACATCGCTGTTATTTCGCTGGGCGGGATCGTGTACAGCGAATCCGTCAAGGTCGCCGGCGACCGCATGGACGAAGCGATCATGAATTACATCAAGAAGAAGTACAACCTGCTCATCGGGGAGCATATGGCGGAGCGGATTAAATTCGAGATTGGGTCCGCCTATCCCTTCGAGGAGCGGAAGACCATGATGATCAAGGGGCGAGATTTGATCTCGGGTATCCCGCGGACACTGGTCATCGACGACGCCGAGGTCCGTGAAGCGTTGCAAGAACCGATTGGAACGATCGTGAATGCCATCAAGATCGCGTTGGAAAACACTCCGCCCGAACTGGCCGGGGATATTATCGATCGCGGAATCGTATTGACCGGGGGCGGCTCCTTGCTCAAGGGGATGGACACGCGATTCCGCGAAGAAACGAACTTGCCGATCATTACGGTGGACGATCCGCTGACCTCCGTGGTGTTGGGGGTGGGCAAGATTTTGGATGAGCTGGATCTGCTCCGGAAGGTATCGGTCATGTCCCAAGCGAATAATCTCCGGTAAGGTCCCATCCCTCATGCGGATGGTCAATTTACGCGCATCGTATAACGCGAAACGTCTTGTCCTCGCTCTCGCCGTCATTCTCGTGCTCGGCTTCCTTCTTGTACCGGGCCAACTTCAGAACGTCTTTCAGCAGATGGGCAGTCCGGTCGGGTGGGCCCTCAGTTGGCCTCTCCAAGCCGTTGCCGGGATCCATGATCGGATCGCCGACCTCTGGGGCCGATTTGTGGCGCTTCAGGGGGTTGAAGAAGAAAATAGACAGTTGAGGAGAGAGCTGGATCTACTCAAGGAGCAAAATGGGCAGCTGCGAGAGGGCTCGGCGGCGACGGAGCGGCTCGCGACCCTGCTGGAATTCAAGAAACAGGCGCTTCTCACACTGGTCGCCGCTCAAGTGATCGGCCGCGATACCGGCAATTGGTACAAGACGATCATCATCAATAAAGGGTCGTCCGATGGTCTCCAGTCGGATCAGGGCGTAATTACGCCCGCTGGTGTGGTCGGTCGCATCGTCAAGACGAGTCCATCCACTGCCGTAGTGTTGCTCGTGACGGATCCGAACAATGCGATCGCCGGATTGATCCAGCGAACACGAGATGAAGGTATTGTCGAAGGAACCACGCAAGGGTTGGCGAGACTCAAGTACATTCCATTGTTGTCCAGCGCTCGGTCAGGCGATCGTGTGGTCACGTCAGGATTGGTCGGGGGATTTCCCCGTGGCCTGCCGATCGGAACGATCACGAAAATCGACAAGGAAGAGGAAGCGTTGTTCCAATCTGCGGAGCTGTCTCCGGAGGTCGATCCGAATCGTGTTGAGGAAGTGCTGGTGATTCAGTCTTCCGCTGTCCCGACGGAGGGAGCGCAAATCGGCACTCCGAAGCGGAAGCCATGAAAGCGCTGATTTACGTCGCTCTGATCATTGGCCTTGTCCCGATTCAGGCCGTTCTCCTGACGCACATCAGCTTGTGGGGAGTGAAGCCGGATCTCGGCTTCGTGGCAGTATGCTTGATCGGTCTCATCGGCGGGGAGCTTGATGGATTGCTGGTCGGCCTCGCCCTGGGCTGGGCGATGAGTCTGTTTTCTGCGCAAGATCCGTTCTCTGCGGCAATGATGAAGGGGGCTGTGGGACTTATAGCCGGTCTGGCGGGCCGGCAGGTGGTTTATTTAAGCCCTGTCGTGCTCGTGATGGGACTTCTCATCGTCTCTTGCCTGGCTGGAGTGGTCACCCCGTTTGTCCTAAAGCTCAGTGTGGAACAAGATTTATGGTGGGCTGTCTGGACCGTTGTATTGCCGCAAGCCTGTCTCGATGCCGTGATCGGAGGGGTGATCTACTGGCTGATGTGGAGTCGTCTGAATATTGAGCAATGGGTTTCCGAGTATCGGGTCTAGGAATCGTATGGCGAGTGCACACTATCCGGAAACCGAATTTGGTGATCTCCATCGCAGACTCTTCATTCTGCGCGTGGGACTCTTGCTGGTGGTGGCGTTGCTTGGCCTTCGTCTCTGGCACCTGCAGATTCGTGAGGGGCCGTACTATCGAGATTTGTCGGAAAACAATCGCACCAGACAGGTGCTGTTGGAGCCGGCGCGGGGCCTGATCTACGACCGACATGGGGTCCTCTTGGCGAATAACGTACCGAGCTTCAGCCTCTATGTCACATTGGAAGACGTGAAGGATCGTGAAGTCTTGATTCAGCAGCTGACCGATCTGCTCGGCCTAGACCCCGCTCTCGTACGAAAGAAACTGATGACCAGAGGCAGCAAACTGCTTCCCCGTAAGATCAAAGACCGGATGACGTTGCGCGATGCCACGCTGGTCGAATCCCACCGACTCGATATGCCCGGCGTCATGATTCAAGTAGAGTCCCAACGCAACTATCCAGGCGGCGTGACGGCGGCCCATCTCTTGGGCTATGTCGGTGAGATTTCGGCGGATCAGCTTGAGAAACCGGAGTTTGTCGATCTCCATCAGGGCAGCATCGTGGGGCAATATGGAGTTGAGAAGTCCTATGATCGGCACATGCGGGGAGTGGCCGGTCAGAAGAGCGTGGAAGTCGACGCGCTCGGTCATGAAAAGAAAGCCTCGGTCGTCGAGAGGCCGCAAGCGGGGAACGACCTCTATCTCACTATCGACGTGCGGCTCCAGAAACTTGCCGAGGATCTGCTTGGCGTAGAACAGGGTGCCATTGTTGCGCTTGATCCGACCAACGGTGATATTTTGGCCATGGCCAGCCGCCCCGCCTTCGATCCGAACCTCCTGTCGCGGGAACTGACGGCGAAACAATGGGTCGAGATCGTGCAGGATGAAGGGCGTCCGTTGAACAATCGAGCCTCACAGGGGCAGTACCCTCCCGGTTCCACGTTCAAGATCCCGATGGCGATCGCGGCCCTGGAGACCAAAACCATGACGCCTTCCAGTACCGTGCACTGTACCGGGGGTTATCAGTTCGGCAAGCGGCTCTACCATGACTGGAAAGTCGGTGGCCATGGCTATGTCGATCTCCATGACGCCTTGGTCCATTCCTGTGACGTGTACTTTTATACGATCGGTCAACGTATGGGGATCGATGTGATGGCGGAGTTCGGAAAGGACTTCGGGCTTGGACGGGCGACGGGAGTGGAATTGCCGTCGGAACGATCCGGTATCATGCCGTCCACCGCCTGGAAGCAAAAGGCCAAGAACGAATCCTGGTTACCGGGTGAGACCATTTCGGCGGCCATTGGGCAGGGTTATGTGACCGTGACGCCGTTGCAGATGGCCAGTCTAGTCGGCACGGTCGCCAATAACGGCGTCAGTTATCGTCCCCGACTCGTGCAGGCAGTCATGGATCGAACGACCGGGAATCTTCAGGAGTTACCGGCCGTCCCACGCGGAAAACTCAACGCCAAGCCGGACACGTTCCGTATCATCAAGGATGCCTTGGCTGACGTCGTCACGAAGGGAACGGCGACGAGGGCGAAGTCCTCCCTGGTGACGATCGGTGGAAAGACAGGGACGGCTCAGGTGGCGGCCCTCCGGACCGGACCGGAGGAAAACATCCCCAAAAAGTACCGAGACCATGCCTGGTTCGTGGCCTTTGCGCCGGTGGAATCGCCGAAGATCGCCGTGGCTGTGTTGGGTGAACATATGGGACACGGCGGGGCCGCCGCAGCTCCTCTGGCCAAGGAAGTCATCGAAACATACATGAAGCTCACCCCGCAGGTTCCCGTTGTCACGTCGGATCTTTCCGGTGTGGCCCAGCCGGGGCGCCCCTCGAAAGACTCATGATCGATCGCCTGACTGAGAATCGCGGCCTCGACAGCTTCGATATCCGCTATGTTGCCTTGATTCTGGCCATTCTGGGAATCGGGGTGCTGTCTATTTATAGCGTGACGCAGGGGCAGCAGGGGGGGATCGCGCCGTTCTATCTCAAGCAGTTGATGTGGATCGGTTTGGGCGCGGCGGCGTTCATTGTCATGTGGGCGTCGGACTACCATCACCTCGCGCGGTTTGCCTATCCGGCCTATGCGTTTATTCTCCTGATGCTGGTCTTTGTCCTCTTCGAGGGACGCACGAGCAAAGGGGCGCAGCGATGGATCGCACTGGGCCCGCTCAGTTTCCAGCCGTCCGAGTTCGCCAAGCTCATTCTCGTGTTGGTGCTGGCACATTATTACTCGAAGGCACCCCGTGTCGGATGGCTCCAGCGCGTCATCATGCCGGGGCTGTTGGTGCTGCCCGGTCTTCTTCTCATCTTAAAGCAGCCCGATCTGGGGAGTGGATTGAGCTTTGTCGCGGTTTACGCGGCGATGCTGCTCATGGTCGGCGTCCGCTCGCAAGCCTTGGGTTTTATTCTCTTATTCGGGATCATGCTGTTTCCATTTGCCTGGGAGGGGCTGTGGGGGTCCTTGCATGATTATCAGCGACAGCGCATTATGGCGTTCGTCGACCCGGATTATGACCCGGGTGGAAAGGGCTATCATGCCTTGCAATCGAAAATTGCGATCGGGTCTGGGGAACTCCTGGGCAAGGGACTTTATGGCGGCACCCAAAGTCAGCTGAAGTTTCTTCCGGAAGGCCACACCGATTTTGTGTTCGCCGTGTTTGCGGAAGAATGGGGATTTCTCGGGGTGCTGGTGCTCTTGACGTTGTTTATCGGATTGATCTGGTTATCTCTGGAGATCGCGTCCAAGGCGAAGGATCAGCTTGGCGCCTTGCTTGCCGTAGGGATTGTGGCGATGCTGTGCTTCTGCGTCGTGGTCAACATCGGCATGACGGCGGGTATGTTTCCGATCGTCGGCATACCCTTGCCTCTGGTGAGCTACGGCGGAAGCGCCACGATTATGACCATGGCGGCGTTGGGTTTGCTGTTGAACGTCAAACGAAAGCGGTTAAGCCTATTTTATTGAGCGAAGACCGAACGCGCGGAACAATCAGGTTCCACCGTTCGGAGAAGGATATTATCGAACGTCGGCCAAGTGTAGGGGGTGGTATGCGCTGTGGACCTGGACGTGGGTCCGCCTCCATCGCGTCCTCCGAACTGCGGCGGCTTTCAGATCAAAGGAGTCAGTATGGGAAATGAGATCGCGATAAGCGTCTCGCGGGAAGAAACCCGCGTGGCCGTGCTCGACGGCGGGGTCGTCACCGATTTGTTCGGAGACCGCGCCAAGCACAAAGATTTTGTCGGAAATATTTATAAGGGAAGAGTGGCCAAGGTATTGCCAGGAATGCAAGCCGCGTTCGTGGATATCGGCTTGGAAAAGGCCGCGTTCATGCATGTCTCCGATCTCTTGGTGGACGCGGAGCCGGGAGACATGTTGGTCGAGGACGATGAAGACGAAAAAGATTCGGACATGCTGAGGCCGAAGCGCCAGAGCGCGAAGCCCATCGAGCAGCTGTTGAGTGAGGGCCAAGAGCTGATGGTGCAGATTTCCAAGGGGCCGATCGGCACCAAGGGGTCACGAGTCACCACCTATGTCTCGCTGCCAGGACGATACCTCGTCTTTATGCCGAACGTCGACCATATCGGCGTGTCTCGGCGCATTCCGCGGGATGAAGAACGGGCGAGGCTGAAAGAAATCATGCGCCGGGTTCGTCGCCAGGGTTGCGGGTACATCGTGAGGACGGTGAGTGAAGGTGTCAAAGAAGACGAAGTGAAATCCGACGTCGATTTTTTGCACGTCCTCTGGCAGGACGTGTTGACCAAGCGGGAACAATTGCCCGCACCCGCGTTGTTGCATTCGGACTTGAGCCTGAGCTTCCGCGTGGTGAGAGATCTCTTCGGCAAGAAAGTGGATCGACTCTGGATCGATTCGCGGGAAGAATATGAAGCCATTCGAGATTTCGTGCAACGATTTTCCCCCGAGCAGACCTCACGGATTCATTTTTACGACAAGGAAGAGCCGTTATTCGATCATCTGGGGGTCGAACAGGAAATCGCGCGCGCGCTGAGCCGGAAGGTGTGGCTCAAATCGGGCGGCTATCTGGTGATCGATCATACCGAAGCGATGACGGTGATCGACGTGAATACGGGGCGGTTCGTAGGAAAACGTGATCAGGAAGAGACCATCTTGCGGAACAATCTGGAGGCGGCGAAGGAAGTTGCCTATCAGCTCAAGCTGCGCGGCATCGGCGGCATCATCATCGTCGACTTCATCGATATGGAGCGTGAAAAGAATCGGGATAAGGTCTACCACGCGCTGGTGGATGCCATGGCGTCGGACAAGGCGCGGACGAGGATCTCCAGGATCTCGGATCTCGGTTTGATCGAGATTTCCCGCGAGCGTGTCCGGGAGGATCTGTTGCGTTCGCTGTCCGAGCCCTGTCGTTACTGTGAAGGCCGTGGTTATACGAAGTCTCCGACGACCGTGGTGTACGAAATTTTTCGCGAGATCCGACGGATTGAACCCGCGTCCGATCAGCAACGGATTATCGTGGGAGCCCATCCGACGGTGGCCGAGTTGCTGCAAGACGAGGAGCGCCATGGGGTGGAAGTACTGGAGCGCGATTGTTCGGCGAAAATCATCATCACACCGGACACTCAATTGCACCTTGAGCAATACGATCTGGTCGTTCTCTAGTTCGTGCGGTACGGGCCGGCACGTTCCGTCGGAAACGCGCTCAGCAGGGCACGACCTTCCTGCCGTTGAGACCAATTCCCCGTCGTTCACTGAGACCGATCATGGACGAAGCGTCATTGACCTCGTGGCTCACGCTCCAAGCCGTCGACGGCGTCGGGGATCGTACGCTCCTCAAGTTGGTGCAACGGTTTGGATCTCCCGATGCGGTGCTGTCAGCGGCGACGGACGATTTGAGGTTGGTGGGGTGCAGTCCGGAATTGGTCGAATCGGTGAGGCGGGGGCCCGATTCTAGTATCCGGCGCCAGATCGATCGTCAGATCGAGATCGTCGGACGTCTGAAGATTCATACGATCACGGCCTTTGATCGATCATACCCTGCGCGGCTCAGAGCGATTTCCGATCCCCCGCCGTTGTTGTATGTGAGCGGGACGTTGTCGCCGCAAGACGAGGTGGCGGTGGCGATTGTGGGTGGACGACGGGCCACTCCGTCCGGACGGATCGTCACGGAAGAGATTGCGAAAGAGCTCGCCGGATGTGGTGTGACGATCGTGAGCGGCCTGGCGCGTGGAATCGATGCGGCGGCGCATCGAGGGGCGCTGGAGGGGAAGGGCCGCACGATTGCCGTATTGGGGTGCGGCATCGATCGAACCTATCCCTCGGAGCACCAGGCGCTCAGGCGGAGCATCGAATCACATGGAGCCGTCATCTCGGAGCTGCCGATCGGCGCGGCTCCGCAAAGTCATCACTTCCCGCGAAGGAATCGGATCATCAGCGGACTCTCATTGGGCGTGCTGGTCAGTGAAGCGGCGACCAACAGCGGTTCGCTCATTACGGCCAAGTTGGCGCTGGAGCAAGGCCGAGAAGTGTTCGCAGCGCCTGGTTCCATCAAAGAAGAGGCCTGCCGTGGATCGAATCGCCTCATCAAGGAGGGTGCGAAACTGATCGAGGGAGCTCAGGATATCCTTGATGAGATCCTTCCTCAAATCGACGCCCGTCAACGGACGATGCTCCATCTGGATGGTCCAACGATCGAAGCGCAGGGGCCGTTAGGAACAGACGGTACGTTGGTGTATGAGGCGCTCTCGTATGAGGCGTGTTCCGTTGATGCCGTGATCGAAACGACAGGACTGAGCGCCGCGCAAGTGGCGGCGACGCTGCTTACGCTCGAGTTGAACGGCCGGATTCGCCAGCTGCCGGGTCAACACTACATTCGTCTCTAGCCCTCGTTTTTCTGCGGCGAGCACCATTCTAGTTGCACGAATCCCGGATATTTGGTACGGATGATACAATCCTTGTGAGAGAGACGGAGTTGTCATGGGAAAATCTCTGATCATCGTTGAGTCGCCGACGAAAGCCAAAACGATCACGAAGTATCTGGGCCGCGGGTATACCGTGATGGCGTCGGTGGGACACGTCAAGGATCTGCCGACCAGCAAATTGGGTGTCGATCTCGAACACGATTTCGAACCGCAGTACGTCACCATCAAAGGCAAGTCGAAGGTGTTAGCCGAGATCAAGAAGAAGGCTGAGGAGGCAGACAAGATCTTTCTGGCGCCGGACCCTGACCGAGAAGGAGAGGCGATTGCCTGGCACCTCGAACAGGAGCTGTTGGGCAAATCGAAAAAGAAAAAGAAGGACGGAAAGATTTTCCGGGTCCTGTTCAATGAGATTACGGAATCGGCGATCAAGCGGGCGTTGCAGTCGCCGGGCGAGATCGATATGAAGTTGGTCAATGCGCAGCAAGCCCGCCGTGTCTTGGATCGCATCGTCGGCTATCAAGGCAGCCAGTTGCTCTGGAATAAAGTCCGGCGCGGACTCAGTATGGGGCGTGTGCAGTCGGTGGCCATGCGGCTGATCTGCGAGCGCGAAGCGGAGCGGGAAGCGTTCAGAACCGAAGAGTACTGGTCGATTACCGCGCTGCTCGCCGGGGCCAATCCTCCCGCATTCGAGGCCAAGCTCCACAGCATGAACGGAGCAGAAGCGTCGATCGAGAACAGTGAGCAGGCCGGCCGGATCGTCGCCGATATTCAAGGAAAGGCATTCGTCGTCCAATCGATCGAGCGTCGGGAAAAGAAGCGCAACCCCGTCGCGCCGTTCATCACGAGCCGCCTGCAGCAGGAAGCGGCGCGAAAACTGCACTTCTCGCCCAAGAAAACGATGACGCTCGCGCAGCAACTGTATGAAGGGATCGAAATCGGCGCAGAAGGCGCGACGGGTCTCATCACCTATATGAGAACCGACTCGCCTCGCATCTCGAATGAGGCGACGGCCGATGCGCGGGAGGTGATTCAGTCACGCTTCGGCCCGCAATATCTTCCCGCGACTCCTAATGTCTATAAGACGTCGAAGGCCGCCCAAGAAGCTCACGAAGCGATCCGGCCGACTTCGGCGGGACGCGACCCTGAATCGATCCGTCAGTATTTGGATCAGGATCAATACAATCTCTACAAGTTGATCTGGAATCGATTCATCGCCTCGCAGATGGTCCCGGCGATTTTGGACGTGACCCGCATCGATTCAACACCGGTTGAGACGAAGGAAAACTATCTCTTCCGTTCCACCGGGACCGTCGTGAAGTTCCCCGGGCACACGATCGTCTATATGGAAGGGATCGATAAGGAGTTGCCTTCACAGAAGCCGAAGGCCGATCAGGAGGCAGATGACGACGAGCGCCAGCTCCCGGCTCTGTCCGAAGGAGAGCAGCTGCGGCTCGCCGAGCAGGAAGGGCAGTCGGCCCTGGGGCTGACCTCGAAGCAGCATTTCACGCAGCCGCCGCCCCGATATAACGAAGCGCTCCTGATCAAGGAACTGGAGGAAAAGGGGATTGGGCGTCCGTCCACCTACGCCACGATCATCTCCACGATCCAAGACCGGAAATATGTGGAAAAAACCGAAGGGCGGTTCATCCCGACCGAAACGGGCCGCACGGTCAACGATTTCCTTTTGAAGGGATTTCCGGCCGTCGTCGATGTCGATTTTACGTCGCATCTGGAAGCAGAGCTCGACGAAGTGGAGGAAGGCAACAAACAGTGGGTCGATTCGGTGCGGGATTTTTACAACCCGTTTGCGGCGGATCTGGAGAGAGCCAAGACGATTCCCGGCCCCAAGGATACGGTCGAGCCTCCGACGAACATCCCATGCGAGAAGTGCGGCCGGATGATGGAAATCAAATGGGGACGGAACGGCAAGTTCCTCGCCTGCCCGGCGTACAAAGACGATCCACCCTGCAAGAATACGCAGAACTTCGAAAAGCTGCCGGACGGCACCATCAAGATCGTGCCCAAGCAGGAGCTTACGACCGATCAGGTCTGCGATAAATGCGGCAGTCCAATGGTCGTCAAGACGGGACGCTTCGGCAAGTTCATCGCCTGTTCCGGCTATCCGCAGTGCAAGACTACGAAGGCCCTGGCGTTGGGTGTCAAATGTCCACAGCCCGATTGCGGCGGTGATCTCGTGCAGAAGCGAACGCGCAAAGGCCGATCGTTCTTCGCCTGCAGTAACTATCCCAAGTGTGAATACGCTCTCTGGGACCGTCCCGTGCCCAAGGCTTGCCCAACCTGCCAAGCTCCGTTTCTGATAGAAAAAGTCAGCAAGCAAGACGGCCGGAGCGTTCAATGCCGCAATCAGGACTGCGGCTACCGCGAAGCCGGGTGACGACTCGAATGTTCCTTCCATCTTCCTCGCAGTCCGTCAATCACCACACCTCTTGTTTCACGTGAACGACGATTAACCCGGCAAGATCGATGTCCATTCATCCCATTCGCGCCGTGGCGCTGTCGTTGTGTGTGGGCCTGGCCTGGCTGTCACCGGTCTCAGCGGAAGAACCATCCCCTAAGATGGATGGAAAGCAGACCGTCGGGGTCGTAGCCGGCGGAATGCTCCCTGTTCGACTGATGGATGCGCAATCGTCGAAGTTGAACGGCGTGGCCGTGCATCCCTCGTGGCAAATCGTGTTGACCGATACGATCGGTGACGGGTGGTGGAGCGGCTCGATTGCGCTTGGGGCCGAGTTGGCTCTGTTAGGAATCACCCAACCGACGGGCGCGTACGGCGTGGGTGTGACGCCCAAGATCGTCTATACGTTCACCTCGTTCGGCCGGCTGAAGCCCTATGTCGAGGGCGGCGGTGGTCCGCTCTGGACGAATTTCGACGGCCGTATTCCCGAACAAGGAACGGATTTCAATTTTCTGGTCTGGGGGCGGCACGGGCGCAAACTGGGAGCTGACCGCACGATGGTCGCTCAACGCCGGAGTCCGGTTCAGCCACATTTCCAATGCCGATACCGGTAGCCCGAATCGTGGGCTCAATTACATCCTGCCGTTTATCGGAATCTCCACGAAGCTTTTCTAGAAAGGCTCTTCGCGTCAGCCATCTGTCCTTTCCACGTCCGACCTCATTCTTGACGCGGTTTCCCGCACATTCGATAATGCGCTGGTCCTGGGAGGGTGCATGAGGGGAGTCGGTCGGGTCGCATGTCTGACTGTTGCACTGATCGGCGTGAGTTTCGTTGTCGCCTGTGGTGAGTCCTTCAGCGCCGCGCATTGCGAAGCCAATGCTGCCGGGAACCCGCAAGCGCTTCAGTCCCTCAGTGCCCTACTCAGCAAGAATCGAGACAACACTCCGGCGCTCCTTGCCCGCGCCCGTTGCCAGTACTTTCTTGGAAACTACGTCCAGGCCGCTCAGGACGCGAGTGACGTCCTCCGGCGCGAGCCGAAGCAGGCCGAAGCCCATCTTGTGCGCGGCAAGTCGCTGAAGATGCTCGGCCAAATTCCGCAGGCTCTTCAAGACTACAGCGCTGCGATCACCCTCCGTCCCACCGCCGAAGCCTATTATGGAAGAGGGCTCACCTATCTGCGGGAGTTTCGAGGAGCGAAGCACCGCGAGGCGCTGAACGATTTTACCGAGGCGATCAAGCTCGATGCCGACCATGTCGGCGCCCATCTCTATCGCGCCCAAGTCTATAGCCATTTCGATCAATTCGAGCAGGCGCTGCAGGATTCCGAAATCGTCCTGAAACTCGCCCCCGACACGCCCAACGCCTACTGTAACCTCGGCTTGGCCCACTATGCCCTTGGCCACGATCAGGAGGGCCGGCAATTCTTGAATACCTGTTACCAAAAAGATCCCGACCCCCAAACACGCGGGTACTATGAAACGGAAGTGAACAAGGTGATGTATGCGAGGCAGCCGAGAAGGGGAGGGGGCGGAGGGTACGATTCGGGCGGTGGTGGGAAAACGCCCTACGATCAAGAAATGGAACGACAGCAACGGGTCATCGACAGTCTTAGAAATTCAGGGTTCGACAGCCGCGCCGAAGCCTGCCGGATGGACAGTTCGAAGTGTTGAGTGGCAGGGTGAGGTAACTCCCTGATCGGATGAAAGATTGCAATGATTCCGCACCGCCAGATCTCGCCTCTCGCGCACAGTTCGCCTTTCACATTCGTCAACGATGATCGCGTACTACTGGAATGGAGTCTACGATGACGAAGCATAAATAAGTGTCATGGAAGTCAGTATCGAAGAGAGCCAATCATCGTTGGAGCGTCAGCAGCGGATAGGGCCGAATGGATTTTGACGGATACGGCAAAACGCGTTATCCTGCCGCCCGGTGACCATCCACGACGGTCAGAGGGCAATCGATCCCAGCGTCAGCGCCCTTTCATGTCAGAGCCGGCCATCTACAAGTTTTCTTGGTCCGTTGGCGATCGGACTTGTGGCGTTTCTGGGCTTCATCAGTTTTTGCCTTACCACCATTGGGCTTGCTGCCATTACAATCCTCCACTTGTCCGTCCTTGCTGTCTTGTGCTTCCTGTTAGCGGGACTTTGCCGATGGACCAGAGGGCCTTCATCAAAAACCTCAGTGAGTGAGGAACGATTCCGCTGCCTCTTTGAACGTGCCCCCGTCGCCATGTCGATCGTCGACTCCGACAAACGATTCGTCCAGGTGAACTGGGCCTACTGCGAGCTGCTCGGGTACGACGTAACCGAGCTTCTCGGCAAGCCATTCACCGTGGTGACGCATCCGGATGACATACCTGAAAACCTCGTGCTGTGGGATGAGTTGCCGTCTCATAACGAGTTTTCGAGCGTTCAAGACAAGCGGTATATCCGTAAAGATGGGAATGTCATCTGGGTGCGAGTAACGGCCAAGTTGTTCGAATCATCGAATGGTACGGCGCCGTTCGTCATGGCCGTCCTCGAGAACATCACCGACAGCAAGCAGGCGGAACAGACCCTGTTCGAAGCACATACCGCCATCGAGTGGGCAAAGCGAGGCGAAGCGCTTCATGTGGCAGAGAAGCAGGCGCTGGAACTGGTGGCCAAGGGTGCCGAACTCAACGACGTATTAACGTTCATCTGTCGATCCGTCGAGACACATGCGGCTCCAATGCTCTGCTCGGTCATGCTGGTGACGGAAGATGGAGCATATCTTATGTCCGCTGCGGCACCCAGTCTGCCGGATGAATACAACCGGTCATTCGAGCGCATTCCAATCGGTCCGACCGTCTGGCCATGTGGAAACGCTGCCTACTTCAAAAAGCCCTCGATCGCGGGGGACATTTCGACGGATCCGTTGTGGAGCAACTATGCATCGGTAGCGCTGGCTCACGGACTGAAGGCTTGCTGGGCACAACCGATCGTGAGTTCTACCGGCGCCGTGCTGGGGACGTTCGCCGCCTACTATCGCGAGCCACGGGAACCGCAGCCGAATGATCTGAAAATCGTAGAACGGGCCGGCCGTATCGCGGCGCTGGCTATCCAGCATGCGCAGGTGAGCGAGGCATTGCGTGAGAGTGAGGCTCGCTTCCAAGCCTTTATGAACTACAGTCCGGCAGTCTCCTTCATTAAAGATGAGTGCGGTCGCCATCTCTATGTAAATTCAACTTTTGAACGGCTCTTCCGGGTTTCCCTCGATGAGATTCGGGGGAAGACCAACGATGACCTGACGCCTCCGGCAGTGGCGGCAAGACTGAACGACAATGACAGGCTTGTGTTTGCAACCGGGGAAGCAGTTGAACTCGAGGAAACAGTTCCCACACCCGACGGGAAGTCTGAACATTGGCTCGTCCTCAAGTTTCCCCTCAAGGGAGCGCACGGGGAACCACTGCTCGGCGGCATGGCAGTCGATATCACTGAACGGAAGCGCGCTCAAGATGCGCTGGCCGCGCTTGTTCGCGGCACGAGTGCCGTGACGGGCGAGGCGTTCTTCCCAATCTTCGTCAAGGAACTGGCTCTCGCGCTAGGGGTCAAATATGCCGCGGTGACGGATCTTCGGAGCGATCGTCCCGATCAGGCTACCACCCTGGCGCTGTGGTGTGGTACCGACTGGGCCCAATCTTTTCGGTTCCACATAACTGGTACGCCCTGTGAGGTAGCAATTCGAGAAGGAATAGCCTGCTATCCGTCAGACGTGCAGCGGCATTTTCCCGACGATGCCGATCTCGCGGATTTGCGAGGCGAGAGTTATCTGGGGATCCTGCTTCGGAGTGCGGCAGGGGAATCGTTGGGCCACATCTTCGTGATCGACGATAAACCGCTAGCCGATCCGAAACGGGCCACGGCCATTCTGCAAATCTTCGCAGCTCGGGCTGCGGCTGAATTACAACGGCTCAGGGCTGACGAGGCGTTACGCGCAAGCCAGGAACGGTTTGAATTGGCCGTGAGCGGCACGAACGATGGTATCTGGGACTGGAACATTGTGAGTGGCGACATCTATTGGTCCGATCGTGCCTGCGAGCTGCTTGGCTATGAACGGGGAGCCTTGGCGCTCACGTTCGACGCCTGGGTGTCGTTCCTTCATCCAGACGACGTGGAAGGCATGAAGGAAACCCTTCGGCGACATCTGCAAGAGAGAGCTCCCTATCAACTCGAAATACGCCTGAAAGCGAAGGACGGGACCTTCCGATGGTTTGCTGCGATGGGCCAGGCCGTCTGGAATACCGACGGTTGCCCGGTTCGTATGGTTGGTTCGGTTACCGACATCACCGAACGGAAGCGGGCGGAGGAACGATTGCGCCAATCAGAAGCGTTCATCACCTCGGTCGTTGAACACCTCCCTCACATGGTGTTCGTCAAGGAGGCTCGAGATCTCCGCTTTGTGCGTTTCAACAAGGCCGGGGAATCGCTGCTGGGGAGAACTCGAGATGAACTCTTGGGCAAGACAGACTATGACTTGTTCCCAAGTGACGAGGCGGATTTTTTTACCGCGAAAGACCGCGAAGTATTGGCCAACGGCAGCCTCATGGATATTCCGGAAGAAATCATACAGGCCGCTCGTGGTCCGCGCATTTTGCACACAAAGAAGGTGCCGATTTTCGGAGACGACGGTGCTCCGCGATATTTGCTCGGTATTTCAGAAGACATTACCAACCGCAAGCAGATGGAAGATGCTTTGCGGAGGTCACACGCGGAATTGGAACGAAGGGTGCTCGAACGGACATCTGATCTCGCGGCTGCCAATGTCGCGCTTCAGGTGGAGATCGCCGAGCGGAAGCGGGCAGAGAAAACGTTGAGGCTTACGCAACTCTGTATGGACAGCACAAACGACAGTGTGTTCTTTGCAAGGCCAGATGCGAGATTTGCCTACGCTAACGATGCCGCCTGCCGGCGTCTGGGCTATTCTAAAGAAGAACTGACATCCATGACCGTCCACCAGATCGATCTCAACTATCAGTCGGATGTGTGGCCGGCCCACTGGGCGGAACTTCGAATCCGCGGGACAATGACCATTGAGACTTCCCATCGCACGAAAGACAACCGTGTCATCCCAGTCGAGTTGTCGCTTGCCTATACCAACTTCAGCGGAGAGGAATATGTCTGCGCCATCGCCCGTGACTTGACCGAGCGCAAGCAATTTGAGGTGCAGCTGGCTCGATACACTGAAGGATTGGAGCAAGCCGTCGCCGATCGAACCGCCAAACTCGCACAGCTAGAGGCACAGCGTGCGCAGAGCGAAAAACTCGCGGCGCTTGGCCAACTGGCGGCCGGCGTCGCCCATGAGATCAACAACCCGATCGCCGGTATCAAGAACGCGTTCGCGCTCGTGAAGCAAGCGGTTGATCCCACCCATTCCCACTACGAATTCGTCGGCATGATCGATCGAGAAATCGCTCGCGTCGCGTCCATTGTGCAGAACATGTACCAGCTCTACCGACGAGAGTCCGGCAAGGTGGAGCTTGTCGAACTCCGGACGATGACGGGAGATGTCGAGGCCCTTTTCGCCAAGCAGTTGCAGCAGCGACAGCTCACGCTGATGGTTGATCTGGAGCCGGATCTAGACATCCTCCGCGTGCAGCGAGGGGATCTGCTGCAAGTGCTGCTGAATCTGCTGAATAACGCCATCGATTATTCCAGCGAAGGGGGTGCGATCACGCTGACTATCCGGAAGGAACCGGACGCGATACGCATGGCGGTGGCCGATCAGGGGCCAGGCATCCCTCGAGACGTCTTGCCGCACATCTTCGATCCATTTTTTACGACAAAGACGGGAGGGGATCACAAGGGCATGGGGCTGGGACTCTCAATCTCTCAAAGTCTGGTGCAGGCGATGGGGGGCAAGATCGAGGTTCAGAGTCAGGTTAACAACGGGTCGATCTTTTCGATCCTCTTGCCTCGAGACACGGCTGCTGTGTATTCGCAGGTCCAGGAGAACACCATGAAGGAGGTATTGATTCATGACTACTGAGGCACCACGGGTTCTGCTCGCCGACGATGAGGAAACCTTCCGCCGTTCTACCGCGAGGCTTCTGGAGCAGGAGGGATATCGATGTGATTGCGCACAGGACTCTGATGAAGCCAGCCGGCTGTTGACGAGTCAGCATGAAGCTCTCATTTCCGATATTCGCATGCCGGGCAATATGCATTTCGAATTCCTCCGAGATGTCCGTGCCCGCTTCCCGTCGCTTCCGATCGTGCTCGTGACCGGCTATCCATCAGTTGAGACCGCAGTTGAATCGCTTCGTCTGTCGTTCGCTGATTACTTGCTCAAACCGGTTGACTGGCCGGAGTTGCTTCGTGCTGTGGCCCAAGCGGTCAAGAAGGCCCGCATCGTGCGGATGATCGCCGCGGCTCAAGAAGACGCTGGACGACTGGCTGCTTCCTTAGATCACTTGCAGGAATTTATGCCTCTATCAGAAAGTGGGGCGAACGAGCGGGAGCTGGCCTGGTCGCTCGATGCGTTTCTCACCCAGAGTTTCGCGCAGATGGCAAACTTATCAACGGGCGTTCGATCTGTCGTGGCGAGTCAATTGCAAGGCGGTGCCGATGCTCCAACGGATGTATGTCGCCTGATGGAATGTCCGAGACTCGCGGCTTATCGGCAGGCACTTGAAAGTACGGTCGAAGTTTTGGAGAAGATAAAGCATTCGTTTGGGTCCAAGGAGCTGGGACTACTGCGGGGGAAAATTGAGCAGTTGCTCCAAGAGGATGTGTGAGTGGACATTGGTCTGTCTGCTACAATTCACTGATTAGTATGGACGGAAGAGAGTGAGCAGAGTCAAAGGAGGAATTGTTACGCACAAGCACAAGCGTTAATCTGGGACTTGTAGGAGCGTAAAGGATAACACCGTACCGTCTAGTGGGTGGCAGGTCTTGCAATCACGTAGTGAACAAGACTCCGAGTCCCTGCGTCGGGTGTGGGTCACGTTATCGTCCACGCAAATCGTGCTCTCGGATCGCGGGAAGGCGGGCATGATTTATCGCGTGAGTAATAGAAAATGTTCCGGGAATCTTTTCTGCCCATGCGGAGACCAGAGCTGATTCAGTGCGGCTGCATCGAGCTTTGAGCTTCAGATGGGGCCGCGCCTTGCCATCCTGCCTTGAGGATTCTCGGTCACGCGCGCGGGATTCATAGATCTTCTGAAAGACGCTTTGTTCAGCACAAGAACGCTGATGCGAACTCCAGAGCTCGCGTGAACGCGACTCAGCCCTGCCCACCGAATCCGCCTTCTCGTCTCGTGTGCTGGTCTCTTCACTCGATGACGACGTGCTCTCACCAACCCAGTCTTGCCGCGATTGCTGTGTTCAAGCTCATGAAGGGCGTGTTGTTGCTCGTCGTTGGGTTGGGCTTACTGAAATTGATGTATGCAGATTTCTAGGAAGATGCGAGGACTCCTGCAATACAACCAGTCAGCAACGTCGTCAACTAGGTGGTCCACAACGCGCGCAGCCCCAGGACCGAAATATCTTTTGCCCGATGCGGCACCAATGCGGAGATGCCGCCGACAAAGATGCCCATGCTCGCCACATGCACGAATCCGCAGAGGGCATAGGTCATAGCCGTGAGGGACCGGGGAGAGAGCGGCGGCGGAGACGCGGATTGCACCGCGGCCAACTTGAAATAGGCCGCGACTTCCGTTTCGATAAACCGCGACCCCAGCAAGTCCGCGCCGATCTGCCATTCCTCCGGACGGAGACCGAGGAGAATGGCGAACGGCCAAGTCAGCCAGGCTAATACCCGTGTGGCGGAGAGAGGCACGCCACCGATCGCAGGAAGCTGTGCCAGCGCCAAATCGACCAACGCTTCCAATCCAAGAAACACGATCAGCAACGCGGCAATGCCGACCGCCATTTTCATGCCCTGCCCCGCCCCATCGATCAGGGCGACAATGAGGTTGGAGGGCGGCTGGATTGTTTCACCGTCGGATGAAGGCGATGGGGTCCGGTCGGTGGGCACGGCAGGCACGCCGCCCAACGTCACTGGCTGTCCATCTTCGGGAAACGTGAGTTTACTGATGAGCACCGCACAAGGAATAGAAATCACCGACGCAGAAATCAAATGCCCTGCGATCTGAGGCACCACATGTTGCAGAGCCGATACGTAGATGCCCATGACCGTGCTCGCCACGGTCGCCATCATGCACGTCAACACCAAGAGCAGTTCCGATTGCGTCATGGCTGTGAGGTAGGGACGAACAATCAAGCCCGCCTCGATGCCGACGAAGATATTCGCTGCGCCGGAGAGAGACTCGGCCCCCGATAAGCCCATGGTCCGGTAAAAGAGCCGGGCAAACAGACCCACAATCGCTTGCATGACGCCCAAATAGTACAGACCTGCCATCAATGCGGCAAAGAACACGACTGCCGGCAGCGCTTGCGCAGCCAGAATAAAGCCCACGGAGACTGTACCATCCGGGAGTCTCTTGCCTGGGTCGAGCGCGAGAGGACCGAGTAGGAAGAGCGTGCCCTTGTGGGAGGCGTTGAGCACGGCGATCACCATATCGTTAATGATGCTCCAGAACCAGCGCGAGCCCGGAAACCAAAAGGACACGATACCGAGTCCCCAGGCCAAGACTGCGCTGCCTCCAATGGTCGTCCAGTTCAGCCGACTGCGCTTCCCCGTCAGCCAAGCCAGCAATGGCGATCGTCACGAAACCGATACACGCCAGCAGGCGATACGGCCATTCCTCCACCGTCATGTCCTCCTTCCGATGAAAACCCGGCGGAGGCTACGCTGAGGGTCGGCTGTCGTCAAGAAATAAAATAGGGGTGTGCGTAAACGCGATCAGATCCGCCTACCACGTCCGTCTGCTGGTCGTGTGTGATAGTCTTTTCACACGATGACGACGCGCCCTCACCGGACCGGTCTCGCCGCGATTGCCGTGTTCAAGCTCGTGAAAGGCGTGCTGTTGCTGCTGGTTGGGTTGGGCTTACTGAAATTGATGCATGCGGAGATTGCGACGTTGTTCTCGCGTTTGATCGAAGCGCTTCATCTGAATGCCGACTCTCGGATTATTCATGCGCTGGTTCTGAAGGTGGATGCGTTGCAGCCGCACAGCGTTCTCATGGCGGGGCTCGTCAGTCTGGGCTATGCCGCGATGCTGTTGTTGGAAGGAGTCGGGCTGTGGCTGGAGCGCTCTTGGGCCGCGTATTTGACGGTCATCTCGACGAGTCTGTTGTTGCCATTCGAGCTCTACGAAGTGATCGACCGGGTGTCGATGCTTCGCGTCGGTGTGCTGTTACTGAATCTGGTCATTGTGCTCTACCTCATCGTCCAATTGAAGCGGCATACGCTGCACTCACGGGTGTCTGATCTCTGACCTTGTGCTCAAATGGCTATTCATGCCGGTCCATTGCTGCGCTTTACTTTAGTATGGCAATGTAAAGCCTTCTGAGGGAGGTGCTCCATGGCTGTTCAGAAGCTCAGCAGCAAGAATCAAATTGTTATTCCGAAAGAAGCCCGGCAAGCGATGGGCGTCAAGGGTGGCGATGAATTGCTGGTGGTTGTGAAAGATGATCTGATACTTGTCATGCCAAAGCCTAAGCGGTATTCAAAGGTTTCACAGGGGCTAGCGAAGGGTACCTATCCTGCCGACTACCTGAAGCGAGAGCGTCGGTCATGGTAGGCACTTCCTTATCTCAAGGTCTTCCTGTCCAATGACAACGCATCGGTCTCGATACTGATGTATTCATTTATTTTCTGAAAGCCACCCACGATATGGAGCCTGGTGTGCCGCCTTGTTTGAGCTGATCGAACGGGGGCAGAATGCCGCGGTCACTTCGACGGTGACGCTTCTGGAACTGTTGGTTCAGCCCTATCGTGATCAGAAGGATGAATTGGCACAAAAGATTTTTGCCCTGACCAGCACCTACCCCAAGATCGAGTGGGTACCGCTGACGATGAATCTGGCTGATCGAGCGGCTGAGTTGCGTGCCCACTATCGTCTCAGCACGCCTGATGCCATACAGCTGGCGACTGCCATCGGCCACAAAGCCGCGCGTTTTTACGGGAATGATCGTGGATTACAGCGTGTCAAAGAGATTGAGTGCATCATTGTGGATGACCTGGTCTAGTCTCACCATTTTTCTTCTGTGACGCGACGGAGAACTGATGGCGCCACTACCGCTCCATCGTGATATTGTCGAGTTGTTGTTGGAAGAGCGGCGGAACGAGCAGTGATTGTCGACATGGATTCTTCGACACGCCTGGCCTGCGTATTTGACAGCAATCTCGGCAAGTCTGCTGCTGCCGTTCGAACGGATAACCAATAGTCATCAACAGGTGAGGGCGAATTTGCTGGTCCCGCGAAAATGGAGCTTGACCGACGCCGCCTTTGTTGCAACATCCACGTTGTCGGCAGCCGGCAGCGGATCAGTGCGCATCGTCCGACGGAGTTTTTCCCCAGAACAGCGAGTAGACATACGTCTGATAGGCCAGAACGAGCATGAAGCCGATTCCGAACCAGGCAAACCCGGCTGTCAATCCATATGAATCGGTGGCTGCATTGAACACCGTGAGGCTGAGGGCCGGATCGGTCGTTGACACTAAGATGTACGGATACATGCCGAACGTGACACTGGTGAGCATCAGGAAAATAAAGACACTGGAGTAAGAAAGGCGGCGGTGTCGCGCTGTCGGTGTCGGAAATACAGGCTGGATCCAAGCGCGAATAGACCAGTCAGTGGGACGAGATACTCCATGGGATGACCGGCGAAGTTGAGACGTAAGTTCGGCTGGACGAAGTACACGGCCGTGACGGTAAGCGCCGTGCATCCGACTGAGACCCATCCCAGGATTCGGGTGATCGACACGGCCCGTTCATATAGCGGGCCTTCTGTTTTCATCACGAGGTAATTGGCTCCGTGAAAGGCCAGGATCGACACGGTCGTCAGCCCCAGCAGCACCGTGAACCAATCCAGGATGCCCGGCTCCGGTCCAGGCTGAAAGTCCGTCCAAAGCGGGACGAAGAAATACCCGTCAGGATTCAAGGGAACACCCCGAATCAGATTGCCCAGCGCTGCGCCGAAGACGAAAGCCAAGAGTAAGCTGGCCATCGTAAACGCCGCATCCCATGCCTGTTTCCATAACACGTGATCCACTTGCGATCGCAATTCCAGCGCGAGACCGCGAAAGATGAGCAGCCACAACACAAGGATCAGCGCCAGATAGAATCCGCTGAATCCCGCGGCGTAGGCTCTAGGGTAGGCAAAGAAGAGGACGGCGCCGGCGGCGATCAACCAGACTTCGTTCGCGTTCCACAGCGGTCCGATGGAGGCGAGCACCGTTCGGCGTTCCGCTTCGCTCCGGACGACAAACGGATAGACCATGCCGACACCAAAGTCGAAGCCGTCCAGGACAATGAAGACGGCGAGCATGAGTGTGACGACAGCGAACCACAGGGTTTCCATCAACAGCTCATTCGTTCATGCATGAGACGCCGCTTGCGGGCCGATCGAACCGGGCCCGCGTCGAATCTTTTTCCCGAGAAGCACCATAAACAGTAGACCGAGCAGCAGATACAACCCCAAGAATCCGATGAGGGTAAACAAGGCATTCCCAGAATGAACAAGCGGGGATGTGCCATCGGCGGTGCGCAACAAGCCGTAGACGAGCCAAGGCTGCCGTCCCAGCTCGGCGGTCATCCAGCCGGCTGACGTGGCAATATAGGGGAATGGCGCCGAGAGCATGAGTAACCACAGCAGCCACTTCATGTTGAACAGTCGGCCGCGCCAAAGCGAGAGCAGGGCCAAGCCGAAGGTGACGGCAAGAATGGTCCCCAATCCGGCCATGACGTGATAGGCATAGTAGAGGAGTGGAAGATTATCCGGCCACTGGTCGCGAGGAAACGCGTCGAGCCCCTTCACCTTGGCGTAGAGGTCTTTGTACACGAGGAAGCTCAGCGCGCCGGGAATCTCAATCGGGTTGTCGATGGTCATCGTTTCAAGATTGGGTTGCCCTACCAGATAGAGACTGGCTTCTCTCTCCGTCTTGAAAAGCCCTTCGAACGCAGCCCCCTTGACAGGTTGATGGTCGAACACTTGCTTGGCATTCCCGTGTCCGGTGGGGAAAATCATCAGGACCGAAGCGATTGCGCCGCCGACCACGCCGGTCCGCAGGAAGGTCTTCGCATACGGCGGATACTGACCGGACAGTAGATAGTACGCGCCCACCGCGGCGATCGCACAGGACGCCGTGACGACGGCCGCTGTCATGTTATGGGTGAATTGCCAGAGCAACCAGGGATTCGTGAGCAGCCCGCTCAGACTGTCGACGAATACCCGGCCATCCTCTCCCACTCGATACGCGACGGGATGTTGCATCCACGCATTGGTGGCCAGGATAAAGTAGCCGGAGAGCCACGACCCTACAAAGAGCATCAGAGCGGCAAACCATTGCATCCCACGACTGAATCGCTTCCTGAAAAGCAGTATGCCGAGAAACGATGATTCCAAGAAGAATGCGAAGACACCTTCCATAGCGAGCGTTTGGCCGATCACTCCACCCGCGTAGTTGGAAAATCTTGCCCAGTTGGTTCCAAACTGAAATTCGAGCGGGATCCCGGTGACGACACCGAAGCCGAAATTTAAGGCGAAGATGCCTGTCCAAAAATCCGCGACTTGCTGATAGTGTTCGTCATCCGTTGCCAGCGCCCGGCTGCGCAAATACAGCAGCAGCAACGCCAATCCCATCGTCAATTGTGGAAAGAGGTAGTGGAACGTGGCAGTGAAGGCAAATTGAAGACGGTCATACAGTAGCGCACTTGTCATGGTGTTTTCTCGGGTTCACGGACAGGGAGCACCAGGTCTCGCACTGCTCTTCACTTTAACAATAGAACCTGAATGACGGAAGTACTGAAGTCCCATCGACAACCTCATACCATGGAATATCAGGGCTTTCTCCGGTCCCGCCCCGCTGTATCTTTATCGTCAGTCTTGAATCGAATCTGATACGATCTGCAACCTTGTACCCTGCCGTATTCGAGCATTGTGCCATCGGCTTGTATCTTGCCTTGCAAGGATTCGGAAGGATCGAAAGAACCGCTCGTGGATAACAACACCGTGGAACAAACGGAGATTACCGTACCGAGCACCGGCCTGATTGCGCGGTGGGAGAGCATTCCGCTCTATGCGCGCATCGTGATGGCCTTGGTGCTCGGCGTAGTAGCGGGGCTGATGCTGGGGAACGAGGCGACTGTTCTCGCGGTGCCGGGGAAGCTGGTGTTGCGTCTTCTTGGTGCGCTCGCGCCGGCGCTGATTCTTGCGGCGATCGTGCACACGTTCATGACGACTCACCTCGGCGGTCCACTTGCGGCGCGGCTTCCTCGCTTGTTGTTACTGAATACGTTGGTTGCCATTGCCGTTGGGCTGACGGTCGCCAACGTGATTCAACCTGGGCACGGGGCAGGTATTACGCCGCCGGCACCGCATGAGGAAACCGCCAAGGCCACCAATCCGCTGGCGACCTTCTTGGAGAACGTGCCCAAGAGTCTGCTCGGGCCACTTGCCGACGACGGCAAGGTTATAGGGGTCATCTTCATCGCGGTGGCGTTTGGGATGGCTTTGCGCAAGGAACGCCACCGTCCCCTTGGTACGGTCGGGCATCTCGTCGAACTCTTCCTGGAATCGCTGATCAAGATTTTGCATTGGATCATCGCGCTCGTGCCGTTTGCCGTCTTCGGCATCGTGGCCAGCATCGTGGGAACGGAGGGCTTCGCGCCGTTCAAGGCCCTGGGAATCTTTGTGCTATGCGTGCTGCTAGCATTGGGGATCCAGGCGGCATATTACCTCGTTCGCGTGCGCTTCGGGTCGTGGGTGTCTCCCGTGGAGTTGTTGCGCGGCGGACGCGATGCGCTGGTCATGGCCTTCTCCACGGCCAGTTCGACAGCGACGATGCCGGTGACGTATGCCGCGCTGAAAGAGCGTGTGGGATTGCGCGAGCAGTCCGCCAGTATGGGGGCGCTGGTCGGCGCGAATTTCAACAACGACGGCACTGCGCTCTATGAGGCGATGGCGGCCCTCTTCATCGCGCAGATGATCGGGATGGATCTAAGCGTTCAGCAGCAGCTGATGGTCGTCCTCACGAGTATCATCGCTTCAGTAGGCGCCGCCGGCATCCCGGAAGCGGGGTTGGTGACCATGACCATGGTCTTTACTGCCGTCGGCCTCCCCGTGGAATACATTCCTGTGCTACTGACAGTGGATTGGTTTCTCGATCGCTGTCGCACTGCGATCAATGTGATGGGAGATATGAACGTCAGCTGTCTATTAGATGGCAAGCAGAGGAGCGAAACACAGTTCCGGTCCGACACGACTTAAATCATTGCGACCCGGTTATGTCTTGCCGGTCATACCAAGGAGTTCCGCCAGCTTACGCGGGCTTGCTTCTTTTGGGTGCCTGAGGTTTCAGCTGTGGCTGTCGATCTTCGACGACGCCAAGGGTATGCACTAGAAATGAGCATCATGGCGCAGCGATTCTCCAAGCCGAGTTGTTCCGGAGCACATCCTGGTGAGGTAACCATGCGGTTCTCCAATCAGACGAGTTCACACGTAAACCTCTGGTTACTTTTTGTGCTGCTGAACGGGTTGCTCGGCGGTTGTGCAGGAATTGAGTCGAGAGAAAGTCTCCACACGGTGACTTCAGTTGATCTTGGTCGTTATGCCGGAACTTGGTATGAGATCGCGCGGTTACCGATGTGGTTCCAGCGACATTGCGTGGATTCAAAAGCGGTCTATACGGTTCGATCGGATGGACGGGTTGGGGTGCACAACGAATGCGTCACCGACGGCGGCAGGCTGGACACGGCGGAGGGTGTAGCGACCGTGATGGATCCCCAGACGAATGCACGGCTCATGGTGGTATTCGACAACTGGTTTGCGCAGCTGTTTGGATCGTCCCGCGAGGGGAATTACTGGATTCTCGATCTCGATCCCGAGTATCGCACCGCATTGGTGGGTACCCCTGATCGTCGATATTTGTGGATACTAGCCCGTGCGCCGAGAATCGACGACGACAACTACCGGAACCTCGTGCAACTGGCGCGAAGGTTCGGCTATCCCGTCGAGCGTCTTATCCGCGACCAGCGCCCCGGCCCATCGTCTTAACCCACATGGCGGTGATCCAGGCTTATGATCAGTTACCCGAAGATCACACCCCCTGCCCGCTTTCCCGAGGCTTCCACTACCTTTTGCTGATTTTCTTTTGATCGTGGTGATGTGTGAGGGCCACCCGCAGCTTTTCTTCCTGCTCTTTGCTGAGCGATGTCTTGAGAATGGTCCCCTCATAGTTTGAGATTCCGGCTAACAGTTTGTCCTGGTCAACGCTCCGGATCAGCAGGAAGATTGCCGAGGTGCCTCGCTTGATCGTGCTGCCCAAGTCCTTGATGAAGTTGTCGGGGATCCCGTAATCACTAAGGAGCCCGAATTCACTGGCAGCGGTGGTCATGGCACCACCTCCTGCGCCTCCGGCGATGCTGCCTAATAGACCTGCCAAGGGATTCATGAAGAGCAGCCCCATCAACCCTCCCCATAACACTCCCATGGCCACTCCATGTGTGGTGGCACCTCCGAACACATCGACGCACTGCTTCAGGTGGACTTTCCCATCCATGTCGCGGACGACGATGACGGCGTCTTCCAGATCGAGAACATATTCTGTTTCCAACGCCCGCAGTTCGTTCAGCACCCGATCGGCTGTGCTGGAGTCTTTAAACGCGATGCAGACCAATTCACTCATGATCGCTCTCCTTTGATTCCATGTGAGCAGACACTTTTCACAAAGACAGACGGTCAACCTTGTGGCGCATGAACTAGATAGCAGTTGGATTACTCTCAGAGCAAGGTGGCTTTTCCAGCGGCACCCTGAACGGGATAGCGGCCAAGCCTATCCTGGCCCCTTGTTTTTCCACGCTCTGTTCCCTTACTCTCGACGCTTTCTCATCGAGTAGCTTCTGATGTTACAAGCTGTTGCACTCAGTTGCAGTCGAGGATCGCGTCGGCTTTTTTCCGACCTCAACGTGAAGGTCGAGCCCGGAACCTTACTAGCCGTGGTGGGTGAGAACGGTAGCGGGAAAACCAGTCTGCTCCGGATCTTCTCCAGTTTATTGCCTCCTGAGCAAGGCTCGATCCTGTGGGAAGGGCAGGATATCCATCAGCTGAAAGAGTTATATGCGGGCCAACTGACCTATATCGGGCATCTCAATGGTATCAAGGACGATCTCACGCCGCTTGAAAATCTGACGAGTTCCATGTCGCTGGCTGGTGAGCCATGTTCAGGCGCCAAAGCACAGGAAGCCTTGGAGTCGATCGGTCTGAAGCGATTGATTCACTCCTTGCCGTCCAAAGTGCTTTCGCAAGGACAGAAGCGACGGGTTGCCCTGGCGCGGCTCTGGTTATCCACGCGTCCGCTATGGCTGTTGGATGAGCCCTTCACATCGCTCGACACTGCGGCAACGAGTGTCGTCACACAACGTTTGCACGCGCACCTGCAACGAGGCGGGCTGGCGGTCGTGGTGACGCACCAAGAGGTCGCACTGCCGGCCGAGACAGTGCAACGACTGAGGCTGACGGGATGAATCGCTCCAGTATGTGGGAGGCTGTCGGCGGAGTCGTCCGGCGGGATCTGCTTCTGGCCATGCGCCGCCGTTCGGACGCGGCGATGTCGGTCTTTTTCTTGGTCATCGTGGTCAGCCTGTTCCCATTGGGCGTTGGGCCGGAGCCGGCGGTCCTGAGGACGATCGGTGCCGGCGTATTGTGGGTGGCGGCCTTGTTGGCCTGCCTCTTGTCGTTAGGACGGGTGTTTACCGCGGATTACTTGGACGGCGCTCTTGAGCAGATGCTCCTCGTGCCCCAGCCTCTGGCGGTCTTGGTAGCAGGAAAGGTCCTTGCGCATTGGCTGATCTCCGGTCTGCCCGTAGTACTGCTTTCACCGCTCCTCGGTCTTCAGTTCGGTTTGAGCGGGGAAGCATTGGGAGTTCTCGTTATGTCGCTCTTGCTTGGGACGCCCACGTTGAGTATGATTGGTGCGATCGGCGCCGCGTTGGTGCTTGGCGTGCGGGGGAGTGGTCTACTGGTTGCCCTCCTGGTGCTTCCACTCTACGTTCCAGTGTTGATTTTTGGGGCCGGCGCCGTCACCAGCAGCATGGCCGGTATCGGCGGCGAAGCAAATCTGTCGCTACTCGGGGCCTGTCTGGTGTTGTCCCTCTTTTTAGCACCGTGGGCCACAGCGGCAGCCTTGCGCATTGCGTTGGAGTAAAACCGTTTCATGAGTACCGGCATCAACTGGCTGAAGTATTCGTCACCGCAGGCTTTTTATCCCCTGGCAGGCCGTCTCATTCCATGGTTCGCTTGCGTGGCGGTTGCCCTGATGGGGATCGGGCTTTACCTGGGATTCTTCGTCGCCCCGACCGATTTTCAGCAGGGCGATTCGTATCGGATCATCTTCGTCCATGTCCCTGCCGCCTGGATGTCCATGTTCCTGTATGTCGTCATGGCGGTGTGGGCCGGCATCGGGCTGGGGCTCAATGCACGTCTTTCCTTCATGATGGCTCAGGCGATCGCTCCCACCGGGGCGATGTTTACGTTTTTGGCATTGCTGACCGGGGCGATGTGGGGCAAGCCGACGTGGGGAGCCTGGTGGGTGTGGGATGCCAGGCTGACCTCGGAACTGATCCTCTTGTTCCAGTACGCGGGCGTGATGCTCCTACGGACTTCGATCGATGATCTGCGTCGTGCGGACCGTTCGAGCGCCGTGTTCGCGCTGGTCGGGGTCGTCAATGTTCCGATCATCTATTTTTCCGTCCAGTGGTGGAATACCTTGCATCAAGGCGCATCGGTCAGCATGTCCACCGGGTCGAAAATGGCCGCAACCATGCTGATGGCGATGCTGATCATGACGATGGCGTTCTGGCTGTACAGCATCGCGGTGATCCTCTCACGGGCGCGATGTATCGTGGTCGAGCGGGAATCGCAACCCGTGTGGGAAGAAAAACCGGCCGTGATCCAGACCGCGGCGGAGGCTCGCTGATGCAGTGGGGCAGCGCGTCGGAATTCTTTGCGATGGGCGGCTATGGGCTCTATGTATGGACGTCGTTCGTCGCCACGGCGTTGTGTATGGTGTGGGAAGTACTGGCCCTGTGGCGCCGACGGGCTGCTGCGCGGGCTGAACAGCGCGCGATGTTGTTAGGAGGCACCGATGAAACCGCGGCATAAACGCTTCGCCTTTATCGGGCTGGGGCTGCTGGTCTTGGGTGTGGCGACCGTGCTGGTCTTGAACGCATTTCAGAGCAACCTCGTGTTCTTTTTCACGCCCACTCAAGTCGTCAGCGGTGAAGCACCGAAAGGGCGCAGTTTCCGGATCGGCGGGATGGTCGAAGACGGGAGCCTCGTCCGCGACAACGACGGCCTCACGGTCCATTTCATCGTCACGGACACGGCGAAGCGCGTGCCCGTCACGTACAAGGGGATTCTGCCGGACCTCTTCAAGGAAGGGAAGGGTGCAGTGGCGCAGGGGCAGTTGGTCGCCGACGGCACGTTCGTCGCCAGTGAAGTCCTGGCGAAACACGATGAAAATTACATGCCTCCCGAAGCGGCGGAAGCGCTGGCGAAGGCGAAGGCCTCCGGGGCGCAGCAAAGCAAGTCACTCGTTGTTCCTCAAGGTAGGAAAGATTCGCTATGATCCCTGAAATCGGTCATTTTGCCTTGATCCTCGCGCTCTGCGTCGCCGTGGTGCAGGGAACCCTCCCCATCTACGGTGCCGCAATCGGGAACTCGGCCCTCATGTCTATCGCCAAGCCTGCGGCGCGCGGACAGTTCCTCTTGGTCTTAACGGCATTTTGCTGTCTTGGGTACGCGTTTGCCGATAAAGATTTCTCTGTGTTGTATGTCGCGTCGACGTCGAATTCCCAACTCCCGCTGCACTATCGTCTCGCGGCCATTTGGGGCGCTCATGAAGGGTCGCTTCTGTTGTGGACTCTCATCCTGACCGTCTGGATGTTCGCAGTGACGCTCTTCTCCGCTCATCTTCCCGAAACGATGCGCTCGCGCATTCTCGGGGTCATGGGCCTGGTCAGCTTGGGATTTCTCCTGTTCATGTTGACGGTTTCGAATCCATTCGAACGGTTGATTCCGGCCGCTCCGGATGGACGTGACCTCAATCCCCTCTTGCAAGACCCTGGCATGGTCATCCATCCGCCGATGCTCTACATGGGATATGTCGGTTTCTCTGTAGCCTTTGCATTCGCGATTGCCGCGTTATTAGGAGGCAACCTCGATGCGGCCTGGGCGCGCTGGTCCCGGCCATGGACTACCGTCGCGTGGTGTTTTCTGACCGTCGGAATCGCGATGGGAAGCGGCTGGGCCTATTACGAGTTGGGATGGGGAGGGTGGTGGTTCTGGGACCCGGTTGAAAACGCCTCATTCATGCCCTGGCTGGCCGGTACGGCCCTGGTCCATTCGCTGGCGGTGACAGACAAACGAGGTGGATTCAAGGTGTGGACCGTGCTTCTTGCCATTATGGCATTTTCCTTAAGCCTCCTTGGAACGTTTCTCGTACGCTCCGGGGTCTTGACCTCCGTCCACGCCTTTGCCACCGATCCAAAACGAGGTCTCTTCATCCTGGCCTTTTTGGCCATCGTTATCGGGGGGTCGTTGATCCTCTACGCGTGGCGGGCTCCGCGTGTAGGATTGGGCGGGAGTTTCGCGATGGTCTCCAGAGAAGGGATGCTGTTGGCCAACAACGTGTTGCTCGTCGCGGCCATGGGCTCGGTGTTGCTGGGGACGTTGTATCCTTTGTTCCTGGATGCCTTGGATCTCGGGAAAATTTCTGTCGGGCCTCCGTATTTCGACTCGGTATTCGTTCCGCTGATGGCACCGGCGCTTTTCTTAATGGGGATCGGTCCGCTGGCCCAATGGAAGAAGGCCAACTTACCTGATTTGGCCAAGCGGTTGCGTTGGGCCTTTGGCGTGAGCGTTGTAACGGCGCTTGCCTTGCCGTTTGTCATCGGAACATGGACTCCTTTGCTGAGTCTCGGCCTTCTGCTCGCGATTTGGATCGCGACGACCGCTGTCATTGGTTTACGCGAACGACTGACCCATGTTGACGGCCATGGTCTCGCCGGCCGCCTGGCTGCGGTGCCCCGATCGTACTGGGGCATGCTCGTGGCTCACTGTGGCATCGCGGTTTTTGTCGTCGGTGTCACGATGGTGAAGGGGTTCGAAACGGAAAAAGATGTACGGATGAACGTGGGGGAGACGGCGACCATCGGTGGCTATACGTTCCGATTCGATGGTGCGCAAGACGTCATGGGTCCGAACTATACGGCGGCGCGTGGCACTTTCCGTGTGAGTCTGGATGGTCGCGAAGCCGCGGTCTTGTATCCGGAGAAGCGGCGTTACCCCGTTCAGAATCAAATCATGACCGAGGCCGCCATCGATCCGGGGCTGTTGCGTGACCTCTATGTTTCCTTAGGCGAACCGCTCGATGATGGAGCCTGGAGCGTGCGGCTCTACCACAAGCCGTTTGTAGACTGGATTTGGGGCGGATGTCTGATTATGGCGTTGGGCGGCGCGCTGGCCGTCAGTGATCGCCGGTACCGACTTGCCTGGCGTCGACAAGAGCCGGCCGTGCCTGCTTCGACACGTCCGGCTAGGCGAAAAGTGGCATGAATCGGTTTCTCTTGCCCTTGTCTATCTTCGTCGTGGTCGTTGGTTTTCTCGGCATCGGACTGACGCTCAATCCACGAGAGATTCCCTCACCATTGATCGGAAAGGCTGCGCCGGATTTCTCTCAGCCTCAGCTGTACAATCAAGAGCAGGTGTTTTCACCGACAGATATGAAAGGTAAGGTCTGGTTGCTGAATTTCTGGGCATCATGGTGCAGCGGCTGTAAGACCGAACACCCGGTATTGATGGAGTTGGCCAGGTCCGGTGAAGTCCCGATCTATGGCATGGATTACAAGGATCGACGAGAAGAAGCCTTGACCTGGTTGCAGCGTTGGGGAAACCCCTATCCGATCGTCGGCGTGGATGATGCGGGACGAGTCGGCATCAATTACGGAGTGTATGGGGTTCCGGAAACCTACGTCATCGACAAGCAGGGCATGATCCGCTATAAGCAGATCGGACCGTTGGATACCGACACGGTGGCCAAGAAAATTATCCCGCTCGTGAAGCAGTTGGAATCGCAATGATCTGGTTGGCGTTCATCATGGTGCTTGCCTCCGGGCCGACGTGGGCCGGAGAAGCTCGGCCATTGGCCGACGATCCTGTCGCCGAAGCCCGGTTGAAACATCTCGCCGTCGAGCTTCGCTGTTTGGTCTGCCAGAATCAAACACTGGCCGATTCCAATGCGCCGCTGGCGGAAGATCTCCGCCGTGAAGTGCGGGAAATGATCGCCAAAGACATGAGCGACAAGGAGATCATCGATTTTCTCGTCGCGCGCTATGGAGATTTCGTGCTCTATCGGCCGCCGCTCAAGGCGACGACCTCGCTCCTGTGGGTGGGACCGTTTGTCTTATTGGCCATCGGCGCAACGGCGCTCGTCGTGAGTCTGCGGCGTCGCGCGACCAAGGTGACTGATGTGCCGGTGACGGATGAAGAGCATCGACGAGTCGAACAACTATTGTCAGAAGGAGGCAAGCGCTCATGACCGCTACATTCTGGTTTATCGTCTCGGCCATGACTCTATGCGTCCTGGCGCTTCTCTTGAGACCGTTGTTGAAACGCCCGTCTGTGTCAACCAGTGAACAAGAAAAAACCTTGCCCATTTACCGGCAGCAATTCTCAGAATTGGAGCAGGATCGCGCCAACGGTTTGTTGACGGAGGAACAGTATGGAACGGCGCGAAGTGAGCTGGATCGCCGTGTTTTGGAGGAGACAGGCGCAATGGAAGCGCCGACTGCAACCACCGGAGGAGTGTTGAATCTTCGATTCGTCGCTCTCTTGCTGGGTATGCTCATTCCGGCTGCCAGCGGTGTGCTCTATTGGACATTGGGTAATCCTGCCGCAATGACGCACCCGGCGGTCCCTACGATGGCTTCACAAGGCGGTCCGGGCGATGATGCTCAGATGGCTGATAGCCTCAACACGCTGATCGAGCAGTTGAGAAAAAAGCTCGAGCAGAATCCGAATGACGCGGTAGGGTGGGGGCTCTTGGCGCGATCCTATATGGCCATGGAGCGGTACGCCGATGCGGTGCCGATGTTTGAGAAGGCGACGAAGCTCGATCCCAATAACGCGAGTCTCCTGGCCGACTACGCCGATGCGCTCGGTGTTCATCAAGGGCGCAAGCTGGATGGAAAACCGGAGACCTTGATTCAAAAGGCGTTGAAGCTCGATCCGCACAACGTGAAGGCACTCATGTTGTCAGGGACGATCGCGTACAACCGAAAAGATTTTGCGCGTGCGGCCAAGGAGTGGGAAGATGCGCATACCTATCTTCCTCCCGATGACCAGGAGTCATCCGATCAGCTGAAGGCGAGTATTGCCGACGCTAAACGGCGTCTCGGAGGTGGTCCCAGTATGAACATGTTGGTTGCAAATCCTCCAATGGAACAGACTAAGCCCGCCAAGCCTGCGGCGCAATCCGGACAGTCTCGCGCGATTACGGGCAAGGTTGTGTTAGGGCCGAATCTGGCCGGCAAAACGTCTCTCCCGGATACCTTATTTGTGTTTGCGAAAGATGTGGCCGGTCCACCGATGCCGGTGTCTATCGTACGGGCGTCGAAAAAAGATTTACCGTTCTCATTTCGACTCGACGATTCCACCAGCCCCATGCCGTCAAGGAAACTATCCGACATCGACACAGTGGTGATCATCGCACGCCTGTCGAAATCCGGAAAAGCGATGGCTGAGAGCGGTGATCTGGAAGGCATGAGTCAGCCGATCAAGCCGGGGACAGAAAACATCACCGTGGTCATCGATCGAGAGCGGCCGTAATTTTCATGTTGATCATGCATTCGTTGGAAATTTGTTTGATGTCTGTGTCACTCAATATCTGCAGGAATTCTCTTGACACTTTGTTTGGACCTAAGCTATATTTTCGCGCCATTTCAGGAAGTTGAAACAACGAACCATAGAAAGACCTCACTGCTGAGAATGAGTATGTTTTCGACGAACATTTTTTTGAAGGACAGTGCGCACTGCCCATCAAACGGAAGGAGTACTACTGTGGGAGTCAAGCATTTGGTGAAGTATGCCCTGGTGGTCTGCGGCGTGGTGGTAGCGGCCCAAGCGCAGGCGGATTTCCCCACCGTGCCGAAGGAGACCTATGAGGCGCTGAAGATCGAGCGGTCGGCCTCGCCGAAGGAACTGTACGAAGCGCTGCTGAGGCGGTACATGGATCCGGCGCAGAATGGGGTCGGGAAGGGGAAGTACGGGGAGTATTGGCAGCCTGTCTCCTTCAGCAAGTACTTTGATCCGCACACCTTCTATAAGCCGCCGCAAGCGGTGAAAGAAGTGGCGAGCCGGGAACAATGCGTGAAGTGCCACACCGATGAGTCGCCCGGATGGGTGGCCGCGTGGAAGAAGAGCACCCACGCGAATCTGGACAAGATCCGCAAGCTGACCCCGAAAGACGAGACCTTCTATAAGAAAGCCAAGCTCGAAGCCATCGAAGACAACCTGCGCTCGATCGGCAAGCTCGGCAAGGGCGAGAATCTCAAGGAAGTCGGCTGCATCGACTGTCACTTCGACATCAACACCAAGAACAAAGCCGATCACCGCAAAGATATCAGGTTGGCGACCGCCGACACCTGCGGGACCTGCCACTTACAGGAGTTTGCGGAACGCGAGTCTGAGCGGGACACCATCACCTGGCCCAAGGATCAATGGCCGAAGGGCCGGCCGTCCCATGCGTTGGACTATCGCGCCAACGTGGAAGTGGAAGTCTATGCCGGGATGCCGCAGCGGGAAATCGCCGACGGCTGCACCGGCTGCCACGTCAATCAGAACAAGTGCGATACCTGCCATGCGCGGCATGAGTTTTCAGCCGCCGAATCGCGCAAACCGGAAGTCTGTGCCCAGTGCCACAGCGGGGCCGACCACAACAACTGGGAAGCCTACAACCTGTCCAAGCATGGCTTGAAGTATCAACGCGACAAAGCGCATTGGAACTTCAATATTCCCATCAAGGACGCGATCGGCAAAGGGGCGGCCACCGCGCCGACTTGTCAGTACTGTCACATGGAATATCAGGGCAAGATTGCCCACAACGTCGTGAGGAAAGTGCGCTGGGCCAACTACCCCTTCGTGCCCGGCATCCGGGAGAACATCAAAACGGACTGGGCCGAAAAGCGCAACGATGCCTGGGTGAAGACCTGTACGCAATGTCACTCCGAGACGTACGCCCGGGCCTGGTTGGAGTTCATGGACAACGGCACCTTCTCCGGGTTGGATAAGTACGATGAAGCCCATCATACGGTCGAAGAGCAGTACAAGTCGGGCCTCTTGACCGGGCAGAAGACCAACCGTCCGGCGCCCCCGGCACCGGAGACCGATGGGTTTGAGAAGTTCTTCCAGATTTATTGGTCGAAGGGGAACAACCCGGCGGCCAATGAGTTGAAGCTGTTCGAAATGGCCGAAGATCACCTGGTGCAATTGCATGTGAGCTTGGCCCACCAGTATTGGGGCTATACCTATACGGTGGGATGGGCGGCCATGAATCGCGCCTATGTCGAAATCATGGATGACGACACGCGGCTGAAAGAGAACCTCGCCCTCCAAGCACGGGTGGCCAAGCTGGAGAGTCAGGTCAAGCACAGTATGTTGGATCTGGACAGTGAAACCGGCAAGCTCTCCCTCGGTGGGATTGGTGGAGGGATGATGTTGGCCGGGACCATGGCGATTGCCGGATGGCGGAGGCGTGGAAGGAAGGAGCGTTGATCTCGGCTCCATCCCTGGGCGCGCCGGTGTCACATCCGTCAGGGGCTAAATTCCTCCCGTCACTGGGACTCCTCCTGGTGACGGGAGGTCTTTTTCTGAGTGGATGGGTTGCGTATCTTTGGTTCAAACCAGCGCCTGCTCCGTATAGCTATCAACTTGTCGATGAAGGTCTTGTGACCAAATTTGACAATCTTGCGCTGCAGGACTGGCCGGATTTGAAAATCAGTAAATATGAACTTCGTGTTCAGTCAGTGGATAAACCTATAGCCATTGCCTACCGAGCAAGTAGAGGAACTGGATCGTCGGTCTTTTTAAACTGGGAGAATCTGCTTTCTGAACCAATTGGGGCGATGGGGGGCGATCTTCACGAATTAGCTGCAGTCGCCGTTGATATCACGAAGCATGTTCCAAAAGACGCCGTCCTTCTCGCCTGGTGGGACACGTCACGTCAACTCGGGCTGTTATCCGATCGAAATACTGTCTTCACCTCTCATCTGGGGCAGCCTTTGATCATTCCTTCTTATTGGAAGGAACGAACTGAGGTCATCAGTAAGTATGAACGACAGTTCTGGGGAGCGGAAGGATCCGCTGAGGAGCAGAAGAGGTTCCAGAATTTTGCGGATATATTAGCCTCTGAGCCGAGCAAAGGGGCAGCCATGCTTCGAGAATTTGTCAGCTCCCAGGAAGCCTACATCGTCGTTCACCCGGCTGACCTCTATAAGCTTGGCCTCATGCGACCGGATCGGCTCGACATTGCCTTTAAAGATTTCCCATTGACGGGTAATGTACATGGACTGGTTGGGCAGGTAAAGGCATGGGTGAAGGAGAATGGCTACGATACCTACACGCTCCAGTCTCTGTCGGAAAAATCGGTGCGTGCCTACTTCTTAAATGAAAGTAAAAAGGGGAAGACATTACTGTCCCAAATGCTTCCGCTGATGAATTCAAAGCCGGTTGATTTTGAAGCGTTACAGGTTGTCCACAAGCAAGGTGGATACTGGGTCTACAAAATTCCATCTGCCTCAAGCAATGTGAATGACAATAAACCATAATTATCTGAGTAGCAGTCCCGCATAGCTCATGGTAAACTGAGCCCGCATCGAGCGGAAGACATGAAGCTGGAGATTCAGAATAAGAAACTAGATAAGGATCCAGATCAACGAGATAAAGGGATGATCACCGACATTAATCATACATTCATGGGAAAGGAGATGCCGTGAATCGTCGCATTCTGTTCGCATTTGCCGCTGCGGCGGTATTTCTAGTAGTGGCGGGGACAGCTTCTGCCGAAGGGACATTTGAAGGCCGGAAAAAGTGCTTCAACTGTCATAAAGGCGAGGGTGAGGCATGGGAAAAGACTCTTCATGGTAAGGCCATGGAGTCGCTCAAGCCCAGCAGAGGCAAGAAGAAGGACGAGGCGATGGTCAAGGCCAAGCTGGACCCCAAGAAGGACTATACAAAAGACAAGGATTGCGTTGGATGCCATGTGGATGGATTTGGTAAGGAAGGCGGCTACGTCATCGAAGAACCGGAAAAGTTCTTGACCGGTGTGGGTTGCGAATCCTGCCACGGGGCCGGTAGCGATTACCGGAAGATTCATAGAAAGGCAGGGGAAGCTTACGAGAAGTCCCAGAAGACGATGGAGCGAGCCAATCTTGTGGAGGCCGGCCAGGAATTTGAGTTTCAGGAGAAGTGCAATGCCTGCCACCTGAACTATGAAGGATCTCCATGGAAAGGTGTGAAGAAGCCGTATACTCCATTCACACCCAAGGTGGATAAGAAGTATGAATTTGATTTTGAAAAGTCCGTTCGCAACGACAAGGCCATGCATGAGCATTTCAAACTGGCCGGTACCTTTACGGGCCCACCCATGCCAAAGTTCCATGAAGAGTTCCAGAAGTCAGCCAAGCCTCCGGTGAAGTCTGACAAGGCTGGGGAAGAATAGCGATGGGAAAGATCGGTACTCTTGCAACAGGCGCAATTCTCACGGTTGTCTTTATCGTCGTGGTATTCGGTGGTGAGGCGGCTGTTTCTCGAACGGAATTCTGCATCAGCTGCCACTCCGAAATTTATCCCTATGAGGAACTGAAGAAGTCTTCGCATTGGGGCGCATTAGGGATGGATCCAGGCTGTAAGGATTGTCACGTGCCTCAGGGCCTGTCGAACTTCCACAAGGCCGTTTATACGCACGTGGTAGACGGCGTGCCATTCCTGATTAAGGAATTCACCACTGACTATTCAACTGTCGAAAAGTTCAATGAGCATCGCCCAGAAGCTGCTTATCGGGCTCGCATGAAGCTGAAGGAGTGGGACAGCCTAACCTGCCGAGCTTGTCACAAGAACACGAAACCACCAGGTGCTTCAGCCAAGGCTGCCCATGCCAAAATGCAGAGCGAAGGGGCTACGTGTATAGACTGTCATCAAAACCTGGTGCACAAGAAAGTACCGGAAAACGACCTCAACGCGAGCCTTGCCCAGGGACGCCCTGTGTTGAAGGAAGTCAAAAAGAAGAAGGATGACGACGACGAAGACGAGTAATAGGAACTATAGGAAGTAGGTTCGGGTCGCCAAGAAGCCAGGACTGGACACAATCGTTGTGATACAGTCCTGGCTTTCTTATTTGTACGAACACGAAAAGATTAGCCTTCTATTTGCTCACTCCCTTTGGCCCATCCAGTCTTGATGACATATTCTCGATTGTTCCAGTATCCGCACGTCGCTTGAGCTTGCTTCGCCACCTTGGAGAGAGGTAGGAGCAGTCAGCAAGATCTCTGGCAAAATCAACATTATCCATATCGTCGTGCATCACCCTATTAGCAGCTGCCACGGTCCATCGTGGGCATGGGCGCTCAATCAGAATCAGTCTACTTCCCGCTTGAACTCGGCCTTCCCGGAGCACCCGGAAATACCACCCTGTCCGACCTGTTTCTTGCACCTGAACGGCCAGGTCCTTTACTTTCCAGCGGCGAGCCAGTTTCCAGCATGGTTGTCTTGGTTGGGATACTTGGACCAGAGAATCCCCAATCTCAAACACATCCCCGATGCAAACGGTGTTCTCTAATAGACCCTCAGTTGTGAAGTTTTCACCAAAGGCTCCAAGAGGGAGGTCTGGTAACGTTAAGGTCTCTGTCCAATAAAGGTAGTGCTCGATAGGGTAGGCATTGACGGCTTTTTCTGGCCCGCCGTGGTTCTCAAGGTCTGCCTGCCCGTCACCGGCGAGATTAGTCCGTCCCAGCCACACAAATCCGGAAGTCGGCTCCTTAAAAAACCCTGTGGTCCAGACCCGATCCAGAGGATTCGGCGAGTCACCGTTTCCCACAGTCCTCGGTAGTCCGACTTGCACGGAAAGCACTTTCGCGGCGCTGGAGTCGTTCAAGATCAGCTCCTGGGTTCAATAAATCGATCGGATAATCATACATATGACTTCGATACATGAGACTAGGCACTTAGGAGTCCCATGCTATAGGAGGTCCAAGTTAAAAAGAAAATGTGTTGCGGCGAAGATAAAAGTCTATGGTGAGGTCTTTCACGTCGTAACGATCTTCAGGAGTTACCGGTTCTATTCAAGATTCTGCCGGATCTGTACCACGCACAGATACGTTTGATTCCATGCAAGGTAGGTCCTGCTCCTCCAATAGCAACAGCATCGACCAAACAGTACCAGGCACCAACTCCACTGGGCGGATTCCCCTGAGGCCATCCCAATAACGGGTCTATAGCCGCCCATTTCCAAGCGCCAACGGCAGTACCGATCAATTCCAACCATGTCGTAATGAAAAAGGCGGCCAGATATACCATCGGCGAACGGCCGATAATCAGCCATACTAAAAATATGCAGAACAGCAACGCGCCGACCGCATCTCCGCGGTCCGGGAACCCGCTGACCCCCCAGAGAGACCAGGTGCCCCATACTCCCACCACGAAGATGGCTATTCTTCCGGGATGCCGTACAAACAGGCCGGATCGCGCTAAAGCGACGGCGGTCAGGTACACCATTCCGTGACCGGGCGGGACGTAGGCGGGCACGTTTTCAAACCTATATGTGTAACCACCCATATAGATAGAGGCAAAATGTTCACCGACCGTGGCAAACAGAACGGCAATCGCAACCTGCATTCGGGTCTCTCTGCTTTCTCCAAACAACAACGCTCCGAGACAAATCCACGCGAGTACTCCTAATGTCTGTTGCCGCTCGACACTCGCGCTGATCTCGAAGAGAGAACTGACGCCAACACAGAGGAATGTAAATGCGGCGATCACATAATCGCGCACTCGATGCGTATCAAGAGTGCCTGATTTTGGGAAATGCCGAAGGACAATTCGCTCAGCGGTATCCAACCACGTTCCAAGATGAGGGGTACTCGAAGGGGCGTCCATGGGTCAAATGGAGTCTATGGAGCAGAGCGCTTGTGCTATATGCTGTTTAAGAATAATGGGATTTGGTGAAACCAGGTTGTGTAATTCCGCAGGCATCATACAGGACCCTTGACGAACGGGCAAGATCTGGTGAGGTCATCGATCGTCCTTCAACCCTGACATCTGAAGTGTCATAAATGAAGCAGATTTTCGCTTATGCCCTATTGGAAGAACCGTACGAGTACCGAATCTGAAGAGAGATTATGTTGAAGGAAGGAACCAGTATCGCGAGTAAGAGAGGAAAGAAAAACGCCGACCCACCTTGCTATCTTGCGATAGGGGCGGATCGGCGTCTTACTAGACTCGCAGTGCTCTAGGCTCCCAATCGTGTAAAGACAGGGAGAACCGGAGCCCAGATCGGATTGATGAGTCGATCACCCTTCTCAGTCCAGGACATCAACAATCCTGCGAAGCGCTGATCCGGATCGTGGAGGATGTCCACCAACCGCTGCACTTCCCACAGAACGTCCTTGGACTCAATCTTGATGTCGACCGTCTGACCAGGCAGGATTGGGGCTTCATTGTCCATCGTCAAGCCGGCCGATGCGACTAGCTCAGCCGGATAGTTTGGATCAAGTTTGGTTGCCCCCATCTTGTTAGTAAACCGGATGCCAGCGGTCGTGAATTCGCCGATGGTCACAGGCTCGGTACCGTTATTGGTCGCATGAAGAGTCATGCGCAAGGCCCGGCCTGGGACGTCGTATTCAGCATGAGTGACTTCCACCACGAACGGGTTCGGCTTGATCGGCATCGGCTTGACCTTAGTTTCGCCGGCCTGAAGCGGTACGCTGACAGGATGGCGTGAATCTGCCGCCAAGTACCCAACGACCACCACGACCAACACGAAGATCAACACCGCAGCTCCGACCTTCCGATCGATGGGGTCAAGCAGAATCTCATCCCCATACGCTGCCAGCACCCGTGCACGGACCAGGTACATCGGCCGGATCATGAAGAAGCCGACCCAGAAGATGGCCACGGCCGCCCAGAACAGGTGCCACATGATACCGGTAGCAGTACCCATCGTTTCTGAGTCGAATGTTTCCCCGGTAAGGGTCTTGATCGGATTGGTGAAATCCTCATATCGACCCGTGATGTCCATCCATCCACCGGGCCCTGCGATTGGACCGGCATCCTTGACGGCAAACATTGGATGGATGTGATGATGGCCGGGGAGTCGAGCTTTCAAGACGACCACATACTCGTAATCTCGGCCAATTTCCATGGGACCCGCAACAAACATTGGCGTCCCATTGATCTTTGAGCTGAGACGGACAAAGACGGAACTGGGAGAACCGATGTTGAGGAACGTCCGTGTCGGTTTGACAACCGCACGAGGCCAATCCTCGGACAAATGAAACTTGCCTCTCAGCTCTGTCACATCATTAACTTTGGTCGACTTTCCAACCCATTCAGTGTCGTACCAATTCACGGTACGCATCCGCAGGAATGGTTCCTGCGATCGCTCTCCGTGAGCGAATGCAGGAGTGATATCGAGGACCGGCGTGAATGCCAGCGTCGCCACCCCGCAAAATCCCATTATCCAGAGTTTAAAGGCGTGTTTGGCGTTCATGCTTTCCCTCCGACTTTGGTCTTGTCCTGGTTCGCCAACGTGGCGTAGGCGAACACATCGTACACCTTGGTCGTCTTCTGTCGGTCATCCGTCAGGTAGAAGTAGGAG